>OFEU01000500.1_pt1 | contig 19472 bp, 21 predicted proteins | sample 1521221 | NCBI WGS metagenome assembly OFEU01 (sample SAMN03766357, study PRJEB24113) | microbial mat metagenome | isolation source: enrichment culture HLUCC-O from microbial mat sample contains cyanobacterium... | reverse complement strand
CCCCGCAAGGGAGTCGGAGCCAACCATAGCTCCATGGAGGGGCAACCATACCCCTTCACCCCGCAAGGGGGTGCTGGCGGCTAAAGCCGCTTGAGTCGGTTTTCCTCCCCGCTCTGAAGAGACGGGGCTTCCAACCATCCCAGGAGCTTTTACGTGACAACGGCTCACCTGAGACTGGGGGTTGGATGAGTCTGGGACAGTGTCAGAACTGCATCAGAACTGCGTCAGATGTTTGAAATCCATCACAGAGGCGATCGCTCCATCGGCTCTGCTCACCCGCCCCAGGTCATCGAGAGATGACCCTTCACAGACCGTTGCTTGAGCGATCTTAACAAATGAAAGGCTCGGGAACGGATCGGTCTCGACTCTGACGGACTCCCCCTGGCGAAACCCCTTCTCAAATCAAACCGTCAGCGGTCTGTGACCAAGATCACGACAGGGGAGGGAAACGGGTCATCCAGTGATTGAGGGTTTCGGCAGCGGTTAAACCGCCGAGTCCATAACAGGCTCGTTTACGCCAGGGAAGAACTGGAAAATGACCCCTCGGTGCTTGTCGAGCGAAATTTAGCTCCTCGTAATAGAGCCAAGTTCGGCCAGAACGCCAGTGGACGCGATCGCAAAATTGATTGTAATCACCGCCGCTACCCCACCAAATCTCCGCTTGCACCGACCAGCCAAAACGCCCTTCACTATAGGCGTACCACAGTTCATCGAGGGTTTGTAACTCCCCCTGAGGAAAGGCCGCAATCTCATCGCCATCGAGCCAACCTCCTCGATTGAGTCCCGCCACCTCTAAAATCCGTTCCCAAGTCCAAGCGTCGGCTTCGCGCCACTCCTGTTGAGCGAGATGGAAGCCTAGGGGATGATAGATATCATCGAACTCCGAAATTCCCGGCGAGATTCCCGGCGAGATTCCCGCTGAAATCTGCCCTGACTCATCTTGGCTCAAGCGATCATGTTCCAAGCGATCATGTTCCAACTGAGCCAGTCGCTGTTCGATCGCCTCGAAGCGTTGAGTCAAGGCTAATTCTCGTTGGAGTCGTTGCCAGAGCGATCGCCCCCAATGCAGATGACTCGGCTGTTGGGCGATCGCCAATCGCGACTCAGGGGTAACATCCCAGCCACAGTTGGCACAGGTGAGCCAATCGGCCGGACAATCGGTTCCGCAAATGGGACAGGGAGACATGAACAGTTGCCAGCGGGGATCACCCCCGAGGCTTAGAACTCATCATCTTCAAAGGTATCAAGTCCAGAGGTATCGCGATCGCCTTTGGACCCTAGAAGATCGAGGCGATCGACGCGAATCATAGGCGAGGAGCGATCGGCTCCGGTTTTGCTATCCTGCCAACGATCAATCTTCAACGATCCCTTGACCCCGATGAGACTGCCCTTGCGCACATAATTAGCTGCCACCTCAGCTCGCTTATCCCATAATTCTAAATTGAACCAATCAGGCTTATCGGTTTTGTTGGTCGGGCGATTCACCGCTAGGGACAAACGACACTTCACCGCCCCTGACTCAAAATACTTGACATCAGGATCAGACCCGACCCGACCCACCAGAGTGACTACATTGAGTGTCATGGAGAATTTATGTTGAATGATACATCAACCTAATCTTAACCCCGATTCAATGTCCTGTAACCGGTAATTTCATCCCGAGGGAAAACCAAAACCGCGTATGATAAGGCGTAACATTATTTAGTGCAGGATTTAGTGGAGGCACTAGACGGAACCGGCGACCATGGTATAGAATCCACCTCGGTCAATGTACAAGTTTCCTTACTATCTCTGCTAGCACAAGCGTATTCTAAACTGGGAGGGCACAGGCGCGCGTGGCAAATTTAAGTCGCTTCTCACTCTCTAGAGACATGGGTATCGATCTAGGGACCGCAAATACCCTAGTCTATGTCTCTGGAAAAGGCATCGTCCTACAAGAACCATCGGTGGTTGCCATCGATCAGGACGATAAACTTCCCCTAGCCGTGGGGGAAGAAGCCAAGCAAATGCTCGGTCGGACGCCAGGAAACGTCGTTGCACTACGCCCCTTGCGGGATGGTGTGATTGCCGATTTCGACACCGCCGAGTTGATGCTCAAACATTTTATCCGGCAAGTTCATGGTGGCCGTACCGGACTCGTCGGACCTCGTATTGTCATTGGGATTCCCAGTGGCGTCACCGGCGTAGAACGCCGGGCGGTTATGGATGCTGCTATCCAGGCTGGGGCGCGAGATGTGCGTCTGATTGACGAGCCGATCGCGGCGGCGATCGGGGCTGGACTCCCCGTAGCCGAACCCACCGGCAACATGATTGTGGATATCGGTGGCGGAACCACCGAAGTCGCCGTCCTGAGTTTACAGGGCATTGTTCTGAGCGAATCGGTCCGGGTCGCTGGCGATGAACTCAGCGACTCCATCACCCAATACATGAAAAAAGTCCATAACCTGGTGATTGGGGAACGGACCGCCGAAGAAATCAAAATTCAGGTGGCCTCAGCCTATCCCACCCAAGAAGACGACATCATCATGGATGTCCGAGGCTTGCACCTTCTGTCTGGGTTGCCCCGTACCGTCACCATCAAGGGGCCTGAAATTCGTGAAAGTATGTCAGAACCGCTCTCGGTAATTATCGAAGCCGTCAAGCGGACCCTGGAACGCACTCCGCCTGAATTGGCGGCCGATATTATCGATCGCGGTATCATGTTGGCCGGTGGGGGCGCTTTACTGCGAGGACTCGATACCCTAATCAGTCATGAAACCGGGATCGTCACCCATGTGGCAGCCGATCCCCTCAGTTGTGTGGTGTTAGGAACCGGACGAGTGTTGGAGAACTTCAAACAACTCGAACGGGTATTCCGAGGTCAATCTCGGTCTTTATAAGCTCAATCTAAGCTCAATCGAGACCCAATCAAGGCTCACTCACCTTAAAACAGAAAAACAGATAGCACAGGAGAAAGTTATTGTACGTCTTGCGTCGTTACTGGCAACGCTATCGAATCTTGGGGCTGTTGGCGACCTTAGCCATCGGCTCCGCTTGGGTGTTTCGTCAGACGGACGGGGCGATCATTTTTGAAATCTATCAGCGCTTATCCGCCCCCTTTGAGGCGGATTCAGGGCGCGAACAACAGCTCGTCAACGCCCGAGTGCTCGAACTTCAACAACGATTGCTCGAAGTTAATCAGGAAAATCTTCAGCTACGGGAGCTGTTAGATTACGAGCCACAAACCTCGCAAGAGCCAACCTTTGCCCCAGTGATTGGCCGCAGTGCCGATCGCTGGTGGCAACAGATTCTTCTCGGGCGCGGCCGCAACAGCGGTCTGGCGATCGATGATATTGTCATGGCCCCCGGTGGTATCGTGGGGCGAGTCGTGAGTGTCACCGATAAAACCAGCCGAGTCTTGCTCATCAGTGATGCCAGTAGTTCCCTGGGGGTCACCGTTGGTCGTTCTCGGGAGATGGGCCTGTTGCGGGGAAAAGGCTCCAATCGAGCTGTGGTTGAATTTTTCGAGAAGCTCCCAGATGTCAAAGAGGGTGATGCCATTCTCTCATCTCGCTATAGTCAGCGCTTTACCTCGGGCCTACCCCTAGGCACGGTGGTTGCCGTTAACTTAAATGCTAGCCCAGCCCCCCAAGCGGAAATTGAACTCTCTGCCCCCCTGAGTTCTCTCGAATGGGTGATGGTGTATCCTAAGCCCTCGGTCCCACTCCCGAGTGAATCGGCCGAGCCAATTGACCCCCTCGGAGAGACGCTTCAACTCGATTGATTTTCAATTGATTTTCGATTCATGATTGTCCTGGCCCTATGCAGCCAAACCTACGTCCGGTTCGTGCCACGGGATTAACGCAGCCCCCCCCAGTGGGTTGGCAAGCGCTCCGACAGCGGCTGCTGTCTTGGACGCTCACGGTTCTGTCAGTCCTTCCTTGTTTGCTCTTGCTTCCGGCTCGTTTGCCGGGTATGGAACTGCTGGGAATTGCCCCCAACTGGTTATTGGTTTGGGTGGTGGCTTGGAGTATTAAACGCTCGGTTTGGGAAGGTGCTGTGGCCGGTGTCACCCTGGGACTGTTGCAAGATGGCATGAGTGCGGCGGTTCCCACCCATGCCATTAGTTTGGGGATTGTAGGACTGCTGACGGCTCGTTTACAGCGCGAACGGGTGGTTCAGGATGATATCATCTCGGTTTTATTGATCGTCTTCGCGATGACAGTAGTCGGTGAGACGGTTCGAGCGCTTCAGTTTAGTCTCTATGCTTGGCGTTTACCGGCATCAGCGGTATTTTGGAGCTTTGAGGAGATTTGGCGCTATTATCAGCAGGTCGCTCTCGGCTCAGCGGTTTTAAATAGTTTATGGTCGCCGGTGGTTTACTATCCTCTGAATTTGCTCTGGGAACGTCGGTTTACGAGCAATTGAGGACTCATTGACGGCTCTGGCCGAGGTCGAATGTCATGGTTCGCGATCGCCCGCCTGCTGCGCTGAAGACCGCAATTAGGGACAATGGGACAAGAGAACGCTTACCCGGACAACTTTGATGCTCAAATATGCTTATTTCCCTGGCTGCGTGGCCCAGGGAGCCTGTCGTGAATTGTATGATTCCACGGCGGCGTTAACGGACGCTCTCGATATTGAACTGATTGAACTGAAACGGGCCGCCTGTTGCGGTTCGGGAACCTTCAAGGAAGAATCGGCTCTCCTCGAAGATACAGTCAATGCTCGTAACATTGCTCTGGCCGAAGAACTCAACTTACCCCTGCTGACTCATTGCAGTACCTGTCAGGGGGTGATTGGGCGCGTCGATGAACGCTTGAAGGCGGCTCAAGGCGATCGCCCCGAGTATGTCGAGCAAATCAATGATCTCCTCAGTCACGACCATTGTTCCCCCTACCGGGGCGCAACGGAGGTCAAACATCTCCTCTGGGCTTTAGTGGGAGACTATGGCCTCGAAGAACTGCAAAAGCGGGTCACTCACAAACTCAGTGGCCTCAAATGCGCGGCCTTCTATGGCTGCTATCTCCTGCGCGCTCAGAGTCATCTCCCCTATGATGACCCTCATAACCCCCAGTCGATGGAAAACGTCTTTCGCACCGTCGGTGCTACCCCCATTGAGTACCGTGGACGTACCCAATGCTGTGGTTGGCCCCTGTCGAGTTACGCCACAGAACAGTCTTTTCAGATGGCCGGAACTCATCTGCAAGCAGCACTTGACGCGGGGGCAGATTGTATGGTAACGCCTTGCCCCCTCTGTCATCTCAATCTCGACTCCCGGCAGCCGGATGTCGAAACCGTCATGGGCCGGAAACTTGGCTTACCGGTGCTGCATTTACCCCAACTCGTGGCTCTGGCCCTAGGCCTTGATCCCAAGGTCTTAGGCCTCGATCGCCACATGGTATCCACAAGTCCAGTTTTAGCAAAATTGGGGCTTTAATCTCCCCAAGAGCTTATCAGCTAAGGGCTGTAACCGGTTCTCTGTGGACTTCCGAAATGTCAAGTTTGTTAAAGTTTTGCTGCATTTTGTCATCCTAGTCCGAGTGACACGATAGACTAGCCCATAATCCAAAGGTCGCTGATTGACAGAATTTCTAATTTTGCCAATCCGACAATAATCAAAAACCAAAAACCAGTCGCAGAGCATTCGTTTGGAGTAATCTTCAATGTCTCATTCGGTAAAAATCTATGACACCTGCATCGGCTGCACTCAATGCGTCCGTGCTTGTCCCTTAGACGTGTTGGAAATGGTGCCTTGGGATGGCTGTAAAGCCGGCCAAATCGCGACCTCTCCCCGTACGGAAGACTGCATCGGCTGCAAACGTTGCGAAACGGCTTGCCCGACCGACTTCTTGAGCGTCCGAGTCTATCTTGGTGCGGAAACCAGCCGCAGCATGGGTCTGGCTTACTAATTCACGGACTCGGGGCGCTCGGTTAAACCCTAGTTTAAACCGAGATCCCGTTGGTCTTGACGGGGGTGCGATCGCACCCCTTTTTTGCTGCCACACTCCCGGCTATAATCCCCCAGCAACCCGATGATCCGGATATAGAGGCTCGCAACCTGTCAAAAGGCCTCAAGTTTTGCTAAGTTCATAAGCCAGGTGTGGTTTGTCAACGGGTTCGTCAGGAGTGAACAACTAATGTGTGGAATTGTCGGCTATATCGGAATGCAGCCCGCCAGCGAGATTTTACTGGCCGGCCTCGAAAAACTTGAATATCGCGGTTATGACTCGGCGGGAATCGCAACGGTGAACGATACCACCATTCACTGTGTGCGGGCCAAAGGCAAACTCCACAACTTGCGTAGCAAACTCCAGGGAAACGACAACCCAGCGCAAATCGGTATCGGTCATACCCGTTGGGCCACCCATGGCAAACCCGAAGAATACAACGCCCATCCTCACATGGATGTCTCGGGCCGGATTGCAGTGGTCCAAAATGGCATTATCGAAAATTACCGGGAACTGCGAGCTGACTTACAAGCCAAAGGCCATCTGTTTAAATCGGACACCGATACCGAAGTCATCCCCCACCTGATTGCAGAATGCCTCAAGACCCCCACCTCGGCTGCCCCGGCGACGGTAACGTCATCGACGTTTCTCGAAGCCGTCCGTCAAGCCGTCAACAACTTAGAAGGGGCCTTTGCCATCGCCGTCATTCATGCCGATTATCCCGATGAACTCATTGTGGCCCGCCAACAGGCTCCCCTCTCGATTGGTTTTGGTCAAGGGGAGTTTTTCTGCGCCTCGGATACCCCCGCCCTCATTCCCCATACTCGGGCGGTTTTAACCTTAGACAATGGGGAAATGGGCAAACTGACCCCTCTGGGGGTTGAACTATATAACTTCGAGGGCGATCGCCTCAAGAGAAGCCCCCGCACCCTCACCTGGAACCCCATTGTGGTGGAAAAACAGGGGTTCAAGCATTTCATGCTCAAAGAAATCTACGAGCAGCCGGGGGTGGTGCGCGTCTGTCTCGAAGCCTATACCGATAGCACTTGGGAAGCGGGCCAACCCAACCCACCCGTTAACTTAGATCTCAACCCCAGTCTCTACGAGGGCCTGGACCATATCCAAATTCTCGCCTGCGGCACCAGTTGGCACGCGGGCCTGGTGGGGAAATATCTCCTCGAACAGTTGGCGGGGATTCCCACGATGGTTCAATATGCCTCGGAATTTCGCTATGCGCCAGCACCGTTAATGGCCAATACTCTCGTGATTGGCGTGACGCAATCGGGGGAAACGGCGGATACTCTGGCAGCCTTGACGATGGAACAGGAACGACGGCGAAATTTAGAGGCAAAATTCACTCCCCGTCTGCTAGGAATTACCAATCGCCCGGAATCGTCTCTGGGAAATTTGCTGGAAAATATTATTGATACTCATGCTGGTATTGAAATTGGCGTTGCAGCGACGAAAACCTTTGTCGCTCAGGTGATGGCCTTTTATGCTCTGGCTATCGATTTGAGCTACCGTCGCGGGACGCTCTCGGAATCGCGCATTGAGGAGATCCTCACGGGGTTACGACAACTTCCTGGGGAAATTGAGTCGGTTTTAGAAAGTCAGGAACGCTATATCGAAGAGTTGGCCCATGAGTTTGGGGAAACCCAAGATTTTATTTTCCTCGGCCGGGGTATTAATTTTCCGATCGCTCTCGAAGGTGCGTTGAAACTCAAGGAAATCAGTTATATTCACGCCGAAGGCTATCCCGCCGGAGAGATGAAACATGGCCCGATCGCGCTGTTGGATGCTAAGGTGCCGGTGGTGGCGATCGCCATGCCGGGCTCGGTTTACGATAAAGTTCTCTCTAATGCTCAAGAGGCCAAGGCCCGGGATGCTCGTCTGATTGGGGTGACTCCTATGGATGATAAGGACGCTGAGGAAACCTTTGATAATCTGTTGCCGGTTCCGGTGGTTGAGGAACTGCTCTCGCCCATTTTGGCGGTGATTCCGCTGCAATTGTTGGCCTATCACATCGCCGCTCGGCGTGGCTTGGATGTGGATCAACCTCGCAATTTGGCCAAGTCTGTGACGGTGGAGTAGTGACCAGTTGCCGGATTGGGGCTTGTTGATGGAGGCTCAACGGCTTTGACTCGAACCGATGACTAAGGAGACGCGATCGCCCCCAATCCCTTTTAGGGCGCTTAGGGTTTCGATGACGCTTTCGTAGGGAACATCCCCCGAGACTCGTAGATGGACTTGGCGATGGGGAGACTGTTGCAAATAACCGGGCAATTGTTCTAGCAGTTGGACTTTCTCGATGGGGCGATCGTTGGCTGAGAGTTGTCCTCCCTCTTCTAAGACTACCTGGAGTACTTCTCGCTCTGCGGGTGGGGTTGCGATCGCCTCAGGAGGGTCGATCGCCAACATTTGCGAGTCTTGAGGTAAACGAACCATCAGATGTTGTTCCTCTTCGGTGAGGTTGGCGGCCACGGCTACAAAAAAGGCTAATACCACCAACATCACGTTGAGCATGGGGGTGATTTCGAGGTCTGGTAACTCGTTTCGGGATTGTTGTTGTTTGAATCTCATGGTTTTAATCGGACTCCCGTAGCACTAAGAGGACGCGATCGCCTCCAATCTCAACCAGTTGACTTAACACCTGATCCACTTGACGATAATTTAACTGCCGATGGGCGTTTAACCTCACTTGTCCTTGAGGATGGGTTTCTAAAAACTGGGCGATCGCCTGCAAAAAATCATCTTCTTCCAGCACCGTATTTTCGATTAACAACTCTCCATTTCGATTTAATCCGGCTTCAAAGGTCGGCGGTAAATTATTAACATTATTGGCAGGTTGCTCTGACTCGGAAAGACTTTTGGATACCTCAGGTGGCTCTAAATCCTCAATGACTTGCCCCGTTAATGACATAGCTAAAATCACAAAAAAAGTCAACACCGACATCAAAACATCAATCATCGGCACTAGGTTAACAGTTGGACTCCTGGACAGCCTTGCCCTGTTTTTCATATCTACAACATCATGAAAATCATCATAAAAACTTATTGAAAAGGTCTAATCATCAACCCTCAACACGTTTTGCCGCTGGTAATAAATTGGCAAGAGAATGATGGGGTTCATACCACATTTCACGATAAATCAGTTCTAACTCACTACCGACTTGCGCGAAATAATCCATCTGTTGCGATTGTAAACTCACCAAAATCCGGAACACCAGGAGGGCAAAAATCGCCACCATCATTCCCGCTGCGGTGGTCGTGAGGGCCTCACCAATCCCTGAGGCGGCCTGAGTGGCTTCAGCACTTGAGCCTCCGCCACCGACGTTGAGATTGTTAAAAGTCCGAATTAAGCCGGTGACGGTTCCTAATAAGCCGAGCAGGGGAGCCAGGGCGATAATGGTTTCGAGGAGTTTGTCCCCTTGTCGCATTCGCGCAAACTCTTTATCCGCCGTGGCTTCCATGGCCAACCGGAAGGTTTCTGGACTAGGCCGACGCAGTTTGAGCGGGGCCAGGAGAAAGCGCCCAATGGCTAAATGTTGGGTATATTCGGCAATTTCGCGAGCCTTGGCTAAATCCTCCGCCGCTGCATCGAGGACTTCTCGTACAATTCGATCTTCTTGAGTCAGCAGTCGCATCCAAAACCAACCTCGTTCGAAGGCGGTGGTGAGGGTGAGAATCGACAATAGCAACAAGGGGACCATGACTGGCCCCCCTTTGAGAAGTTCATCGAAGAGTCTTGGGGTTTCAGTCAGCAGCAGGGGCGATCGCAGCATAGCCAGAGCAGAGATGGATAACTTCTAAATAGTAATCCCTTGCAATTATCCGAGACAAGTGCTTCAATACTCTTTAGCTTGTTGCAGGTAATTATCAATAACAAGCGTGAGTCCGGGTTGACCTCATTCACGGCTTCCTTGGGCTAATCCCAAAATAGTCAGAACAAAAAAGACACTACTATTTGCCTGAATTAACTTATTTAGGTAGCTCAGACTTATTTTTTGTCCTGAATTAACTGTCTATTATCCATTATCTATCGTCCATTGCCAGAGACATCGATGACAACTAAGATTTCCAGGCGCAGCTTTTTTGTGGGAGGAACCGCCCTCACTGCCCTCGTGGTGGCAAATTTACCTCGACGTGCCTCAGCCCAGTCTCGTGCCATAAATCTCTACTCCTCGCGACATTACGACACCGATGATGTTCTCTACGATGCCTTTGGTGAGGTGAACCTCATCGAAGCCGGCGCCGACGAACTGATTGAGCGGATTCAGAGTGAAGGGGCCAATAGCCCGGCCGATGTTCTGTTGACCGTAGATGCTGGGCGTTTGTGGCGTGCCGAACAAGCGGGTCTGTTCCAACCGGTGCGTAGTGCTACACTCCAACAGCGGATTCCTGCCTACCTGCGCCACCCTGATGGCTTGTGGTATGGCTTGACCCAGCGGGCGCGGGTACTGTACTACAATCGCGATCGCGTCAATCCGGCGGATTTATCCACCTACGAAGCCCTGGCCGATCCCCAATGGCGCAATAAAATCCTGATTCGCACTTCGAGTAACGTCTATAACCTCTCTCTAGTCGCCTCTCGCATTGCCATTCATGGTGAGTCGGAAGCCCGCCGCTGGTTGGAAGGCTTTGTAAGCAACTTTGCCCGAGAACCCGAAAGTAATGACACGGGACAAATTCGCGCCTGTGCTGCTGGAGTGGGGGATGTGGCGATCGCCAACAGCTACTACTACATCCGTCTGCAAAAATCCGACGACCCCGCTGATCAAGAAGTTGTCGAAAAAGTCGGCCTGTTCTTCCCCAACACTGGCCCAGGAGAGCGGGGAACTCATGTCAATATCAGTGGTGGCGGTGTGCTGCAAAATGCCCCCAATCCCGAGGCGGCGATCGCCTTCTTGGAACATCTCGCTAACGGCCAATCGCAACGTTATTTCGCTGAAGGGAATAACGAGTATCCCGTCGTTGCGGGAGTTGACATCGATCCAGTTCTGGCTAGCCATGGCCAACTACAAGCCGATCCCCTGAACGTAGCCGACTTGGGACGTTATCAAGCTGATGCGGCTCGTCTCATGGATGAAGTGGGTTGGCGATAATGCAAATCAGATCGAATAGCTTTCGAGCATAGCTTTCGATTGGCGATTGCAGCTTATTGCATTTAATGTGCAAGACGCGATATTGTTTTCGATGGGTTGAACGCCGTACTCAAATCATAGGGAGTACGGTGTTTTTGTTGCCAGTCTAGTTGCCTATCCTTGTCTTGACTCTATGCGGTACCCCACCTGGCATCAGCTAAAATTCCCCCTAGCCTTGGTCTGTGCAACAGCCATTCATGGGGGGCTATTGTGGTTGCCAATGCCCCCAGCGACTATGGAGTCGGAGCTAAACACTCCCAACCCGGCCGAGTCTTCCCAAGAGGCGATCGCCACAATTCCTCTGTCCGCCTTAACAACACCTACTCCAGAGGCGATTCGAGACTCCATCCCAGACTCGACACCGGAACCAACAGCAGACCCCATCCCAGACTCCACACCAGCTCCAGGAGTCGCTCCCCCTCGGGTCCCCTCACCCCAACCCCAATCCACTCCTGACTTGGAGGCTAAAACCATTGACCCCACTCCTGACTTGGAGGCTAAAACCATTGACCCCACTCCTGAACCCACTCCTGACCCCACTCCTGACCCCACTCCTGACTTGGAGGCTAAAACCATTGAACCCACTCCTGAACCCACTCCTGAGTTAAGGGAGGAACTCATGGCGGGGATTCCTCACCTAGACGGGGCTGAGTCGGGATGTCATGGCTCAGCCGATTGTCATTTTTTAGAAGGGGCAACCCTGCAAGCCGTCACCCAAGATTTACAGGCGCGTTTGCAAAGCCAGGGGTATCGCCTCAATCCCAGCTATCGGGATACCGGGTTACGAGTTTATGAGGTGTCTCGGGAGGGTGAGCCGCCCCAATTTCTCCATATTGCCAGTGATAACGCGGGACGGGATACGTTTTATCTTCTCTCCCCGCAACAGCAAACCTTAGAGGAACTTCGATCGCGATGAATGACAAAAAACTGGGTTTCGGACTTTTACTGCTGAGTGCCTTGAGCCTGATGGGTTGTAATCCGGCCGCTGAAGATATGGACCCCTTGGTGCAGTTGCAAGAGACGGGGGAATGTTTTGATTGCAATCTGGCGGGGGCCGATTTGCGGGAGTTGGATTTGCAAGAGGCGCGACTGAACCGTTCGGATTTGTCCGGGGCGAATTTGTCGGGGATGAATTTGCGGCGGGTGTTGTTGGATCGGGCCAACTTGACGGGCGCGAATTTGGCTGGGGCCGATCTGACCGAGGCGGCCTTGACGGAAGCGAATTTGGCCGGGGCCGATTTGACCGAGGCGAACCTAGAGCGGGTCTTTTTGCGCAATGCTGATTTAACAGGAGCTAATTTGACCCGAGCCAATCTCAGCCGGGCCAATCTAACGGCGGCGGACTTAACGGATGCGGAGTTAGAAGGGGTACAGTTTGAGGAGACGGTGATGCCTGATGGTTCCCGCCGTTAATCGCTGGCCTGGATTTGTTGTCCGAGGCGGGGTTCGGTTCCGGCTAGGAGGCGATCGATGTTGGCGCGGTGGCGGATCAGGACGTAGGCGGTGGCGGCGATGGCAAATAGACAGAAGGGGAGGGGTTGGTCGGTGCCGATCATCAAGACGGAGATGGCGATCGCCGAGAGCATGGAACTGAGCGAAACGATGCGCGAGAGGGTAATGATGGTTATGAAAATGCCCAAGGTCGCCAAACCCACGGGCCAGGACAGGGCCAGCAAGACCCCTAAGCTGGAGGCGACGGCTTTGCCGCCATTGGCTAATTTGGCATCCCGTCCAGGACCGAACATCAGCCAGAGTGAGTTGGAATGGCCCAACAGTGCCGCGAGTCCAGCCAGGGTCATCATCCAGGGTTTCCAGATGTCGAGGTCAATTCCCGGTGGCACAATGTGATACAAATCCCCGAGGTAATAGGCGATTCGTACGAGGCTAATGGCGGCGATCGCCTTGCAGACATCGGCGCATAAGACAAATAGCCCTGCGCCCTTCCCGACGACGCGCAACACATTGGTGGCCCCGGTTGAGCCGGAGCCATAGTGACGAATATCGATGTTTTTTAGATGATAGGTGACCCAATATCCCGTGGGGATTGAGCCAAACAGATATGCTGCGATGAGCAGCAACGTATTGAATCCCACCTCAACAGCCATAGATGACAGTCCGCGCTTGATGTCTGAGCCAGTGTCTTTGGTATCTATGGTATCAGAAACGGGGATCAGCGACGGGACCTGAAGGGGGAATTTTAGGGGGAGTCGTGGTCGGCGATAATGGTCTTGATCTGTTGCACGAAGCCGACATGATCGAGAATCGGTTTGGCGATGTAGCCGTCGGCGCCACTGGCTTTGAGGAAGGCTTCGCGATCGCCCACCATGGCGTTGGCAGTTACCAGAATTACGGGAAGTTTGGCGGTTTCGGGATCGGCTTTCAGGAGTTGGGTGATGCGGATTCCATCGACGGACTCTCCCTGGTAATGGCTATTTTTGAGGGAGACATCCATCAAAACCACGGCAACTTGTCCCGAACGGACGATTTCGAGAACTTCCTCGACATTTTCACTGTGGATTGAGTCGAGTCCTCCTCGTCGCTTGAGAACTTTCTGAAATACCATCCAGTTGATGGGATCGTCTTCTACGACCAAAATAGTTGTCATGGCGTTGTCCTTCTATAGAGATATGCCCCTGGTCTCTCAGGTATTCCTCAGGGTCGCGGGGAAATCCGGATGGCTCAAGCTTGAGAATTGTTGCGGGGTTGCCTAGGCCGGGGTTGCGTAGGCTGGCTTGGAGCCGCTGCTGAGTGAGATGATCCTTGAGGGGCCGGGAGGACGGGCCGGGAGGACGGGCCGGGAGAGGCGATCGCAATTACCACTTCGGTGTGATGAGTATCACAGCCAGACCCGATGGCGATCGCCAAGCTTGTAGCAAATGTCAGCCACATTGTAACTGTAGCCGTCTATACAGATCTATGTTTACTCCGATCACGCCATCAGCCACAACACTCAGCGAGTTAGCGGCTCAGGTTTGGAATTCTGGCAAAATCTCCAGCCAAGACCGTCAGTTTCTACGTTCACTGTTTACGGAGCATCTCCCCTCCGAAGAGGAGATTGCTGCGGTTGACCGCCTACTTCATGCCATTCGTCGGGGTTGGATCCAAATGCTAGAGTAAGACCGGCTCAACTCCACACACTTACTCGAAAGATTCACCGCGAATACACCCGAATCGAGCCGAATATAACTTAAGTCAAATTAAGTCAAATTAAGTCAAATTAAGTCAAATTAAGTCAAAATACGGGGAAGAGCTTGAGCTTGTCTAGCTTCGGCTCGCTTTTGTGCTGCTAACAGATAGCGTTTCCAGAAAACGCGAACGGTACTGGGATTAATTCCCACTAATTGCGCCAGTAGCTCATGGGGAATGCTGCGCATTTCTCGATAGGATAGCCATTGAGAGAGGTGGCGCAAAATCAAGAAGGCCCGTCGAAAGGATGACGGGTCATTGAGAATTTCTTGAATCTCGGAAATACTGGCCATGCGTCTTTGCAGGGCCTGCGATCGCTCCTGCTGGCTGTTGGGCGCATAAAAACGCACCTTTCCCGCCACATGGATGCGGCTACAGTCAATGTCATAACAGCCCCCCACAAGCGCTCCAGGTGGGATCCAGTCACAGTAGAAGCCCTTTTGTAAAATCAGACCCCCTTTCGAGTCTTCCGTCAGCGCCAAAATCTGACCACTTTTAAGGAGCGAAAGCGGTAGACTCACGGATAAAGCCCGTGTGGGTTGGTTATCAATTTGAGGAGCGTCCTGTGACATCCCAATATACCTGGGTTGGAATAGATCTACCTCAGTTTTACCTGATCGTGACCAAAATGGCTACAACACCCGGCTCTGTCAACCGTGAATTTACTGATTTTGGGGTTTTGGGTTGCCTTTAGATAGCTCCAACAGAGCCAGAGACGACCGTTAATCAGTAGCTTCGGGAATCGTAGTGGCGATCGTTGTCAGAGTCAACGGCTTTTTAAAGATTTAGTAAAGCTCAGTCTTGAGTCCGAGAGAACTCCCGAAAAAATGAGCTTTAACTCAAACAGAGGTCTTCGACGACACGGATGCGGCCTCGGAGAACAGCCCGTAACAAGCGATCAATAGAACGGCGTTCCATATCATCGAGGCTGTCATCGAGGGTTGCGGCCAGGAGGCCATAGCGGTCCGCGAGCGTCAGATGACCCTGTTCCGCCGCTGAGGCGAGCATCGCGGGAATCGCGCCAGGGAGGAGTTGCAGTGAGGGTAACATGGTAATTTGGGGAGGGTTTCCTTAACTATCTCTAGTATTGACGAACTTTCTGAGTTTTGCGGTGACCAATCCCGCCTCTCAATGGCGATCGCAAACACCTCTGGCGATGATATCTATTACCTTAATTTGTGATTAAAGTCACAAGGGTTTGAGACCTCAACCCAAATGCGGACTATTTCCGCATCCAACTAACGCCTAATGAGGTAACAAGATATCCCGCTGCGACCCATCAATTCGTCCAGCATCATAGAGACTCTGGGCGATTTCAGACAGGGTTAACACGGAATGAGCCTGATACCCTTCTTGTTTCAGTCGTGTTTTGACTCCCTTTTCATGGTCAATTAACACCACGATATCGTTCACCTTTAAACCCGCCGATTCAAGTTTTTCTGCTCCTTCAATCGCACTGGTTCCACTAATCAAAATATCATCGACCACAACGACTGTTTCCCCCGGATTAAACTGACCTTCAATTAAGCGACGGGTTCCATGGGCTTTCACTTCCTTACGGGGAAAAATCATCGGGTGGTGTAATCGTAACGAGAGTCCAGTTGCGGTGGGTAAAGAACCATAAGGAATCCCGGCAATCCGATCAAAAACAAGGTTGTCGAGGATTTGCGCGTAGGCATTTAAGACTTGATGAAAGACTTGGGGATTGGAAATAATTTTGCGTAAATCGATGTAGTAGGCAAACTCAACCCCCGAGGCTTGGACATAATCCCCAAAAAGGATGCACTCGAGGTCAAACAGTTGCAGAATCAAGTCTCGGTGAGGATGAGGGGGACTCGACGGGGGCGCGGTCCACAGTTGGCAACTGGCGGCGGTTTGACTGATCTCGTCACGAACAGGGCTGATGCTGCGGTTCAACTGTTGCAGTTGATCCCGGAGATTGGCCTCTCGTAGCCAGTCTTGGGGAACCGGTAGTAGTAAACCGTTACCATTGGCATCTAAGCCAGCCTGTAGAAATTGCTTGAGGTGCTGAGGATCTCCCCAAATGCTACGAGCAAAGAGTAGCCGCTCTGGGGCGATCGCTCGCACTTGAGCTAGAGCGTCGGGGTTGGATGTTCCCACTTCAAAGCCAAGCTGTTCTGGGGGACCCCAGGTTCGCGCTTCTTGGACAAGATGTTGATAAAAGGGGGGTTGGCCTGGGGGATACTCTTGAATGACTCGGGCGGCGGGATTGGAGGTGCGACAGACGATGAAACTGGCTTTGTCACCGTAGAGGAGAAACGGGGCGATCGCATCTTGGCCCGCCAGAGGAGACAGGGTAACAGCATCAACACCCCAGTCTTGAAAAATGGTTGCGGCTAAACGGCTGGCGGTATTGAGATCGCTATGTTTGGCATCGAGAATAATGGGAAGATGAGGGGGAATCGCGTCTAGAACCTCCATCAATAGCTCGAATCCAGGAGCGCCAAGGGCCTGATAAAAGCCTAAACTCGGTTTATAGGCACAGACCTGGTCGGCCGTCTGTTGGATAATGGTGCGTAACCAGTGGGAGAGGGCCTCGATGGAGTCGGGTTGACGGGAGCGATCGCCTCCGGGCATCATTTCCGGGTTGGGATCGAGGCCAATGACGAGGAGACTGTTGTTTTGGGCAATAGCACTGTTGAGTTTGTCGAAAAATCCAGTCATAGTGAGTTGGCGTCGCTGGGGAAGACTAGGAACAGATGTTAACTGGAAACTTTATCAGTTTGGGCGATCGCCTACGACACCAGTTAGAGCTGGCCATCGCCCCGAAGGATTGTCCGACTCCAATTCCCCTCAAAGGAACTCATGGCGGACTTCCGGTGGGGTATCGTTGTGCGATCGCCCTCAAACTCGATCCCCGTCAGGGATTGGCCATCGCCGAAGACTTAGCCGGCTCCTTGGATGCCTCGGATTATACGGTGTCCGTTACACCGCCGGGGCTGCTGGATATCTCGATTCGCGATCGGCTTTTGGCGGACTGGCTGCAAGTTTGGGCCGATGGGACCGTTCGCCAGGGAACCTCTCGCGGCCATGGCCTCGGGATAGCCGAACCCGTTGAGATTCCCTTTGCGGTGCAATATGCTCACGCCCGTTGTCAGTCCCTGTTACGGCTTGGGGAACGAGAAGGTTGGATTCGTTTAAACCAAGCCGGTATCGTTGAACCTCGTCCTTTACCCTGGTTAGAGGACTCGGGACGCTTGAGTGTCACTCATGCGGCTGAGGCCCGTCTGATTGCTCATTGTGTCACCGTGGCTGATGCGATCGCCTTGACCCCCCACCCTGACAGTCTTAAGTTACTGATGGGGCTTAGTGGGGCCTTTGAGGCCTTTTATCGAGATTGTCCCCCCGCTGACCATTCTCCCCTTCGTTTGGGGTTGTTGTCGGTGACGGGGACATTGCTGTATTGGTTGCTGGAAGTGGGATTAGGGGTCGAGGCGATCGCCCAAATGTGACAGAGTCTTGAAATTTCCGTAAAAAAAGGATGACAAATTCGAAATCCTCGGTTATAGTTACGAATGTGTGAGGAGCGAACCAGTAAGAGCACCGAGACGAAACACGGCCAGTCGTCGGTGCTCTTTCTGATCTCAGAATTTTTTGAGGCACAGCACAGGCCCCCTAGGGACAAACCCTGGGTCTCCAATCCCGATCTAGCTCAACGGAACTTTGGCCGGCAACAGAGTCTATCATTCAAACTGTTCGAGCCATTGCTCCGTCTCTTCAAGCATCTCGGGAGACAGGTTTTCCTGCTCCGTTAGCCATTCGAGGGCCTCAACGGGTCCATCATCGAGCGATCGCATCACCACGCCCCAAAACATGGCCGCCTCATTGGTGGGGTTAACCCGAACTGTTGCATCAACCCGTCGCCAGAGTCGCTGGCTATTTGACGAAAGCATCGACATCACCTCAGACTGTTCATCCTCGCTGAGCGTCGTTAACAGGGTTTTAGACTCGGCCCAGCGGCCATCTAACAGGGCCGTCAGCAGAGTTTGACTCGGGCTGGCCCAAGCGGCGTCAGCCTGGGCCGAGAGGATCTCGGCATGAAAGGCAATGGTATCGAGTTGGGCCTGAGCCTCCTCAGTCCATTGGCTCCCCCGTCCCTGTTTGAGAGAGCGTAGGATCGACTCAGCCTCGGACCAGAGGCCGTTACGGGCCAACAGCAGGGCATTTTGATAGGTGCGACTCTCTAGGGCTGGCTCACTTAACGAGAGCGGCACTAACTGAACTGGGTTAGGTAAAAAATTCCGCGATCGCAACTGATAGACCGCAAAATCTGGCTCTAAGCCCACTGTCCGATCCACAACGAACTCGGGCCGCCCTCCACCGGTAAATTCTTGCCATTGGGGTAACTGTCCCGGTGGAGATGTCCATTCCAACATCAGACTGAGACTGTAGCGACTGGGGTTATAGTGATAGACCTGACCATAACTCAAGCCCGTCTCGCCGGTTTCTTGTTCGCCAATCAGGTTAAACCAGAGGCCATCGGCGGGAGCATTCTCCGTCAGCGGTTGCAGGTGCGTTAGCGGTAAGGGACGAGTTGAACCCGGAGCTAGGGATTGAGCGTTGACGAGGGGGGCGATCGCATAGGATTCGGCCGGCCCCGTGACGGAAATCTCAGCGGTCAGATAAAACAACGACGAGGAGTCATGATTCCAGGCTGGGGACACCCGTTGATAGATCTGTAGGGCAACAATCTCAAAACATTGAGTTCCACAGGGTTCAGAGCGCTTTTGCAGCACCGGAAGCAACATATCCGGCTCCACACTCGCACCGGGAATTTCAATCGGTTCTGCGGGAGTATAGCCACTGTCTTCGAGGCGATCGCGGATCTCGGTTAAACTTTCTGGGGTATTCGAGGATTGGAACCCCAACTGAGTCCAATCCGGGAGATTCTCGGAAAGCCAGCGAGCCGAATCCGGTTCCACAATCAGTTTGGCCCCCAACCAAACGCCTCCGGTAATCGTGGCAAACGCTCCAACCCAGACCCCGGCCAAACTCATTTGCACAAGGATATCTTTCCAAGGAAACCAAGACTTACGGTGTTGTAGAGGTTGTCTCATAAGAAAGGCAAGAGGCAAGAGAAGGCAACAGGGAATAGGGAACAGGGAACAGGGAACAGGGAATAGGGAATAGGCAACAGGGAATAGGGAACAGGGAACAGGGAACAGGGAACAGGGAACAGGGAACAGGGAATAGG
>OFEU01000491.1_pt1 | contig 20046 bp, 16 predicted proteins | sample 1521221 | NCBI WGS metagenome assembly OFEU01 (sample SAMN03766357, study PRJEB24113) | microbial mat metagenome | isolation source: enrichment culture HLUCC-O from microbial mat sample contains cyanobacterium... | reverse complement strand
TCGAAATTTGTCGAGATACGAATGCGGCATTAAATAGTTTAAAACGGGGCATGACCCTTCTAGGGGTTGAGTGGAATAACAACAGTACCTTAGGGCATAAGGAAACTGCCGGGAAACCGGGAACGCTTGAGGAGAGTCCAACCTCTGTTGATGATGAGAAATCAGATTCAATACGTTGTCTCGCTGAATCAAGAATCACGATCTGTGAGAATCCCGCGCTGTAATCTTTGATTCAGCGCCGGGAGTATGTCAATCAATATGTTCGGTTTTATCAGGTATTACTACTGAGTATTGCTCTGTCTCCCCTAGCGGCGATGACGGTGTTTGCGGTGTTGCGTCGGCGAGTGGTTCAGTATCTCAGTCAGGAAGTGCGTCAGGAACTCGAGAATTTAGGAGATTTGGAAACGGAGTTAGAATCGCGGGCTGAACAGGCTGATCAGATGCTCGGAGATCTCGAACAACGACTTGAGAGACACAAGGACCAACTCCCTGACGAGGTGGACTCTGTTAGTCGAACCGTCGAAGTGCAATTGGCCGAAATTCAGGAGTTGGATGCCTTCCGAGAACAGAGATTGCGAGAGTTACAAGAGCTGTTATGGACGGTGTATTCCAATCACAAGTCCCAGGAGCAACACCTGGCTCATCTCACGCCTGAGACGCTGTTACGCCACTTGAGCGGCTCGCCGGAGGAGATGGACGATTCCTCGATTGGAGAATTGCTGGAGTTGCCCGAAACTGAACCTTTCACGGAAACTCTAGCCGATGAAATCAGCCCTGATGAGACCCCCCTGGCTGAAACGATCTATCAGGCTGAGTCGGCTCCTGAACAGCCCCCAGAGTTGGATGGGGATTTAGATGAGAGTTTAGATGAGAATTTATCAGAATCAGATCAGACGAGTGAGGACGATGAGAGTGAGCCAGATCTCGTTTCTGATGAGAGTTGCTCTCAGACGAGTGAGGACGATGAGAGTGAGTCAGATCTTGTTTCTGATGAGGTTCTCTCATCTCCCGACTCTCGTGAAGGATGGTTGGCCGTAGCCCGAGATTGTGAGAGAGATGGGCGTTGGCCCGAGGCGATCGCCGCCTATGAACAGGCTCTCACCTATCCCGCCTCTAATAGCCCTCAGACCCCCGCCAGCTCCGAGGAGGCAAAACCAGCATTGACTCCAGAGAACAGCCCTTCAGCGGCTCAGGAGACCCCAACTGAGGAGGATGCAACAGGTGAGTCTAGCCCTCAATCGCCGAGCTTTGAGCAGTTGAAGCAGGTGGCCCAAGAAGCCGGCGATCGCCGTCAATGGCCCGCCTGTATCAAGGCCTGTCAACAGGCCCTAACTCATAAAAATGATGCCCATCTCTACAAACTCCTCGGCAATGCCTTGCAAGCCCTAGGCCAACCGACCCAAGCCCAAGATAGCTATCGTCAAGCTCTCCGCTTCAAGCCTGATTTTGCCGAAGTCTACGCCAATCTCGGCAGCCTCTACGCCCAACAGAAACATTGGCCCAAAGCGATCGAATGTTTCCGACGGGCGTTGCGTCTACAACCGCAACTGGCGGCGGCTTATCGGAATTTCGCGAAAGTCTGGGAACAGGTGGGCAACGAAGGTGAAGCCCTGGCCTGTTGGCAGCAAGCCCTGGCCATTGAACCGGATTGGGCTCAACCACAAGACCATTTGGTGTTAGGCAACCGTTGGGTGAAACTAGACCGATGGGATATCGCCGAAACCTGTTATCGACGGGCGATCGCCTCGGATGCCAATTTACTCGACGCCTGGCATAATTTAGCCGAAGTTCTGGCCCATCGCCAACAGTGGCACACCGCTCGCGACACCTATGAAACCCTGTTACAAAAAGCCCCCCAGCGAGTTATGTCCCAACTCGGTTATGCCCGAGTTTTAGCGGGGATGCAGGATTGGGATGGGGCCATGAGTCAATACCATCATCTGGCCGAAGTTGCCCCCGAACAGGTCTTCGCCCAACATCGTTTTGCCCAACGCCTCAAAGACGAAGGCTTAATCCCCCAGGCCATCCGCGTCTATCGTCGGGCCTTGCAATTTGCCCCAGAGTCTTTTGAACTCCAGTTAGGACTTGCAGAACTTCTCTGTCAGTCGGAACAATGGCAAGAGGGGTTAGCGGCGGCCGAGAAGGCTATTGCCGAACATCCCCAAGTCGCCAAAGCCCATTACTATGCTGGACGTTGCCAAGTGGCCCAAGAACGTTGGCAAGAAGCCGCGACTCATCTACAACAGGCGGTTAATTTAGATCCTCAGTTTTTCTGGAGTCAGTATTTCTGGGGGAAATCCCTCCTGGCTTTGCAACAATGGCAAATGGCCGCTGATGTCCTGGCGGAGGCGATGCCCCTTAACCCACAGTTCCATTGGGGCTATGTGGAGTTGGGCCAAGCCTGGATGGAATTGGAGATGTATCACAAGGCTGTCGAGGCCTTCCAACAGGCCCAGGCTTTAGCCCCCGACACGCCCTGGTTAGCCAAAAAACTGGCTGATGCTCTGCGGGGTCGGGCCTTGGCGGATATCGAGGAAGCGGTAAACTGCTATCGTCAGGCGATCGCCGAACATCCTGAAGACCTCGATAACTACCACCGGGCCTTAGATCTCAAATCCAACGATATTGACCTCTATGTGCAACTGGCCGATGAACTAGCCCGTCAGAATCAAGATAGTGGGGCCATCACCTTCTATCAAATGGCCCTCCAACTGCAAGATCGCCCCGAGATTAAAGCCAAACTGCAAGATCTGCTCAAAAAAAAAATAAAGTAGCCCCAACCCCTCCCGCCCAACCCGAAATTCACAATCCAGAGGATCTCCAGGGGGAGTTGCAACTGGTGACTCCTGACTTTATCTACGGTTGGATTTGCCACAAACAGGACCCCGACAAACCCCTCTGGGTTGATGTCTATATCGGCGACAGGCTTCTGGGGACTTATCCCGCCCAAAGCCATCGCCCTGATTTAGCTCGTTTTCTCAAGAGTCAAGGCCGACATGGGTTTGAACTGAAAATCCCCCCTTCTATCAACAGTTATACTGCCGTTCCAGTGCGTGTGACGGGCCACGGCTGCGATCGCGATCTCCCCCACTCCCCCATCTGGGTACAACTCGGTCCCCAAGGACAACGGTTAGCCCTCCCCCAATCGGCCTCAACTCCCAGCCTCGTCTATCATCCTCCACAAGCCCTCACCACAAACCCTGAGATTGCTCTAATTATCCTCAATCGCGACGGGGCAACGTTACTAGAAGACCTTTTTTCCTCTCTTGAAACTCACAATCGTTATACCAACCTAGAACTAATTATTGTCGATCATGACTCAACCGATGAGAGTTTGGCCGTTTGTCAGCGTTGGCAAGATAAACTCCCGATTCGGGTGTTAGCCCGAGAGAAAAACTATAGTTTCTCCGAGTCGAATAATCTGGCGGCTCAACAGACGAACGCCAGCTTGTTACTGTTTACGAACAACGATATCAGTTTTTGTCAAGATATCCTCGCTGATCTAGCGGCGATCATGGAAGATGAGACGGTGGGGGTTGTGGGGCTGAAACTGTTAGATAAAATCACCGATTCGCCTCATCTGTCCCCAGGAACTCAACATCTGGGGGTGCAATTTGATTTTTATAATCCCTTTGTTAGTTTTTCTCCCTTTGAGGTGCGAGATAATCCCGATCTTAGGGAGTATCAACATCAACCTTGGCGGGTTCCTGGGGTTACGGGAGCGATGATGCTTTGTCGTCGTCAAGAGTTTCTGGAGTTGGGCGGCTTTGATGAGACCTATTTTTATGGCTATGAGGATATTGACCTCTGTTTACGCTATCAAAGAGACTTGCAAAAAGTCGTAATTTGTGCTAATCATTTAAGCGCTTACCATCATCGGGGAATTTCTCGCTTCAGCCGCCAACTTCCAGGGTCTTTTCTGGCTAAAATTGGCAACAATCGTCAGTATTTAGAACGTCAATTTGGCTATTATCTTCGCCGTCGTCATTTGGCTGATTTCTTTGACGGCGATCGCTATTGGACGGGACATCCGCTACGGGTTGGTTTTGCGGTAACTGAGGCTAAAATAGATACGGCAGCGGGAGATTATTTTACGGCGTTAGAGTTGGGAGAAGAACTCAGTAAACAGTATGGTTGGAGTATCTCTTATCTCTCGAAAACTCAGGGAGACTCTTGGTATGATGTCCATCAACTCGATGTCCTGATTGTGATGCGACAGGATTATGATTTAAGCCAACTCAAAAACGCGAAACCACGTCTGATTAAAGTCGCTTGGATTCGCAATTGGTTCGAGGCTTGGACTGAAACCGCCTCAATTTCAGACTATGACTGTATTTGGTCATCTTCTGAGGCTGGGGTAGACTATCTCAGCCAGCAACTATCTAAATCCGTCACTCGGCTGCGAATTGCGACAAATCCTGAGCGGTTTTCTGACGAACACTCGCCTCAAGAAATAGTCGAGTCTGATTATTGTTTTACGGGCAGTTTTTGGACGGTTCCTCGGCAGATCATGGGCTGTTTACGTCCCGAAATCCTGCCCTACCGCTTTGCTTTATATGGTCATCACTGGCAGCAATTTTCTGAGTTGAAAGACTATTATCGAGGTCCTGTATCTTATGATAAACTTCCTGAGATTTATCGTTCCACTAAAATTGTCATTGATGATGCGAATACGGCGACCAAAAATTGGGGATCGGTTAATTCTCGGGTGTTTGATGCGATCGCAGCGGGAGCGTTAGTTGTCACCAATGGCAAACGGGGCAATGATGAGGTTTTTGGCGGTTTACTGCCAACCTTTGACTCTCCTGAATCCTTAGAATCAGTGTTGCGCACCTATCTAAGTGATGAGCCGTTACGCCAAAACAAAGTCGCTCAATTACAAACCCAAGTTCGAGATAATCATACCTATTTTCATCGTGCTCAAACAGTGTTTGCCAACCTGAAAGAGACGATGACGAAACGCTATCGCATTAGTCTTAAAGTTGGAGTTCCTCATCGAGACCAAGTCCAAGAATGGGGAGATTATCACTTCGCTCAAGGCTTAAAACGAACCTTTGAACAGTTGGGACATTCGGTGCGGATTGACATTCTTCCAGATTGGCACTGTTCCCAAAGTTTGGGCGATGATGTCGCGATTGTTTTACGAGGATTGAGTGAGTACCAACCGCAACCCCATCAGCTCAATCTACTCTGGGTTATTAGTCATCCTGATCGGGTGTCTCTGGAGGAATATGAACAGTATGATCGGGTCTTTGTCGCCTCACAAATCTATGCCAAACAGTTACAACCCCAGGTTAACGTTGAGGTGCAACCGCTACTGCAATGTACCGATCCCGCTCGCTTTTATCCTGACTCGGGTTTAGATGTCGATATCCCGGAGGTGTTGTTTGTGGGTAACTCTCGTAAGATGTATCGTCCGATTGTCCGAGATGCGATCGCAGCGGGGTTAGATGTAGGGGTCTATGGAACCAATTGGCAGTCTTTTATTCCCCCAAAATACCAACGGGGAACCCATATTGCTAATGACCAGTTGCGACAGTATTATACGGCGGCGGGAGTGGTATTAAATGACCATTGGCAGACGATGCGTGACCGTGGGTTTTTCTCCAATCGTCTCTTTGATGCGGCCGCTTGTGGGGCTATGATTGTCTCAGATGCCGTGGTGGGCCTAGAGGCGGTGTTTGGGGATGCGATCGCCTGTTATGATGAGCCTGAGCAGTTAGGTGGATTAGTCAAAGACTGTTTACGCCGCCGTGAGAGTACAATATCGCAACGACTGGCGGTATCTCAGCGGATTCGTCAAGACCATAGTTTTGGCCAACGCGTCGAGACACTGTTGAAGACTATTGATACTCTTAATTCACAATCTTGACTCGTTCGCGAAATCCGCTAGGGCGATCGCAGACAATCCACTCGCCATGAGAGATAATAGACGATAGGAGTTCGCGAGTCCCGTCTTATGGTGTTCCCCCCAAATTCCCATGCTGGTATCCTCAAGGATTTGTTTAACTCGTTTAAGCCAGATTCACCATTAGAAGCGGGAGATCCTCGCTATGTGGATTTTCAGGATGTCCGGGGGGATGAAGATATTTTGACGGAGTTGGGAGGCTATATCCTTAAAGAAGAGGATAATACCTATCAACTGTATTCAGGACATCGTGGTAGTGGCAAGTCCACAGAACTTAAGCGACTGGCAGCATTTTTAGAAGAACAGGGTTGTGTGGTGGTCTATTTTGCCGCGGCTACTGACGATGCTGGAGACTTGAGTTTTCAGGACACCCAATATCAGGATATTTTGCTCTCCTGTACCCGACAATTATTGGAGAAGTTACAGGCTGATGTGGACTATGCGCCAATTTGGCATTGGTTAGAGGCGAGGTGGAAAACTCTAACAGAGTTAGCATTGACGGATGTGTCCCTGAGTCAGCTTAATATACAAGTTGCGATTCCCTTGCTCTCGAACATCACTGCCGCTGTGCGGACAGAACCCAATAAACGGGACGAAATTCGCAAGCTGGTTGAAGCCAATACTGAGTCTTTAGTCAAGGCATTAAATGAATTTATTGGCAATGCAAAACAACAGCTTAAGACTGGACAAAATCGCATTGTCGTGATTGCTGATAATTTGGATCGAATTGCCCAGATTCAAGAGCCAGATCAGATGACGAATTTAGAAGAAATCTTCATCAATCGCTCTGAATTAATGCGCTCTCTGAATTGCCACATGGTCTATACTGCGCCCATTTCACTTCTCTATTCTCGCTCGGCAAGTAATTTACAAGACATCTATGGCAAACCCCAAATTTTACCGATGGTGATGGTGCAAACTCGCGATGGGAAGGCGGTAGATGAGGGAATCCAAAAATTACGTTTGGCAATGGAACGGCGAGTTGTGGAACAGGTTAAAGAATTAGCACTGGTTCCTGATGTGTTTGAAACAGATGAGGTTGTGACGTTACTTTGTTTAAGCTGTGGGGGACATTTGCGGGATTTAATGCACATCATACGCAATGCCATTAACCGCACCTCTCAACTGCCGATTCGGATGAAACAAGTCAAGCGGGCGATCGCCGATTTTCGACCCGCTTATTTAGATGCGGTGATGGAACATGAATGGGACTTCCTGTTGCAGGTTCATCAGAATAAGATGAAGCCGAATGATTTGGATGGATTATATCGAGATTTATTGGGGCGACGTTGTATTTTGGAATATCGCTTTTTTGATGAGGTTGAAGAGGATGTTGTCCGCTGGTACGATGTGCATCCTTTGATTCGGGGATCGAAATCATTTCGAGAGCGTTGGGCGTTGTTTTCTAGGAATGAGTCTGGGGGGTAAAGCGATGAATGTTGAGGAATTTATTAGTTGGGATGAGGCAGAACTTGAACCCGAAAGTCAGGAGGAGGTTCTGAGGCTGTTGTTGCGGGCGATCGCCAACAATGAGGGAGCCGGCTGTTTTTTTGTGCAAGCCTCGCCACAGGAAGGGGAAACAGTTTTGCAGCGGCTTAAATCCCAGTTTCGGCGTGTTTCAGTGTTAGATCTCGATCGCCAGTCACAGTCGTTGTATTCCGAGGCGATGGAACGTTGGCAACGGGAGACGTTTGATGTTTTAGTGGTTCGTGGTTTAGATCAAGCCATTTTAGGTTATGAGGATGCGAAACGGGCCTTGGGTTGGGAAACTCAGGATTTACACCAATATGATCCTCGGGATCTTCCGGCAATTCTCAGTCATTTGAATCACGTGCGTGAATGTTGGCGGGACAATTTACGAACTGCTGTGGTGTTTATTCTCCCCCCCTTTGTGATTCGCTATTTGATTTTGCGATGTCCAGATTTTTATGATTGGCGGGTGGGAACGTTTGTATTGCCGAAAGATGAGGGGATTTATCAGAAACAATTAGATGACTGGATGAGGGGTTCTAGTTTTAAGGAGTATATCGATTTACCAGAAGCTGTCCGACTTGATAAAATTCGAGAGCTGCGAGATTCTTTAGAGAATGATAGCTTAACTGATGTTCAAAAAGCAAAATTATTACGAGAGCAAGGGCGGTTATTTCAAAGTAATAATGACTATTCTCTGGCTTTATCCTGTCATAATAAGTCAATACAATTGAATTCTAATGACTCAGAAATATGGCTAGATCATGCAGATAGCCTAAATCCTTTGGGACGCTGGGAGGAGGCAGTTGCTAGTTATGATAAAGCCTTAGAGTATCAACCCAACAACTCTATAGCTTGGTTGAATCGTACCGAGTGTCTCAGGGTACTGGGACGTCGAGAGGAGGCACTTGCCAGTTGCGATAAAGCCTTAGAGTATCAACCCAACAACTCTATAGCTTGGTTTTGTTATGAAGAGTATGGTACGTGTTTTATGGAACTGAGACGCTGGGAGGAGGCGGTTGCTAGTTATGATAAAGCCTTAGAGTATCGACCTGAAAACTTTCTTGCTTGGTCAAATCGTGCTGAGTGTCTCATGCAACTGAGACGCTGGAAGGAGGCACTTGCCAGTTGCGATAAAGCTTTAAAGTATCAATCCGAACAGTATGGCGCATGGTTCAATTATAGAGCTTGGTCAAATCGTGGCGTGTGCCTTATGAAACTGAAACGCAGGAAAGAAGCCCTTGCAAGTTATGATAAATCCTTAGAGTATCAACCTGAGAACTATGCAGCTTGGTTTTACCGTGGTTCATGTCTCATGACACTGAAACGCTGGGCGGAAGCAATCACCAGTTATGATAATGCCTTAAAGTATCAACCGGAGGACTATGCAGCTTGGTTTTACCGTGGTTCATGTCTCATGAAATTGAGACGCTGGGCGGAAGCAATCACCAGTTATGATAATGCCTTAAAGTATCAACCGGAGGACTATGCGGCTTGGTTTAACCGTGGTTCATGTCTGAGGATGCTGAGACGCTGGGAGGAGGCACTTGCCAGTTGCGATAAAGCCTTAGAGTATGAACCTGATAATTCTTTAGCTTGGGTTGGTCATGCTTGCTGTCTTGGAATGCTAGAACGTTCAGACGAAGCGATCGCAAGTTTTAACCAAGCCCTAAACAACAAACCCAACATCTATTTAGAGTGTCTTATACGCGTCATGCTCCTCTTCATGAGGATGTAATTGACCATCTAAACCTAGTCCCCAATCCTCGATCGCACAAAAGCCTGATGTTCCGAAGATTGCAACCCCGCCTGTAGAGTCGTTAAAACAGCCGCCAGGTTATTTTGCAACAATTGCGGCCGATTCAGCCATAACCCTGGAAAAACACGACTGCGGAGAATCCCCTCATTATCCGGGGTAAGCGATTGATAAACCCCCTCATCCAGATAAAACCAATCCAGTTTTTCATCAAAGATTTGCCAAACCAGATATTCCTGAACCCCATTGCGTCGATATACCCGTTTTTTGTCTCCCAAATCGATCGCCGCACTACTGGCTGCAATTTCAACCACCAGTTCCGGGGAACCTTGAATATACCCCTCTTGACTCAGTTGAGAACTCCCCCCAGGCATCAACAACACGCCATCGGGTTGAAACTCATTGTCGGAGTCGAGGCGAACGGTGGGTTCAATCCCCATGGCGGTGGCGGGGGTCGCGGACTGGTAAACTCCTAACCAGGTAATGAGACGACCATGGGGTTCAGCATGAGTGGTAAACCGTAGCGGCGAGGCCATATACACAACTCCTTCAACTAATTCGGCTTTCTGATGCTGAGGCATCGCCGCGTAACGTCGCTCAAATTCTCGGTAGCTGAGGCGATCGCCGTTTTCTAAAGGCGGACAAATCTGAGTCTGATGTACCATGGTGGTTCAACCCGAGACTAGGGACAATTCTATTATGGCAACTGAGTCATCCAGGCCCAGAGAACCTCAGCAGAGACATTCACGATAATCCAATCCAGACTCTTTCCCGAAATCCGGTATAGTTGGGAAGGTGCAAACTGCGCCAAAGCAGTGTCGAGTTAAGGGGTTGAGCCGTGGCGATCGTTGCAATTGCCAGTCCGAAAGGAGGTGTGGGAAAAACAACGTCCACGATTGCATTGGGAGGATTACTGGCCCAAAGCCAAAGTTGTTTGGCGGTGGATCTGGACCCTCAGGGCAATCTAACGATGGGATTTGGCATCGATATGGAAAAAGACCAAATCGGTAGTTACGACGTGATGACGCGCCAGGAAACCCCCGAAGAACCCATTATCGAGACGGAGATGGGGCTGCATATTTTGCCCACGGATAGCACCCTGGCCAAAGCGGAAAACGAAATTTCTCAAGATCCCAAACGCTTCTTTGTCCTCAAAGAGCAACTTAAATCCCTACAGACTCGCTATACCAACATTCTCATCGACTGTCCCCCCAATATGGGATTGCTGACGCTGAATGCTTTGGCGGCGGCCGATGCGGTGTTAGTGCCGGTGCAATGTCAGTATTATTCCTTGCGGGGCCTCGATCGCCTCTTTGATGAAATCTCCGATATCCGCAAAACCTATAATTTACGACTGCGACTGCTGGGGGTATTGCCGACAATGGCGGAAAATACGCTGATGACGCGGCGAGTCTTGGAGGAACTGAAAAAACGGCATCATCAGGTGACCATTTTTAAACCCGTTCCCAAGTCCATCCAGTTCGCCGAAGCCAGTTTTGCTGGACAACCGATTCATCGCTTCAGCCGCAATCGTAAACTCATTGAACCCTATGAACGGGTGATTCGGGCGATCGCCCCTGACACCAATCAGCCTCCTGACGAGCATCTGCTTTAACAAATCCTCGGTAACTGTTCCCCGCTTAAGAGATCCACCGTTCGCAGGGACCCAATCTCACTCATCATGGTGACGGGGGGAGTTGTCGTGTCTGTGACGACGCCAATCTCAGCGGCCCCCTCGCCTAAACTCGCTAACGCCGCCTGGGCCTGATCTGGGGGAACAAACGCCACAAAGCGGCCCTCATTGGCCAAATACAACGGATCGAAGCCGAGAATTTCACAGGCCCCCTGGACATCATCCCGGACAGCGATCGCCCTCTCATCCAAGCGAATCCCCAATTGAGCGGCCACAGCAATCTCATTTAAGGCACTCGCTAAGCCACCTCGGGTTAAATCCCGCAGACAATGCACCTCAATTCCGGCGTTTAATAGAGACAACACCTCCTCGGCGACGGGGGCCGAATCACTTTCAATGGCCGTCTCGAACATTAACCCCTCGCGAACCGCCATAATGGCAATCCCATGACGGCCAATGTCACCGTTTATTAACACGACATCTCCCACTTGCACTTGAGTCGGGGAAATGGGGCGATCGCCGGTCACAACCCCCACACCAGCGGTATTAATAAAGATGCCATCTCCCTTGCCGCGATCGACGACTTTGGTATCTCCTGTAACAATTTGTACCCCTGATTTCTCAGCGGCGGCGGCCATTGATTGCACCACTTGCCAGAGAATCGACATGGGGAGGCCTTCCTCCAAAATGAACCCCGCCGTTAGATACTGAGGACGCGCCCCCGCCATAGCCAAATCGTTCACTGTGCCATAGACAGCCATCGAACCAATATCGCCGCCGGGGAAGAATAGGGGATGAACCACATAAGAATCGGTGGTTAACGCCAGGCGATCGCCTTCTAAGCTCAAGATCGCCGCGTCATGCTGTACTTGGTCCGAAGACCCAAACGCCGGTAGAAATACCTGATTAATCAGTTGCTGCATTAACCGTCCTCCTCCCCCATGAGCCAAGAGGACATGGGGATATTGGTCGAGGGGAAGAGGACAGACCAGGGCGTTAATGTTAATGTTTGTCATGATTATCAATGAACTTTTATATACAAATGTTGACTATCTTAACAAACAAAGGTTACGGATTTTTGTAAATTAACTTGAGTTTTAGTTGATTTTCTCCGATATACTCCTCACAATAGATTCAGATCAAATCGTTAGGTTCAATGTAGAAAAACAACCTTGATGTTACTTAAGCAAATCTTAAAGATTTCCTAACCTTGACTTCAGTAAAAAGTAACACAGATAGCAGACTGATTGTCTCGATTATCGAGGCGATCGCCCCAAAACTCAGGAATACGCCGCATCTCAACGATGAGCGATCGCCGCGCTCCAACCGAAACCCGAGGAAACACGCATGACTCCCACCCAGACCTCAACCGCCGCGAAATCGTCCCAAAAAGCCGCAACAAAAGACGGTAAACCCGACAAGCGCTTCAAAGTTCTCGACATTACAATGAAGCGCAACCAATATCGACAAGATGCGCTCATCGAAATCCTCCACAAAGCGCAAGAAGCCTTTGGTTTTCTAGAAGAAGATGTCCTAAGCTACATTGCCCATAAACTGCAACTGCCCCTCTCCCAAGTCTACGGCGTTGCCACCTTCTACCATCTCTTCTCCCTCAAACCCAGCGGTGCCCATACCTGCGTTGTCTGTCTAGGAACCGCCTGCTACGTCAAAGGCGGGGGAGACATCCTCAAAGCCGTCGAGGGAGACGTGGGTATCGCCGCCGGGGAAACCACCGAAGACGGGCAAGTGTCCATCGTCACCGCTCGTTGCATCGGGGCCTGTGGCATTGCCCCAGCCGTTGTCTATGACGGCAAAGTCGCCGGCCAGCAAACCCCCGAACAAACCTGCGATCGCATCCATAGCTGGCAACAAGAAGACAGCTAAGACCAGCCCTCACCCGTACGATATTAAGGACTAACCGCCATGGAACGAGCTGAACTGCTAGAACAGGCCACCGCAGCCAAACAAGCCCAAAAACGCATCCGCATCCATTGTTGCACCTCCACCGGTTGCCAAGCCTCCCAATCCCTCGACGTTAAAAAACAACTCGACAACGCCATCAAAACCCACAACCTCGGCGATACCGTCGAAGCCGTTGGCGTTGGCTGCATGGGATTCTGTGGTCAAGGGCCGATGGTAGAAATCGAAGACGCCGACGCCCCAGACGAGAAAAAACACTATCAAAAAGTCACCCCCGAACAAGCCGAAAGCATCATCAGCAGCCTCAACGGTTCCGGCGAGGCCGAGGCCATCCAAGGCGATCCCAACCATCCCTTCTTTAGCCGCCAACTCCTCATCGTCCGCGAACATAGCGGCCGCATCGATCCCGAACGCATCGACGAATATCTAGCCGTCGGCGGCTACCAAGCCCTGCATCACGCCATCTATGAAATGTCCCCGGCTGAGGTGGTGCAAGAAATCACCCAATCAGGACTACGGGGACGAGGGGGTGCAGGCTATCCCACCGGCTTAAAATGGGCCACCGTCGCCAAAATGCCCCCCGGACAGAAATACATCATCTGTAACGCCGACGAAGGCGATCCTGGGGCGTTTATGGATCGCAGCGTCCTCGAAAGTGACCCCCACCGTATCCTAGAAGGGATGGCGATCGCCGGCTATGCCGTAGGCGCAACCCAAGGCTACATCTACGTTCGCGCCGAATATCCCCTCGCCATCACCCGCCTGCAAAAAGCCATCCAACAAGCCAAACGCAAACATTGCCTGGGGGCGCAAATCTTCGACTCCCCCGTCGATTTCAGCATCGAAATCCGCGTTGGGGCCGGGGCCTTCGTCTGTGGCGAAGAAACCGCCCTCATCTCCTCCGTCGAAGGGGGACGAGGCAATCCCCGTCCTCGGCCACCCTACCCCGCCGTCTCCGGCCTCCACGGCTGTCCAACACTCATCAACAACGTCGAAACCCTCGGCAACATCTCCCCCATCATCCGCAACGGGGCCGAGTGGTTCACCGGCATTGGCACCGAACGCAGCAAAGGCACCAAAATCTTCTCCCTCACCGGCAAAATTCGCAACAACGGACTCATCGAAGTTCCCATGGGCATCACCCTACGGCAAATTGTCGAAGAGATGGGTGGTGGCGTTCCCGGTGGGAACAGCGTCAAAGCCATCCAAACCGGTGGCCCCTCCGGCGGGTGCATTCCCGATCGCGAACTCGACACCCCCGTCGATTATGACTCCCTGCGAGAACTCGGATCAATGATGGGGTCCGGTGGCATGGTGGTCATGGACGACGACACCAGTATGGTGCAAGTGGCCCAGTTTTATATGGAGTTTTGCCGAGGTGAAACCTGTGGCAAGTGCATCCCCTGTCGCGCCGGAACCATGCAAATGTACCAACTGCTGACCAAACTCCTAGATGAGAAAGCCACCAAACGGGACTTAGATAAACTCAAAGAACTCTGCGGCATGGTACAAGCCACCAGTCTCTGTGGCTTAGGCCAAACCGCCCCCAACCCAGTGATGAGTACCCTGCATTACTTTGAACAGGAGTACCTCGACTTACTACAACCCGATCCCGTCACCCTAGCCGCCAACAGCCGAGGCTAACCCCCTCTTGCCTCTTGCCTCTTGCCTTTTGCCTTTTGCCTTTTGCCTTTTGCCTTAATTTAACCTATGTCTGTCGTCACCCTCAAAATCAACGATATCGACGTGGCTGCCGAAGCCGGTAAAACCGTCCTCGACGCCGCACGCGAAGCGGGAATCCGCATTCCCACCCTCTGCCATCTTGATGGCGTCTCCGATGTAGGCGCGTGTCGCCTCTGTTTAATCGAAATCAAAGGGATTCCCAAACTCCTCCCCGCCTGTGTCACGGAAGTGGCCGAGGGGATGGACGTCACCACCCACACCCCCCAGTTGGACGAGTATCGCCGCATGACCGTGGAAATGCTCTTTTCCGAAGGGAATCATGTTTGCGCCGTCTGTGTCGCCAACGAGAACTGTGAATTGCAAGATATGGCCATCGAAGTGGGGATGGATCACAGTCGCTTTACCTATCGCTTCCCGGAACGGGAGGTGGATATCTCTCATCCGCAATTCGGTATTGACCATAACCGCTGTATCCTCTGCACCCGCTGTGTGCGCGTCTGTGATGAAATCGAAGGCGCTCATGTTTGGGATGTGGCGGGACGGGGGGCCGCCGCGAAGGTGATTACAGGGTTAAATCAACCCTGGGGCGATGTCGATGCTTGTACCGCTTGCGGTAAATGTGTGGATGCGTGTCCCACGGGGTCAATTTTCCGTAAGGGAAGTACGGCGGCGGAACTCGATCGCGATCGCGGCAAACTGGAATTTTTAGTCAAAGCACGGGAAGAAAATCAATGGACACGGTAAACAAGAAAGTAAAACTAGCAACGATTTGGCTGGCTGGCTGTTCCGGCTGTCATATGTCCTTCCTGGACTTGGACGAATGGCTGTTTGAGGTAGCCAAGTTCGCCGATATTGTCTATAGTCCCGTCGGTTCCGATATCAAGGACTATCCTCAGGATGTAGATGTCTGTCTCGTGGAAGGGGCCGTGGCCAACGAGGAAAACCTAGAACTGTTGTACAAAGTTCGCCAACGCACCAAGTTTGTCATCTCCTTCGGCGATTGTGCGGTGACAGCTAATGTCCCGGCGATGCGCAATATGTTAGGCGGTTCTGAACCGGTTCTCAAACGCTGCTACCTCGAACTCGGGGACAATACCGCTCAATTGCCCCACGAACCCGGGATTGTCCCAGAATTGCTCGATCGCGTCCGCCCAATTCATGAGTTAGTGGATATTGACCTCTTTATCCCCGGTTGTCCTCCGTCCGCCCCTCGCATCCAGGCGGCGATCGAACCGCTGCTGAAAGGGGAACAGCCAGTCATGGAAGGGCGATCGATGATTAAATTCGGCTAACCACAGCAACCACAAGAGGGCAACCACAAGAGGGCAACCACAAGAGGGCAACCACAAGGGATTGCCCCTACGTAGTTCCCCCTCTTGCCTCTTGCCTCTTGCCTTCTCCCCCTTTTGCCTTTTGCCTCTTGCCTTTTGCCTTCTTTTTAACCATGAGTAAAACTGTTGTTATCGATCCCGTCACTCGCATTGAGGGTCACGCCAAAATCTCCATCTTTCTCAACGATGCTGGAGATGTGGATGACGCTCGTTTCCATGTCGTAGAATTTCGTGGTTTTGAGAAATTCTGTGAAGGTCGTCCCATGTTTGAGATGGCCGGAATTACGGCCCGTATTTGTGGAATTTGTCCCGTCAGCCATCTTCTCGCCGCTGCCAAAACTGGCGATAAAATCCTAGCGGTGCAAGTTCCCCCCGCCGGGGAAAAACTGCGGCGGTTGATGAATTTGGCCCAAATCATCCAATCCCATACCCTGAGTTTCTTCCACCTGAGTAGTCCTGATTTCCTCTTAGGTTGGGATAGTGATCCCGCCAAACGCAATGTCTTTGGCTTAATGGACGCTAATCCCGATTTAGCCCGCGCGGGGATTCGGCTGCGTCAGTTTGGACAGACGGTGATTGAACTGTTGGGGGCCAAGAAAATCCATGCCGCTTGGGCGGTTCCCGGTGGCGTGCGATCGCCCCTGTCGGAAGAGGGCTTACAATGGATTCGCGATCGCCTGCCCGAATCCCGCCAAACCATCGAAACGGCCCTGGGCCTATTCAAACAACTCCTCGACGACACCCTAAAAGACGAAGTTGACATTTTCGGGCAATTCGACTCTCTCTTTATGAGTCTCGTTGCCCCCGATGGCACTTGGGAACATTACGGCGGTCAAATTCGCTTCGTCGATAGTCAGGGCAATATCGTTGCCGACGGCTTGCGGGAAGAAGACTATCAAGACTTTCTCGATGAAGCCGTCGAACCCTGGTCTTATCTCAAATTCCCCTATTACAAACCCATGGGCTATCCTGATGGGATGTATCGCGTTGGACCCTTGGCGCGGTTGAACGTGTGCGATCGCATGGGAACCCCTGACGCCGATCGCGAACTGCAAGAATTTCGCCAACGGGCAGGCGGCCGCTGTGCCACCTCCTCCTTCATGTACCACTACGCCCGTCTCCTAGAAGTTCTCGCCTGTATCGAACGCATCGAACAATATGTCGATGACCCCGATTTATTGTCCTCCCGTTGTCGCGCCAAAGCCGAAATTAACAACCTCGAAGGCGTCGGAGTCAGCGAAGCCCCTCGCGGAACCCTATTTCATCATTACAATGTAGACGAGAACGGTCTGATTGAGAAAGTCAACCTAATCATCGCCACGGGACAAAACAACCTGGCCATGAACAAAACCGTCACCCAAATTGCCCAACATTACATCCACAACAACGATGTCGCCGAGGGCTTTCTCAACCGCGTCGAAGCCGGAATCCGCAACTTCGACCCCTGTCTAAGTTGCTCAACCCACGCCGTCGGCCAAATGCCCCTCCATATCGAACTTCTCGCCCCCGACAAAACCGTCATCAACGATATCTACCGCGACTAACCCCAAGCGGTGCGTTCCGGCAAATTCTAACCAAGCGATCACCCCTAAGACTTAAACAATGCCAGAACGCACCCCCCCTATTAACTATTCACTATTAACTATTCACTACTCCCTCCCCCCATGCCCAAAGAAAACCTCTACCTCTGTATGGGGTCAGCCTGTCACCAGTTGGGGGTGTATGAAGTTCTCCCCCGACTGCAATCTCTAATCAAGGACTATGACCTCGAAGACACCGTAGAACTCAAAGGATCTTTTTGCCTAGAAACCTGTAGCTACGGGATTGTCATGAAGTTTCAAGAAGAGCATTTCGTGGATATTAACCCGCAAAATATCGAAGAAAAATTCCTCAGCGAAATCCTCCCCACCATCCAGAAGACCCTAGAAGAAAATCCCTCCCCCTCCTAACCTCGGTGTCCTTTGAGGACGCCGACAAGGGAACGACGTGGTTCCTCCTTCCTCTCCTCTTCAACCATGCAAGAACAAACCCAAAACCATATCTGGCGACTCCTCTGGGAATATGACCCGAATGGATTGATTGCCGTCGACTCCAACTTCACCATTGTTTTAGTTAACCCTGCCTTTTGCCGGATGTTTCAGGTTGAAGAAGCCGAGATTCTCGGTAAACCTGCTAGCAGCATTTTAGGCAATATTGAGCATTTTCAAAAAGTCTGGAACAGCCAACAGGTGATTCGAGGTATTGAACGGGAATATAGCCATCCTAAACTCTATCTGCGAGAAGTCGTGTTTCCCATCCCCGAAGAGAAAATTATCGCCTGTATTATGGTGGATATCAGTCAAGAATATCAGCGGCGACAGGAACTGCAACATCTCAAAACTGAAACTGTCTTAAATGTGCGAGAAGTCGTTGACAATCAAATGAAAGTCGCTCAAGAAATTGCCGGACTTTTGGGGGAAACAACGGCAGAAACGAAAGTGAGTTTATTGAAAATTATCGAGGCTGTTGAGCAGGAAATGGTTTGATATGACTCAAGAAACGACCCTTCGTGCCGATAATTTTTTTGATATTTGTCACCTGAGTTTAAATAAGCAAGGTGAAGAACTTTGTGGCGATAAAGTTAAATTCATCAAGACAGACAATAAGACGACAATTGTTTTGTCTGACGGGTTAGGAAGTGGTGTCAAAGCCAATATCTTGGCAACGCTAACCAGCGAAATCCTCATTACGATGTTGAATGCGGATATCGCCCTAGAAGCGGTTATGGAAACGGTGATTGGAACCTTGCCGATTTGCCAGGTGCGTAAAATTGCTTATGCGACGTTTACGGTTATTCAAATTGATCATATCACCAATCAATTTAAAGTTATAAACTTTGACAATCCGCCCATCTTTTATTTTAAAAAAGGGCGGATGATGACCCCGCAACCGCGAACGGATCGGATTCTCAACCGTAAAATTCAAGTGGTGGAAGGAACCTTGCAACGGGGAGACTTTCTCGGGGCGATTAGTGACGGCGTTCTCTATGCTGGCCTCGGGGATACGATGAATTTCGGCTGGGGTTGGGAGAACATCGCCAAGTATATGGAAAGCCTGTTTGTCCATGATGCGCCCACAGCCCGCAGCCTCTTGGATAAGGTTCTCGGGGAAACCCGGCGACTCTATCGGGATAAAATTGGCGATGATGCGTCCCTGGTGGGGGTGTATGTCCGTCGTCGTAACCCGCTGATGATTTTTACTGGCCCGCCGTTAGACCCCAGTCAGGACGACGCTTTTGCAGAACGGTTTTTGAGTTTTCCGGGACGTAAAGCCCTCTGTGGGGGAACCACCGGTAACATTGTCGCTAATTATATGGGTGACACGGTGGAGATGGATATTTCAACGATGCGAAAAGAACTTCCCCCTATTGGTATTCTTGAGGAAGTCGATTTAGTCACTGAGGGGATTTTGACGATTTCTAAGGCCACGGAACTCCTGAAAAAATGTCGCTGTGATTTAGACCGCCTCCCCTTCGATCGCAATGGGGCCGTGTTGCTGGCCCGGGAGATTCTCGAAGCTGATTCTATCTTTTTCTTGGTGGGACAACAAATTAATGAGTTTTACCAAAATCCTCTACTTCCCAAAAATATCTCGATTCGTCGCAGTTTAGTCGAGGAGTTGGTCCAACTGCTGCGGGAGAATCAGAAGGAGGTGGATTTGGAGTATTGTTAGACTGATTACGCCCAGTGACAAGTTTGCCAATATAGATTATTTTTTTATGGAAGGTAGATTGTCTTTTTCAGATTGATTTTCTCTGAATTCAAATTCATGGTCTAGTTCGATAGTTAAGAAATAGTTTAATAATGTGCGAATGACTGCGATCGCACCTAATTTAATTAAAGTTTCCATTTTGGGGGCGATGGTTGTGGCTAAAATATCAGCCCCTAATTGAAACTCTAGGGCTAGGGCCAGCCAAACCCCAAACCGTATCCGCAGTTGAATGAAGAGAAATTCGTCATATTGAAATTCCGAGAATCTTAACGCTAGTTGTACGGTTTTCGCAATTCCCAAGAAAACGCATAACACCGAAATTGCCTCTAGGATGAATTTGCCAACAGAAACGACTCCAGATAATCCTCCTTCGAGAATATGTATCCATTCCATAAGCCTTAAAAATCTCACCTAAACACTTAACGGACATACTAATCTATATTGTTGAGGGAGACTGTTGAGGGAGTGTTCGGGATCGATTGACAGATTCAGGAGACTCATGTGGGATTTTACCGGGATTGTTTGATGTCTATTGTTTTGAGGGAACAGGGAACAGGGAACAGGGAACAGGGAACAGGGAACAGGGAACAGGGAA
>OFEU01000487.1_pt1 | contig 20213 bp, 16 predicted proteins | sample 1521221 | NCBI WGS metagenome assembly OFEU01 (sample SAMN03766357, study PRJEB24113) | microbial mat metagenome | isolation source: enrichment culture HLUCC-O from microbial mat sample contains cyanobacterium... | reverse complement strand
GGGGTGGGTCATTTTTGGATGATCACACTGGGCCACTTTTGAATGCACATTGACATCGTTGTGCCGTCGCCAGGTTTTCAACTGGCAATCATCAGGAAACCGTCAAGCCCGGCTTCGTGCCCTCCGCTACCTTTGCCCTGAAAGCGCGCCGTTCGCGCCGCCTCAAATTCAGGCACGACATCCGACATGGAGGACCAACCGCATGAAACACACGATCACGCTGACCAGCCTTGCAACCGCCGTCGCACTTGCCGCCGGCACAGCCGCTGCCGACGAGATGTTCCTTACCCACGCGCTCGACATGGAGCGCGCCGAAGCTGTCGCCGCTGTTCGCGACCACGTCGAGGCCGAAGAGGACTGGCTCTTCCTCGCCGAATTTGGTCTTGCGGGCGGCGCGGTGACGGCGCTGAAAGTCTGCTACCTTCCTCTTGGTCCCGATATCGTCGAGGCCGGTCTGCATGTCATGGCGATGATGCCTTGTGGCAACATGGCCTTCTATGAGACCGAAGACGGCGGCACCGAAATGTCCCTGCTGGATCCTCGTTTCATGACCGAGCTTTCCGACGCGCCCAGCCTCGAGGCGGCGGTGGAGACCGGAAAGCCGGCCTTTGAGGCGTTGTTGGCGGATACACTGAACATCCGTTGAAACTGACCCGAGCAAGCAGGGGAGATCAGACATGTCAGAAGAATTGGTGGTCCTGATGAGCCACGGCCCGACGGACGAGCGAGCGTCGGTCGGATTCACAGTCGTGAATGGCGGTCTGACCGCGGGTTTGAACGCATCCGTCTTCTTGACGGCCGACGCGGTGGACATCGTCCGAAACGGTGCCGCGGATCATGTTCATGCGCATCCAATGGACCCGCTGAAGGACCTGATCGCGGATTTCCTGTCGCGCGGCGGTACGCTCTGGGCCTGCCCGCCCTGCGTGAAAGCGCGTGGTTACGGTCAGCAAGATCTGATTGCGGGCGTCGAGATTGTCGGTGCGAGCGCCTTGCATGAACGGATCAAGGCAGGGGCAGCCGCTCTGAGCTTCTGATCGCCGACATGCAGACAGGAAATTTCGGTATTTCCCGATGCGTTGAACGTATGCCGGAGGGCGACCGAAGTGCGCCCGGCCCCAGATTGGCGGACGCCGCAAGGCGCTGTAAAGGACCCGCCCAGCTTGCGCCCAGCCGGATCCGACGCATGCTTCCAGTGCAGTTCATCTGGAAAAACCGGATGGAACCGCGAAACTTTACGTTCTTGCGTTGTCCGCGAGAGCAATTGGAGCGGGTTTTTTGGTCCCCGCTTCGTTCAGGCGGCGCAGTTCCCTTGCATGAAACTCCGACTCGCTCTCGCCCTCTGGCGGTTCGCCTGAAAGGGTGCGGGCCAGTTCGAAGAAACCCTTGCCCGGCAGGTTTCCGCTTCCGCGACTGACGGCGCGTGCAGCAATGAAGGGACGACCGGTGGCCGCGTCCTCGCGCATGGTCGTTTCAAGCGCCTTGGTGACCTTGCCAACCGAGCCGGGCATCCATAGCCCCAGCGCGCGTGCGAGGGCCCCGTAGCTGATCGGCACCTTGTCCGCGTCAAGGCTTTGGAGATAGGCGCGAACGCGATCCGAAAGCTTCTGGGTGTTGTCCCGGGAAGTGGGCATTGGACGTGGCGGCGGGATTTCGTGGGCCGCGCCTGTGGCGTCGACTTCGGCGGCCCAGGCACGATCGGTGCTGCGCACAGTAATCCTTGTTTTTCCAAGGTCTGACCCTTCCCCGATTTCGGTGACGCCAACGACATTGCCAGTGTTCAGCCCTACGCGGAGGGTCTGCGGCGTCAGGCCAAGGCGCGGCGCCAGGTAGTCGGGATCCACCGTGATCTTGCCGTGCTCCAAGGCGATCACACCCTCGGGAACGGGGCGGTTCAGGATTGGCGACGGGCCGTTGTCGCGTGCGTAGAAGGGCGCGCTTCCCGCTGCATGGTCGGTCACGTCGATGATCTCGCCGATCTGCGGCAGGGCGGCACGCAGCATCCGCTCGACGCCTTGCCGCAGCGTGGCCGCGGAGGCGGCGCAACCCTGGCAGCCGCCTGACATCTGCAAGTAGACATTGCGATCCGCGACCCGATCCACCGAGATCTGACCACCATGGGCGGCGACTGCGGGGTTTACCTGCCGGTCCAGCAGGTCCTGCACCGCCGCGCGGAGTTCTACATCGGGCGCCTTGGCCTGGGGTGCATCATCGCGACCGAGTGGCGCGTCGGTTTCATCGAGAACATTCCGGATTGCCGCGGCGACGGCGGGCTTCAACGTCGCCCAGTCTGCACCGTGCTGCGCCTTAACCCATATTGTTTTGCCGCTGACCTCGACGCGGGCGATGCCGGGCAGGGCGAAGAGCGCATGTGCCAGCGGCGCGTCGTCGCCCGGTTCGAGGCGTGTCGAACTGCCGGCCTGCACGTCCTCGTCGAGCACGAAGCCCATCACGGCCTCGTCGCCGGTCGATGCCTGTGCGCGGATGCGTCGGTGGGTGGCCGTGTCAGACATCCTCCATCTCCGTGCCCTGCATTGCTCGCAGCGATTTGAACGTGAAGATGCCGCTGTCGTGGCCGTCGCTGAATGCGATGCCGAGGGCGTAGTTTCCGACGCTCCAGATCCGGGTGATCCTTGTGTCGAGAGGCACGCTCTGGGGGTCGAGTAGCTGTGCGCCCGTCATCTCGTCGCGGCATTGCGCGCAGGGACAGGCAAGACGCAGGTCGCGATCGGCAAGACGCTGTTCGGTCGCATCGGCCCATCGCAGGACCAGGCCAGCGTCGTCATGATCGAGCGCTGCCAGGCGATCCGCCGGGCCGCCCGGGCTGGCCGGTGTCGCGACCGGTTTTCCCGCGTCGTCGGCGAGTGTCCAGGCGAAAGGCGCGGTGATCCCCGCCGTCTCGGCTTCTGGTTGCGCAAGCGCGCCGGCAATACGCCGATAGCTGTCCGCAGCCGGGCTTTCGGGGGCAGCGCGCACCAGCGGTGTGCCCTCATCCCCGCAATCGACCACAGCCGGGTCGAGCGGCACCTTGCCGAGAAAGGCGATGCCGAGTTCCTCTGCGATCGCCTCTCCACCGCCTTGGTGGAAGATGTGGGTGACGGTTCCGCAGGACGGGCAGGTGAAACCGCTCATGTTCTCGACAACGCCGAGGATCGGCACATTGACCTGCTCCATCATGCGCAGGCCACGCTTCGCGATCTTGAGGCTGACATCCTGTGGCGTACTGACCACCACGGCGCCCGCCAAAGGAAAGGCCTGCGCCAGCGTGAGCTGGATGTCGCCGGTCCCGGGCGGCAGGTCGAGGAGCATCACGTCGAGCGCCCCCCACTCAACCTGGCGAACGAACATCTGCAGGTATTTAGTCACCATCGGCCCGCGCATGATGGCGGGTGCTTCGTCATCGGTCAGCATCGCCATCGAGATGACCTTCACGCCATGCGCCTCGGCTGGAATGACCTTCTGGTTCGGGGACATGGTGGGCTTGGCCGCCGCGATACCCAGCATACGCGGTATTGACGGGCCGTATATGTCGGCATCCACCACACCGACGGAAAGGCCGGCATCCGCCATGGCAACTGCGATATTGGCCGTGACCGTGGATTTTCCCACGCCGCCCTTGCCGCTACTGATTGCAATCATGCGGGGCTCTGCTGTTTTTTCAGGCTGCGCCATTTCGGCCTCCTTCGTTTGGTGATCCCGGCGTCGGGGTGTAGCTCGCGCAAAGTTTGACTGTGTCCTCTGTTGCCAGTTCCGCAGCCATGCAGGCGCAAAACGCAGTGTCCCCGGATGTGCCGAAATGACTGCAGTCCTGGCAGGTCCCGAAGGCGGGACCGTCCCGTCGCTTGGCCAGCGCCGATGACAGGCGGGACAAGGTCACGAGAAAGTGGTCGCGTTCCGTGGGTCCCAGGCTGTCGATCACACCGATCAGGTCGCCCAGCGGATCCTTTTCGAGCATCTCACGCCCCCGGTTCGTCAGGTCGAGGGATACGCTGCGCCGGTCGCGCTCGGATCGGGTTCGTGCGATCAGTTCGCGGCGTTCGAGCGACTTGATGATCTGTGATGCCGTTCCCCGCGTCGTTGCCTGGAAGCTGGCGAAGGCCGACGGGGTGCGGCTGCTGCCGTTGGCGCGGGCAAGGAAGCGAAGGCAGGTCCATTGTGCCGCCGTCAAGTCGGACTGGGAATTCTCGCTACGCGCCGCGCGCCCAAGATGGACGAGCAGTTCGGCGATTCGATCCGGGCCACGTGGTTCGTTGAACATGTCTAAATGATAGCGGATCGAAATCACTTTGACAATTGCCAGTGTGTCAGACTAGTTTGGATTCGAAATCAAAGCAGTGTTTGCCATGAACAAGCCGATCACGAAACTCAGCCGCGGCGCGCGCCGCATCGCCACCTCCAAGATGTTGTCCGCTGAGGATGAACGCCAACTGGTTCGCGACTGGCAGGACCGCGGCGACAGGCGCGCACGGGATAGGCTGATTACGGCCTTTGCGCCCTTGGCAGCTTCGGTCGCAAGACGTGCCGGGCCGAAGAAGTCGGGCGAGGTTGACCCAGACCTGGTTCAGCAGGCCAATCTCGGGCTGATAAAGGCAGCCGATCGGTTTGACCCGGAGCGCGACATCCGGTTCGCGACCTACGCGATCTGGTGGGCACGGGCCGAGGTGCAAGCCTACACCCGCGCGAACAGATCGATTGTAAGGCGACCGAATTCCGCTCTGACGCGCAAGGCGGCTGCCCGGATCGCAAGTCTCGAGGCCGAGATGAGTGCCGATGCCGATCTCGAACAGTCAAAAGCCGATGCTCGGCTTGCCGATGCACTCGGTGTGGATACGCAAAAGGCGGCAGCGCTGCGCGCGCAGATCAGGGGAAGCGACCAGTCTCTGAATGTGCCGGCTGGGGAAGAAGGTGGCGCGGATCGCATCGCATCGCTGGTCGATCCGGCCAGCCTCGATGGGCCGCTTGCCCTTAAAAACCTGGAAACGGTGGAACTGCGCCGGATGCTTGTCGAAGCACTGGGCGCACTGCCCGATCGCGAACGCGCCATCATCGTCGCGACACAGGTGAAGGATCCCCCCGCGACGCTGGAGGGGCTGGGTGCGCTATACGGGGTCTCAAAGGAACGGGTGCGGCAGCTTCGCGAACGAGGGTTCGAGCGGTTGCGCGCGGCCATGCGCCTGCGCGATCTCGGGATTGAAAACCTCATTTGAAACCGCGGCGGTTTGGCCGGGCATGGCGTTCATGTAGCAGTGATCAATGGCATTGCCGTCATCGCAAGGAGCAAAAGCGCTCCGACCGAAAGAAGAACCCAGTCGGACCGCTTGATCGGTGGCTGCGGCAGTTGGCTCCTTTTACGGGTCGGGTGCAGGCCGCGCGCCTCGAAAGCAAGGGCGGCGCGCGTGGCGCGGCGGATCGCATAGGCCAGAAGCGGAATGGCAAGGGCAACCGCTTCTGCCGGCGTCGGTATGCGCCGCAGGGGGCGGCCGAGGCGAATCGCGCGAGCCATGCGCAGCTGAAGCATCTCGCCGCGCAGATCCGGCACCATATGCATGGCCTGCATCAAGGCAAAACCCATCGATGCGGGCAGGCGCAGATGTTGCATGAGGGCACGAACGAATTGCCCCGGGTCCGTGGTCAGGGCAAAGACCGCCGAGGTCATGCCACATGCGAGAACTCGAAAGAACAACACGAGGCCCGGCGCAACCGCAGGCGTGCCGCCTTGCTCCTGCGCCATCTGAACGGCAAAGCCGGACTCGGCACGAAACAGCACCGATGTCGTGAAAAACCCGAAGCCGAAAAGCACGAAAGGGATCATCAGAACCAGCAGGCGGCGCAGTGGGATGCGCGCGTCGAGTAGCAGCAGTGCCGATGCAGCACAGAAGAGCGCAATCTGGAACCAGAGTTGGAAGATCAGGAGCGAACCCGCGATCCAGGCGAGGCAGAGCGCGAGCTTTGGCAGGGGATGAAATGCCTTCAACATGCGTCCTGAAGCCAATCGAGAACCGGGGCTGCATCCGGCGGTAAAAGTCCGGCCCTCGCCAAGCGCGTCCTGTCGCGCATCAGCGTCTTGAACGGGCCATCGAACCCAAGCCCGCCATCTGCCACGAGGACGGCCCGGTCGGCCACGGATAGGGCGAAATCAAGATCGTGGCTGATGACGGCGATCGCGCGCCTGTCTCGGGCCAGTGCCCTGATCCGTTGTCCGAGCGCCGCTTGGGATGCGCCATCGAGACCTGCGGTCGGTTCGTCGAGGATCAGCACGGGCCAGCGGTCACTTTCGGCCAGAAGCGCCAGTGAAAGGCGGCGTTTCTGGCCTTGCGACAGGGTAAATGGGTGCTGATCTGCGACCGCCGCCAGGCCCCATCGCTCGAGGATTTGCCCGACCGCCTCGGGTGCGCGCCAAGGACTGCCGAGCTCTGCACTGACAGATTTCCGGCTGAAATGCGCTTCGGGGTTCTGGAACGCGACTGCTCCTGCCGGCCCGGTCCGCCGACCGGCGCGGGGTGGCAGCAACCCGGCAAGACATGCCGCCAAGGTTGACTTGCCCGCCCCGTTGGGTCCGAGGATGGCCAGCACTTCGCCGGCGCGGAGAGACAGCGACACCTCCCGCAGGACGACCGGCCCGAACGCCGGTGCGCAGGCCGCATTTTCAAGGGTGACAAGTGTCTCGCCTGCTGTGTGCCCGGTGGGCAGGATACAATCCCGAAGCCGTCGGGCATGGTGCGGTGCAATGCCAGCGAGCGCATCCTTCAGGGTAACATCCGGGTCGATGACGTCCGGCAAGGCAAGGTGCAGTTGCGTGGCAAGCGGCAGGGCTATTCCAGCCCGGGCGAGGGCCGCGCCATGTTTTGCCATCATCTCGCGGGGGGAACCTTTGGCGATCACGAGCCCGTCGCTGTCCAAGGCGACACAGTGGTCGATCCGGTCGAGAATCGGGCCGGGTTTGTGCTCCACGACCAGTGTGGTACTGCCCGACGCGAGGAGGAGATCGGCCATCCGCCGTGCCGCTGCCGGGGCGAGGCTGGCTGCGGGTTCGTCTGCGAGCGTGACAGGCGCCCCTTGTGCCAGCAATGCAGCCAGTGCCACGGATTGCCGCTCGCCGCCCGAGAGGGTCATGATGCGTCGGTCCGCCCAGGTCTGTGGAATGCCGACACGGGCCATGGCCATTGTGACCAGTTCCGGAATAAGCGCAGCCGCGATGGCCTGGTTCTCGGGGCCGAACGCGATTTCGTCGCGCACGGTAAACCCGGCAAGCGACTGACCCGCGTCCTGAAACAGGTAGCCGCAGGTATCGGCCCATTCGGAGGGCCTGCGACTCTCTATGGGTCGCCCGCCAAGCTCGATTGCTCCGCGACGGGCGCCGGGAACGGACTCGGGAAACAATCCGGTTGCGGCTTGGAGAAGGGTTGACTTGCCCGAGCCCGAAGGGCCGAGCAGCAGCACCCGCTCGCCCTCGCGCAGGGCAAGAGACACTGGCCCGATCGCATCGTTGGTTGCCCCGTAGTGGCGTAGTGAAACGTGGTCAAAGGCTAGCGCATCAGGCATGTGCGTCGCGATGGTCACGGTCGATGGCAAGCCCGGACAGCACGCCGGTGCGGTAGAGCGCCTTGACGATGACGTGACCCAGAAGCCCGCCGAGCAACGCGCCCGACGCCAGCCGGAGCACGAACATCGCCACCAGCAGGCCAGGCGCCAGGCTGCCGTAATCGAATCTTATCCAAGTATAGACAAAGGAAAAGAACGCTGCCCCCATGCCGGCCGCCATCAAGACGTGCAGCGAGTAGCGCCGCCACCGTGTCGCGGCGAATACGGCCTCGGCCCCCGCGCCCTGCACGAGCCCGGTCAACAGCAGGAGAAGCCCTGCGGGGCTGCCCAGAAGCACCTGCACCGCAGCCGCCATGACCTCGGAGATCAGCGCGACGCCCGGCTTGCGAATGATCGCCGCCGCGACGATCGAGACGATGAACCAGAACCCCATCACGACATCCATGGTCACCGCGCCAAAAACCGCCTGGAGAACGAGCCAGACCTGGACCCACGCCAGGTAGAGCACGCCGAATACCGCCCCCAGCACGGCGACGATCAACGTTTCGCGAAGAGTCCAGATGGATTGGTTGGGCATGTCAGCCTCCTTTGATCGAGAATTTGGTGTGGAATAGCCGGGTGCGTTTCCGGCGACGGGATCACGCGACGCTCGGTGAATTTGCCGATACGGTCACGTCCATGGCGATATGCCCGGTCTCGGATCCGAAACTGGTAAAGGCCTGACCCAGGGTTTCGAAAACGGGTCCTGCATCACCGCGCAACGCGGTGCAGAAATTCTTGGACCGGTCGAACACGCCGGAGCCCTTCAGGAATTCGATACAGCCGTAGATCTCGTCCATGTGGTGTCCGACCCCGAGAGGATAGAGCGACAGCTGTGCCGCGATGTCCTGCTCCGTGCGCACTGCATTGGCCACGGCTGCGCGACTGGCGGCAATGCGGTCTGCCATTCTCATATCACGCTTCTGGCCTGTCACCGGCTGGCAGATCGGATCGTCAGGTTCGCCCGGACAGCCCCGCGAAACGGTGGCGTGCATGGTCGTGTGAACGTCTGTTCGAGCGGCTGCGCAGAACAGGTCGCGCATTGCCGGAAACATCACTTCGGGCGGGCCGACCATCAGCGTCGAAAGATGGTCGGTGTCGAGCCTCAGCCGATCTCGCCAGAGCTCCAGCGCTTTGAGCGCGCCAAGGATGATGTCGACGAAATCGTCCGACATCGGATATAACGAGATTTGTGCCCCTGAAAACATGTTCACCTCACTCCGCTGGCATTACCCAGATCAGCTCAAGGGTCCGAGGACTTGCGTCCTGCATCTCAGCCCCGGCGCTACGGAGCTCCCCTGCGTGTGCTCAGTAATTCAGACCGGGCCCGAAACGTCAAGCCGCATCAGGAGGCTGTAGAGATTCGGTCCGGATTTCCCTTGTTTCCGGCGAGCGCACACTCTGCCGGTCGCGCTGTATCAGGACAGAAACATTGGCCTGCCGGTGCGGTGGTTGAATCGGAAGATGTTCCTTTGGGTGGTGTGGCGTGATGATATTTCACGCAAATCTTGTGGTGAGCAGGACATGAACAGCATGTGGTCGGATCCGGAGAGGCGGATCCTTCCGATATCCCTGATCATTCGGCGGCCTCGGCATTGGCAGGGCGGTCGAGGCGCAGCGCGTTGCCTCCAAGATCTCGGAAGGCGCGCTGGCGGCAGGTCAGGACGATGATTTGCAGATCCCCTGCCTGCCGGTGCAGGGCGTCGAACATGCGTTCGATCCGGTCATCATCGGTAAAGACAAGTGCATCATCGAGGATCACCGGCGCGATCCGGCCGGCGGCGGCGAGCATCCGGGCGAAAGCGAGGCGCACCAGCAGCGCCACTTGTTCCTGTGTGCCACCCGACAGGATGTCGATCGGCTCCTCCTGACCGTCGCGGATGAGCGCGTCGGGCAGCAGGGATTCCTCCCCCCAGGTCAGTTCGGCCTCGGGCCAGAGCAAGTGCAAGAGTGGCTTCAATTCCTTTGCAATAGGGGTGAAGTATCGTTCGCGCGCCTCGGTGCGGGCTGCTTCCAGCGCCTTTTCCAGCCGCTGCAAAACCTTAACTTCGTGTTTGATCCGGGCAAGGGTGGCGGTGGCCACCCTGAGGTCCTGTTCGGTCTCGGCCAGGCGTTCCTCGACCGCATCGCCAGAGGACCGGGTGATCCGTTCGTCCAGCCGGGCCAGAAGTGGTTTCAGGCGGGCAATTTCCTCCCGTGCGCCTTTTTCGACCGATTCCGCGCGTTTCAACGCGGCTTCGCTACCGGTGAGATCTGGGGTGTCGCGTGCCTTCTCCGCATGGATCGTTTCGGCGGCTTGAAGCGCCTCGGCAGTCCGCTGCATGTCCGAGGCGAGGTTGTCTTCCGTCGTATCGCCGTATCTTGACAGCGCCTCTTCAGCCCGCTTAAGGCGCTCACGGAGCGATGTGAGCGCAGCCTCTGCCTTCGTGGCTTCGTTGCGGGCATCCGATACCCGTTCAGACGCGGTATCGCGTGCGATGCGCGCTACTTCTTGGGCGGCACGCGCGTGTTTCAGCGCGGCCTCCGCCGTGGCCAGGTCAGGCGCGTCAGCGTCTTCATCCACCTGCGGGATTTTCGCAAGCGCATCGCGCAAGGAGTTGATCCCCTCGGGTGCAAGGCTGTTCAGGACGGCCTTTGCCTCCCCGTGTCGCCGTTCGGCTTCGATCCGGGCTGCGGCACCGGCGCGGGCCGCCTTTAGATCGTCAGCACCGATCCCGACAAGTGCCTTGCGCAGTGCGGCGGCGGCAGCCTCGACCGAGTCGTCGTGATCCGCATCGCCTGGACGAACCTCCAACTCGCCTATGCCTTCGATCCTGAGCCGCGTGGCGCGCGGGAGGGGCACGGCTTGCCCGTCGGGCAGGGCGGTCTTGTCGGTACGGATCGCCCCCTCGCGACCCTCGGCGTAGCGGGCAATGACCTGCGTTGCCGTTGCATCCCGTGCCGCGATCGCCGTGGCATTGGCCGCGGCCAGGCTTTCGATCTGGCCCATAGCCTTCGCATCAGGACCCGAGCGCGCCGCCGCTGCGGCTCGCTCCATGGAACTGCGCGCCTCCTCGGCTTTGGCGATGCGGGTTTCCAGTTCTCTTCGCCGATCCGCACCGTCGCGGGCGGCCTTGGCGCGAAGGGCGAGGTTGTGTTCGTCTTCGGCCTTCTTCAGCGTTTGCAGGGCAGTCTCCAGATCGCGTTCAGCCGTATCGCGTGCCTTGCGTTCCTTGTCCAGCGCGGCCTTTTTATCCTGGGCGTCTCTTTCTGCCGCCTCGGCCTCCTTTGCGGCTTTCGTCCTTTCGGTGTGGGCCTCCCGGAAGCCTTCAAGCATTTTGCGGGCATTGTCGGCCTCCAGGCGCGCCATGTCCACCTTGCGCGCCTCGGCAACGAGCTCTTCCGCGTGGCGTTCTGCCGCCGCATGGGCTGCGCGGGCCGCGTCGAGCTTTCGCTGTCTGTCCTTGGAGGCTTCCGGATCTTCGAGGTCGCGCAGGGCGCGCCGCGCCCGTTTGCGCTCGGCCAGCGCGTCATGCAGATCTTGCGCGGTCGCTGCCAGATCCTCGTGCCGCGCAGTCAACTCTTCGACGCGGTCCTGCGCGGCCTTCCAGGGACCATTCGCGAAAGGACGTCCGGTCTTGGTGGCATAGCCGGCGAGTTCCTCGCGGCACCGCGCAAGCGCCATGTCCATGCGCCGTCCGCCGGTCATCGCCTCGACCTCTTCACCGACCGATGACATCAGGTCGCGTCGCGCCTCCAGCGCCGCGTTCTGCTCCTTGGACGAACCGCCAGTGAGATCGGTCATGCCCTGCCTGACCCAGATCAGGCCCGAGGGCCCGCCGGCATCCCCGCCCAGCAGATCGGCGATCCAGGCTTCTGCTTCGTCGGCCTGTGCGATCAGGGTGCCGTCGCGGTGGATCTTGGCAGCGGGTTTCTGCAGCCACCGCTTCGTTATCGTGAAGCGGGCATCGTCTGTCTCGATCTCGATGGTTACCTCTGGCGCGCCACCCGCATGAGGGCGCAATGCCTTGACCTCCTTGTCACGAGAGCCATGCGGCTTGAAGAACAGCGCCTGGATCGCATCGAAAAGCGTTGATTTGCCGTGCTCATTGGGTTCGCACAGCACGTTCAGTCCGTCGCTGATATCCGCGACGCGCACCGGCTCGATGAAACGGCGGATGTTGTCGAGGGTAATGGAACGCAGTTTCATTCCGAGGCCTCCCGCACATAAGCATAAAGGCGGGCGAGTGCGTCGGCCGCGACCTCGCGGTTCTCCTGCGAAAGAGCCTCCGATTCGGCATCGTCCTTGAGCATGTTGGCTGCCAGACGCAGTGCGCCCGCCCGGTCGATCTCGTCAAGGTCGGCGGACTCGTAGTGAGTGCCGAGCGTATCGGTCACCAGTTCGAAATGGGCGAAGTCGGGCGCGTAACGATGCGCGGCGCGTTCGAGGTCTGCCCGGTCGGGCAGCCCGGCCCAGCCGGTGGCCATGACACGCATCATGATGTCGCGCCGGCCCGCGGGTGGCAATACCCTGGCCAGCGCCGCGGCGGCGTCCTGCCGGGGATGCAACGGCAGCTCCACCTCCGTCCAGAGGAATGCGCCGGTCTCGATTTCATCCACCCTCGGCGTGGCGCCCCGACCATCCAGTTCAACGCACAGGCAGACGCCCCGCCGACCATGCTTGAAGCGGTCCTGTTCCGGCGTGCCCGAATAGTGCACCCGGTCGGACACGGCCATTCGGCCGTGCCAGTCGCCAAGAGCGAGGTAATCGAGCCGCGCGCTGCGGTCACGATCGGGGGCGATCGCGTCGCCGGATTCGGTGAAGTCGGTAACGCCTCCATGCGCCAGGCCGACGCGCATCCGGCCTTCGTCGCTGGCCATCGTTACCAGCGGCTCGGACGGGTCGCTTGCGCCGGAGCGAAATCTGATGGGGCAGGGCAGAAGAGTGGCCTGCTCTCCGAGATCGTGCGGTTGCGTATCCGTAAGGGCCATCACGTTTTCGGGTGCGTCCCGGCAAATCGCCTCCCATAGCGGCTCGGCATCACGGAGGTTGTCGTGATTGCCCGGCAGAAGCCACCATGTCACGTCGGGCGCATCCGCCATTGCGGCGAGCGCCTGTCGGATGACGGGGGCGGACGGCGTGGCGGTATCGAACGTGTCTCCGGCCAGCAGAACATGCTTTGCACCACGGCCGCGCGCTGCCATCGCCAGCCGGCCGATCGAGCCATGCCGCGCCTCCATGAGACGGCCGCGAATATTGCCATCCGTCGGCTCGGGAATGTTTGCGAATCTTCGGCCGATATGGATGTCGGAGGAATGGATGAAGCGAAACGTCATGGCAGCTCCTGAATGGTGATTCTCCGGTCATGGTGTGACCAATGCGTCATGAGTCGCTCATGGGGGCGTCAGAAGCTGACATGGCTTGGGCCCCAAGCCCATTTCTGCTTCGCTCCTCGTTTAATGATTGGACTACCTCCCTGCGATTGTAATCCCACGGTGTGCCGAATGAAAAGGACCGGATAACGAAAAGCATGCGAAAGAGAGACGGCGAAAAAGGAAACGGGAATCCTGAAGTCCTGACCGCTCTATGGAAGCGCTGGAAAGTCACTGCGACGGTAATGATTAACCATGGCGCGTAGTGCATCCGGCGCGATGACTTCGACCTGGTCGCCCCACGTGTAAAGGTGCCACGCCATTTCCAAGTGCCCCGAGGCTTTGAACCGCACGGTCAAGGAACCGTCCGGCGCCTCGGTCATCTCCTGGTGTGGATGAAACACGAATTGCCGTGCGGTTGGCGCGGCCTCTGGAGTGAACCGCCATTCCACCGGGCCGAATTCCGCATCGGAATGAAACGAGCCAAAGGCGCGGGCCGCGAAGGCATCGAGATCGAAATCGGGATCGCGGGCGAAACTGCGCCCCATGATCTCGGCAGAATGGATTCGGTCGAGCCGAAAACGGCGCATGCGGCCATCGCCGTTCGACGGTCGGGCGACCAGATACCGTCGGATCCCGAGCAGCAGGCCATGCGGCTCGAGAAGGCGCAGCTTCGGCGCCTCGTCCTGCGCACCGCGATAGAGAACTTTCAACCCCCATGGGGCCCGCAATGCCTCGGTCAGGGTGCCCAGCAGTTTCATGTCGGACACGACCCGCGGCCCGGGGCGCGAGGCGAAACCCTGCGATTCCAGCAGCGCCTCGGCATCGGCTTCGGTCCGGCGCGCGTGGCTGGCGGGCATGGCCGCCAGCAACCTGTCTCTCAGCGCGTGCAGCCTCTGCGCGTCGTCGGGCGCCCCGTCGCGCTCGGCGCGCTTTGCGGCCATATCCAGCGCGGCCAGTTCGCCATCCCTGATCCCCTGAGCCTGCAGCCATCTTGGATCGGTCCGTGGCAGACGCCAGCGGCGGCGACGTTCGGCATCATCGAGGACGTCCACGTTCGAAAACACGCTCTCGAAAGCGCGCATCATCCGCTGGGCAGTACGGTGATCGCAACCGAATTCCCGGGTGATGTCGCGCAGGGAAATGCCTTCGAAACTGGCCATCGCCATATCGGCGATGCGCAAGAGGTCAGACGCTTTGGAATAGGACATGCTTGTTCCCTTGACAGTTTGGCCTCCCGGTCTGTTTCGGGGACGAAGACTTTTGAAAGGTTTGATCGTGAGAAGAAAACTGTCAACTCGTGGATTGCGCTTGAATTGAATCCTTATGGAGTTTCAACAATACTTCGAAAACACACGGGATATGGATCAATGTGTCCCGAAAGACGCTTGTTTCCGAAAACTGACACGTGGCGGCATTGCCCATGGGTGTCCCGCCATTGGCCGGCGCGTTGTCGGTCTCCAACCACCGCAGCGAACCGCGTCGCGAAGGCCCGGAATGCGTCCCACGGCTTTGGGCGCCGAAGAAATGTGACAGGTATAATCCGCAGCGTCGGGCAGGGCGGGTGCGGTGCGAACTATGACACCACCGCTTTGCGGGTGCCATCCTGTTTACAGTATTAGTGGTAATTGGCTCCGGCGGTAGGGATCGAACCTACGACCAATTGATTAACAGTTCTATGGGCTAGACGGCTGGTGGACGGCTAAGCTAGGCTAAGCCAAGCGAAAACAACGGCTTGAGACGCACACCCACCCCCATAGACGGCTCCGCAAGGATACCTTGACCCCAACGTAGCCTTACGCGAGCCTTACGCCAGACCGGAGGCACATATGACCACCTACCCAACCAAGGCCCGCCTGACAGACGCGATGGCCGCCAAGTTTCCCTTCCTGCCCAAAGGGCAGAAGCTGATCGCGGATGAGGTCGAACCGGGGCTTTACCTGAAGGTCGGAAAAACCGCGAAAAGCTGGGTAGTGCAGCGCGAACTGCGCGTGCTTGATGACAGTATGCGCAAGGCGCGCAAGACGGTGCGCCGGGCCTTCGCGTCGTTTCCCGAAACCAGCGTGAAGACGGCGCGCGAACAGGCCAAGGCGGAGATTGCCGCGATCCTGACCGGCGATCTGGCCGCCGACAAATCGCGGGGCGTTACCCTGGGCGAGGCGTGGGGCCTCTACCGATCTGCGATAGAGCGCCGGGGCCGCAGCCCCGCGACAATCGAGAGCTACCGGAATGCCGTCGAAGCCGACCACCTTCTGGGCATCTGGCGCGACACGCCTCTGGAAGACTTGGCGACCGAGGCGGGGGCGCGAAAGGTCGCGGCCCGGCACGATGCGATTTCCGCGAAGCAGACACACCCGCAGCACGGCGGCACCTATGCTGCGAACGGCGCGATGCGGACCCTCCGCGTGATCTATAACTGGGCGCTCGAACGCGGGCACGTCCGGCCAAACCCGGACGGATGGCACCCGACCCGGCAGGTGACGTATAACCCCGAGGAACAGAACGGCGACAAGAAGGCGATGGACCTGTCCGACCTTGCCGCGTGGTGGCAGGCATACCTTGCGATGGAAAATCGTGTGCGTGCTGAATTTCAGCTATTCCTGCTGCTGTCCGGCAGCCGGTCGGGGGCCATTGCGACGGCACGCTGGGAACACCTCGACGTGGCCGGACGGCGGCTGCACATCCCGACGCCCAAAGGCGGCAAGGCCCGTGCCTATGACATTCCCCTGACGCGTCCGATGCTGGCCTGCCTTGCGCGCGCCCGCCGTGCTGCAAAGGTCTACCAGCCCGCCCTTGCGCGTGAATGGATATTCCCGGGCGATCCGTCGAAGGCCAAGCGCGGCACCGGAGATTTCGCCGGGCATATGTCGCTCTATGCGACCACCGAACCCAAGTTGCCGTGTTCGGGCCACGGTCTGCGCCACACCTACCGGAACGCCTGCGAATGGGCCGTGGTGAGCGACAACCTGTCGAAGAAGCTGATGAACCATTCGCAGAAGGGCGACACCCACTCGGGCACCTACGGCAGCCGAACGGGCGTCTGGAACCAGCTTCTGCTGGCCCAAGAGCGCATAAGCACGGTGATGATGGAAAACCTTCGGCAACAAGAACCAGCATCTAGACGCAGCCCCGCTTAAGCCGGTATAACGGTGCCGTTGACATCTTAACCGGCGGGCCACGGCACAACGGTCGCTATAAATCCCCACGAGGGGAGCCTTGCCTTTGGGCGGGTGCGGCTAGGCCCCACGTCGCGGACGCTAAGGACCAGCCGCGAGCCTCTATTGCCCCGAAATGGGGCAGGAGGCTCTATGGACGATCCTGTTGCATTCGCAAAGCTCGTGGCGAAGGAAATGGCCGATGGCTATGCCACTGGCCGATATGCGCCACCCCCTGAATACCTGAACACGGCCCACGCCGCTGCATTCCTTGGGCTGACGCCTGCTGGAATGGAGACGATGCGCAAGGAAGGGCGTGGCCCTGCCTTTATCCGCGCCTCGGGCAAGCTCGTGCGCTACCGCGTGGCCGATCTGCGTGACTGGATGGCCCAGCACCGCGTCGAACCGGGCGAGGTGTCGGAATGAGCTGGCCGGAGAATGAAAGCACCCCCGGCGCTGGGCAGCGGGCCGGGGGCGCAGAGGACAGGAACCATCATCATCACCCTGACAGCGCGAGTATACCGCCGGGTGATGATCGGGGCGACGAAAAAGGCTTGTTGCCGGACACCGGCGCGGCGCTCGACTTCCTCGACAAGTTTTGCGGGGACGGTCTGCGCGTTCTGACCGCGATCCCGCCGGACGGCGGCAAGACCACCACGGCGACGTTTGGCGCCGGTGAGCGCGACCGGATGGCAGAGTGGATCGACGCGCGGCAGGGTCGCCAGAACATCTACTTTACCGTGAACCGCGTGTTCGGTCCGGTGCGCAGCAAGCCCAAGAAATCCGACATAGAGGCGGCGATTGCGCTGCATGTCGATGTTGATCCTCGCGCGGGCGAACCGCTTGCCGCTGAGCGTGAGCGGGCGGAACAGGTTCTGCGCGAACACGATCCCGCGCCCAGCGTGATCGTTGACAGTGGCGGGGGATACCAGGGTTTCTTTCTGCTCGACGCGCCTGTGGTGATGGAGGGTGAACGCGGCGACGAAGCGCGGCACCTGCCGGTCGAAGATCGGAACCGGCGCATTGAGGTCGCGCTTGGCGGGGACGATTGCCACAACATCGACCGGATTATGAGGTTGCCGGGCACGGTGAACCTACCGGGCGAGAAGAAGCGCAAGAAGGGGCGGACTCCGCGCGTGGCGCGCGTGATCTTCGCGGATTGGTCCTTGCGCTACCGGCTGGCCGATTTCGCGCCGCTTGCGAAGGCCGCGACGGCGACGGCCAAGACCGGGCCTATCCGGGCCGTGACGGCGGTTGCCGATGTGGACGTGTCGGCCTTGCCGCTGTCCGACCGGGTGAAGGCGCTGATCGTGACCGGCGACGATCCGGATGACCCGGACCGCTGGGAAGACCGATCCCGCCTCGTGCTCTACGTGCTGTGCGAGATGATCCGCGCAGGGGTGTCTGACGCCGAAATGAAGGCGGTGATCCTCGACCCGGATTTTGCCGTGAGCGCGCACGTCTTGGAGCAGAAGGGCGCGGACAGGTATGCTGACCGCCAGATCGCTCGTGCCCACGAGGAGCAACCCGCGCCGGGTCCTATCCTCCGGCCCCTGCCGATGGATCTTGCACGGGCCTGCCGTGACGTGTTGCGGCCGAACCTGCGGCACCATTTGCAGGAGTTCCTTGACTGGGACGGCGCGGCCTATGTCGGTGTGGCCGACGACACGGTGCGGTCGGAGGTCTGGCGGTTCCTTGAGACCTGCCGCGTTGAGACGGAAAAGGCCGTGAAGCCGCTCGTGCCAAATAGCGCAATTGTGGCAGGCACTATCGACGCGCTGCGCGCCGTGACGCACTTGCCACCCTCGCGCGACGAACCGCCGCTTTGGCTGGACGGGCGGTCCGGCCCCGATCCGATGGAGCTCTTGCCGACCCGTTCGGGCCTCTTGCACCTGCCCACGGGGGACCTCTTGCCGGCCACGCCGGACCTGTTTACGCGCAACGCGCTCGACTTCGCACACAATCCCGACGCGCCGCCGCCCGAACGGTGGCTGCGGTTCCTGCGCGAGGTCTGGCCCGGTGATGATGAAGCCGACTGCATTGCCGCATTGCAGGAATTTATGGGATACCTGCTGACCCCCGACACCAGCTTGCAGAAGGCCCTGCTGCTCCCCGGCCCGAAGCGGTCGGGCAAGGGGACCATCGGCCACATTATGGGCAAGCTGGTCGGTGAGGCAAATACCGTCGCGCCGTCGCTGAACAGCTTCGGGCGCAGCGACTTCGGGCTGGAACCGCTCTTGGCGAAGCAACTTGCCATCGTGTCGGACATGCGCCTGAGCGGTCGCACCGATGAGGCGGCGGTGGCGGAAAACCTGCTGCGGATTACGGGCGAAGATCGCGTGAGCGTGAACCGTAAGCATCGCCACGCTGTCGAGGTGACGCTGCGGACGCGGTTTGTCGTGATGACGAATGAGGTGCCAAAGTTCGCGGACAGGTCGGGTGCGCTGGTTTCGCGTTTCGTCGTGTTGCCGATGCGGCAGAGCTTCTATGGACGCGAAGACCCGGACCTAAAGCGAAACCTTGCCACCGAACTGCCCGGCATCCTTCTGTGGGCCGTCGATGGCTGGCGCCGCGTCCGGGCGACGCACCGGATTACCCAGCCTGAGGCAGGGCGTGACGTTGCCTTGCAGATGACGGACCTTTCGTCGCCCATCCCGGCCTTCGTGCGCGAATGGTGCGAGATCGGCGGCGACCTCTGGGTGGCAAAGGATCGGCTGTTTGCGGCCTTCCGCGAATGGCACCGGGAGCATATGGGACAGGACTATGTCGGCAAGGCCAACATCTTCGCGCAGGACCTCTATTCCGCGACCGACCAAGCCGTGAGGCCCTACCGGCCCCGCGATCCGCACGACCCGACCGGAAAGCGGCGGATTGAGGCGTATGGTGGCATTGCCCTGCGGTCCGGGTTCGACGCGCGGCCCAGGTCGGACGATCCGCCTTTCTAGGCCGGTCGGGGTTCGGGTCGGGGTTCGCCCCGGCCCCTTGCCCAAAATAACAGGGGCTTAGCTGTCCCGGTCGGGGCGGTCGGGGTTTCCGCCTATTGTGTGTTCCGGTTTGTCTCTATCTCTCTTTTTCCTTCGCTCTGCGGGATATGTTGAGACTAACCCCGACCGCCTCGACCGGATGAAAGAAACCGTTGCCGCTATGGGCGTTAGCGGATTGGCAGCCCCGACCGAACCCCGACCGGGTTGCGACCGAACCCCGACCGCGCCGCGCCGTCTGAATCCGGGGCCGCGAAGCCGAAAACACCGAAACCCGCGTTGTGCGCCGCTTCTAAAAGGCCACGCCCGATCCCGCACCCCGCCGTGCTGGTCTTGATGCTGCGATCCGCGATCCGCCGCGCCGATCCCCTTGGCCTGATCTTGCTGGGCAATGGTCACCCCGCAAGGGTCGCGCGAACTGGCCCCCTGAAAGCCCATATTCGCGGGTATCTATCCCCGCCCCGAAGGCCACCCCCAGACCGACCGGCACAGGGTGCTTTCGGATAGACGGCCCAACTGTGTTCGCGGTATGTTCTACCTATGGGTGAGCAAAGAAATGGAGCAACAACAATGGACTGTCCGAAAGCACCCCCGCGCCGTGCCGCGATCTATGCCCGGGTATCGACCGGCGAACAGACGCCCGAAAACCAGCTTATCCGCCTGCGAGAGGTGGCGGAGCGCGCGGGCTGGGCGGTTGTGTGCGAATATGTCGAGACGGTATCCGGGGCCAGCCGCGCGCGGCCCGGGCTGGACGCGATGATGAAGGACGCCGCGCGCCGCCGGTTCGACGTGGTGATGGCGTGGGATGTGTCGCGCCTCGGGCGATCCCTGCGCGATCTGGTGGACCTGTTCGAGACGCTACGCAGCGTCGGCTGCGACCTCTTTCTGGAACAGCAAGCGCTCGACACCTCGACACCGGCGGGCCGCGCCCTGTTGCAGATGTCGGGCGTGTTTGCCGAGTTCGAGCGGGCGATGATCGTGGAGCGCACGAAAGCCGGAATGGCCCGCGCCCGGGCGCGCGGCAAACAGATCGGTCGCGTCCCGGCCTCTGACGCGCTGATCGACGCGATCCGCGCCCTGCGCGCGGACGGGATGGGGATGGACCGGATCGCGCGCAACCTGAAATGCGGCAAGGGCCTGAGCC
>OFEU01000480.1_pt1 | contig 20564 bp, 15 predicted proteins | sample 1521221 | NCBI WGS metagenome assembly OFEU01 (sample SAMN03766357, study PRJEB24113) | microbial mat metagenome | isolation source: enrichment culture HLUCC-O from microbial mat sample contains cyanobacterium... | reverse complement strand
CTCTTGCCTCTTGCCTCTTGCCTCTTGCCTCTTGCCTCTTGCCTCTTGCCTCTTGCCTTCTATTCCCTGTTCCCTATCCCCTATCCCCCTCAAACCTTCCAAAACGGCAACAGCAACATCCAATGTAATTGTTGCACCTGGGGAGTTTTCTGATATTCCGTCAGTCCGATTGTCATGCCGTCATGACTGGCTGCTGGTTGGGCTTGGTAGGTTCCCAGGAGATAGTCCCACCAGGGGAGATTGAAGCCAAAATTGCTGTTGGTTTCGCTGGGGATGACGGAGTGATGGACACGGTGCATATCGGGGGTAACAACCACGGCCCGCAAGAGGCGATCGAGGGTCTGGGGAACTTTAACATTGCCATGATTGAACATGGCGGTTCCATTGAGGACGATTTCAAAGAGAATCACGGCCAATACCGGCGCACCCAGCAGGACAATGGCGATGATTTTGATGCCCATTGAGAGGATAATTTCCAGGGGATGGAAGCGTAGGCCCGTTGTTACATCGAAGTCTAAATCCGCATGATGGACTTTATGGAGTCGCCAGAGGGTGGGGAGGGCGTGAAACATCACGTGTTGGAGATAGATGATAAAGTCCAAGGCCAAAAATGAGAGGATGATGGCTGGCCCGGGGGAGAGGGAGAGGACGTTAAATAGTCCCCAGCCTTGTTCGCTGGCGATCGCCGCTACTCCCACGGCGGCTAGGGGAAAGACAGCCCGCAAAATGAGGGTATTGAGGACGACGATGCCCAGGTTGCTGAACCAGCGTTTGGCTTTGGATTGGCGCGGTTGGCGACGGGGGGCGATCGCCTCCCAGAGTCCCATCAGGACTAATATGCCAAAGAAGCAAGCGAGGCGAATTAGGGGTTCGTTTTCCATCAGATGTTGTCACCGGTAATCTCAATTTCACTATAGCGATGTTGGTATTTTGAGGCCACGAACGAAGCATTCTGCGTTTCGGGAATTACAATAGTTAACATTAAGGCCAGACCGTCAAACCAAGAGATTATGACACCGACTGTTTACATTGAGAATCTCAAAAAAACCTACGGCGATGTCACCGCCATTGAGGATGTCTCGTTTTCCATTGAGGCGGGGGAAATTTTCGGTTTACTCGGACCCAATGGGGCTGGTAAAACCACCACGATTCGCTGTCTGTGTACTCTCTCGAATCCTGATTCGGGGCGGATTGAGGTGTCTGGGGTGTCCGCGATTGATCGCCCTCGGGTGGTGCGTCGTCTCCTTGGCTATGTGGCCCAGGAGGTGGCGTTGGATAAGGTGTTGACGGGGCGGGAGTTGCTACGCCTACAGGCGGCGTTGTATCACTTGCCTAAGGGGGAGATTGAGAACCGCATTGATACGGTTTTGGAGATGTTGGGGTTGACGGAATACGGCGATCGCAAGACGGGAACCTATTCTGGGGGCATCCGCAAGCGTTTGGATTTGGCGGCTGGATTGTTGCATCAACCGGATCTGTTGGTGTTGGATGAACCCACGGTTGGTTTAGATATTGAAAGCCGGGTGGCGGTTTGGGGCTTTTTACAGCAGTTGCGGGAACGGGGAACGACGATTCTCTTAACGAGCCATTATCTCGAAGAGGTGGATGCGTTGGCCGATCGCGTGGCGATTCTCGATCGCGGCCGGGTGATTGATGTGGGAACTCCCTCTGGGTTGAAAGATAAGGTGGGTGGCGATCGTATTACGCTGCGGATTCGTGAGTTCGCCCCGCTTGATGAGGCGAACCGCGTTAAGCAGATGTTGGAAGCCCTTCCCTTTGTTCGCGAGGCGATCGTCAATGAGGCCCAGGGAAATTCTCTGAATTTGGTGGTCAATTCTCAAACGGATGCCCTGACTCAGGTGCAACAAACGTTACAGGGCCAAGGATTGCCCATTTTCGGCATCGCCCAATCTCGCCCCAGTCTTGATGATGTCTATCTTGCGGCTACGGGGCGCACTCTCATGGATGCTGAGATTGCGGCGGCCGGAAATCGGGATCTCAAAAAGGAGAAGAAACGTCAGATGGCGGGGAATTGATTAAGGGGGAAGGGAACAGGGAATAGGGAACAGGGAATAGGGATAACCCACCCCTGGCCCCTCCCAAGAGGGGATGGCAAGGGGCAAGTTGGGGTGTGTGTTGATTCTTTGTTCAACAAAAATATTTTGTTGCAGGTTGGATGTTTGATGCCGCTGTTCGCAGAACCCCTCCCGCCTTTCCATGAGTTATTCTATTGTCTGTCCCCACATTGTAACCAATAAAACCCAAATTTGTCAAGAGTGAATTGTCAAGACAATCATCAAAAACGGGAGGATTGAAAATAAGGTCAAGAGGGGAAAGATGAGGACGTTAAGAGGGTTTTCGTAGAACGAGTAACCCAGAGAGAAAGCCGAGGACTCCTCCGGAGGCATGACAGAGAAAACAGATTTCTGGGAGCGAGAGGTCAAAGACCGTTTGAATGACGATAATCAAGAGAATTGAGCGGAATCGTTCCCGAGCAATTTGGGCGTTATCCTGTCGCCAGCCTTGCCAAAACAGAGCGGCGATCGCGCCAATTAATCCCATCACTGCCCCGGAGGCCCCAACCACAAATTGTTCCTGAGTTCCTTGGAGGGCTAATAGGGTAATAAAGCCCATTGATCCAACACCACTGACTAGGTAAATAAACAGGAAGCGTAGCCGCCCAAACCGGGCTTCGACAAAGGTTCCGAGAATGTAGAGTCCAAACAGATTCATGCTTAAATGAGCCAGCCCAAAATGGAGAAAAGTCGAGGTGACTAAACGCCACCAGTCCCCGGCCAGGGCTTGACTGGGGACTAAGGCCCCGAGACGGTATAACACCCAAATATCCTGACTTCCGCCGAGTCGTGTGGCGATGTAAAAGGCTAAAAGATTAAGGGCGATGATACCCCAGGTTACTAAAGCTGGCGGGGCAGAAATGGGATTTCCATAGCGTCGTTCGTCGTTTAGGGTGAGTTTAAGTTGCTCTAAGATATGGGATGATAAACTATTGAGTTGTAGCTGAGAAGTTTGGGTTTCTAAACGATGTTGAATGTCAGTTTGCAGGAGATGATCACGAGTTTTACTAAGGGCTTGAAATAGAGGTTGAGCGAGATGCGATCGCCCCCCAAACTGATACGCCGTTGCCAGCCAAAATTTCTGTTTAACGTCAGGATAGGTTCGTAGTTCAGTGTTAAGCAGTTGTGACACCGCCTCGGCTTCGCCGCAAAAGGCTAAAACATAAAGTCGGGCCAGGCCAAGACGTTCAAAATCTCCTAGACGCTGCATCCGTTGGCTCAGGGCAACAAATTCTCGTAACATGAGATTGAGCTGCCCCGTTTCCCCCAAGGCCCGGAGGTAGTAGAGGCTAAAATTGAGGGGAATATGACCCTTTTGATAGGCTTGTAGCCAGGTGATAAAGTTTTGCCATTGACGTTGAATTAACAACTCTAGGGCGATCGCCAGTAAATGGATCGGAGATTTTGGGCTTTGATGGCGTTTCAGGAATTGGATGGCTTTGGCGGTGTGGCCTCGTTGGGCTAAGGCGAGGGCCTTGAGGGGAACAATGCGATCGCCCCAGCCATCGGCCGGATGAAGAATCAGCAGCAGTCTCGCTAGAATACAGGCCCGCCTATAGCGAGAGGCTTTCACCCATTGATTGATCTGACGCACTCCAAGAATCGGGATCAATACCGTCAGAGTCCAGATAGCCCCGCCGACGATGGCCGCTAACCGGGTTGAGAGGAAGGACAAGCCAAAAGACAAGCCCAATAAGCCACTACAGAGAATTACCCAACCCCACTGTTTCGGGCGAGTAGACAGCGATCGCCAGATGAAGACTACAGTTGATAAATAGATAATCCATAACACAAGGCGATCGAAGGTCATCGGGATTCCTGAATTGGGCTTAGGGGGCGAGGGCGTTCAACGGTATAATCGAAGGTCGCAGTTTCCCTCGTTCCCGTCTGGGTCAAACTGGGGAAACCGGTCTATTTTGACGGATACGTCTTAATCTAATCCTAGTCCCCCTATTACGGAGAACAAATTTTGGGAGTTGAACTACGCAGCTTTGTCTATATTGACAGCTTGCAACCTCAACACGCAGCCTACATGGGAACCGTTGCTTTGGGGTTTTTGCCGTTACCGGGGGATACGTCGCTTTGGGTTGAAATTTCACCCGGAATTGAAATCAATCGCATTACTGATGTAGCCATCAAGTCCACAGGGGTCCGTCCTGGGGTACAGGTGGTTGAACGCCTCTATGGGTTATTGGAGGTTCACGCCAGTCGCCAGAGTGATACTCGCCGGGCTGGTGTGGCGATTCTCGATGCGTTGGGGGTGACGGAACATGAACGCCTCAAACCGAAGATTATGTCCAGCCAAATTATCCGCAATCTCGATCCTCACCAAACCCAGTTGATTAACCGCACTCGTCGGGGCCAGATGATTCTGGCGGGGGAGAGTTTGTTTGTTTTGGAAGTGGCCCCGGCAGCTTATGCGGCGTTGGCGGCGAATGAGGCGGAAAAATCAGCCCTGATTAATATCCTTCAGGTGCAAGCGGTGGGTAGTTTTGGCCGCTTATATCTCGGGGGAGAGGAACGGGATATTATTGCCGGTTCTAAGGCGGCCCTTGCTGCTATTGAGAATGTCTCGGGGCGATCGCAAGATAAGGGCAATAGAGAATAAACAATTAGGTTTAGTGAGTTTAGGGCGGGGGGGCTGTCTCCTCGAGCTCATCACCCAACCCAGGGAAGATGCCTTCAATGGAACGGATGATACTGCGTTCGGGGAGACGTTCGGGTTCAAAGATGGCATCTAAGGCGCGATCGAGATTAGGGGCCATGACAATTTGGTTGTCATCAGCCACAATCACCCGAACTAGAGTGGGTAAGGCATTTTGATCGGCTTCGAGGTAAAGGGGTTCGACATAAAGCAGGGATTCATCAATGGGAATCACCAAGAGATTCCCCTGAATGACTCGCGATCCCTGACGATTCCACAAGGAAAGTTGTTGAGAAATCAGGGGATCTTGGTTAATTCGGGCTTCGATTTGCCCTGGGCCATAAATTAACTCTTGTTTCGGGAATTGATATAACAACAAGCGTCCATAATTGTCCCCGTCCGATCGCCCCGCTAACCAGGCGATGAGATTAGCCCGTCCACGGGGGGTAAAGGGATGTAGGAGAATGAACTCCTCGGTCGTCTCCCCCGGTAACTTCATGATCAGATAATAGGGTTCAATGGTTTGTTGTTGGTCGCGGTAGGTTTCCGTGGGGACTTCCCATTGATCTTCTCGATTGTAAAAGACCAGGGTATCGGTCATGTTATAGGTCAATAGGCGTTCCGACTGCACCTCAAATAGATCAATGGGATAGCGAATATGCTGCCGTAGGGCGTCAGGCATGGCGCTGAGGGGTTGAAACAAGTCCGGGAAGATTTGCTGATAACTTTGGATAATGGGATCTCGTGTATCGGCAATGTAAAACTGCACCGAACCACTATAGGCATCAATGACCACTTTGACGGAGTTGCGGATGTAGTTGAAGGGATGGTCTCCGGGATCGGCGTAGGGATAGTGATCGCTGGTGGTGTAGGCGTCGAGAATCCAATATAAGGTATTCCCCTCCACGTCGGCGGCTGTCTGGGATGAGTCGGGTTGCGTATTCGCAATCACGAGATAGGGATCGTGGTCGTAGCGGAGGAAGGGGGCGATGGACCGAACTCGGCGATCGATATTGCGGCGGAAGAGTAACTTGGTCTGGGGACGAAAGTCATCGGTTAGCAACATCCGCCAATCTCGTAAATAAATGGCGTATAGCCAACGTCGCCAACCGGTACCAATAGTGACTCCTCCATCGCCGTCGTAGATGTTATAGACATTTTCTTCCCCCTGGGGATAGTCAAACTCTTGAACGCCGGTGTTCGTCATCACGTAGTTGTTGGTCAACTCGCCATAGTAAATACGGGGGGCACCAATGGGGATACTTTGGCGGATGCGTTCATTGGCCGCCTCGATGGGGGTTTCGGCCTCCTCATCATCCCCTCTCCCGGCGATTCCCCGCACAAAGTATTCTGGTAATCCGTTGGAGGTGGCGGTGTTGACGGGACTCATGGTGAAGCCGTAGCCATGGGTATACACCAGGTGTTTGTTGATCCAAGTTTGGGCGCGATCGGGGACTGAGTCAAAGTCTAATTCTCGGGCCGCGAGAATCACTTGGCGGGTTTCGTCCTCGGCCACACCCTCGGAATTGATCTCCCGAGGAATGCTGTAACGGTCAATATCGGCATTGAGGAAGCGGTAGTAGAGGCGGATTTGTTGCAGTTGACGATTTGTTTCTAAGAGGGGACGTGTGTCCCACAGACGCACGTTGCGGATGGTTAAATCATTGGCCGCGATCGCCGCTCGGTCCAGGGTCGTGGTAGGGTTAAAGCTTTGTACTTCAATGGTGTCGAGGTCGAAGCTGCGACGGGTGAAGGCGATGTTGTACCCAAGATAAGGGGCTTCTCGGGCCGGTTCATTGGGTTGAACCAGGGTGCGTTGCACCAGTTCGGGGAGGACGCGGGTACTGACGAGGGCGGCGATCGCATAGCCGCTGAGAATCAGGTAGAGTGGTGGAATGAGGACTTTTGGGGTATAACTTCGTTTCTGACGGAAGGGACGGGGAGTGCGACGGCGGTTGAGGATAGGATAGCTACCGGAGAGGGCTTGCCAGAGGAGAAGGATGGAGATGGCGATCGCCAACCAAGATAGGGCCGTATAGGCCGGTAATTTTGTCGTGACATCGGCGTAACTAGCCCCATAGGCTACCCCATCTTCGGAGTAGAGTAACCCATACCGTTGCAGGCCATTACTCAGGGCTAACACCCCCATCAAGGCACTGCCAATGCCCTGCAAATGTCGTTGTTGGGCATTGGAAAATCCAGGAAATTCCCCGTTACTGAGGGTGTTTTCACAGAGGAGATAGATTAAGGTAACCGCCACAAAGCAAAAACTGGCCAGCCCAAACATCCAAAATTCTACCAATTCCCAAATCGGAAGTTGATAGATATAAAAGCTAATATCTAAGTTAAAGAGTGGGTCAGTTTTTTCAAAATTAACAGGATAAAATGCTCTTAAAATTTGCGCCCAATGAGACGGTAAAATTAGAGCAAAGCCAACACTGACACCAATGGCTAAACTACGTAATACAGCACGAGGAAACCACAACACCAGAAGTGGTAACAAGACTAAGCCGCCCCAAGCCCAGGGATAGTCTGAAATCGGCTGTAACTCTTGTAAAATCTGCCAAGGATTGAGTCGTTCAATGGATTGGGGGCTAATGTTGGGAACAGTCCAATCCGGTTGCCAGCGCTCTTGAATAAGGCGACTATAGTAGAGGATTATAATTCCCAGAAATCCCCCTAAACTGATGCCAATTAGTAGAACGGTTCCTAAACTAATTGCCGGGGTTTTTTGTTCTTTTTTAGATTGGTTCGATACGTTAGATTGCTCGCCCCGGAACGTTTGCAGTTGTAACGTTGGGTCGAGAGTCGGTTGCAGCGAGACAGTGTTGCGGGGTTTGGCTGGATGCTTGAGTCGTTCAGCCAGAGAAAGATTGCCCCAGCACACCAACAGGCTCAGTCCCGCCACCACCAGCCAAATGACTCCTTGAGTTTGCAAACGAGTCAGGAGAACGGAGAAATAGCCGACGGATCTAAACCAGAGGACTTCTCCCTGAAGTTGGGCCAGCAAATCGAGGCTGAAGATGACTCCAGCTAAGATCACAAGACTCTGGAAGACAAGTTTCACAAGGGTTACGGGGGGCTATTGGCTATCAGGGTTATCCCTGGAGTTGAAGATGTCGAGTTTTTGATCGCCGAGGATGTTACCGTTGTCTTCGGGTAAGAAGTGCTTTTCGGGATTCTCCGATTCTAACGGAGGGATAATCTCCTCGAAGACGGGTTGGGTCATTTCCGGTTCAGGAGTCGGTTCGGGAGTCGGTTCGGGAGTCGCTTCAGGAGTCGCTTCGGGAGTCGCTTCGGGAGTCGGTTCGGGAGTCGCTTCAGGAGTCGCTTCGGGAGTCGCTTCGGGAGTGGGTTCGGGAGTCGCTTCAGGAGTCGCTTCGGGAGTGACATCGAGATCACCGTCTTCGATAGACTCTTGAGTGGGTTCAGATGTCTCAATGGTTTTTTCTTCGAGCCACTGTTCATCGTCTTGAGGGAGAGGATTATCTTGGGACTCCTCTGAGATTGGCTCGGAGGGGACGGAAGCGGGGGGAATTGGGGTGTTTTCAGCCGCTGGGGTCGCTTCTGGGGTCGGTCGGTTGTTGGGTTGCACCGGTGTCTCGCCACTGGTTTCGCCGCTTGTCTCAGGATTACCGCTGCGAGCTTGGTTCAATTCCCAACCGAGGCTGATACTCCCTAAGAGGAGTCCAAGCAGCAGTAATCCGCCCATGACCAAACCTTTAGGGAATGCTGTCTGCTGAGGTTGTTCTGAGGTGGCGACCCTTGGCGGGCCAGCCGGGGTGGGATTTGGGGAGGCTTTGGCAGACGGAGTTGGTGTTTTGGGGGTGACTTGAGTGACGACTTGACTTGGGGCCGCCGGGGCGATCGCAATGGTTTGTAATTGAGAGTTGACCTGGGAGGTGATACCGTCGGGGGAGAGGGCGGTGAGCATTTCGGCGGCCGTGGTGAGGCGATCGCGTGGATGGGAGGCTAGGGCGCGATCGAACACCTGAATCAAGGATTGGGGGAGTTGGACATCTCCTGACGGCAACGCCTCACGCCATTGTAAGTCCCCGGTGACGGGGTCACTGGGAATTTCGCTGGGAGGTTTCCCGGACAGCAAGAATAGGCTCGTCAGGGCGAGGCTATAGAGGTCGCTGCTGTAGGTGGGTCGTCCGGCGGCTTGTTCGCTGGCCATAAACCCTGGTGTGCCAATGACCACTGAGGACAGGGCCGTGACATCGCTATCTTGGACGGCTTCTTTCACGGCACCGAAGTCGATCAGAACCGGTAGGCCATCGGGAACTCGCAAGATGATATTATCGGGCTTGATGTCCCGGTGGATCATCTGATGGCGATGGACATGATCGAGAACCGGAAGAATGGCGTGCAGCAAATGGACGACGGCGGTTCCAGTCCAGGGACCTTGACGTTGAACCCGTTGAGTCAGGGTTTCGCCTTCAATCCACTCTTGGACTAAATAAAATTGCCCATTTTCGCAAAAATAGGCGTGAAGTTCCGGGATTTGGGGATGTTGCTGGCCGAGGGTTTCTAAAACCGCCGCCTCTCGTTCAAATCGCTGTTGGATGACCGATCGCTTGGCTTCGGTTTGCGTCGTCAGTTTCAGTTGTTTGATGACGCAGCGACGACGAGATGGGAGATGGGTATCTTCGGCCAGATACGTACAACCGAACCCCCCATGTCCCAGGGTATCGAGAATCTGATAACGGTTGTTTAAACGCGACGAAGCCATGAATAGCCTCCTGAGTGGCGGCGGGACATTGCAAGACATCGGAGTCATCCCCCGGGAGACTCCGACGTTAACCTCACAATAGTATGGCAGGTCTCCCGAAACTTCAACGGCTCTATTCGTCCTCTTCTTCCCACACTTCAACGGCGAGAAGTTCACTGAGGGGATCTTGCATGGAAAACTCGAATTCAAGTAATTCTTGTTTAATTCTGGTCCAGTCATCGCCGAAGAGAAAGGCGATTTTCCAGATGCGATCGCCCGGTTTGACGATTTCAGAATCCACCAGCGACCGAACTTGACGCTGGACTTTTACCATAGGGTGAATCACCTGATGGTTCATAAGACCTCTTGAATTTTTCAAATTCTCTTTAATTACGATTGGGTACGAGTTGGACAGTGCTTAACAGATTGCTTCGAGACCGACTGCCAGTACAACTCCGATACTATACCAATATCATAACTGCTCCAAGTTTGACAAGCCCTAGGGCTAACATTTTGGCAAATTCATGGCTGAATCGGCTGAAATGAGCAGTTGAAACGGGTTCAGAGACAGGCAAGCCACGATTTTGTCATATCCGGGCAGTTGTCCGGGTTTTTAGGGGTTTTCTGCCTTGTTTACCTGTTCCAACAACCAATCTCGGACCCTAGGATTTACCAGTTCCGGGGCTTCATCTTGGGGACAATGACCGACACCGGGGAGAGTGATAAAGGCATCCACGGCCGGGAACTCGGCGAATTGACGGCCCAATTGTACCGGTTCCCAGGGATCGTCTTCCCCCCAGAGAATGAGCGTCGGACAGGGTAACTGATCTAAGAGTTCTTCGGGTAATGGCCCTTGAGAGTAGCGAGTAAAGGCGATAAAAACGTCACTAGCCCGGCGATCGCGCCCCGGTTTTAATAATAACTCCACTAACTCATCAGTGACCGCCTCTTGCCGTCGATAGGCTTGCAAGAGAACCTTGCGGACGGTCTTGGCTGTAGCTAACTGCTTAAAGAAAAATGTTCCGACTGGCTTGATTCCCAGAAGAGTCTGCAAAATCGGTGCTGTCGTCCGTTTCAACCAGGGTTGACTGGCCCGGCGTTTATCGTGCAGCAACCGTAGGGAACAGTTTAATTGTACAACGCCCCGCACCCAGTCAGGATGGGAGACAGCGGTTTGCATCACCACGATACAGCCGATGGAGTTGCCGATGAGAAAGGCGGGTTCCCCAACCACCTCACGACAGAAATCGGCCACCAAATCTCCCCAAGTCTCAAAGGTGTAGTCAATGACTAAGCCGGGGGTGGGTTTATGGGAGTTGCCAAATCCTAGTAAATCCAGGGCGTAGACTTGCCCAACTTCGGCCCAGTCGGGAATGTTTTTGCGCCAATGACCCATCGAGGCCCCAAACCCGTGAACCAAGACCATCGCTGGCCCTGAATTGCCCTGTTGACGATAACAAATACGGAACCCTCGCCAAGTCCAAAACTGGGGGGTAGTGGAGGTTGGAGCGTTGGAGAAGTCCGGTGTAGATACGGAGGCCGTCATGACAGATAGGCGGGTGCGTTACATTTCTTCATGGTAGCGCCTTTTTAGGGGTAAGGGGTTTAAGGGGCGATCGCCACGGTGAGATCCCCATGACAATTCAAGACCTCAAGCTTGGGTTGTCCCTGCATCTGTTCTAGCACTAAATCAACGCTGGCATCCCCAACCTGCACCCCTCGCAATTCTAGACGCTCACAGTGCGGCAGCAATCGTGGATCATGTAGATGTAATTGCCGATTGGCGGCATCGGGCTGTAGATTTAGGGCCATCTGAATCAGTTGAAACAGACAGCCACTGGCCCAAGCTTGGGGGGAACAGGCCACGGGATAGGGAATCACCGGACGATTGTCCTGGCGAGAATTGCCACAAAACAGTTCTGAGGGCCGCAACTCGGGTTGCTGTTGGGCCATCTCAAATAAGTTTCCCGCTAGGGTTAGGGCAAAGTCTGACTCGCCAATATGCCGCAACCCGACGGCAATGGCCGCCGTATCATGGGGCCACACTGACCCTATATGATAGCCGTCAGCTTCATAGGCGGGGGAGTCACAGCTCAGGGTGCGAATGCCCCAACCGCTATATAAGTCTGGCTGTTTTAATCGCCGGGCCACGGCCTGGGCCTTGTCAGGGTCAAAGATATCGGCAAATAAACAGAGTCCTGGATTGGAGGTAATACTATCAATGGGATGTCCGTCTTCCGTCAGGGCCAAGGCACAATATTTGGCTTCAGATAGCCAAAAATCCTTATTAAAGCGTTGTTTTAGCTGTTCAGCATCTTCTCGCCATTGCTGTTGCAAGTCCGGCCGCCTGAACATCTCAGCCAACTCACTCCAGCGGGTTTTGGCTGCATAGACATAGGCTTGGACTTCACACAGGGCGATCGCCCCGTCGACTTGTTTCCCGTTACCATCGACGATACAATCGCCAGAGTCTTTCCAGCCTTGATTGCGAATCCCCCCCGGCGATCGCCGCAGATAGGTTAAATACCCCGTTGGCTGCACTTGACGATCAATCCAATCCATGGCAGCCAAAACATTGGGCCAAAGCTGATGCAAGGTCTCTTGATCCGCCGTCCAAGCATAGTAATCGGCCAGAAGCAACAACCATAGGGGCGTGGCGTCAATGGTTCCATAGTAGGGGGTATGGGGAATCTCGCCACAGCGGGCCATTTCTCCGACTCGCACTTCATGGAGAATTTTTCCAGGATCTTCGTCATGCCAGTCGCTGTCTAAGGTTCCTTGGTGACGGCCTAGGGAAATGGCTGTATCTCGGGCTAAATGGGGGGCAATTAGTAGGGTTTGTGAGGCGGCGATGGCCGAATCTCGCCCAAATAGGGTCGAAAACCAAGGAATCCCCGCCGACAACACGGTTTCTTCTCCAAAGGACTGCCGCAACAGATAGATATCCCGCTGCGATCGCGCCAATACCCCGTTAATTTTGGGGTTGTCGCTGCTGATTTGAGTGGTTTGGTTTTTCCAAGCCTCCCAGGTTTTTTGTACCCGTTCCTGCGCCATTTCAAAGGAGTCTGGCGGTTGGGTCTGGGTCGCGAGTTGGTCATCGGTCAACAGGGTGAGGCGATAGCCGAAAGATTGGCAAACTTGGGGGGCCAGGGTGAGATTCCAGGTGGCGGTTTGGTCTGAGATCTCGTTGGGGAATTGTCCTTGAAACTCAATCACGGACTCCACTAAGGCCCCATCGAGGCCGCAATAGGCGAAGCGTAGCCCCCGACTCGGTTCAGCGAGCCGCAGTGTTTGGCCTCGTTGGGGGCGATCGCAATAGCGGCGAACTTCAAACAAATCCAAAAAATCGGCATCAAAGGCCAACTGAATCGACAGGGAGATGGGGGTTGCCTGGTGGTTGATGAGGGTAATCCGTTCAAACAGGCCCCCGCAGAGAATCAGATGACGCTGAATCTCAACGGTTTTCCCTTGCTCTTCGTTCTCTGATGGATAGACATAAGTAATGATGGCCTCATCACCCCGACTAGCATCATAGTTTTGCAACTGGGGCGATCGACCATTGAGGGTTAATTGAGACTGACTCAGAAAGCGAGTATCCCGACAGAAGAGGCCCGTATGAGTTGGATCACTGGCCCCTAGGGTATTCCCCAGGTGATCGGTCGTGAGAAACACATCATCAAATTTAAGTACCAGAGTGGCCTGTGGCGATCGCCGTAAAGGAATGGAACGTTGAGGGGAATCGGCCGTCGGTTCATAGCAACGACCAAAAAAATTGTGAGTTTGGTCAGCCATGGACAGTTAATATGGACAGTTAATAATGAACAATGAATTGAACAGACGGTCTAGGGGTGATACCTAAAGTTTGCATTCAAGTTTGCATTAAGGATACACCCCAAACCGTCTCAACGGATTACGCCACTTTCTGACCAACAGGCTGTGCCGCCATCCCTCCAGTGCCAGTCCTTACTGGGGATGGTTTCTCTGAAAATGAGCGAATCGGCATCCCAAAGCCACAGGCATTACAGAACCAATAGAGTTGACCCATACGGATATGTTCCAACATGGATTTACCACAACAGGGACAAGATTTAACGGCCATCAATTTGTTCTCCTAATTTAATAAACAGCTAGCAGAACTCACAAGACCTTAAGCCATGACGGCTATCAAGACCGGGTTATCAAGACCGGGTTATCAAGACCATGAGGTATCTCATCGATTGGTCATGACGATCTTGCGAATTAGGCCGCCACTAACGGCGAGACGGGAACATGATGGCCATTTTTTACCCACCGTTGATGTAGGACTTTTTGGTAAGCCGCTTCGTATTTCTCCACCATGCTACTAACGCTAAAACTGCGAGAGACTAAATCACGACTATGTTGTCGATTTAGGGTATTCACCCGAGAGACGGCTTCAACCATTTCATCAATGCTATGGCAGATAAAGCCAGTGGTTCCCTGGGCAATGATTTCCGGAACAGCCCCCCGGCCTAGGGCGATGACCGGTGTTCCGGTACACATCGACTCAATGGTGACGAGGCCAAACGGTTCGTCCCAGGTGATGGGAAACAGGGTGGCGGTGGCATATCCCAAGAGGTTCGCCTTGTCGGTGTGGCCGAGTTCCCCATGATATTGGATTTGCTGCCCATCGATATGGGGGGCAATTTGTTCGTCGAAGTAACGGCGGTCAACGCTGTCAATTTTGCCGGCCATTTTTAGGGTCCAGCCAGTCCGTTTGGCGATCTCAATGGCGTGGTGTGGTCCCTTTTCTGGGGAGAGACGACCGAGGAAGGCCAGATAGGGGGGGTCGTTGGCTGGTTTGTTGATGAAGGGATAGTCTTCGATCGCAATGCCATTATGGACGGTTCGCAGAAAGTTCAGTCCAGGGACTCGTTGCTGCTGGGCATCGCTGATACTGATATAGTTTTGCTGGCTATATTGCTCGAAGACGTCCTGGTTTTCTAGGGTAAACCCGTTATGCAGGGTGTGAACAACTGGAGTGGTCAGCATTTCGGCGTAGGGCAATGCTGAATAGCCGGTATGGAAGTGGATCATGTCAAATTCGTTGGCCCGGTCGAGCACTCGTTTGTATTGCAAAACGTCGTAAACGCCAGGTTCAATGACCTTGGGGTTGAGTCGTAGGGCCTGGGGACAGACGGCATCGAGGTCTGCCAGGGTTTGGGAGTCCCCGGAGGCAAACAGGGTCACTTGATGACCTCGGCGACAGAGTTCGTCGGTTAGATGACTAACCACCAGTTCAATGCCTCCATATCCTGGAGGTGGGACTTGTTCCCATAAGGGCGAAACTTGGGCAATTCTCATAGCTATCTCCTCGCATTGTTGACAATCCAGGTCGATTTTCCTTGCGATCGCGCCAGGATAAAACATGGGTAAATTTCTGCACAGTCCAGAGAGAAATTTACCGTTTGGGCTTAATGTACTCAGATGAATTAATGATGAGTTGGTTAACTGAAGTTGCCGACTGGCATGGTTACTGCCTCCTGGAATGAGTTAGGCGATTGCCTCAGTCTGGATTTCTCCCCTCGTTAGCTCCTAGACTAACGTATGGGATTTTGGGCGACATCTACATGACACCCTCTCAGTACCCGTTGATTATCTCTGAATCTTCAACCGTCTGTCGAGTCGAGTTAACCGAACCTCCCTGCGATCGCTCAAATCTTCCCCCTGCCTTGCCTTGAGCATTTTGTAATATTTATTACCATAAAAAATCCTCGTTTTTCTTGACAAGCTTGCTCAGGACTGCTATTATTAAATTAATTCAAGTTTAATCCTTTGATGTATTGAGTTTGATAAGTCAAATTTGATAGATTAAATGGATAGGCTTGCGCCGCTCCGGTGCGGGCGGCGTCGAGCCAAACATCTAGGCTGCGCATTTTTAGGGAACCCCCCCCCATTCCTGTACAAAAATCAAATAGAGAGAACTCGGGAGAGCCATCTCGTCCCGAGTTTGTGACGTTTAGGGGGTGTCCTCGTCGTCTTCAGCCGAGCGAGCAATACGATTGAGAAGATCGAGAGTGCGATCGCCGCGTTCGAGGGAGCGATCCTCAACGAACTGCACCTCAGGAGTGCGCCGTAGCCGCACCCGCGATCCGAGTTCCCGTCGGACATAACTGGTGGCCGAGGTCAATCCCTCCATGGTTTCGGCCCGGGCCTCATCCGTGCCATAGATACTGACGAAGATTTTAGCGTGTTGTAAATCTCCCGAGACATTAACATCCGTAATGCTGACCATGCCAGCCCCGACGCGATCGTCTTTAATGCCATGCAGCAACAAATCACTAACTTCCCGTTTAATCAGGGAAGCCACGCGGGAAGTGCGACGGTTAGTAGCCATAATCTTTGCTCTCTTGCGATGCGATGGGCGATATAGAGCGCCCCTGTTCCCAGTTTAAACTGAATCAAGACCCTAAAGTTGAACCGTCGAGATCCCCAGCATTGCCTCAAGGGTGAAGTACATAAACATGAAGAGGGCAATCATAAACGTGATCACTAAGCCCAAAAACAGAGGTCGTTCCTTGGCCAGAGGCTTAATCCAGTCATAGATGACGTAAAACGTGCCAAAAATGAAGGTAATCAGATAGCGAGGATAGCGGGAGACATTTAACCAGAAATTTTCGTTACCAGTAGCCATAAGATCTCAGAGACGATAAGCGATTAAGGGTATTGTAGCGACTGCTGGGCCAGCGAGACCAGAGCCGTTAAGGTCGATGGGGGTCACAGCCAATTTCCGATCAGGGTATAGGGCGCCCAGAAAAAGGGATGAGCGAAGCGTTCCGAGTCAATGAGGACATTTTGGGCGCGACGCAGGGCTTCACTGCGAGTGAGGCTTGGATCTGAGAGTTCTTGATAAAATTGCGTCATCATCGTGCGGGTGGCTTCGTCGCTGACAGGCCAAAGGGTGGCGATGGTGCTGCGAGCACCCGCACGAAAGGCGACACCGGCTAATCCCAACGCCGCGCGATCGTCTCCGGCTGCGGTTTGACAGGCGCTGAGAACTAATAACTCGATCGCCTCTCCACCGACATCTCGGGTTTGCAACAGGTTTTGCAGTTCGTTGACGTTGATGCGGTAGTTGTCGTCCACCTCCGAGGGCCAGGCTAAGATAAAGGTCTCCTCGCTACTAGAGCTAAATTGACCGTGGGTGGCTAGATGGACGATGGAATAGTGATGGCGCTGTAATGTTTCTTGAATGTTGGCTTTGGTATAGTCCTGATTCAACAACACCTGACTGTTAGGGATGCGATCGCGGATAGCCTCGACTTCGATGGGAACCTGCGGTAAGGGAGGAAAATCTGCCGTCACTTCTTCGGACAATCCCGCGATGAGGGCCGTCATGGTACCTCGTTCTAGGGGTTTGGGATCGATGAGTTTTAAGCCAGGACTGAGGGCGAGGCTGTACGTTTGCACAAGATAGCGATCGCCGTCATGGAGAATGGACATGGGAAGGTTTCGTAACGGCCCGTCTAAGACAAAAGCGATGGTGTTAACGTTACTGTGGGCGAGGTCAGTTTCAAGGGGTTCGAGTAACCAATTATAGAGTTTTTGAGATAGAGGCAACAGGGTTGACGTTCTAAATCGTCCCCGTTCAATCGGGTCTTCAACTAATACTTTTTTGATTCGATTAACTGTCGTTAGTAACTCTGTTTTTGTGACCGTTGTGCTGTAGTGTTTTAAGTTCTGATTGGGTAGCCGAGCAATGACATCAATGCGTTGTTGGTCGGGTGAATTAGCGTCTAAGAGGATTGTATAGATTAGAGCCGTTTTCGAGTCAATGTCATCCAAAGCAACGGGAGTTACATCCAAGCAAGCCTGCTTAAAAAAGTCATCCAATTCAGCAACTTGTAAGGATTCAATGAGGTCTCGAACTTTTTCTAAATTCGCTTGTGAAGGACTTTGTGATTGTGAAATATCCGTGTTAGTGTTGTTTTTTAACCTCGCATAAGCTTGGCTGGAATTAGTGGCTAAAAGCAGTGCCATCAGTTGGCGATAAACCGGCTCAACGCTATCTTGAAACGAAAACTGAACCGCCGTATTCACAACGGCGAGATCTTGACGCATGGCTTGCAGAGACTTGACCGCTTCCTCATAGAGGGCGATCGCCTCCTGAACGTTGCCACGCGCCTTCACAATTCGTCCTAACTGCCATTCCCAGCGATAGGCCACATCGTAAGCATTGGGGAGTTGTCGAGCCAAGTCTAAGGCTTGTGTCGTCAAGGTTTCCGCCTCATCCCACTGCTGAGCCAGTTCATAAAGATGCCCCAAATCTCCCAGTGCATAAGACTGAACCCGTCGATCGCCCAAGGCCATGGCCCGCCGATGAATCTCGGCCAGCCGGTTGGCGATGGAGTAGCGGTTGAGGATATCGCCGTCCCTTTGCTCCCCGAGGGCGATCGCAGTGCGGGCGAATTTCAACTGAGCAAACAAACCACTGCGGCGGCTTGAGAGCGATTCACGGTGAGTTTCCAGATAAGCTTGAATCTCAGGGAATAACTCCCGCGCTCCCCGTAGCTGTTGGCTTTCAACCAATAAGCTCAAGCGATCAACCTGAGCTTGCATCCATTCGAGAGGAGACTCGGCCCCCGCCGCCGCCTGCCGGTAATAGTCTAACGCCGCTTGTCGTCCGGCGGGAGTTTGCCGCGATCGCGCCGTGTTGGCCAACCCCAACCAGGCGGCAATGATATCGGGCTGAGAGTCGAGGGTTTGGGCGATGGCTAAACTCTCCGCCAACGCCGTTTGGGCCGCATCGAGTTGACCGAGCGATCGCAGCGTATTACCCAACTGGTACAAACTGACCACTTTCAGCCGTGAATCTGGGTATTCAGCCAACCGTGCATTCACCGCCTCCAGGATTCCCTGAGCGCGACGATAATAGCCCAAAACCCGAAGCGCCTGGGCTTGGTTGATGCGAGTTTGCAGCACGTGGCTATCTTCCCCGAGTTGCTGATAGCGCCTCTGGGCCTGTTCCCAGATTTCAAGGGCCGCCTCAGGCTGTCCGCGATCGAGGAGTAGGCCCGCTTCAGTATTGAGGACTTGGGCCAAAACCCGCGATCGCCGCCCATTAACATCAGAGCCATCGATATCCTCGATTTCCAGTAGATCTCGACTTCTGGCGACGGCGTTGAGAGCTTCATCGAGGCGATCGAGCTGTTGTAGAGCCAGAGCTTGATTACTCAATACCATCGCGCGGGCGATCGCATTTCCCTGACGAGCAAACCCTTGTTCCGCCGCTTGCCAAGCCGTTAACGCCGCTTGAAACTGTCCCCGGCCATAATCTTGGCGACCTTGGCGCAGCAACCCTTGAGGGTCATCCGCTGGCGTACCCTCCACCACAACAGCGGGTTCCGAACGGGCGAGGGTTGCCCATCCCGTCATAGCCCCCGTCATAGCTGCTGTGGGACGACTACTGAAGGCGATCGTGAGCCAGAAGACACTGACAGCAAGGGCAAAGAATTGGAAAAGCTGTTTCATCAGACATCATAGGAAAACAGAACGGGAATCACTCAGGACTATTAATCCTCGCCGCAGCCGCCCAGCGGTTGCCAGACATCAGACCGCGTCGCTTCAGCCATCACCAACACCACAGCGCCATCAGACTGACGCACCCACCCCGTCGCTTCCACCAGGGGGGCCGAGGTGCGATCGACCCGAGCGCCTGAGTCAGACGCGCCCTCAGGGTCTGAGATCTCCGACTCCGGTCCTAAATCGGGCAAAACTCGGGTGCGATCGAGTAAATCCGTCGGACTTGGGGGCAATCCGCCCCGTCCCGTCATCGTAAAACTGCTGATAGTTTGCGGTGAACACCCCGTCCCCAACAACCGGGACACATCCACCGGACTTTCGGGTAAATCAGTCAGTCCCGAGGTCGGATTGACATCAGGCGAAATAATGGCAACAACCCCGCTAAACTCCCGTCCCAGTTCCGACGTGGCGGTAATATTGCTTCTGGGAGTTAACTGATTGCGAAACTCAGTCCCGAAAATCCCTTGAGTCGTAATCTGAACTCGTCCGCCAGAACTGTTGATAGCGTTGGCCGTAATATCGCTATTTTCGCCAGCGACCAGAAGAGTTGTATTGAGGATCATATTTCCACCCGGAAAGCCTCCTTGCGCATTGGTTTGGATACCACTGCCCCGTCGCAGAATCGTCAAGAACGCACCATCGAGTTCGACGTTCCCCCCTTGTCCTAGGGTATTCGCGAAAATCTGCGCCCCCTCATCGAGTTGAATCAACTCCGCTCGCACGAAAACATCACCTGCGGTAAAGTCATTCGGAGTCAGCAAGCTGGCGTTAGTCGAAGACAACACAGCCCCGTCGCGCATTTCCAGCCTGTTGGCGACAACCCGAACACTACCGGCATTGCCTCGTCCAGTACTCCCAACATTGCTCGATACCGCACTGTTGGAGAATACTACCCGGTCAGTGGCTTGCACCGTTACGGTTCCCGCATTTCCATCACCTGAGGTACTTGACGACAGTTGAGCCCCTTCACGAACTTCTACTAAGTCGGCAGAAACGCGGATATCTCCAGCGTTGCCGACTCCGGTCTCACTGACATCACTGTTCGCCCGTCCGTTGGAGAATACTACCCAGTCAGTGGCTTGCACCGTTACGGTTCCCGCATTTCCATCACCTGAGGTACTTGACGACAGTTGAGCGCCCTGACTCACCTCCACCGAGTTGTTACCCAATAGTGTCACGTTCCCGGCATCTCCGACACCCGAGGTACTTGAAGATAGTCGAGCGCCCTCACTGACTTCCACGAAGTCAGCCGTAACACTGATATCTCCCGCGTTACCTTGTCCACTTTCCTCAACATTGGTAGATGCCGTACTGTTGGAGAACACTACCCGCTCAGAGGCTTGCACCGTTACGGTTCCCGCATTTCCTATACCCGAGGTCCTCGAAGAGAGTTCAGCCCCTCCACTGACTTGCACCCGGTTGTTACCCAATAGTGTCACGTTCCCCGCATTTCCTACCCCTGAGGTACTTGAGGAGAGTGAAGCCCCTTCACTAACTTGCACTCGGTTGGCAGAAACGCGGATGTTTCCGGCCTCCCCTTGTCCACTTTCCTCAACATTGGTAGATGCCGTACTGTTGGAGAACACTACCC
>OFEU01000479.1_pt1 | contig 20572 bp, 18 predicted proteins | sample 1521221 | NCBI WGS metagenome assembly OFEU01 (sample SAMN03766357, study PRJEB24113) | microbial mat metagenome | isolation source: enrichment culture HLUCC-O from microbial mat sample contains cyanobacterium... | reverse complement strand
TCGAAATTTGTCGAGATACGAATGCGGCATTAAATATTTTAAAACGGGGCATGACCCTTCTAGGGGTTGAGTGGAATAACAACAGTACCTTAGGGCATAAGGAAACTGCCGGGAAACCGGGAACGCTTGAGGAGAGTCCAACCTCTGTTGATGATGAGAAATCAGATTCAATACGTTGTCTCGCTGAATCAAGAATCACTATCTGTGAGAATCCCGCGCTGTAATCTTTGATTCAGCGCTGGGAGTATGTCAAACCATACCCCCCTGAATGGTTGCAGCTCTTTTGACTTCTTTAGCATTTTGGGCATTTTTGATAAAATCATCTAGTTCATCGATACCGATAATGGTCATAATGTCTTCTGGATGCCTCCATCCGGGTAGGGCCTCATCTTTTCGTTATAATGGTCATAATGTCTTCTGGATGCCTCCATCCGGGTAGGGCCTCATCTTTTCGTTATACATGTTACAACTGATTTAGGACTGCTATACCTCTTTTTTGAGGTTTTTGACGCCAGCTCTAAACCCTTCTAAGCCTCACGCTGTAAGCTTTTCACCCCTTCTCAGCAAGCCCTAATTTAAACTGTTCTCGAATCGCTTTGTAGACTTCCCCTTGAATGCGATTCTTGTTGGTAATTTTCGGGTTGACCGTCTGGTTGGCAAAATGGCAAGCCTTAGCAAAGGCCTCCAGAGTTGCCTCGAGTTGGTCGCGGTGCTCTGGCGCGGTGCTCTGGAGTTGGGTTGAGTTTACAGACAATGGTTAAGACTTGCTGTTCCATGCCGTTATTATACACCTAGGTGAGATAAACGAGGACTCGGCGGTCTCTCTTGCCGCTCGCGTCGATTTTCCTCCCCGCTCTGAAGAGACGGGGCTTCCAATCTCCCGACTCTCCTCGTGATGAGTTTTTACCAGACTAACCCGCAGATCGTCGCTGAACTCCTAGATGTCTTGTATGACCAGCAGGGAAACCCACCCTAGATCGCCCCCCGAAAAAAAATCCCCCACCCCTTGACATTTCCAAAATTTGGGGCTAGGATAGTAAAGGTGTTGGGTTCAAAAGCTCGCCCCAATCATGAATACGCCCCCATCGTCTAGAGGCCTAGGACACCTCCCTTTCACGGAGGCGACGGGGATTCGAATTCCCCTGGGGGTATTCCCGACAATGACCGATCGCCAAACCACGGCGGTCGGTCATTGTTCATCTAAGACCCCAGGCTCAAACAGTACCTGATAAATCTTCGCCGGCTTTTGCCGTCCCTTCAGCAACACATTGCCCAGTAACTCGATCGCAAACTGTCCCTGAACATAGCGATAGGTTGACTCACTAATCAAAATCCGGCAAAGTCCCCCATCGATGGACTTATCAAAACTCTCCAAGCGCGACGCCACATTCACACTGTCGCCAATAATCGTGTAATCCTCCCGCTGAGAACTGCCCAAACTGCCCACCACCAGCGACCCCGTCGCAATTCCCACCCGCATCGAAATAATCGGTTGCCCCTCCTCCTGCCAGCGTAAATTCAACTCCTGAAGCTTATAGCCCATATCCAGCGCACACCGCACCGCCGCGATCGCATCAGCCGCAATCTCAGCCTCGTGATCCCGTAACAACGGCACTCCAAACACCGCCATCACCGAATCCCCAATAAACTTATCAATCGCCCCCTGATGGCGTAACACCACCTCAGCCATTCCCTCCATATACTCATTAAGCCAACGCATCAGAGGTTCCGCATCAATCTGTTCAGCCAGGGTACTGAAATTCTTAATATCCGTAAACAACACCGTGGCCGTCGCCTTGCGCCCCACCAAGCGCCCCTCCCGTAAAATCTGATGTCGTTGTCGCCAAATCTCCTCCGCCACCGTTGACGTCACATGACGACCAAACAAGTGCATCATCAACTGGCGGTCTTCCCGTTCCAAATGGGCCACATAAGCCGTGATCACGATCGCCGACCCCACCAGCCCCAAAATCGGCACCACCACAGGAATCCACCAGCCCCCCAAAAACGCCCCATATCCCAGCCCCCCTAACACCCCAGCCCCCACAACCAAACCCAGCACAGTGCCACGACGGCGACGCAACCCCCAACACATCATCGCCCCAGCCGACGTCCAAAGCATAATCCAGACCGCCTCCCACCCAGACGGCCAAACCCGAATTAGCTGGCGATTGTCCAACGCCGCACTAATAATCTGACTCGTTAAATTAGCCTGAAACTCAACCCCTGCCATGCGATGAGGTCGCTCGAGATCCGCCCCCAACATCATCTGAGTATAAGGCGTATAGAAAAAGTCATTGAGACTCGGCGCCAGAGGACCAATCAAGACCACGCGATCGCGAATCCTCTCCGCACTCACCCGTCCATCGAGGACATCCGATAGGGAGACCATCTCAAAGAACCCCGGCCCACCCCGAAAATTGAGCAAAATCTGATACCCTCCCGCATCGGCCCGCACATAGCCCCCATCATTAGCCTCAAACGGATAAAACACCCGTTGTCCCAATTGCAGATACTCAGGATGAGTTTGGGCCTCTGGATCAAACCCGCTCTCCTGTTGCAAATACAGCCAAGCCAGAACAAACCCCAAACTCGGATAAGACTGGCCCGCCTCATCCGTTAAAAACAACAACGCCCGTCGTAGTCGTCCATCACCATCAACCGGAACATCATTCACCCCCACCTGGCCCTTCTCCGCTAAAACCGGTGGTGGACCAATCACCCCACCCACCTGATCCGGGACCTGCTTCTCAATCCCAATAATCTTATCTGAGCGCTCAAAGATCTCCAAAAGGCGATCGTGTCCGGGTTCAACGGGGATATTGCGGTAAAAATCTAAACCAATCGCGCGAGGGTTCCCCTCTTCGAGGGTTTCCAAAAGCGTCGCTAACGTCTCATCCTTAATCGGTGAACCCCAGCGTTCAATATCGGGTTCCGTCAAACCGACAATCAAAATGCGGTCATCTTGGGAACTCTCAGGACGCAACAGGAACAAATAATCATAGGCCATCCATTCCAACGGTTGCCACAGGCCCAAGGCCCGGAAAAGCAGTAGAATAACCGCAACCCCCGGCCCCGCCATGAGCACTCCTTGCCACTCAGACCAATGTTGCTGTATTTGCTTCCGGAGATTGAGCCAGACCATTCAGGATTTCTTGAAACGCCCCCCCAATTTTATCGTGTTCAGGCAGTTAGAATGGATTGGCTAGAATCTCGGCTAAAGTATCTCAATGTCGAGCCTAACCTGGCCTCATCGCCGGAACCTGGCCCCAACCCTTGAGAGTTTGAGAACGCAGGAGTACAACGGGTGAATATCCTAGAACTGTTTGATAAAGGCGGTGTCGCAATGATTCCGCTACTGGTGTTGTCTGTTTTATCCATCGCCACGATTTTTGAACGCCTCTGGTTTTGGGCTCGTGTCCTTCCCAAAGAGCGAGAATTGGTCAATCGCGTCTTAGAAACAGCACAACAGGATTGGGATTTAGCCGCAGAAATTGCCCGTCAGGGGCGATCGAGTCCGATCGCCCGCTTCCTCTATGCACCGCTGCAACTTCAAGAACCCGAACCTGAACTGTTCCAACTCGCCCTAGAAGCCTCCGCTGACGAAGAACTCGCCAATATGCGACGGGGGGATAAAATCTTAGAAGGGGTCATTGCGATCGCCCCCCTACTCGGCCTACTCGGCACAGTCTTAGGTTTAATCGAATCCCTCGGTTCGATTAGCATCGGCGATCTTGGAACCACCGCCACCGAAGGCGTCACCCAGGGGATTGGCGAATCCCTCATTAGTACCGCCACTGGATTAATTGTCGCTATTATCAGCCTGAGCTTCTATCGGCTCTTTCAAGGATTTGTTGTCAACCAAGCCAAAGTCTTTCGCAAAAGTGGTAACGCCCTAGAACTCTGTTATCGCCAATTTTGGGCTCAACATCAACGTCAGTCTCTCGATCGCCCTAATCTGTCTAAACCCCCTAAAACTTCATCAACCCATCCGTCTGATCCTAACCCTGACCAAGAGCCGGAGAAAGACCCCAACGCAAATCCAGACGAGAATCCAGACAATAACAAAGACAGGCAAAACTAACCCACACACCCCAACCTCAACCCCAACTTAAAACCGATTCACCTGACGGGTAATTCGTTGATTTTTGAGTATTAATTGGTGTTTCTAGGCGATTTCCAACAGACTATTTCGATGAAAATTAAACCAACCGAGATCCTTCAGGACAACGCCCATATTGAGATTCTGCCGCTGATGGATGTCATCTTTTGTATTTTGACATTTTTTATCCTTGGGGCAGTAGGATTGAGCCGTCAACAGGCGATCGAGCAGAGTTTACCCCAAGCCTCCACCGGCGAACAGCAGATGCGGGAAATGTTCCGAGTCAGCATTGATCCCATCGGTCGTATTTACGTCGATCGCGACCCCGTCACCATGGACGAACTCCCTGCACGGCTTCTGGCCTATCAAAACGAAAACCCTGAGGGATTGGTGGTGGTCTTTGGCCATCCCATGGCTCAATATGACAATGTTTTACAAGTCCTTGATCTTTTGCGATCGATTGGCGGCGATCGCGTCTCCCTCGGCGTTAATCCCAGTCAAGAAAACCCCCTAGAGCGCAACCAACAACAAAACCCCTTCGGCGATTTCCCCATCACCCCCGAATCCGATCTATCCCAACCGAGACCGTCACCCGAGGGAGGATTACCCGGACTAGAACCTGAGCTAGAGTTTAATAGCCCAGCCTTAGATGGATTAGACGCAACCCCAGAAAACTCGACCCCAGAAGACTCAACCCCAGAAGACTCAACCCCAGAAGACTCAACTGGGGACAGCAATGCTGCCCCCAATTAGCCCCTCTAATCCAGTTCAGCCGCATGTTGGCGATACCAGGCGATCGTTCGTTGCAGGCCCTCCCGGAACCCCGTCTGAGCCACAAAACCAAAACGCTCCTTAGCTCGCTGAGTATCCAAACAGCGGCGAGGTTGGCCATTAGGCTTATCCGTTTCCCAAACAATCTCCCCTTGAAACTCCATCAACTCACAAATCGTTTCCACCAAATCGCGGATTGAAATCTCTTCATGGGTTCCCAAATTCACCGGATCAGGATCGTTATAATCCTGAGTCGCCATGACAATCCCCCGAGCCGCATCCGTAGAATAGAGGAACTCCCGTGTCGGTGAACCATCTCCCCAAACCCGAAGTTGAGATTCTTCCCGTTCCTGAGCTTCATAAACCTTGCGAATCAAGGCCGGAATCACATGAGAGCTGCTGGGATTAAAATTATCCTCGGGGCCATAGAGATTCACCGGCAGCAGATACACCCCATTAAACCCATATTGCTGGCGATAGGCTTGCAGTTGCACCAATAGAGCCTTCTTGGCAATCCCATAAGGGGCGTTGGTTTCCTCAGGATAACCATCCCAGAGAGCATCTTCTTGGAAAGGAACCGGCGTAAATTTCGGATACGCGCAAATCGTCCCTACACAGACAAACTTCTCAACCCCCGCCTCATAAGCACTGTGAATCAGTTGCGTGCCCATCATCAAGTTGTCATAGAACAACTCAGCCGGTTTTTCCCGATTCAGGCCAATGCCGCCCACATGAGCCGCCAAATGGATGATGATATCCTGACCTTTGACCACTTCCTGACAATGGTCTAGTTGTCGTAGATCGCGATCGCGCGATCGCGGCACCGAGAGCTTGCCCTCACTAGCCCCAGCCGCCACCAACTGAGCAATCACCTGGCGACCGAGGAATCCCGCCCCTCCCGTCACCACAATTTGCTTGTCTGCCAACGATAAACCCGCCATAACCTCTTCCTTTTAGACTCTCAATGCCATCTTCAATGCCATCTTCAATGCCATTTTCCCAGGGCAGGTACAACACCCGCCCCACATCCTCTCGTTTAATCTACCGTATTGGTAGAATCATGACGAATAAAGGCGCGATCGCTCGGACTCTCACCATTGGCTTGCTTGGAGGGCAACCCCAGAGCCGCTAAATCGGCTTCCACCATCAACGCCACCAACTCACCAAAATTCACCGAAGGCGTCCAGCCGAGCTTATCTCGGGCCTTAGACGAATCCCCAATCAATAAATCCACCTCCGCCGGCCGCAAATAGCGGGGGTCAAACTCCACATAATCATGCCAATCGAGGCCCACATAGCCAAAGGCTAAATCCAGAAACTCCCGAATCGAATGGGTTTCATTCGTCGCAATCACATAATCATCCGGCGACTCTTGCTGAAGCATCAACCACATCGCTCGTACATAGTCCTTGGCATAGCCCCAATCCCGTTTCGAGTCCAAATTACCCAAAAACAGCTTTTTCTGCATTCCGCCCACAATCCGGGCCACTGCGCGAGTAATCTTACGGGTGACAAATGTCTCACCCCGTCGTGGTGACTCATGATTAAAGAGAATGCCATTACAGGCAAACAAATCATAAGACTCACGATAATTCACCGTTTGCCAATGGGCATAGACCTTGGCACAAGAATAGGGACTGCGAGGATAGAACGGAGTCCCTTCCTTCTGGGGAACTTCCTGCACTTTCCCGAACATTTCCGAAGATCCCGCCTGATAGAAACGCACCTCGTGGCTCGTGCGTTGTTGATAGTCTCGGATCGCTTCGAGAAGTCGTAGCGTCCCCATCGCCACCGTATCGACTGTATATTCAGGAGAGTCAAAACTCACCCGCACATGGGACTGAGCGCCCAGGTTATAAATTTCATGGGGGCGAACTTCCTCTAGGATACGCCGTAAGGTCGTCCCATCGGTGAGATCCCCATAATGGAGAAACAGTCGCGCTCCTTCACTGTGAGGGTCAACATACACATGATCAATGCGATCGGTGTTGAACGTCGAGGTTCGACGAATAATCCCATGAACTTCGTAGCCTTTCTCTAACAGCAGTTCACTGAGATAGGACCCGTCTTGCCCCGTAATTCCGGTAATTAATGCTCGTTTCAATTCGGTCACAATTGTGTAATCCTCAAGTCTGTATCGTTGGGAGACTCCCTCGTCCGTTGTAGCCTATCTTGCCGGAGTCTGCCCTGGCTTTGACTGACTCCTCTAGGTCTGGCTCTAGGTCTGGGCCTAGCGAAGACCCCATAGCCTAGGGCCAGGACCATGACGAGACCCCATCCCGAGGGAGTGGGGGTTGGGTTCACCGTAGTCAATCCCAACTGAGGGGGTCTCGGCTGAGCGATCGCCCCTGCTTCCGAGGCGAGTCACCCTTTTAATAAGCGCCGTTATTTTTGGGGAAAATAATCACACCAATCGTTTTGATGGCGATCCAAAAATCCATCCAAGCATTGCGGCAGTTGACATAATACACATCAATCTTGACCCGCTTTTCATAGGGAATATCATTGCGTCCGGACACTTGCCATAATCCCGTAATTCCTGGGCGAATGGTCAACACTTTATCCATGTAGCGTCCATATTTTGGCAGCTCTTCCCGAATTAAAGGACGTGGACCAACCACACTCATATCCCCCCGCAGAACATTCCAAAACTGGGGAAATTCATCGAGACTGGTAAACCGCAAAAAACGACCAATCCAGGTAATTCTGGGGTCGCTCTTGAGTTTAAATGTTTCCTGAAACTCTTGCCGGATTTGCGGAGAGCTTTCTAGAAGCTCTTCTAAAACTTGGTCTGCATTGGAGACCATCGTTCTAAATTTGATGCAACCAAAAGGTTTTCGGTCTTTGCCAATTCGTTCTTGAACATAGAAAATTGGACCTGGAGAACTCAAAAGAATTAGAGAACCCAAAATCAAGTACACCGGAGAAAATAAAATCAAAACCAGGGCAGAAAACAGAATATCAAACAGGCGTTTTCCTAACGCACCGTTGGCATCTGCCACTGTGAACCGTTGGGGGCGCAAGTCTGTCAGACGGGGTGCAATTCCCCGTTTGACAAGCGCCCACAGTCCTTTTGCAGAGATCAGTTGGCTATTGGCAGTCATCGTACTCCTTCCATTCACACCACACACACACAGTCGAGATCCTAACGCCATATCCGCCATCTGGCTTTAGTCCACCGTAAACGGATGAGCGGACAGGACATGAGTTTCATTGGGGATACCCGTTTGAAAGTCTCGACAACAGCGTTCTAAATAGGATAGATAACGCTGTTCAAAGATTGTAGGGGCAAACTGAACCGAATGCGATCGCGCCGCCTCGGGTTGAAACCGCGATCGCAGTTCCTCAAAGGTTTTAACCGCTTCGACGAGTGCAATGTCAGTTTGCGGCGTAAACAAAATCCCCGTACCGCAACTGCCCCATTGACGAATATCCCGTACGGTTTCTAAGGCACCGCCGGCCCCATACGCAATCACGGGGGTTCCGCAGGCTTGAGCTTCCACCGGAGCAATGCCAAAATCTTCACAGGCTGCATAGACAAAGGCCTTAGCTTGGGACATATACTGTTCCACAACCCCATTGGGCTGCGATCCGAGAAATTTGATATTCCCTCGGGCCATCGCTTCGAGACGACTGGCCTGGGGTCCGCTACCAATCACCACCAGGGGATACCCCAATTGATTAAAGGCCCGAACGATCAAATCTATCTTCTTGTAACTGACTAACCGGGCCACGGTTAGATAAAACTCTCCCTTCTCGGCCACAAAGGGAAATCGCTCCACGTCCACCGGGGGATAAATGACTTCGGCGCGGCGACGGTAACAGCGCCAAATTCGACGGGCCGTATGTCCGGAGTTGGCGATAAAGTAATCGACACGGTTGGCACTCACCACATCCCATTGGCGCAGTTGATGCAGCAACAGACGAGTTAACCATCCCGGTATCCCTTGCCCTAAACGCGATTCCCGGAGATAGTCAAAGGTTAAGTCCCAGATGTAACGCATGGGCGTATGACAATAGCAAATATGCATCTGTTGCGGACGGGTCAGCACTCCTTTGGCCACGGCATGGGACGATGAGAGAATCAGATCGTAGTCCCCGAGATCGAGTTGTTCAATCGCTAGAGGCAATAGGGGCAGGTATTTTTGTACGCCAGCTCGCGATCGCGGCAACTGTTGCAGAAAACTTGTACCAATACGACGACCATAGAGATAACTCTCGGGATTGGACGATTCAAAATCGATTAAGGCATAAATATCGGCATTGACATGGTTGAGAATTTCCCGAACTACCAGTTCTGAACCGCCGGTTGCTTCAGGAGTAAGCCATTCATGAACTAGGGCCGTCTTTAAATCTCTGACCTCGGGCATAAGTTAAAATAGACAATTGAAAATAAACAACTAAAATCTATAAATCCTTGCACTGACAGTATTTTTAAGTCATTATGCTGTCCTATCTAATTTGTCATTTTTTTAAGGCGAGTGAGTCTCCCCTACCCGGGGCGGCATTAACTTAACAGGGTACAGGAGCGGTATGCTAAGGAGAGACATTTTTGGGCGTGAGCGAGTGAACTCAATTCCCCTACTGGACTTAGCACAGCAATATCAAGGCTTACAACAGCAGTTAGACCACACCGTTCTCAAGGTCATGGCCTCGGGCCGCTACATTGGCGGTGAAACAGTCACCACCTTTGAGCGAGAGTTTGCTGACTATCTCGGGACTGAACATTGTGTCAGTTGCAATTCGGGAACCGATGCCCTATTTCTGGCCCTGCGAGCGTTGGATATTGGCCCCGACGATCTCGTCGTTACAACTCCCTTCACATTTATCGCCACGGTGGAGATGATTAGCGCTGTTGGCGCAACACCGGTGTTTGTGGATATCGAAGCTGAGACGTTTAACCTCGACCTCAATCAACTTGCCAATCTCCTAGACTCGTCCATCACCCCCAAACCCAAGGCGATTTTACCGGTACATTTGTTTGGCCGTCCCCTGGATATGACGGCCCTGATGGCGTTAGCCGCAGCCTATGAGATTCCGGTGATCGAAGATTGTGCCCAGGCCACCGGTGCGACTTGGCAGGGACAACGGGTGGGAAGTTTTGGTACGATGGGCTGTTTCAGCTTTTTTCCCACCAAGAATTTAGGGGCCTTTGGCGATGGTGGCGCGATCGCCACCGACAACCCTCAACTAGCTCAACGACTGCGATCGCTCAAAGAACATGGCGCAACCCGTCGCTATTACCACGAAGAAATCGGCATTAACAGTCGCCTGGATGCGCTTCAGGCGGCAATCTTGTCCGTTAAATTGGGCCACTTAAACGAATGGAACCAGCAACGTCGTCAGGTGGCTCATCGCTATCAACAGCTACTGGCCCCTCTGCCGGATTTACAACTCCCCCAAGATGTCCCCGGCCATGTCTGGAATCAATACAGCCTCCGACTCGCTCCCCATCAAGACCGCGATCGCCTGCGATCGCGCCTACAAGACCAGGGCGTGGGAACAATGGTCTACTACCCAACCCCGCTGCATTCTCAGCCCGTCTATCGCCATCTAGGCTACGTTGCGGGCGATTTTCCAGTCACTGAAGCGGTCTGTTCTCAGGTTCTCTCACTACCCATGTTTCCGGAACTTCAAGCCCAACAGCAAGAACAGGTGATGTATCGGTTGAAGGAGTTGATTGGGGAGTAGGGAATAGGGAATAGGGAATAGGGAATAGGGTGTGTTCTGGCTTGTCACGGGTTTGGGGGGTCAGCGATCGGTTGTAAGCTGCCGGAACACACCGCCTCGGGGTTGCGATTCAGGTTCGACTATTAAAATTCCTATTGAGACTCCACCAAATCTAGGAACTGTTGCCAACGTTGTTCAACATTGGACTCGTCTTCATCTGCGCGCGATCGCAATTCGGCTAGGCGATCGAGCGCATCATACCAAACCCCCGTTTCCGCCAACAGTCCCACCTGTTGCGACATGGACGCTTCCTCCAACTCAGCCGCAAACTCAGGGGTGGGAGCCAGCCGTGTCACCCAGGCCTCACGCCAGATATCCGGACCAAAACTCGTGGGAGCCTCAGGATTGCAGAGAATACGCACAAACCAGGTGTAATCCTGGCCCACCGCCAAAGGAGTCACCGGGTTGCCCTCCTCATCCTCCCGAGGCAGCTCTAACGGCAAAATGCCACCCTCTTCAGGAGGCGAGACTTGACCAACATACACTTGGCGATCGCGGATCTCCTGACCCTCCTCACCGTCGAGATACTCCCATTGCGTCACCGCAAACTCTAACTTCGCCTCGTCCGGTAACGGTGGCACATACACAAAAAAGCGAGGATACTCCTGCAAGGTAATCCCCCAAATATCCGGGGGAACCAACAGAGTTAAGGGCCTGGCATTCACATCAGGACTTGACGCACAACTGCCTCGGACCGTATCAAACAAGGGTTGATCGCGAGGTTCAGCTTCACTGGGATCACTCCAGCGAGTTCCAGCGCCCTCTAAACGCCCCGGAGTCCCGCGATCGGGCGGTACAAACTCGCCTAACGCCGGGGAGACAGGAGTCGCGAAACTTAAGACCACGATTCCCAATCCCCAGACGAGAGACATGGGTGGGGGCGACAGGAGCTGAGGTTTGCGGTGCATCATTGCGACTTACTCTTAGGTTGACTCTTAGGTTGACTGTTCAAAGGGGTACGATTACCGAAGATATCGAGTTGTTGCAGTCGGGGATATTCTTCAGCCCCTGCGCGTTGTTGACTCGAATAGCGTCCTCGAGCTTCACCGACTCCTGACGAGGGTCCGGAGCCACCCCGACGTAATCCCAGGGCAATTTTGCTATGTTGCTCAATTTGACCCATCACCTGACGAGCGCGATCAATCACCGACGGTGGCAACCCCGCTAAACGCCCGGCTTCAATGCCATAGGAGCGATCAGCTCCCCCGGGACGAACTTGATGCAGAAAGATAATCTCGTTGGGCATCTCCTTCACGGTCACTTGATAGTTGGCAATGTTGGGCAAAATCGATGCCAGTTCGTTGAGTTCATGATAGTGGGTGGCAAAGATGGTACGAGCGCCAATGTCACTGGCTAAATGTTCCGCAACAGCCCAAGCAATGGAGAGGCCATCGAAGGTGGCGGTTCCCCGGCCAATCTCATCGAGTAACACTAGCGATCGCCCTGTGGCATGGTTGAGGATATTGGCCGTTTCGTTCATCTCCACCATGAACGTAGATTGCCCCGTGGCTAAATCATCGACGGCTCCGACGCGGGTAAAGATGCGATCGCACAGCCCCAATGTCGCCGCCTCAGCGGGGACAAAACTGCCGGTTTGTGCCAGCAGTTGAATCAGCCCCACCTGTCGCAAGTAACAACTCTTGCCACTGGCATTAGGACCGGTCAAAATAATCACATCAGGGTGCGATCGCGGCGGACTCTCCCCCCCTAAGCTGGTTGCATCCATTGAGCCTAACTCGGCTGAATTGGGGACAAAGAATCCTGGTGGAAGTGATTGTTCGACGACGGGATGACGACCTTGAATAATAGAAATCTCCCGAGAGGTGACTAATTTGGGCCGACAATAGCCTTGATCGTTAGCCAGTTCCGCCCAACCAGCTAAGACATCTAGGGCAGCTACGGCTCGCGCCACCTGCCGGATTTCCTCGGCTAAAGCGCCTACCTCAGCTCGCAGTTCCAGAAAAATCTCATATTCGAGACGATTGAGATCATCCTGGGCGGTGAGAATCCGTGCTTCGCGTTCTTTGAGATCCGGGGTAATATAACGTTCTTCGTTGGTTAGGGTTTGTTTGCGAATATAACCCTCGGGAGCGAGATCACTTTTGGAGCGGGGTAGGGCGAGGTAATAGCCAAAGGTTTTATTGAAGCCTACTTTGAGGGTACTAATGCCGGTTCGTTGCCGTTCTTGGGTTTCTAAGTCCGCCAGCCATTGCCGATCGCCTCCGACCATTTCCCGCATCTCATCGAGTTGACTGTTGACTCCTGGCCGAATCAGGTTCCCCTCTTTCAGATGTAGGGGAGGAGTCTCAACCAGGGCCTTATGGAGTCGCTGGCCTAACTGTTCGAGGGCTTCGGGAACCTTGGCCACGGCTTTGAGGTAAGGAGATTGAGCCTCGGCTACGAGGGCCGCGAGTTCGGGCAGTTTGACAATGGAGTCGGCGATCGCCACTAAGTCCCGTGCATTGGCGGTTCCTGACCCGGCACGACCCGTTAGGCGTTCCAGGTCATAAATCTGTTTTAAGCCCCCTTGTAGGCTCTCTCGCAGGCTCGGATGAGCGAGTAATTCGGCGATACTCTCCTGTCGAGCTTCAATGTCTGCTTGATTGAGCAGGGGTTGCAGCAACCACCGTCGTACGGCTCGCGATCCCATTGCGGTACGAGTTCGATCGATGGCCCACAGCAATGAACCATGACGAGTCCCATCCCGCACGGTTTCGAGAATTTCTAAGTTGCGGCGGGTTTGAGCATCGAGAATGAGATAATCGGCGATGGCATAGCTGCGTAGGCGTTGTAGCGGCAGTTTACGGCTTCCTGAAGCGGCTCCGGCTCGGCGATCGCTGACATCCTGTTCAAAGGTATTTTCGAGGTAGTCGAGGAGTCCTCCAGCGGCTCGTACGGCGATGGGCAAATGGTCACAGCCTAACCCTTCGAGCGATCGCAACTGATAGCGTTGTAGGAGTCGTTGACGGCTGTTACTCGCTTCAAAGGCACTCGGCGGACGCAGAGCATAGCAAAACTGGCGTGGTAGGCTGTCGGGAATCTCGTCACCCGAGTCTCCGGCGCGAATCAGACGACCGGGATTGGGGGTTGAGCAGGGAAACAACACTTCCGAGGGCTGCAACCGCATCAGTTCTTGGTTTAAGGCTTCGAGACCTCGCCCTTCAGTGGTCAAAAACTCCCCCGTTGAGATGTCGGCGTGAGCTAAACCCCACTTCTGTTTGACTAACACTACCGCAGCCAGAAAGTTGTTGCGGCTGGCACTGAGCATTCCCTCTTCGACGAGGGTTCCGGGGGTTAGCACCCGCGTAATTTGACGCTCAACCATGCGCTTTTCGCTCTTTGCCGCAGCCGCATCTTCAATTTGGTCGCAAATGGCGATCGCAAAGCCTTTATCGACTAATATCGTGGCATAGCGATCGAGGGCATGGTGGGGAACGCCGGTCATGGGAACTCGCCCAATGGTTTTACCGCCATCTTTACTCGTCAGAACCAGTTCAAGTTCCTGGGACACGGTGATGGCATCTTGAAAAAAACACTCAAAAAAATCACCAACTCGGTAGAGTAACAGAGCATTGGCATACTGCTGTTTTGTCTCGACGTAATGTTGCATCATCGGCGTGAGATCCTCAAAGTTGAGTTGCCGATAATCTGCATTGGCTGGGGTGCGATCGCGCCCAAAACCTATTTCGGGCCGGGAGGGATGACGAGAAAATGCACTCATTAGATCGCTGGCAAGGTCACAGGAACAAGGGATAAGGTTTTAGGCTAGAAGAACCATCTTTTCAGTTTAACGGTTGGCCCGACTCGATGAGATGAGTCTTAGCAAAATTTATTGACGGCTGCGTCCCCGCCGACGCACAATCCAAACGATGATAGAAAGAGATTGTTGTAACAGTTGCAGTCGCAGTTGAGTCTGTTGCAGGCGATCGCGGGTCTGTTGAGTCATCTGATGCTGGTCTTCGAGCCACGTACCCGCTAGGGGAAGTAATTGACGGCTGTACTGTTCGGTTGTCAGCAGCCAATGGCTCAAACGGGCGAGACGACAACGCAGCCGTGTTAGGTAAAAGGCCAGCACAAACCCCAAAATGGCTAGGCTGAGATTCACGCCCATCACCAGCAGCACCTCCGGTGAATCCCACAGGCTTGTCCAAGTCGAGGTATTGTGATACGGATCAGCAGCAGTCATAAAATCTGAAAACTCTTGTAGGGAAAGACTCGCCATTGGGCGATCGCTCTCCAACTCTAAAGCAAAGATTGAGGGATGGCTCTGGTTTTGATAACAACCTTAGACTCTCAAACTCTATCGTGAAAATTCTTTTTTAAACGGACTGCCTAACTCTTGAAAACCGGCGACCTGGCCTGGGAGCGATCCCAACCTTGCTCCAACTGTGGCACAATTGTTAACGTGTCAAGACCGAATTAGCACAATCTCAGGTAAAAGCCATCCCAGGTTCGATCTTGGCCAGCCCCAATTCGTTATTTTGGAGATAGAGTAAGTTAGCGTGAACCCCCATCCTCTGAGTCACTTGCAGCGTTATGACGCAGACGCGATCGCGCGTTACTACCAACGCCGTCCCTGGGAAGCCATCTGGCGATCGCTCGTCGTGATCTGGCTGTTTGCTGGATTTATCATTGGGCTTCAGTTAGACCATTGGTTTAAGCGAGAACCTGATCATAAATCCAAACGAGCGCAGCAACTGCGAAAAATTTTGACTCATCTTGGGCCAACATTCATCAAGGTTGGACAGGCCCTGTCAACCCGCCCCGATCTGATCCGCAAAGACTTTCTCGAAGAACTCGTCAAGTTACAAGATCAACTTCCCCCCTTCAGCAACAGCATCGCCTTTGCGATCTTTGAACGAGACTTAGGGATCAGCGTCGATGAAGCCTTCCAGGATATCTCCCCAAGTCCCATCGCCGCCGCTAGTCTCGCTCAAGTCTACCGCGCTCGTCTTCATAGCGGTGAAGAAGTCGCCGTTAAAGTACAACGCCCTAACCTCCTACCTCGGCTGACTCGGGACTTATACCTGATTCGTTTAGGAGCGAAACTGCTCAGCCCCTTTCTCCCCCTCAATTTAGGTCATGATTTGACCCTCGTTGTTGATGAATTTGGCATCAAACTCTTTGAAGAAATTGACTACGTCAACGAAGGGCATAACGCTGAAAAATTCGCCCATAACTTCCGTGATAATCCTCGCGTGAAAGTTCCCCAAATTTACTGGAATTATTCCAGTCGCCAAGTCCTTGTTTTAGAGTGGATTCACGGCTATAAACTCACCACAACCACCAACTTGCGTCAAGCCGGCATCGACGCTGAAGCCATCATCGAAGTGGGAGTTATCAGTGGACTACAACAACTGCTAGAACATGGATTTTTCCATGCTGACCCTCATCCGGGAAATCTCTTTGCCACCAAAGATAATCAGATGGCATTCATCGACTTCGGTATGATGGATCAACTCGATCCCTGGATGAAGGAAACCTTAGTCGATGCCATTGTGCATCTGGTCAACAAAGATTATGAAGACCTCGCTCACGCCTTTGTAAAACTGGGATTCCTAGCACCAGACACGGATATTTATCCCATTGTTCCTGCCTTAGAACTCGTCCTGGGAGACATCGTTGGCCAAAGTGTACGGGACTTTAACATCAAAACCGTCACCGATCGCTTCTCCGAGTTGATGTACGAATACCCCTTCCGGGTTCCGGCCAAGTTTGCCCTGATTATTCGCTCGGTGGTCACTCAAGAAGGATTAGCCTTGAGCCTAGACCCCAACTTTAAAATCGTGGATTTGGGCTATCCCTATATTGCTCAGCAATTACTGCGGGGAGAATCGCCCCAACTGCGTCGCCGTCTGTTGGATGTGCTATTCCAAAATGGCAAGTTTAAATGGAAACGCCTAGAAAACCTCATTGAAATTGCCCGCAGCGACGAAAGCTTTGATATCATTCCGACAGCACAATTGGGCCTGCAATATCTAATGTCTGAGGAAGGCCGCTTTTTACGGCAGCAATTACTGTTGGCTCTGACGGAAGGCGATCGCCTCCACACCGAAGAAGTCCAACGACTGTGGAATCTCATTAAAGACGATATCAAACCCGATCGCATCTGGGATGCCGCCATCACCTCCCTCACCGAGTTCTCCGCCGAACGAGCCTCACAAGTGGCCTCACAATGGCTACGAGATGTCCCCCTGAGTGCCTTTCAAGATAGTCCCTCTCCCCTGCGTTAAGCCTCATGTTCTATTCTGCCCCCCCCTACGTCCTCATCGCAGCCAGCCTAGTCATGGCAGCCGTCTGTTGCTACGCCTTTTACCGAACCCTCGTTGACACCCTCCAAGATTGGTCCAAACGGCGATCGAGTCGCCTCTTGGTATTACTCCAAGGTAGTCGCCTGAAACTGCCATTGTTGGGCATTACCCTGGGGGCCACAGGCTTTCTCTCAGGCTCACTTCTCTTCTTCTCGATGCCTCCCGGCTTCGCCTATAGCTTCTCAGCGGCCATCGCGGGCATATCGGCAATCCTAGTCTGGATTCAGTTACGGACCCTGTTACGCCGCCTCGAATCTGGCGGCGTCAAGGCCCTGAAGCTGGAGGAGTTGGGATTAGGGGAGATTCCCCTACCCGGGTTTATTTCCGATGATTCCCGCTAACTTGGGCCAATGATGCGGGAACCCCTTAAAGTTTCGTTACAATTGGGGCAGCCGTTCACCTCTTCCTCTCACTTTGGTATCGATGCAGCGATCGAAATTTAAACAACTCCTGTCCTACCTGCGACCCCATTGGAAACAAGTCGCCCTAGGAACCCTAACCCTCTTTATCGTCAACGGGTTAGGGGTTTATATTCCCTGGCTAATTCGTGACGGCATTGATGACTTGGAAGTGGCCCTCAGCATGGACCGCATCTTGGGCTATGTCGGGCTAATTGTCCTCTTGGCGTCCATCATGTGGGGGATTCGAGTCCTCTCGCGAATGCTCCTGTTCGGCATTGGCCGCCAGGTGGAATTTGACCTCAAACAGCGGATTTTTCAACATCTGCTCTATATGGATGCCGAGTATTTCTCCCGCAACCGGGTCGGAGATTTGATTAACCGGGCCACGAGTGACGTGGATAACCTCCGTCGCTTGCTAGGATTTGCGGTGTTGAGTCTGCTCAATACCATTTTTGCCTATGTCTTGACCTTGCCGGTGATGCTATCGATTAGTGTGCGACTGACATTACTATCGATGCTGATTTATCCGGTTATGTTTATCCTCGTTTGGGTGTTTAGCGGCCGCCTACGGGATGAACAGCGGGACGTGCAAGAGAAGCTATCGAGCCTGAGTGAGTTGATTCAGGAGGATATGAGCGGTATTTCTCTGGTTAAAATCTATGGCCAGGAGGAGAACGAACGGCGAGCCTTTGCCAAACAGAATAAACGGCTATTTGAGAGTAACTTAGCCTTGGTTCGAACCCGTACTACTCTGTTTCCCCTCTTGCAAGGGTTAGCCGGGGCCAGTTTACTGATTTTATTGGGATTTGGGGCGCGAGATATTGCTGATGAGGCGATCGCCGTCGGCGACTTTGTAGCCATGATTCTCTATGTCGAGCGTCTCGTGTTTCCCACGGCTCTGTTGGGCTTCACCTTAACGATTTATCAACGGGGTGAGGTGAGTATCGATCGCATTGAAGCCATTTTTACCAGCGAATCGGGGATTCAAGATCGGCCTGATGCCATTCAGCTTCCCCCTCAAGAAGTCCTCGGACGCATCGAGGCCCGCAACCTCAGCTATATCTACCCCGGCGACACCACGCCGGCCTTAGATCAAATCTGCTTCAACATCGAACCCGGAGAAACCATCGCCGTTGTGGGTTCGATTGGCTCCGGGAAATCAACCCTAGCCAACGCCATTCCGCGAATTTTGGAAATTGAACCGGGACACCTGTTTCTCGATGGTTACGACGTCACCGAGCTGCGGCTACAGGACTTGCGAGGGGCGATCGCCTATGTCCCCCAAGACAGTTTCCTGTTTAGTTCCAATATCCGCGACAACATCCGCTACGGCAAACCCCAAGCCGAGCAAATCGAAGTTGAACACGCCGCCAAGTTAGCTCAAATTCACCCGGAAATTCTCAACTTCCCCAACCAATACGACACCGTCGTTGGGGAACGAGGAATTACCCTATCTGGGGGACAACGACAACGAACAGCTCTAGCCCGGGCCTTATTGATGGATTCTCCCGTCTTAATCCTCGATGATGCCCTCTCCAGTGTCGATAACCAAACCGCCAGCCAGATTTTAGAGGAGTTATCCACCGGGACGGCACGTAAAACCGTTTTATTTATCTCTCACCAACTCTCCGCCGCCGCGAAAGCCGATCGCATTCTAGTCTTAGATCACGGCCGCGTCGCTCAACTCGGAACCCACAGCGAACTGATGAAACAGGTGGGATTGTATCAATCTCTCTGGGAAGAACAACAGTTAGAAGCTCTGTTGCGATAGGGGGAGATTGGCCCCGGCTTTAGACCGCCTAGAAATTCAGTATGATCCAGCCATTCTCATTACGAGAACCGTTCTCATATTTTGACCCAGATTAAGGACTCAAACGCTGATTATCTCATGTGAGTCAGGTGCATTCAGAACGCCTAAACTCATACAGAAGTGCCAAAATGAGAATTCCTGAGTCTGATCAGGGCCAACGTATTCTTGTTTTCCCGCAAGGTTAAGATGAGATTGATCCAGTCCACTTTCGACTCAAAATGCTTAAACAAACGATCCTGCTAGGATGTCTCTTAATTATCTCTAACACCATTCCAGTATCTGCATCGCCAGTCTTGGCATTGGAGGAACCGACAATGATGCTTCCCGAAGAGTTTACCGTCACCGTCCAAGACGCCAATGGGCGATCAGTCCAACGGGTCCTACCTACGGTCAACCGCTATCAAGGAGAAGATGGCGGCTACATTGCGTTTTACTCGCGCAACCCTGAAATTGGGGTGTATTCCGTCGGTGGGGGGATTTATGTGGTAGGACAAGTTCGTCTGCAAGGGGAATATTGGGGGCGCATTTTCCAGCCAGCCGGCTATGAGGGGGAAGATATTAGTGCCGAACAGGTGTTTAAAGATCTAGCCGACGAGATATTTCCTCAATGCAATGGCGGCTGTTGGGCCGGCGGTGATACCGGTGGTTGGCTCGGACGTTAGTCGATGACTGTCACAGCCTCTGAGCCATTGCTGAGTCAACTCAATAGCGAACCACCACTGGAGTGCCAACGGAGGCCCAGGAATACAGCCAAGCCGCATGATCTGGGGCGACATTAGTACAACCATGACTCATGGGCGTACCGAAGTTACTATGCCAATAGGCCCCATGAATGCCATAGTTGCCGTCATAGTACATCACATAAGGCACATCGGGGACGTGATAGCCCGGGCCGCTCATGGGGGCTTGTTCGTATTTGACGTAAATCTCGTACACTCCCGTTGGAGTCGGCGTGGCGTAGGTTCCAGTGGAGACAAAAACCGCATAAACAGGATAATCTCCTTCCCAGGCGATGAGCCGTTGTCCCGTTAAATCAATTTCAATCCAGCGTCGTTGGGATTGACGTAGGGCATAGATTTCATTCTCAATCCATTGAGCGACCTGAGGCGGGCTGTCTACGGCGTTGAGGGGGGCCGCTACGGCCTCAGAGGTCATAATCCCTCGGGGGACGTTGGGCAGCATTGTTAGCCCTTGTAGCCCCACTAGAGCAGCCGCTAGAGCCAGGGAACGAGGCAGTAAACGGCGACCCCAGGATCGGCAGTGAGCTAAACCAGAGATAGGGGGATGATAGGAGTCAGTGGGGTGAGTCATGGGTCGATTACCATTGAACCTTAGTTCAATCCTAACAAATCTCCCTGAGCGTCAAGGTTTGAGCCGTTGACCCGAAAGCCGTTATCTTAAATGTCAAAAGAAGACTCCCGTTAGAGCCGAAGGCTTAGCGGTGAGA
>OFEU01000470.1_pt1 | contig 21235 bp, 14 predicted proteins | sample 1521221 | NCBI WGS metagenome assembly OFEU01 (sample SAMN03766357, study PRJEB24113) | microbial mat metagenome | isolation source: enrichment culture HLUCC-O from microbial mat sample contains cyanobacterium... | reverse complement strand
GGTTGTCAATGACTAATTGGCGCGAGGTGATGCAAACCCACTGTCACCATCAGCAACCTAACTCACTGACAAACCGAGGGTTTTTAACCCCTTCCACCGCCAGCAACGCTTGGCGTCCCCGGCAGCGGATGCGTACTTTACGGTTTTAAAGACAGGTTAGCAAGAACCTCGGCAATAAAATTCTAACTTTTCGGCTTTGCCTTGCGCATAACAGCCAGTACAGGCCCCGAGAGCACATAGGCGCCGAACAGCAAAAGCAGCATGACAGATGGTTCAACGGAGATCATCACAAAGCCTAGCACCACCGCCAACAATACAACGAAAGGCACCGGCTTTTTAAAGTCGAGATCTTTAAAGCTGTAGTAGCGGATATTACTCACCATAAGGACGCCTGCCGCCGCCACCACGACCAGCATCAACAATTTGAAGCCGAAGGCATCCGCGTCAAAGCTGTGAAATGTCCATACACTGGCTGCCACTAAGGCTGCCGCAGAAGGACTGGGCAAGCCGATAAACCATTTTTTGTCCACACTACCAATCTGCACGTTAAAACGCGCCAAGCGCAGGGCCGCACAGGCAACATAGAGAAACGCCACGACCCAGCCGGTTTTACCGATATCTTGTAAAATCCAAGTAAAGGCCACCAGGGCCGGCGCCATGCCAAAGGAGATCATATCGGCCAGGCTGTCGTATTCGGCACCGAAAGCACTTTGCGTATTGGTCATTCGCGCAACTCGGCCGTCCAAACCGTCGAGCACCATGGCAATAAAAATGGCAACAGCCGCCGCCGTAAAGTCGCCATTGATACCCGCCACCACAGCAAAGAACCCTGAAAACAGTGCTGAAGTGGTGAATAAATTAGGCAGTAGATAAATTCCCTTGCGGCGGACTTTCTTACCATCCTCTACCGCCTCTTCAACCACTTCGGTTTCTCGCAGAAAAGCAGCGGCCAAATCTTCATTACCAACCGCCTCACTGCTTTCGCCTTTGCGGCCCTCTTGGCCATCTGGCCGCGAGGTAGATTCGTGCTCTTGATCACGAGCATCCTGAGTCATAGAAGTCATCCGTTGAATATGAAGTGACATGCAAAGCGTCTATTTCATTCTACACGGTGTGACGCACTCAGCCAGTCAATTACCGACGTACCTACCAAACGCAACGAGGCGCGCCCCGTTAAACTAAGTGACCACTTAGTTCTTAGATTTATCAACCAGCTGGTTGGCCGCAATCCAAGGCATTATGCCGCGCAGCTTAGCACCTACCTGCCCGATTTCATGCTCTGCGTTGAGGCGGCGTGCGGTCATCGATGGGTAATTACTATAGCTACACACCGGCGACCCCGCCGATGTCATGACCCGCGTACTGGATGGCGCTGACGATATGGCAATAACCTCGCCCGCGTATCGCGTATACCGCCAAGTGCGCTGGCCTTTAAATCGCTCAAGCGCTCACCGTTAGTGTTTTTTTGGCAACCGTTAGCGCGCTAGAAAAGCCTTCGCATATAAAAAAGCCGCCCTGGGTAAGGGCGGCCTTCTTAGATTAAGTCAACGACTTACAGAGATAGCACTTTATCGCCACGAGCAATGCCAGAGACCCCGGTACGGGCGACCTCAAGGATGCCCACCGGCGCCATCGCCTGCAGGAAAGCATCCAGCTTCGAGGCATCACCGGTGATCTGCACGGTGTAGAGGCTCGGCGTAACGTCGACGATTTGCGCGCGGAAAATATCCACCGTGCGCTTCACCTCGTCGCGGGCAGCACCTAGCGCTTTTACCTTCACCAGCATGAGCTCACGTTCAATATGGTTGCCTTCGGTGAGATCCACCAGCTTGACCACATCAATCAGCTTATTAAGATGCTTGGTAATTTGCTCAATCACCCGGTCGTCGCCCACGGTGGTCACCGTCAGACGCGAGAGCGACGGGTCTTCTGTGGGTGCCACGTTAAGCGTTTCGATGTTGAAATTTCGCTGGGAAAACAGCCCGACCACACGCGACAGCGCACCCGGTTCGTTTTCCATCAGAATCGAGATGATATGACGCATCAGGTACGCTCCGTTTTAGACAGCAGCATGTCGCGCATGGCACCCAGCGGCACCTGCATCGGATAGACGTGCTCAAAAGGGTCGACCTTCACGTCAAGAAATACCAGCTCATGCTTGTCGGCAAACGCCCGTTCTAGCGCTGGCTCTAACTCATCCAAGGTATTAACGGTGATCGCGGTAAATCCATAGGCCTCGATCAACATATGGAAGTCAGGCAGCGACTCCATGTAGGAGTGGGCGTGGCGAGACTTGTAGTTCAAGTCCTGCCACTGGCGCACCATACCAAGTGATGCATTGTTAAGGTTGACGATCTTGACGCCGATACCATACTGCTTACAGGTTGAGAGCTCCTGCATCATCATCTGGAAACTGCCTTCACCGGTGACGCACACCACATCATCATCCGGAAAGTTCTGCTTGATACCCATGGCGGCAGGAAAGCCAAAACCCATGGTGCCCAAACCACCCGAGGTAATCAGCCGGTTGGGCTTCTCAAACTTGTAGTACTGCGCTGCGAACATCTGGTGCTGACCAACATCGGTAGTGACGTAGGCTTCGCCACGCGTCACGCGACACAGTGCCTCTACCACTTCCTGGGGCTTGAGCGGCTCACCGGGCTTGGCTGGCTCGTAAAGCTTGCCTTCACGGTCGGCACGCCAGCCGTCAATTTTCTGCCACCAGTCGGTCAGCGCTTCAGGGTTAGCAATGCTTTGCCCCTGCACCAGGCTAATCATTTCGTTAATAACGCTCGAAGCCGGCCCAACGATCGGCACGTCGGCACGCACGGTTTTGGATATCGAGCTCGGGTCGACATCCACATGGATAATCTTCGCCGTAGGGCAAAACTTCGATGTATTATTAGTCACACGATCATCAAAGCGCGCGCCAACGGCAATAATCAAATCCGCATGATGCATGGCCATGTTTGACTCATACGAGCCGTGCATACCCAACCATCCCAGGCATTGCCGGTCGCTCTGGGGATAGGCGCCGATCCCCATCAGCGTGGTCGTGATCGGAAAACCCAGCTGTTTGACCAGATCGGTCAAGCCCTCGCTTGCCCTGCCTGTCACCACACCACCGCCGGTGTAAAACACCGGACGCTTGGCCTTGAGCATCATCTCAACGGCTTTTTTGATCTGGCCGGTATGCCCCCGGGTGACCGGGTTATACGAGCGCATCTTGACCTTTTTCGGGTAGACGTACTCGTAGCGCTCGGTGGGCGCGGTCATATCTTTTGGAATATCGACCACTACCGGGCCAGGCCGACCCGTTGCGGCTAAATAGAAGGCTTTTTTCAGCACTTCAGGAATTTCAGACGGGTGACGTATCGAGAAGCTGTGCTTCACGATAGGCCGCGTCACACCGACGATATCAGTCTCCTGGAAAGCGTCTTCACCGATCAGGTGGCTAGCCACCTGACCACATAGCACCACCATGGGTATCGAGTCCATGTAGGCGGTGGCTATGCCGGTCACGGCGTTAGTCGCACCAGGGCCAGAGGTGACCAGCACGCAGCCGGGCTTACCCGAGGCACGGGCGTAACCATCGGCAGCGTGGGTTGCCGCTTGTTCGTGACGCACCAGAATGTGCTTCACTTTGTCCTGACGGAAGAGCGCATCATAAATATGCAGCGCTGCACCGCCGGGGTAACCATAAATATATTCGATGCCCTCATCTTGCAAGAAGCGGGCGATCATATCTGCGCCGGAAAGCAATTCCACTGTATTTCTCCCCTGGAGGTCTCGAGTGCGATCCGCAGACGATTCTGCGGTGTCGAGTGCGGCGGTATGCCGCTGCCGGTCCATGCCGGCACCTGATGCCAAACCCTGGCATATGGCCCGGTTAGGGCCTGCACTCTCATCGGGAACCCTGATTTATGCGAGCACAAATCAGCGATCCCCTTTCACGGCGGTTTGCCGTGTCGGGGCGTTGGCCAGGTTCGGGCGGTTAGCCCAAGCCCGGAAATCCTTCGGCGGGTAAAGGTCTTCGCCTACCCTTCGCGCGGGGATTGGGGGTTACCCGTTGGTTCCGCGCCCGCAAATCAGGAACCCACAAGATTCCATTAGCATCCTCAGCCTGTCAACCTCCGATCAGGTTAAAGGCCATAAACGGCTAGTACTTGCATAAAAAAAGCCCCGCTGGCAACGCCCAACGGAGCTTAACAACACGGCGGTGGTATTAACTGAACACTAACTTGCCGTCTTGTGCACTGATATGGATAGTGTCACCCGGCGAGAACTTACCGGCTAGCAAATCCTGCGCCAAGGGGTTCTCAATACGGCTTTGAATGGCCCGCTTGAGTGGCCTTGCGCCATAGACAGGGTCGAAGCCTACCACGGCCAACTGCGCCATGGCGTCGTCGCTCACCTCCAGGCTTAGCTCGTGCTCAGCCAGGCGCGCTTTAAGGCGTTCCAGTTGGATGCCGGCAATCGCTTGAATTTGCTCCTGACCAAGCGCGTGAAAGACCACCACTTCATCGATGCGGTTGATCAGCTCAGGTCGGAAGTGGTTACCCACCACCTCCATGACCATGCTCTTCATCGACTCATAGTCGCTATCCTTATCAGCACTGACGTCACCGCCCATGCGCTGGATAATATCCGAGCCCATGTTCGAGGTCATGACGATCACAGTATTGCGGAAGTCCACCGTACGGCCCTGGCCGTCGGTTAGGCGGCCATCTTCCAACACCTGTAGCAGGATATTGAACACATCCGGGTGGGCTTTCTCTACCTCATCCAGCAACATCACCGAATAGGGTTTACGGCGCACGGCTTCGGTTAAATAACCTCCCTCTTCATAGCCGACGTAGCCAGGGGGCGCACCAATCAAGCGAGCCACGGAGTGCTTCTCCATAAACTCGGACATATCGATACGTACCATGGCCTCTTCGGTATCGAACAGGAAGTTAGCCAGTGACTTACATAGCTCGGTTTTACCTACGCCGGTGGGGCCTAGGAACAGGAATGAACCGTTGGGACGATTGGGGTCGGCAAGGCCTGCCCGAGAGCGACGTACCGCATTGGCTACCGCCCCGACCGCTTCATCTTGCCCAATCACCCGCTCGTGCAATGCCTCTTCCATGCGCAACAGCTTATCGCGCTCGCCTTCCAGCATTTTGGAGACGGGAATACCGGTCCAGCGGGAGACAACCTCAGCGATTTCTTCTTCTGTCACGTTGGAGCGCAGCAATTGATGGCTTGAGGTATCTGCTTCGCCTTCGCCGCTTTCGGCAATTTTCTTCTCTAGCTCGGGAATCTTGCCGTACTGGATTTCCGACATGCGGCCTAAGTCGCCCTGGCGGCGGGCCTGCTCAAGATCAATCCGGGCTTGCTCCAGCTCGGCTTTGAACTGCGCAGCGCCTTGAATGCTGGCCTTTTCGGCTTTCCATATTTCATCCAGATCCGCGTACTCGCGCTCCAATTCATGGATCTGGTTATTGAGTGCTTCCAAGCGCTTTTTGGTCGCCTCGTCCGTCTCTTTTTTAAGCGCTTCGCGCTCCATTTTGAGCTGAATCAAGCGGCGATCGAGCTTGTCCATCTCTTCGGGCTTGGAATCCAGCTCCATGCGGATACGAGAAGCCGCCTCGTCGATCAGGTCGATAGCTTTGTCGGGCAGTTGGCGATCAGTGATATAGCGCGTAGAGAGCTTCGCTGCGGCAATAATCGCCGAGTCGGTGATATCCACGCCATGGTGCACTTCGTAGCGCTCTTTCAAACCGCGTAAAATCGCTACGGTATCTTCTTCCGTGGGCTCATCGACCAGCACCTTTTGGAAGCGGCGCTCAAGCGCGGCATCCTTCTCAATATATTTGCGGTATTCATCCAGCGTGGTGGCACCGACGCAGTGCAATTCGCCCCGCGCTAGCGCCGGCTTGAGCATATTACCCGCATCCATGGCACCGTCCGCCTTACCGGCGCCCACCATGGTATGGAGCTCATCAATGAACAGGATGACCCGACCTTCTTCCTGGGAAAGCTCTTTAAGCACCGCTTTTAGGCGCTCTTCAAATTCCCCACGGAATTTAGCGCCCGCCAACAGCGAGCCCATGTCCAGCGACAGCACGCGTTTGTCTTTAAGGCCTTCGGGTACCTCGCCATCGACAATCCGCTGCGCCAGACCTTCAACGATGGCGGTTTTACCAACACCGGGTTCCCCAATTAAAACAGGGTTGTTTTTGGTACGCCGCTGCAGCACTTGGATGGTACGGCGAATTTCGTCGTCACGGCCGATTACCGGATCAAGCTTGCCGTCCAGGGCGCGCTGGGTCAGATCCAGTGTGTACTTATTAAGCGCTTCACGCTGATCTTCCGCATTAGGATCATCGACGGTTTCTCCACCACGCAAGCTGTTAATCGCAGCCTCAAGTGACTTTCGATCAATCCCTGCTGCTTTGAGCAGCTTGGTGACCGCCGAATTCATCTCCAATGCTGCCAGCAGCACCAATTCGCTGGCGATGAACTGGTCGCCGCGCTTCTGCGCTTCGCGGTCAGTTAAGTTAAATAGCTTGATGAACTCCCGCGATGGCTGCACTTCGCCATCGAACTGGCCCACCTTGGGCAAATCATCCAACTGTTGCACTAAACCATCGCGCAGACGTGAGCTGCTGCCCTCGGCTTTTTCAATCAGCGCTTTGATGCCGGTATCTTTAGTGTCCAGCAGCGCCAGCAGCAGGTGAGCAGGCTCAAGCTGATTATGCCCACGGCCTACCGCAAGCGACTGCGCTTCGGCAATGCCGGCCTGGAGCTTGGCGGTAAATTTATCGAATCTCATGCAGTTCCTCCTGGGGGTGACCGCGCGTTTGGACGCGCGGCGTATCCCGACAACCTGTCTGTTAAACGTGCTAATCACGATTAGCTTGACAAGTTAAATGGCGTCAATTCCAGGAGGTTTCAAGGGGACGTGGTAGCAGCCAGCCGGTTTATTTGATCCAGATCACGCTCGCCATCCTTCCGGTATTGCCAACATCACGACGATAGGAATAAAAACGTGATTCACAGGCAGTACAGAAATGGCCACCGCTGATCTGATGAATTCCCAACGCCTCAAGGCGAAAGCGAGCCAACCGGTAAAGATCAGCCATGTAATGACCTAAGCGGTAAGGGCTGTGATCGAACGCTTCAGCCGTTTCAGGCTGAACGGCGACAAACGCGCCATACACTTCCGGCCCTACTTCGAACTGAGCATTGGAAATCGCAGGTCCCAACCAAACCAGAATATCATCCGGGTCGCTGTTCATCGCCGCCACGGTGGCTTCCAGCACACCGGTTGCTAAACCACGCCAACCCGCGTGGGCAACAGCCACTTGGGAGCCCTGGCGATTACAAAACAATACCGGCAAACAGTCGGCGGTTAGCACCACGCAAGCATAGTCATTACCGTTAGCAATCGACGCATCTGCTTCCGGAACATCGGCCTGGAAGGCCTGTTGCACCCGCGCGCCATGGGTTTGCTTAAGCCACAAAAACGGGCGCTCATCGCCAATTTCTTTTCCCATAAGCCGCCGACACAGCGCCACGTGATCAGCGTTATCGCCCACATGAGACGCTGGGTTAAAAGCAGCAAAATTATCTTGGCTTGGCCCTGTTTCACGCGTGGTGACAAACGCCCGCACATTGCTCGGCGCCGGCCAGTCGGGTAGCAGCAACGTGGGCCTCAGGTCGATGGCATCGCTCATTGCATGGTCTCGCTATCGTCACGCAGGTAGTCCAATAACAGTAGTAGATCATCGGGCAGACCAGCGTGGAAAGTAAGCGTTTCGCCGCTAACGGGATGAACGAAACGCAGCTTGCGCGCATGTAGCGCCTGACGGGGAAATTCACGCAGAATTTCTTTCAAGGGCCCAGCAGCTCCCGGCGGTAGCTTGGCCCGGCCACCGTACAAGGGGTCGCCAATTAGCGGGTAGCGGGCATGCGCCATATGCACACGAATTTGGTGGGTACGCCCGGTTTCCAACTGGCAGCGAACGTGCGTATGGGCCCGGAAACGCTCCACCACACGAAAATGGGTCACCGCGGGCTTTCCCGAAGCGTTGACTGCTTGCCGCTTACGGTCTTTGGGGTGGCGTCCAATCGGCGCATCGATAGTGCTACCGGCGATCGGCTTGCCAATCACCACTGCATCGTATTGACGGGAAACACTGCGCGCCTGCAATTGCTCGACCAGAGTGGTTTGCGCAGGCAGCGTTTTTGCCACCATCATTAACCCGGTGGTGTCTTTATCAAGCCGATGCACAATGCCAGCTCGTGGCACTTCAGCCAACGCAGGGTGATGATGCAAGAGCGCATTCAATAAGGTGCCATCTGGGTTGCCCGCCGCCGGATGAACCACCATACCGGCCGGCTTGTTGACCACCATCACCGCATCATCCTCAAATACGATATCCAATGGTATGGCCTGCGGCTCAAAACGGGTATCCTCTTCGAGTGTCGCTTGCAACACCAGCATTTCATGCCCGTGGAGCTTGACTTTCGGCTTGGCTGGTTTGCCGTCTACGGTCAATTCGCCGGTATTGATCCACGCTTTTAAACGTTCACGGGAGTAATCACTGAACAACTCGGCCGCCGCTTGGTCCAAGCGGGCACCTGCCAATGATGTCGGCACGCGTTGCGTAGCTTCAACACTGCGAGGCATGGGATAATTTCCTTTGACGACACCTCGACAACGTAATGCGAAGCCTGCGTTTTGCGCCGAGGTGATTTATAGTGGACGAACTGCGACCTATTCTACCATTTCTACTTATGGCCATCGTCGCTTTTCGATGATTGAGGCTTGTTTGCAACGAGGATGATGATGCGCGTTTTTTCCGCTGCCAATCGCTTTGGCGTGTTAGCTTTAAGCTTTGCCTTGCTGGCCGGCTGTGCCAGCAACGATACGACCTCCGAAGAGGAGGATGAATACGCTGGCGTCGATGAACGTGAGCTATACGACCGAGCTCGCGACGCCCTAGATGATAATCGCTTTAACATTGCGATCGAACGGTTAGAAGCGTTGGATACACGCTACCCGTTTGGCGAACACGCTGAGCAAGCTCAGTTAGAGATCATCTACGCCTACTACGAAAATAGCGATTGGGAAGAGGCTCGCGCCGCAGCCAGCCGCTTTATTCGCCTGCACCCCGACCACCCACAGGTCGATTATGCCTATTACCTGCGCGGTTTATCAGCATGGCAGGCAGGGCGTTTCAGCCTTGAGCGTCTTCGCTTGATTGATATCTCCAAGCGCGATCTTGGCGCAACACGAGACGCTTACAGCGATTTCCGCGAGCTGATTCAACGCTACCCGGAAAGCGAGTACGCCCCCGACGCGCAGCAGCGGATTGTGTATCTGCGCGAATTGCTTGCTCGCCACGAACTACACGTTGCTGATTACTACCTGCGGCGTGGCGCTTACCTCGCCGCCGTTGAACGCGGACGCTGGGTAGTCGAGAACTATCCCGAATCCAATGCCAGTCACGACGCGCTTGCCACTATGGTTGAGGGCTACCAGGGACTGGAAATGGATGACCGCGCAGAGGAAGTACTCGCCGTGCTGCGTGAAAATGCTCCCGACCATGACCAACTTGATGGCAATCGATTTGCACCAAAACATCTCGACTAACGCTGAGACTTCGCTAAATGAGCATTAAGCATAGCGCCTAGCTTGTACAAGTTTCACAAAAGAAGATTTTTCTTCAAGCCACGCCCGAGCGTGGCTTTTTTATTTTATATCAGATTCTTACGGGATATTCATGCTTGTTTATGAATAATCGCACGCCCCTTGAACCAAAATAAAGTTGTACAAAAACTATACCGATGATTAGAATCCTAATATCGACATAATAAAGCACCTGAACGGTGCCTAAGGAGAAATATAATGTTCTTGTCTAGCGCACGGTTCTCGGGAACCAAGATAAGTACGCGCCTTACCCTTGGCTTTTCGGCACTGCTCGCCCTTCTGGTGATATTGACGGGCATCGGTATCTATCAGGTCAACCAAATCGATCGTGGCCTTACCACCATCAACGATGTTAACGGCGAAAAACAGCGCCACGCGATTGACTGGCGCGGCAGCGTCCACGATCGAGCCATTGCGTTACGCGACATCGTGATGACAGGCGAAGGCGACATTACCCCTCTCCAAGACACCATGCAGCAATTGCAGGATAACTACGCAAGCGCCTCAGAAGGTATGCAGACGGTTATTGCGGATAATGCAGACAATAGTCAAAGCCAAAACGTTAACGACGAACAATCAATACTCAGCCGTATTGAAGAGCAAGCAGATTCGACTCGAGCGCTCACCGACGAGGTATTAAGCGCCCATGCACAAGGAAATTATCAATCGGCTCAAGAGTTACTGCTGGCTGAAGCCGGGCCTGCCTATGCTGAGTGGCTTAACCGCATTAACCAGTTTATCGATCTTCAAGAACAGCAAAACAACGCGGTGACAGCTGCCGCGCGAGACACAGCTTCCGGCTTCCAAATACAGATGCTTGGTTTAACCCTTTTCGCCTTAGTCGTTGGCGGGATCATTGCCGTGTTCCTTACTCGTCAACTCCTGCGTGAGCTCGGCGCTGAGCCCCATGAAGTCAAGGCTTTCGCGGAAGCCATCGGCCGTGGCGAACTGGACAGCCAAGGACGCTTAAAGAAGGGTGATAAGCGCAGCATCATGGCGTCTCAGGTGGAAATGGCACGCCAGCTACAAGGTATCGTTGCCGAGGTACGCGCGTCAGCCGAGGCCGTCGCCAGCAATAGTGAGCAAATTGCCGAAGGTAACAACGACCTATCGTCGCGTACCGAACAACAGGCCAGCGCACTGGCGGAAACCGCCTCGGCAATGGAACAGCTAAACAGCACGGTCAAGCTCAACGCCGACAATTCCGAACAGGCCAGCCAGGAAGCCTCCAGCGCATCCACTACCGCCACACAAGGGGGCGAAGCGGTTCACCAGGTGGTCGCCACTATGAACGATCTCAACAAAAGCTCTCAGGAAATTGCTGGCATCATCTCGACCATCGACTCCATCGCCTTCCAGACCAATATTTTGGCGCTGAATGCTTCGGTGGAAGCCGCACGCGCTGGGGAGCATGGCCGTGGCTTCGCTGTGGTAGCCGAAGAAGTCCGCAAACTTGCCCAACGCAGCGCCGATGCCGCACGCGAAATCAACAACCTGATTTCCAGCAACCTGGAGCGTGTCAATCATGGTAACGAGCGCGCTGCTGAGGCTAGTAAATCAACCGAAGAGATTGTGGCAGCTATCAGCCGAGTCACCGACATCATGAAAGAAATCAGCTATGCCAGCGCTGAGCAAAGCAAGGGGGTTCAAGAAGTTGGCAAAGCAGTCACCGAGATGGATCAAGTTACCCAACAAAATGCCGGTTTGGTGCAGGAAAGCGCTCGCTCGGCCAATAACCTGCGCGACAATGCACATAAGCTAATCAATTCAATGGCGGTCTTCAAACTGCCCAGCAGCGGCCGTGAACATGCCCTCACCTTGGCAGGCTTATCTGCCACCACCTCTAGCTCCCTCACAAAACCTCGACCTGCCACAACACAACAGCAGCCAGAACCCGAGTGGGAAAGCTTCTAAGCACACAACGCTACTCTTCATTGCCACATGATAAGCGCTCACCAAAAGGAAGGCTCCCGAGTGGAAGGGAGCCACTACTTTAGCCCCTCTGTATTGAGGCGATTATGAAGCCCACCCAAAGCCTACTCATGGTTTTTCTGTTGCCTGTTCTAATGATCATTGTCCCTGCGCTAATACTCGGCGCCTTCGCGCTAACCATTGCCAGGGAAAAAGCACTCGACAGTTACCGCATACAGTCAGCCGACCTTGCGACGCTAGTTGAAATGGCCAATTTTGAGCGCCGCCTCGGCAACCTACATGAAAGCCTGACCCAAGCGCTTAATGAGTCAAAAAACAACCACCCCAGCAAATTGGATCGCTACAGCGAATACAGTTATATCGACCTACAGCTGGACGAAATGGGCGAGCGTATTGAACATTTAGCCGGATCCGGCCTGATTGACGATTTACATGCCGACAACGCTGAAACGTTGCTCTTATCCTTCCAGGAATACCGGCGCTTTATTGACATGGCAAACGAGGCGGCAACGTTGAACCAGAACAACGTCGGTGACTTCATGCAAGAAGCGGAGGCCAACTTCAACCGGTTCATCATATTTACCCAGCGCACCTTTGAAGCGCTCACCGAACGAGCTAACGAGCGCCATCAACAAACCTTTCAAGCCTTAAGCCGGTCCATCGGCACCTTGGTATGGTTTGGACTGGGATTAGTATGCGTCCTCATCGGCGGCGCCGCCTTTGCATCTTGGCGTATCAATCGACGGCTAATGATAATCGGCGATGCCATCCTCGACTTATCCACCTCCCACCAGACTATTCCTGACTTTGACGATATCCAGCGCATAAGCCAGCGCCATAGTGGTCCTTTAAAACATATTGCCACCGCTCTGCTTTCGTTTCGGAAAACCGAACAAAAGCGCCGCGAGGCCGAGCGTAAGGTACATCGACTAGCTTACTACGATACGCTGACCCAGTTGCCCAACTGGCGCCTGATGAAAGAACACCTACAGCTTTCCATTGACACCAATCAGCAAACCGATACGTTTGGCGCTCTCGTATACTTAGATATAGACAACTTCAAACGCATCAACGACAGCTGCGGCCACCGAGCGGGTGATTGCCTGCTTCAGGAACTCTCCGAGCGGCTATCAGCCCTTAACATCGACGGCGCAACGTTAGGTCGCGTGGGCGGGGATGAGTTTGTGATGATTGTCGATGGCTTGCCAGCAGACCTGCTAAAAGCGGCCGAGAAAACCGAACGGCTGACTGAACAACTACAACACTCCCTCGGCCAACCTTACCAATGGGGACAAAAGGAACATTATCTTAGCGCCAGCATCGGCATTGCGTTGTTCGGGGACTCTGAACATAACGTTGACAACCTATTTCAATACGCCAGCGCCGCCGCCAACCTTGCCAAGCAGTCAGCCCCCAACGGCCTCCGGTTTTACGACCCGGCGGTGCAGGCTGAACTTGAAGCCAAAACCGAGTTAGAGCGTGACCTGCGCCTGGCCATCGAGCGACAGGAGTTTGTACTGGTTTACCAAACACAGGTAGACAGCAAAGGACGGGCGATTGGCGCGGAAGCATTGATTCGCTGGCAGCATCCTCAACAAGGCTTTATCTCGCCAGGTACGTTTATCCCCTTGGCGGAAGAAACTGGGCTAATCGTACCGATTGGCCAGTGGGTACTTGAAGCGGCCTGCGCGCAGCTGGTTGCCTGGGCCAACGACACCAGCACTGACCATCTTGTACTGGCAGTAAACGTCAGCGCCAAACAGTTCCAACAACCCGATTTTGTCGACACCGTCCGCGGCGCTTTGGCCAATAGCGGAGCTTCGGCGCAACGATTGAAGCTGGAGCTGACCGAAAGCACCGTGATCGGCAGCGTAGACGACACCATTGCTCGCATGCATCAACTCAAGGCCCTTGGCATCAGTTTCGCGATGGATGATTTTGGCACCGGCTACTCGTCACTGCAGTACCTGAAGCGGCTTCCTCTAGATCAAATCAAAATTGATCAGTCCTTTGTGCGCGATCTTCATCAAAACCCAGATGATATGGCCATTGTGCAGACCATTATTGCCATGGGGCGGGCGCTGGGGTTAAACGTAATAGCGGAGGGAGTCGAAACCCTCGAACACTGGCGTTATCTCAATGATCACCAGTGCCACGCTTACCAGGGCTATTATTTCTGCAAACCGTTATCCGCAGTCGAGATGGTAAAGCGTAGCCTGACGCCGCCACCGATGCTGACCTAGGCCTCGCAGTGCCCGGCTATTCGCCGGGCTGCCAGCCGTTAACAATTGGATAGCGACGGTCGCGACCAAAGCCGCGTGGCGTGACCCGCACACCTACGGGTGCCTGACGGCGTTTGTATTCGCAGCGGTCAACAAGCTTAACCACCTGATAAACATCCTCACGGGCAAAGCCTGCGGCAATGATCGCCTCGGCACTCATATCGCCTTCGATATAGCGCGCCAGGATGGCGTCAAGTACATCATAGTCAGGCAATGAGTCGCTATCCTGCTGATCGGGTGCCAGCTCGGCGCTGGGCGGACGCTCAATCACGCGCTCTGGAATAGCCGCTGATTGCGTATTACGCCAGCGGGCCAGTCGGTACACCCAGGTTTTATAAACGTCCTTGATGGCGTTGTAGCCGCCCACCATATCGCCGTACAGCGTGGCATAGCCCACCGCCATTTCGCTTTTATTGCCCGTGGTTAACACCATTAGGCCTTTTTTATTGGAGATTGCCATCAGCAGCACGCCACGGCAGCGGGACTGCAAATTTTCTTCGGTAGTATCGCGCTCAGTACCCGCAAAGCTTTCCGAAAGCGTGCCCATAAACGCCTCCACCATCGGCTCAATGGGCATGATGTCGTAATGCACGCCCAATAATTTGGCCTGCTCGGCGGCGTCCTGTTTGGAGATATCGGCGGTGTAGTGATAGGGCATCATCACCGCCTGAACGCGCTGCGGCCCCAGCGCGTCCACGGCAATCGCCAATGACAGGGCCGAATCAATGCCGCCGGAAAGCCCCAGCACGACACCGTCAAAGCCGCTTTTGTTGACGTAATCACGTACACCGGTGACCAAGGCGCAATAGAGGCTCTCCTCGGGCTCAACCTCGGGTTCGATTTCCCCGGCTTGAGGCTCCCAGGTGGCGGCGCTGGTTTGCAGTAACTGCACCGGCATCAAGCCGACCTGCCAATAAGGCGCCAATACCTGTAATTGCCCCTGGGCATTAACGCAGCATGAGCCGCCGTCAAACACCAGTTCATCCTGGCCGCCAATGGTATTGACGTAAAAGATCGGCCGCTCGACATCCTGAGCGCGCTGCTCGAGCAAGCGCAGACGCTCGCTGGGCTTGTCCTGATGATAGGGCGAGGCATTCAGGCTGATCAGCACTTCGGCACCCGCCGCGGTCGCCGCTTGCACCGGTGCGCCTTCCCATAAGTCCTCACAAATTAACAGGCCCAGCTTAGCGCCCTTGTGCTCATACACCAGCGGTTCGGTGCCCGGCGCGAAATAACGCTGCTCGTCGAATACTTGATAATTGGGTAGCGCCTGCTTGGCGTACTCGGCCTCCCACTGGCCGTTATACAGCACACCGGCCAGGTTGTAGCATTGTCCTTCACGCATGCCGGGATAGCCGATGATCACCAAGACGTCCCGTACCATTTTCTCGGCCATAGTGGCGCGTGCTTCACGCAGGCGCGTTTCCATGGAAGGGCGCAGCAGCAGATCTTCCGGTGGATAGCCCGATAAAAACAACTCAGGAAATACCACAATGTCAGCACCGTGCTCGATGCGCGCTTCGCGCACGGCTTCAATAGCGCGCGCGGCATTGCCGGGAATATCCCCGACCAAGGGGTCGAGTTGGGCCATGACCAGGGTTAAATCTTGCATGGGCGATAAAATCTCTTGAGAATCTTTTAGAATAGATGCACACCATCAACCCGCATTGTCCCGCAAGGGCCGCTCGCAGGCAAAGGCTGCGCTTGCATATTGCATGGGGGCGACAACAGGATGAACCTTTTGATTATTCGGCTACTCATTTTCGCGGTATTGCTTTATGCAGGGCTCAAGCTTTACGGCATGTACCGACAGCGGCAACGTGACCGCCTGACTCAAGAACGCCAAGAGCAACAACAAAACGGCGGCCATATGGTGCGCTGTCGCTGGTGCGAGGTGCACCTACCGGAAGACGAAGCGCTACGCGATGCGGAGCAGTGGTTTTGCTCCAGCGCACATCGCGATCGTTTCCTTCAGGAACAAAAACAAGACCCGCGCGACAATGATAAGGATGCCTAGCCTAATCTAGCCGAGCCGCTCCGGCGTCATTTGATAAGGTGTCGGGTCGATCAACGGCGGGCGCCCAAGCAACTGATCCACCAGCAGATGGGTTGACGCCGGTGCAAGTACCAACCCATTACGGTAATGGCCCGCGTTTACCGATATATTCTGCCAGCCGGGCAGCTCGCCGATGAACGGCACACCATCCGGTGAGCCTGGTCTCAAGCCCGCCCAGTGGTACGCCACCGGATAGTTGGCAAGCGCTGGCACAATATCCTCCGCGCTTTGCCGTAGTGACGCCAAGGCCTCTTGATCGGTGGTTTTGTTGAAGCCGCACTCCTCAAGCGTCGACCCCACTAGTAACACACCATCGGCCCTAGGAATCACGTAACGGCCTGCCTTGAGCACTACCCGCCGCACCAAGTCAGGCGGCGTTTGATAGGCAATCATCTGACCTTTTACCGGCCGCACCGGCAGCGAAACATTCAGCGTTTCAAGTAACGTCCCCGCCCACGCCCCACCACAAATAATCGTATGCCCCGCGGTGATCGTCCGCTGGGGAGTGTGTACGCCCTGAATGTGCTCGCCATGGCGGATAAACCCATTCACCTCACATTGCTCATGCAGTGTCACCTGAGGCATCGCGGACAGCCTGGCGCGCAACGCTTTGCCGAGGCGAGGATTACGCACACTCCCAAGCGTCGGCATCCAAAGCGCTCCATCGGCGGGTGGCAGGGAACGCTCTTTAGCGCGCACCATATCGGCGCTCACTCGCTCAAGCGGCTTGCCCATTTGCCGCGCCCAGGTAAGCGCCGCCTCTGGGTCATCCACGCTTAAGTACAAAAGCCCTTTTTGACGGTACTCAGGGTCAATACCTGTCTCTTCCAACAAACGTAGCGACAAGCTGGGGTAAGCGCCTTCCGACCAGCGCGATAGCTGAGAAATCGGCGGGGCATAGCGCCACGGATACAGTGGCGAAACGATGCCGCCCCCCGCCCATGAAGCCTCTTGGCCACAGTTTCCACGCTCGACCAGACTGACTCGCTGCCCGGCGTCGGCTAGCTGGAGCGCGGTCATCATACCGATAACACCGCCCCCCACAATTAAGAAATCGCTCACACGTTTTGTCCACTATGGCTTACATCAAAAAATATCAGCAGCGCCTAGGATAAAGACACTCAAACGCATGCCAAGCACGCAATGAGCATAACGGTGGGAGCGAAGGGGTCAAGCGCAAGGAGGCAAGATGCATCAGTCAACACGCTGCGTGAGCGGCGCTAAGGCACAGGGATTTACTCTTTTAGAACTATTGGTCACGCTACTCATCATGGGGATCATCGCTGCCTGGGGCATACCCAGCTTTCAGGCGCTGGGCGAGCGTAGCGCACGCACCGGGGAAGCCAGCCGTCTGCAAACAGCTTTGGGTTTCGCTCGACAAACGGCAATTAGCCAGCGCCACCCCATCACGCTTTGCCCAATCCACGGTCCACAAGATACCACGCGCTGCGGCGACCAATGGAACCAGACGCTGATGGTGATTCGTGGGGATCAAACGGAGGGTATCTCATCGGCCGACGTGCTACGCAGCTTCCCAGCCACTGAACGCGTCGACGTTAACTACAGCAGGGGATGGCGGCGGATACGCTACGATGCGCTAGGCCACACCAGCGGCTTCAACGGGCGTTTCACTCTCTGCCCACCAAGCGATACGTCTCGCGCTAAGGGCAGCACCTTGGTGCTCAGCCAGCTTGGGCGCTGGCGGATGGCTAACGCACCCGCCGAATGCCCACACTAAGCTGAGAAGCTGATTGGCATTGCCGCTCAGCCCGCGATGCCGTCCAGATAACGTTCAGCATCCAACGCAGCCATACACCCACTTCCCGCGGAGGTAATCGCCTGGCGATAGATATGATCCATCACATCGCCGCAGGCAAAGACGCCGGGCACGCTGGTCGCCGTAGCGTTACCTTCCAAGCCGGACTTCACCTTGATATAGCCGCCGTTCATATCCAACTGGCCGTCAAAGATCCCGGTGTTGGGGCTGTGGCCGATGGCAATAAACAAACCCGGCGCATGGATATCTTTAACCGAGCCGTCCTTGGTTGATTTGACCCGCACGCCGGTCACGCCGGTGTTGTCACCCAGCACTTCCTCTACCTGCTGGAACCATTCCAGCGCGATCTTGCCTGCCTCAACTTTTTCAAACAGCTTATCTTGCAGAATTTTCTCGGCCCGCAGCGTGTCGCGGCGATGCACCAGGGTTACTTTGGAAGCAATATTCGACAGGTAAAGCGCTTCTTCGACCGCCGTATTGCCACCGCCGACGACCACAACCTCTTGATTACGGTAGAAGAACCCATCGCAGGTCGCACAGGCCGACACCCCCTGGCCCATAAACTGCTGTTCGCTAGGCAAACCGAGATAGCGAGCGCTGGCGCCGGTGGCAACGATCAAGGCGTCACAGGTATATACACCATTGTCGCCTTTCAAGGTAAAGGGTTTATCGCCTACGCTAACCTCGTGAATATGGTCAAAAAGCACTTCGGTATTGAAACGCTCGGCGTGCTGTTTCATGCGCTCCATAAGCTCGGCCCCCTGCACGCCTTGCGCATCACCGGGCCAGTTATCCACGTCGGTGGTGGTGGTTAACTGCCCACCCGCTTGCATCCCGGTAATCAGTAAGGGCTTCAAATTGGCCCGCGCCGCATAGACAGCTGCCGTGTAGCCCGCCGGGCCAGATCCCAGGATGATTAAGCGCTCGTGACGTGTTTGCATGACACCACCTTGTAAAGAGTCGGCTGATAATTTTGCACAGAGTCTGCCTGAAATGGCGTCAAGTACAAGAGATTGCAAGGCCAACTTGGCGCAAAAAGACGGGCCTAACTTGAAACCCCGCCCTCACATACCCATCTCTCGTAATAGTTGGAGGTCATGATGTTCGGGTGTAGCGACTCAGATGAGCCATACTAATATTAGCTATACGAAAAAAAGACCGTGACCGGCGCGCAACGCGCAATGCCAAGCAATAGAGGAGAATCGCATGAGCAAGCTTCCCGATACGGAAAGGACCTTAACGGTTGGCAACACACAGTACCACTACTTCAGCCTGCCCGACGCTGCCCAGACCCTCGGCACCATCGACCGGCTACCCAAGACGCTCAAAATTCTGCTCGAAAACCAGTTACGTTTTGCCGACGATGAAAGCGTTTCACAGGATGACATGCAAGCGCTGGTCGACTGGCAAAAAGAAGGCAAATCAAGCCGTGAGATTGGCTACCGCCCTGCCCGCGTACTGATGCAGGATTTCACTGGCGTACCCGGCGTGGTCGATCTTGCCTCCATGCGCGCCGCCGTTGAAAAACTCGGCGAAGACCCCGCCAAGATCAACCCGCTGTCGCCGGTGGACCTGGTCATCGACCACTCGGTGATGGTCGACAAATTCGGCAATGCCGCCGCGTTCCAGGAAAACGTCGACATTGAAATGCAGCGCAACCGGGAACGCTACGAGTTCCTGCGTTGGGGGCAGCAGGCCTTCGATAATTTCCGCGTCGTGCCGCCCGGCACCGGCATTTGTCACCAGGTCAACCTGGAGTACCTGGGTAAAGCCGTGTGGACCAAGGAAGAAGACGGCCGCACCCTCGCCTATCCGGACACCCTGGTGGGCACCGACTCCCACACCACCATGATCAACGGCCTGGGCGTCCTCGGCTGGGGCGTTGGCGGTATCGAGGCCGAAGCGGCGATGCTCGGCCAGCCGGTCTCGATGCTGATTCCCGAGGTCATCGGCTTCAAGCTGACCGGCAAGCTGCGCGAAGGCATCACGGCCACCGACCTGGTACTGACCGTCACTGAAATGCTGCGCAAGAAAGGCGTGGTCGGCAAGTTTGTCGAGTTCTACGGCGACGGCCTGAAGGACCTGCCGCTGGCCGACCGGGCGACCATCGCCAACATGGCCCCCGAATACGGCGCCACCTGCGGCTTCTTCCCGGTTGATGACGAAACACTTACCTACATGCGCCTGACCGGCCGGGACGACGAGCAAATCGACCTCGTCGAGGCGTATTCGAAGACTCAGGGCCTGTGGCGCGAGCCGGGCGACGAGCCAGTCTTCACCGACATGCTGCACCTCGACATGACCGAGGTGGAAGCCAGCCTCGCAGGGCCCAAACGTCCCCAGGATCGTGTTGCCCTCAAGGATATGGCCGCTGCCTTTGATAAGTTCCTGCAGGAAGATACCAAAGCGGACCCGACCGCCAAGGGAAAACTGTCTTCTGAAGGCGGCCAAACCGCTGTGGGGATTGCGCGCAGCTTTAAACATGACACCAGTCAGGCCGTGAAGCTTGATGACCACGACTTCAGTCTCGACCCAGGTGCGGTGGTGATTGCGGCTATCACCTCGTGCACCAACACGTCTAACCCCAGCGTGATGATGGCGGCCGGCCTGCTCGCCCGTAAAGCACGCGAAAAAGGCCTCACCACCAAGCCTTGGGTAAAAACCTCCCTTGCCCCGGGTTCCAAGGTGGTCACCGATTACCTGGAGGCCGCCGAGTTGAACGACGACCTGGACGCCTTGGGCTTCAACCTCGTCGGTTATGGCTGCACCACCTGTATCGGCAACTCCGGTCCGCTCCCCGATGAGATCGAAAAGGCCATCTCCGACGGCGACATGGCCGTCGCCTCGGTGCTGTCGGGTAACCGTAACTTTGAAGGGCGCGTGCATCCGCTGGTGAAGACCAACTGGCTGGCCTCGCCCCCGCTGGTGGTGGCCTACGCCCTGGCCGGCAATGTTCAGTGCGACCTGAGCAACGACCCGCTCGGTGAGGACGACAACGGCAACCCGGTCTACCTCAAGGATATCTGGCCAAGCCAAGCGGAAATTGCCACGGCCGTTGAGCAGGTCAATACCGCGATGTTCCACAAGGAGTACGGTGCCGTCTTTGAAGGCGACGATATCTGGAAGGCCATCAAGGTGCCGGAAAGCAAGGTTTACCAGTGGCCCGAATCGACCTACATCCAGCATCCGCCATTTTTTGAAGGCATGGGCCGCAAGCCGGACGCCATTGAGGATGTGCACAACGCCCGCGTGCTCGCCATGCTGGGCGACTCGGTAACCACCGACCACATTTCACCGGCCGGTGCCATCAAACCCGATAGCCCCGCTGGACGTTACCTTCAAGAGCACGGCGTTAAACCGGTCGACTTCAACTCCTACGGCTCGCGCCGTGGTAACCACGAAGTGATGATGCGCGGCACCTTTGCCAACGTGCGGATCAAAAACGAAATGCTCGACGGCGTGGTCGGCGGCGAAACCCGCCACGT
>OFEU01000469.1_pt1 | contig 21260 bp, 20 predicted proteins | sample 1521221 | NCBI WGS metagenome assembly OFEU01 (sample SAMN03766357, study PRJEB24113) | microbial mat metagenome | isolation source: enrichment culture HLUCC-O from microbial mat sample contains cyanobacterium... | reverse complement strand
GTCCGGCCCGCGCCGGGGGGACGGCCTATTGGGCCACGACCGTCTTGGCCGACGCCCCGTCCCGGATCGCCTCGCTCTTGCGCAGCGCGATCAGGAAGATCAGCACGCCGAAGCCGGCTTTCGCGACGATGTCGGCGACGGTGTAACCAACCTGGATCACGGTGTTGGCGGTGGCGCCGTCGAGTCCGATCGCGCCCGCGAAATAGACGACCGGGTAGAAGGCCCAGGCGAGCACGGTCACCCAGCGCGCTGCGTCGACGAGACCGCGTGCCTCCTCGGGCTGATCCGCGATGGCCTTCGAAAGCCCGACGAACAGCTCGTACACGATCCAGAGGAAGGGGATCATCGAGGCGATGCCCCAGAACCAGCGGCCGCTGTCGGACGTCGCGATTTCGCCCGGATAGCCCAGCGCGATCATGAGCGCCGCGAGCCCGCCGAGACGGACGCTGCGCGAGATCGTTTCCTGGCGGCTCAGGCCCATGACGAGGATCAGCTCGACGAGCAGGAGGGGCACCGTCAGCAGCCAGTCGACATAGCGATAGGCGTCGTTGAACGCGAGGCCCGTGGCGGTGACGGTGCCATCCGCCACGTCATAGGCGGCCCCCCAGCTCTCGGCGATGCGCAGGTAGTGATACGCGGCGATGAAGGTTACAAGGCCCGTGATCGTCAACGCCGTCTGATAGCGCGGCGCCACCTGGCTGCGGCCGAACCAGAAGAACAGGGTCGCCGCCGCCATCGTGGCAAAGCAGAAGGAAAAGGCGTTGTAGACCAGATTGTATTGGCCAACAGTCATTTCGATCATTGGTGTGCGCTCCCATGAGTGTCAGGTGTCCGTGACATTGCCCTGTGCAGGCCGTCGTCAACGGGGCCGCGAAGGGGTGAAATCCACCGGGCGAAACGCCCGCGACAAGACTGACCATGGTCGTGCTCCGCTGCCGATTTAGGAGCGCGCGTGATCCGGTGTCGGTTCGTGTCGATGCGGCCCGACGCCGCGAACGGTCGGACGGTGGTCACGACATCGTAATGGAGGGCGGCCTGGGGCATGCCGTACCGGCGCCGACCGTCGCACGCGTGTGAGCGTCTCGGGACGGCGCGCCCGGGACCCTGACGGGTGCGTGGCCGGTGACGTGCGCCGGCGTTTCAAGGCTCACGCATCGCCGCGCCATGGTCCGGTTCTGGCTGGCGCGTCTCGATCGCGGCGCCGGAAGTCGCCCTGCCCGGCGGCGGCCCCGGAACGGTCGGGCGCGCCGCGTTGCTGGCCGTGCCCGAGGTGGATGCGTGTGAAACCGTCGTCAACTGGGCCCCCAGCGCGGCGCGGCTGAAGCGCTTGGAAAGGCGCCCGCAAGCGCCCTTTGCAAACGGCGCCCGCCGACGCTGTCCGGGACCGTGAGCGTCCGGTGAAAATTGATACTTATCAGAATCGTGAGAGATGTTCGGCCGGGGTGAGCGCGTCGGCGCGGACCCACGTCACCACGTTGTGACGGCGGCGCATGGGCGGGTTTGCCAGGCGAGCGGCGCCGGGACCGCGCGACGGTCGCCGAATTCCTTCGGGAGCGCGGCAGCGGCGCCCGAGGGGCGCCGCCCGCCTCCGCGATGCGATCAGGTCTCCCGGTCGAGCAGCGTGTCGCTGTAGGGATACCGCGACATCTTGGCGATGCCCGTCTCGGTGATGACGACCTGCTCTTCCAGCTTCACGCCATCCATCGCGTCGACCTCGCCGATATAGCTCTCGACCGACACGACCATGCCCGGCTCCAGCACGCCATCCCTGGAGTACTTGTCGAAATCGCCCTGGTGCGCGACCAGCGGCGTCTCGCCGTGCAGGCCGACACCGTGGATGATCGAGGGATACCGACGGTCGTAGAAGCGGTCGGGGATCTTCCACGCCTGTTCGGCCAGTTCGCGATAGGTCAGACCGGGGCGCAGCAGATCCATGTTGTAATGGATCTGATCGTGGGCCATCCGGTACAATTCCTTCTGGTAGGAGGTCGGCTTGCCCGGCCCCACATGGAAGGTGCGCGAGAAATCGCAGTAATAGCCGTGGCAGCCGATCGTGTCGGTGTCCATCGCCACCAGCTCGCCGGGGCGCAGGGGGCGTTCGCTGGCCTCGTTGAACCACGGATTCGTGCGCGGGCCGGAGCTGAGAAGCCGCGTCTCGATGAACTCGCCGCCCTGCTTGATGACATTGCCGTAGAGGACGGCGAAAAGCTCGTTCTCGGTGATGCCGGGCTTGATGGCCTGCTCGACCTCGTAGACCGCGGCCTCGGTCCCGGCGACGGACTGGGCGAGGCAGGCGATTTCTTCGGGGGTCTTGATGCGGCGGCAATGCAGCGTGTCCAGCATGCAGTCGACCGCGTTCAGGCCCTGCGCCTCGAGCGAGCGGACGAGGTTCACGCCGGCACGATCCAGCCCGACCTTGGTGTTGCCGTTGCCATGTTCGCGGACAAGCTCCGCGATTTCCCGGCCGAACGGATCGGACGAGACATCGTCGCGCTGGTTCACCGCCGACCAGACCACGTTCGACACCCGGTTCTCGTCGATGGTCTCGAGCCAGGTCGAGACATGCGCGCTGCCCGGGTATTCGAACAGGATGATCGGCCCCTGCACCGGCACGTAGATGTAGCGTGTGGAGTTGCGCAGGAAGTAGCCGAACATGTTGCGCGAGCCGGTGGCATAGCGCTGGTTGTTGGGGTCGAACAGCACCAGCGCGGTGTAGTCCTCGTCCACCATCATCTGGCGCAGGCGCTGCAGGCGCCCGGCGCGCAGCCGCTTGGGATCGAACGCCTGCGGGATCGGGTCGGTGTTGCCGGTCGGCGCCGACGGCACGATGGGGATGTCGTCGGGTTCACGGTCGGTCAGGGCTTCGGATTCGACGATGCTCATGGGGTCCTCACGGGGTGCCGGTCACCGGGTGACCCGGCCGGAACTGCTGGCGGGCCATCGTGTCGGCCGCGGTGGTGCGGTTGCGCCCGCCCCCGTCGGAGCAGGCGTTCGGGCAGCGAGCGCAGGGGCAGGGCGTGTCGGGGCGCAGCCGCCTCGGCGGCGTCAGTCTTCGAGGCTGTCGGCACGGACCACCTCCGTGCGCAGCATCTGTTCGTGCACCGGCGCGATGCGGCCAAAGATGGCGCGGGCCCGTTCCGGCCGGCCGACGAAGCCGGGCTCGCGGGCATAGGCGAAGATCACCGTGTGGCGCTCGCGCGGCCCTTCCACCGGGGTGACGCGGTGCAGCGAATTCCGCCCGAAGAAGATCTGCAGATCGCCCGGTGTCAGCTCCAGCGCCTTCAGCGCCGCGCGGTCGCCGTCGAGCACGCGCTGGACGCCCTCGAAATTCTCGCCCCGGGCGCCGCGGATGTTGGGCTGGTACTGGAAGATGCCGCCACCCAGCGGCTTGCGGGTCTGCAGGGTGACGATGAAATCGTTGCTGTCGAAGTGCCAGGGATGCTGGCGCCCCTCCTTGAGCACGTTGACCACCAGGTCGGCGAGCGGGTCGGCGAATTCGTGCACCTCCTCTGCGCCGACGACGGCGGCGATGAACGCCTTGAACGCGGCGTCGTGATAGATCGTGCGCAGGATCGTGCCCTGTTCGATCCGGTCGCCGGCGACGAAGCCGTTGGTGCGGTCGTCGAACCGGTTCTTCGGGTGCTCGGGGGGCAGCGCCGGGTCTGCCGCGGAGTTGTAGGGGTTGGTCTCGGTCGCGTTGATATGCGCGTCGCGCGCAAGCCGCTCCGTCTCGGCTTCGAGTCGCGTCAGCATCGAGGGGCGCACGAAGTCCTTCAGCACCACGCAGCCGTCATCGGCCAGTTGCCGGCGGCAGCGGTCGATCAGGTCGCGTCCGGCATCGGTGCCAAGCGCGCGGATCGGGTACGTGTCCAGATCGATGCAGGCCGCAAGGTCGAAGGCGGCCGTGTCTGTGTCGGTCATGGGACCATCTTTCCTGTCAGCAAGGTCTCGGTGCCTCAGGGGTAGATGGCCGCGATCGATATGATAAACGAGTTCCTCCTATTTCTTCGATGACGAACGGAAATGGATAAGTGGACAGAGAGCTTCTCAGGGCCTTCGTCGCCGTCGCCGAGACCGAGGGATTCAGCGCGGCAGCCAACATGCTCAACCGGACGCAGTCGGCTGTCAGCCTGCAGATCAAGCGGCTGGAGGAGCGCGTCGGCGCGACGCTGTTTTTCAGGACGAGCCGGGCCGTCGCCCTTACCGAAAAAGGCGCCCGTTTGCTGCCCTTCGCGCGCCAGCTTCTGCACCTTGAGGAGCAGGCGCGTGCCTCGATCGCGCCCGAACCGTTGCGAGAAGTCATCCGCTTCGGACTGACGGAGGAACACGCCACCGCCTACCTGCCGCACATTCTCAACGTGATGGCGCGCGCGCATCCGGGGGCCCAGATCCGGATCGTGTGCGGGATTTCGTCAGGGCTCGTGCAGGCGTTCCAGGACGGCAAGCTCGACCTCGTGCTCGCCGTCCGGCACCAGCCGATCCAGACCGGGCGGATCCTGGGCGTCGAGCCGATGCTCTGGGTCGCGAAAGAGGACTTCGAGGCCCCGCCGCATGCGCCATTGCCGCTCGTCCTGAATCCCGAAGGGTGCATCTTTCGAGCCCACGCGCTCGCCGCGATCGGCGGCGCGGGACGGACCTGGCGGGAGCCCTATGTCAGCGGCTCACCGACCGGGGTGAACGTGGCCGTCCAGTCGGGCCTTGCCCTGACGATCAAGACACCGCGCAGCGTGCCCGATGGATGCGTGGATATCGGCGACCGGCTCGGCTTGCCGCAGCTCGGTCTGGCAGAAATCGAAATGCACGTGTCGCCGGCTCACATCGGGGACGCCTTCCAGACGCTGGTTCAGGAAGTCGATCAGGTCTGCCGCGAGGGAACCGGGCCGTTTCCTGACATCCACGGCGCGTCTTGAGATGACCGATGACGTGCAGAGCTTCGTTTTTCATGCGGTCCGGCGGCTGTTCCGTCCCGGGAGATCACCAGCACCGCCTGAGGCGCGTTCGGGGCTCGAACGCGCCACTGGCGCGTTTGCTGCACGCCCGCCCCGGATCGAGAGCGCCTTCGCCACCGTCGGGCACAGCGCGACCCGGACCGCCATCCTGCGGCCCGTTCCGCACCTCGCTTCGCCGGGGGGGCTCGTGCGTTCGACGCGCTGGCCGGCGCTTTTCTCGCCACGCCGCTTGCGGCGCAGACCGAGATCAAGATCGGCTACGCCCTGGCCGCGGCCCCTGACTCGCATTACGGCATCGGTGACGCGCGCTGGCAGGAGGTCGTGGAGCAGGGCACCGACGGCCGCTATGTGTTCCGCCATTTCCCGTCCTCCGGTTTTCGGGGGAGAGCGCGAGATGGTCGAGGGCGAGCAGGTCGGCACGGTCGAGGCGGTGATCGTCTCGTCCACGGTCGCCAACTTCGTCGAGGATGCCGGCGTTTTCGATATTCCGTCCCTGTTCCGCGATCTCGGCCATGCGCGCACTGTGCTCGACGGGCCCATCGGGCAGGACATTCTCGCGCAGTTCGACGATGTCGGGCTGAAGGCGCTGGCCTGAGGCGAACAGGGATTTCGCCACATCACCAAAAATCGCAACCAGATCGGCCGTTGCTGCGCCTGTGTCACCGGCCCGAGATCGTGATGAGTGCGCCGATGCCCGCGGAGGCCGCGACCATCGCGCTCGCGCCCGTTGCAGGACACCGGGCCGGATACATGTCTCGCCTCCATCTCGCCGCCACCGGACGGGCGCATGCCTGCATCCTCCTGGCGGCCCGCCGCGGCCGCCCGGACCGCGCGCGGTCCCGGCGATGGACGGGGCCGCCGCGCGGGCCGACTTGCCGGGGGCGGCGTGCGATGCGAGAAGGTGCCCTCGCCGAACGGGGCCGTCAGGACGGAGACGAGAGCCATGACCCATCGTGTTGCGATATCCGCCGCCGCGGCCCTGCTCCTCGCCGCGTGCGAAGCCCCTGTCGATGCCGATCGCGAGAGCGGCGGGGCCACGCGCGCCGTCCCGGACGCCGTGCGGGAGCTCGCCGCCCCCCACCAGGACGTTTCGACCGCGCGCGTGCTGGAGGAGGACGGCTGCTACTGGTACCGCCATGTCGGCCCGGTCGAGACGACCCTTCTGCCCTTGCGGACCGCAGACGGAAGGTCGATCTGCGCCCGTCCGCCCGAAGAGGGCGCGCCCCCGGCCCAACCCGTGGCCCGCGCAGACCTCAGCTTCGCGCGGTGACGTATTCCTCGGGCGGATAGAGAACCGCCGTCGCCCCGGTTTGCACACGCTCGTACAGGCCGATGATATGCGCCATCACCATGCGGACGCATCCGGCGCTCGTCCGGCCCCCGACCGAGCGCGGAGAGGGCGTGCCGTGGATCCGCAGGTAGGTGTCGCGCCCGCCCTCGTAGAGATAGAGCGCTCGCGATCCCAAAGGGTTGTCCGGCCCGCCATCGACACCATCGGCGAAGCGCGCGTAGCTTTCCGGGTCGCGCTCGATCATGCTGTCGGTCGGCCGCCAGCCCGGCCACCTGGCCTTGCGCCGGATCGTGTAGGTGCCGGGCTCGTAGAGGTCGCCGCGGGCGATGCCCACGCCGTAGCGCATCGCCGTCCCGTCCTCCTCGATGAAGTAGAGGTAGCGCGCCACGGCATCGACATGGATGTCGCCCGGTGTCAGGCCCGGATTGGCCGCGACCCGTTGCGGCAGCAGGCGGGGATGCAGCCCCCACGGGTTCGACGTCGCCGGATCGTAGTTCGGCGGTGTCACCTGCGCGTCCCAGGCCGCCCATTGCGCGGTGCGCGACTGGGCGAAGGCCGGCGCGGCGAGCGGGGCGGAGAACAGCGCGGTGCTTCCCGCGATGAAGTGGCGTCGTGTCAGCATCGGCTTCCTTTCCCGCAGTCGCCCCCGAGGAAGAAGGCGGCCCGCGAATCGCGCGTGGTCAAGCCCGCCTGATACGCGATCCCCTGCGGCGATGCGACCGGTGCGCGCGAAAACCCGCCCCGGGCTGCGTCGGTTCAGCCGTCCTGCGGCCGCGAGACGGCCGGTGCAGCCTTCCGAGACCGGGGGCGTCCGCGGTGGGCCATGGTTGGTCGAGCCCGTCGTGCCGCGCGTCGCCGGTTGCCGGGTTCCGTCCGTGATCGAGGCGCGGCCTCCCCATCATGCCAGGCTGCCGGGTCCGAGCGCCTGTCTGAAGGCCGTGCTCCGCATCCCCGGGCGTGTAACGAATAACCTGTCGGCGCCATCGGTCCCCGCGTCCTGGCGAAGCGACCTACGGCCTCTGCAAGACCGAAGTCGTTCGACGACGCGGGCCGTGGCGCAGTTCCTCGGGTGTCGCGTTCGCCACGCTCGACCGGGTGGACAACGCGTCCGCGCCCCTCGGCGCGCTTCGGACTGCGTCCTGCAGACCTGCTTCCGGTGTCGTCCGGCCCACTTCGAGAGGTGGAGAGGTGTCCGCGACCGGGCTGGCGATGCGCGCCGCTCGGGGTCATGCTGCAGCCGCGCCGGGCGAGAGATCGGGCGCGCGTGCCATGAGCTCGGCCGGGCCGGGCCGGGCCGGGCCGGTCGCGGCGCAGGCCGCGGAAAGGGTCGGCGGCGGCTCACGCGTAGCGGTCCTCGAGGACACGCTCGACCTCGGCGGCGAACTTCGCCGCGGCGACCGGCAGGGTCCGGCCGCGCAACTGGCAGAGGTAGAGAGACCCCTCGGGGATGTCGCGGGTGTCGACCGGGCGCGAGACGATGCCTTCCTGTCCGTCCCGCATCGGCAGCCCGACCGGGATCTGGAACGAGATCAGGTGCTCGTGCCCGGGATAGCGGCGCAGGAACTCGAACGTGTCGGCCTCGAGCGCTGTCTGCAGCTCGACCGACGACCGCAGGAGCGCCATGTCGAGCAGGTGCCGCACGCCGTATTGGGGCGCCGGCAGGCCGACGGGAAATGCCGCGCAATCTCGCAGCCGGATGGTGGACTGCGCCGCCAGCGGGTGATCCGCCGCCATCACCGCGTGGATCTTTTGCCGGACCGCGATCAGCACCTGGATTTCCCGCACCCTGACCGGCTCGAAGATGACCGCGATGTCCGAGGACAGGTCGACCAGCGCCTGCTCTGCCGCCTGACGGTCGCGCACGGCCACGCCGAAGGTGACGGCCGGATGCGCCCGCCGATAGGCCGAGATGCGCTCGGGCAGGAAGTAGGGCAGCAGCGCCTGCGAGCAGGCGATGGCGACGTGCCCCCGCCGCTCTCCCGCGAGGTCGGCGAGCTGGCTCTTGAGCTTCTCGAAGTCCGACATCTGCCCGCGGACATGGGCGATCAACAGCTCGCCGGCCGTGTTGAGCCGCACGCCCCGTGGCAGCCGCTCGAAGATCGGCACGCCCAGCTCCTCCTCCAGCGCGAGCACACGCCGGTTGAGCGCGGTGGAGGTGATGGAGAGCGTGTCGGCCGCCTTCCGGATCGAGCCCGCCCGCGCGATCGCGTCGAGATAGGCCAGCGGCATCAGGTGGCGATGGGGCATGGTCCGGTCCCTCCTCGATGAGCGCTGCAATTCCTGCACTGCTCTGCTGCGAACTCAGCAGACGACAGCAGCGCGCGATTCGCGAGAGTGTCTGCGGGCAAACGGATGCGAGGCGCCCGCCCGGGCCGCCCCGCCAGACAGGGAGACACGGACCCATGACCCATTCGCCGCTTTCCCGCCGTGCCGTCCTGAAGGGCGGCGCGGCCGTCGCGGGCGCCGCCGCGCTCGCCCCTCTGCCGCAGCGCGCCGCCGCCTCGGGCGGCCTGACGGTCGGCTTCATCTATGTCGGCCCGAAGGACGATTTCGGCTACAACCAGGCCCATGCCGAGGGCGCCGCCGCCGTGAAGGCGATGGAGGGCGTCACCGTCGTCGAGGAAGAGAACGTGGCCGAGACGATCGACGTGCAGAAGTCGATGGAATCGATGATCAATTTCGACGGGGCGACGCTTCTCTTCCCCACCTCCTTCGGCTATTTCGACCCGCACATCCTCGAGGTCGCGCCAAAGCATTCCGAGCTGCGCTTCCAGCATTGTGGCGGGCTGTGGCAGGAGGGCGTGCACCCCGAGAACGTCGGCTCCTATTTCGGGTATATCGGGATGGGCCAGTACCTGAACGGCATCACCGCCGGCCACGCGACGCAGACGAAGAAGATCGGCTTCGTCGCGGCCAAGCCCATTCCGCAGGTGCTGCTCAACATCAACTCCTACCTTCTCGGGGCCCGCGCGGTGGACCCGTCGATCACCTGCCAGGTGATCTTCACCGGCGAGTGGTCGCTCGCCGTGAAGGAGGCCGAGGCGACCAACGCGCTTGCGGATGCCGGCTGCGACGTGGTCACCTGCCATGTCGACGGGCCGAAGGTGGTCATGGAGACGGCCGCCTCACGGGGCATGTTCCTCAACGGCTACCACGCCGACCAGTCCGCGCTGGGCGCCGACACCTATCTCACCGGGGCCGAGTGGAACTGGGCGCAGGTCTATACCGACATGGTCGAGGCCACGATGGCGGGCGAGGCGATCCCCAATTTCGTGCGCGGCGGGCTGGCCGAGAACTTCGTCAAGATGTCGCCGCTCGGGCCGGCCGTGACGGACGCCGCGCGCAATCAGTTCGATGCGACAAAGGCCGAGATCCTGAAGGGCGGCTTCGCCGTTATCAGGGGCCCGCTGAAGGACAACAGGGGGAACGTGATCGCGACCGAGGGGCAGGGCTTCGAGGAGACGGACGTGGCGCTCGAGAGCATGGATTACCTCGTCGAGGGCGTCGTCGGCTCGACCTCCTGAGCCGGGCCGAGGGGCGTCTGTCATGGCGATCACCGACCGGGACATGGGGGCGGGCCTGCGCCCGTCGCTCTCGCCCGACGGCTGGCTGGCCGCGCTGGCCCGCCGGGCGGAGGCCGTGGTGATCCCCCTCGGCGCGCTGCTCGCCGGCCTGGCAATGTTCGGCCTGTTCCTGCTGACGCAGGGCAAGTCACCTGCGGAGTTCTATGCGCTGGTCTACAAGGCGGGCTTCGGCACGTGGTTCTCGTGGCAGAACACGCTGTCGCGGGCTGCGCCGCTGCTGCTCGCCGCGCTCTGCGTGGCGCTGCCCGCGCGCCTCGGCCTCGTCGTGATCGGCGGCGAGGGCGCGGTCGTGCTGGGCGGCGTCGCCGCCGGGGGGCTCGCAGGCGCCTTCGCGGGCCTCCCCGGCGGCGTGGGTCTTCCCCTTCTCGCGCTGGCCGGCGGGCTCGCGGGGGCGGTCTGGATCGGCGCGGTGGGCGCGCTGCGCCACTACCGCGGCGTGAACGAGACCATCGCGAGCCTCTTGATGGCCTATATTGCCATCGCGTTGATGAACCACCTCGTGGAGGGGCCACTGCGCGACCCGGCTTCGCTCAACAAGCCCTCGACCGCGCCGCTCGCCGAGCAGTTGCGGATCGGCGACATGCCGGGGATGGACGTGCACTGGGGCTTTGCCGTCGGCGTGCTGGCCTGCATCGCCGCCTGGGTGCTGATCGACCGCACGACCTGGGGCTTCGCCGCGCGCATCGCCGGCGGCAACGTGCGGGCGGCGCAGGTGCAGGGGCTGCCGGTGGGCCGGCTCATCGTAGGGTTCACCGCGCTTGGCGGTGCTTGCGCCGGGCTCGCAGGCATGATCGAGGTGGCGGCCGTGCACGGCTCGGCCAACGCCTCGCTGGCCGGGGGGTTCGGCTATACGGGCATCCTCGTGGCCTTCCTCGCGCGCCACAACCCGCTCGCCATCATCCCGGTGGCGATCCTGCTGGCCGGCTTCGAGGCGTCCTCGGGCCTCGTGCAGCGCCGGATGGACCTGCCCGACGCCACCGTGCCGGTGCTGCAAGGCTTCGTCTTCGTTGCCATTCTCGCTTCGGAGACGCTCTACGGCCGCTTCCGGGTGTTCGCGCCCGAGCGGTGGAGGGCCGCATGATGGAGGGCGATCTCGGCCTCTGGGCGATCCCGCTCGCCATCCTCGGCGGCGCGATCCGCGTCTCGACGCCGTTCCTCTTCGTCTCGCTGGGCGAGCTGCTGACGGAGCGGTCGGGGCGGATCAACCTCGGCCTGGAGGGCACGCTCGTCTTCGGCGCGATGTCGGGCTACGCGGTGGCCTACCTGACGGGCTCGGCCTGGACGGGTGTTCTGGCGGCCGCCGCTGCGGGCTCGGTCTTCGGCCTCGTACACGGGGTGCTGTGCTCGCTGCCGCGGGTCAACGACATCGCCATCGGGATCGCGCTGATGCTGCTCGGAATGGGGCTGGCGTTCTATTTCGGCAAGCCGTTCATCCAGCCCGTCGCGCCCGACCTTCCGGCGATCCCTCTGGGCTGGTGGGCCGAAAGCCCGCAGGTGCAGGCGTCGCTCCGCGTCAACGTGCTGTTTCTCATCGGCATCGTCGCGGCCGTGGCGCTGTGGTGGATGTTCCGCGCCACGCGCGTCGGCCTCCTGATCCGGGTCGTCGGCGACTCCACTGACGCCGCCCGCGCCATGGGCCTGCGCCCGGCGGTGATCCGCACGCTGGCCACGGCGGCCGGCGGCGCCTTTGCCGGCGTCGGCGGCGCCTATCTGTCGCTGTTCTACCCCGGCAGCTGGAACGAGGGCATCTCCTCGGGCCAGGGCCTGATGGCGGTGGCGCTGGTGATCTTCGCCCGCTGGAACCCGATCGCCTGCTTCTGGGCGGCGATCCTCTTCGGCGGCGCGGGCGCGCTCGGCCCGGCGCTGCAATCGGTGGGCGTGAGCGAGGGCTACTACCTCTTCTATGCCGCGCCGTACGTCCTCACCCTCGCCCTGCTGATCGCCACCTCCTCGCCTACCCGTGCGATGACGGGCGCGCCGGGCGAGCTGTCCATCACGAAATAGGGAGAAAGCCATGAACGGATTGGGGGGGCTGAACAAGAGCCCGAACGGCGTGGTCATCGGGCTGGTGCAGCTTCAGCTGCCGGTGGTGGAGACGAAGGACGATCTGGCCGCGCAGACAGACAGGATCGTGCAGATGGTCGGCAAGGCGCGGCGCAACATGCCCACGATGGATCTGGTCGTGTTCCCTGAATACGCGCTCCACGGGCTGTCGATGGACACGAACCCGGAGATCATGTGCGCGATGGACGGCCCCGAGGTGGCCGCCTTCAGGCGGGCCTGCATCGACAACGACATCTGGGGCTGCTTCTCGATCATGGAGGCGAACCCGGGCGGCTACCCTTACAATACCGGCATCGTCATCGACCCGCAGGGCGAGGTGCAGCTTTACTACCGCAAGCTCCACCCCTGGGTGCCGGTCGAGCCGTGGGAGCCGGGCGACCTCGGCATACCCGTGATCGACGGGCCCAAGGGGGCGAAGCTCGCACTCATCATCTGCCATGACGGGATGTTCCCCGAGATGGCGCGCGAGTGCGCCTACAAGGGTGCCGAGATCATGCTGCGCACCGCGGGCTACACCGCGCCGATCCGCGACTCGTGGCGCTTCACCAACCAGAGCAACGCGTTCTGCAACCTGATGGTCACCGCCAATGTCTGCACGTGCGGCTCGGACGGGACGTTCGATTCCATGGGCGAGGGCATGATCGTGAACTTCGACGGCACGGTGCTGGCCCACGGCACGTCGGGGCGAGCCGACGAGATCATCACCGCCGAAGTACGCCCCGACCTCGTGCGCGAGGCGCGCGCGACATGGGGGGTGGAGAACAACATCTACCAGCTCGGCCATCGCGGCTTCGTCGCGGTGAAGGGCGGGGCGCAGGACTGCCCCTACACCTACATGCACGACCTCGCCGCGGGCCGCTATCGCCTGCCCTGGGAGGACGAGGTGCAGGTGACCGACGGGACGACCTGCGGTTTCCCGGAGCCCACGCGCCCCTATGGCGGGGGCACGCAGGAGGCGGCGGAATGAAGGACGCGGTGCAGCACACGGTCGACGCAAATCCCTATGCCTGGCCCTGGAACGGCGACCTGCGGCCCGAGAACACGGCGCTCATCGTCATCGACATGCAGACGGATTTCTGCGGCAAGGGCGGCTATGTCGACGCGATGGGCTATGACCTGTCGCTCACCCGTGCGCCGATCGCGCCGATCGGGGCGGTGCTCGAAGCGATGCGCGGGAAGGGCTACCACATCTTCCATACGCGCGAAGGGCACCGCACCGACCTGTCGGACCTGCCGGCGAACAAGCGCTGGCGCTCGCAGCGGATCGGCGCGGGCATCGGCGACCCCGGCCCCTGCGGCAAGATCCTCGTGCGGGGTGAGCCGGGGTGGGAGATCATCCCCGAACTCGCCCCGCAGCCGGGCGAGGCCGTGATCGACAAGCCGGGCAAGGGGAGCTTCTGCGCGACCGATCTGGAGCTGATCCTGCGGACGCGCGGCATCGACAACCTCGTGCTCTGCGGGATCACCACGGATGTCTGCGTCTCCACCACCATGCGCGAGGCGAACGACCGGGGCTTCGAATGCCTCGTGCTGGCCGATTGCTGCGGCGCGACCGACGCGGGCAACCACGCGGCCGCCCTGAAGATGGTGACGATGCAGGGTGGCGTGTTCGGCGCGGTGGCCACGAGCGGCGCCCTGATCGCGGCCCTGCCATGAGCTCGCCCACCCATACCGAAGGGGGCGCGCTCGGCGTCGAGACGCTGGGCATGACGATGCGCTTCGGCGCCTTCACGGCGCTCGACGCGGTCTCGATCCGCTTCGCCCCCGGCCGGGTCCATGCGCTGCTGGGCGAGAACGGGGCCGGCAAGTCGACGCTGGTGAAGTGCATGATGGGCTTCTACCACGCCACCTCGGGCCAGATGCTGGTGGACCGCCGCGAGGCCCGCATCGCCGACCCGCGCGACGCCCATGCGCTCGGCCTCGGAATGGTCTACCAGCATTTCACGCTCGTCCCCTCGCTGACCGCCGCCGAGAACCTCGTGATCGCGCGCAAGGACGCGCCGCGGGTGATCGACTGGCGCGCCGAGAACGCCCGGCTCGAGGCGTTCATGGCGCGCATGCCCTTCGCCGTGCCGCTCGACCAGCCGGTGCGGGCGCTCTCGGCGGGCGAGAAGCAGAAGCTGGAAATCCTCAAGCAGCTCTATCTGGGCCGCCGCTTCCTGATCCTCGACGAGCCGACCTCGGTGCTGACGCCCGACGAGGCCGACGAGGTGCTGGGCCATGTGCGCGCGCTGTGCGAGGCGGGCACGATCACCGTCCTGATGATCACCCACAAGTTCCGCGAGGTGACGGCCTATGCCGACGACGTCTCCGTGCTGCGCCGCGGGCGTCTCGTGGGCGGGGGGCGCGTCGCCGACCTCTCCCATGGCGAAATGGCGCGTTTGATGATGGGCGATGCCAGGTTGGCCGAGCCCGCGCCTCGCGCCGGCGAGACCGGCGCGCCGGTGCTGGAGGTCGAGAGCGTGCGCGCCCGCGATCGGTCCGGGTTGAAGGAGATCGCGATCGACGCGCTTACCGTGCGGGCCGGCGAGATCGTGGGCGTCGCCGGCATCTCGGGCAACGGCCAGATGGAGCTGATGGAGGTGCTGACCGGCCAGCGCCCGCAGCTTGCGGGCGAGATCCGCGTGAAGGGCGCCCCCTACGGCGCCACGCGGGAAGAGGCGCGCGTGAAATGCGTCCGCTACCTGCCCGAAGAGCCGCTGCACAACGCCTGCGCGCCGCGCATGTCGGTGACGGAGAACATCGGCTTTCGCAGCTTCGACCTGAACGGCAGCGGCACGCGCTTCTGGCTGTCGGGGGCCGAGATGCGCCGCCGCGCGGCCGATCTGGTGGCCGAGTTCAAGGTCAAGGCCGCCTCGCTCGACGCGCCCATCGCCGCGCTCTCGGGCGGCAACGTCCAGCGCGCGGTGCTGGCGCGCGAACTGACCGGCGAGGTCGACCTGCTGGTCATCTCGAACCCGTGCTTCGGGCTCGACTTCACCGCCGTCGCCGAGATCCGCGCGCGGATCATGGCGGCGCGCAACGCAGGTGCCGCGGTGCTGCTGATGTCGGAAGACCTCGACGAGATCATCGAACTGGCCGACCGCGTGCTGGTTATGTCGGAGGGCCGGATCGCCTACGACCGTCCGGCGGCCGAGACCGACCGCGCCGAGATCGGCCGCCACATGGGAGGCCACGCATGAGAGCGATCGCGGACGCGCAGCCCTTTGCCTTCCGGTTCGATCCCGCCGACACGGCGCTGATCGTCATCGACATGCAGCGCGACTTCATCGAGGAGGGCGGTTTCGGCGCCGCGCTCGGCAATGACGTTCGCCCCCTGCAGGCCATCGTCCCGACCGTCGCCCGGCTGCTCGCGACCGCCCGCGCCGCCGGGCTGCCGGTCATCCACACGCGCGAATGCCACCGCCGCGACCTGTCTGATTGCCCACCTGCCAAGCGCGAGCGTGGCACGCCCGCGCTTCGCATCGGCGATCGCGGCCCGATGGGCCGCATCCTGATCGCCGGCGAGCCGGGCGCGGAAATCGTGCCGGAGCTCGCCCCCGCCCCGGGCGAGATCGTGCTCGACAAGCCCGGCAAGGGCGCCTTTTACGCCACCGACCTGCCCGATCACCTCGCCCGGCTGGGCACGCGCAGCCTGATCCTCGCCGGGGTGACCACCGAGGTCTGCGTGCAGACCACCATGCGCGAGGCCAATGACCGCGGATTCGAGTGCCTGCTCGCAGAGGACGCGACCGAAAGCTACTTCCCCGCCTTCAGGGCCGCCACGCTGGAGATGATCCGCGCCCAGGGCGCCATCGTCGGCTGGACCGCGACGGTCGACCAGATCGCCGCCGCGCTCGCCCGCGCCGAGGCTGCGCATGGATAAGGCCGTCGAGGGGCCCAGCCACCTCGACGGGCTCGCCGACGGCGGCTGGCGGCGGATGCGCTTCGTCCCGTTCCGGCATGGCGTCGACATCTGTCAGCTGCGCGCGCCCGATCCTGCCGTCGCGCTCCTGCGCTATGCGCCCGGCGCCTCGGTGCCGCGGCACGTGCATACCGGGCTCGAGACGATCCTCGTGCTGGAGGGCGTGCAGAGCGACGAGCGCGGGCACTACCCGGCCGGCACGCTCGTGCTGAACCCCGCGGGCACCGTGCACTCGGTCTGGTCGCGGGAGGGATGCGTGGTACTGATCCAGTGGGAGCGCCCGGTGCGGTTTCTCGACGAGGAGGACGATTCGTGACCACTCTATCCGACCTGCCGTTCGACATCGCCTCGCTACAGGCGGCCTACGCCGCGGGCCTCTCGCCTGTCGCGGCGATCGAGGAGGCGCTGGCCCGCGTGGCAGCGGCCGACGACCCCGGCATCTTCCTGCACCTGCGGCCCGCTGCCGACCTCGCCGCCGACGCCGCAGCGCTGCCCCCGTTCGACCTGGTGACCTTCCCGCTCTGGGGCCTGCCCTTTGCGGTGAAGGACAATATCGACGTGGCCGGCTGCCCCACCAGCGCCGGCTGCCCGGCTTTCGCCTACGACGCGGCGCAGGATGCCACGGTGGTCGCCCGCCTGCGCGCGGCCGGCGCCATCCCCCTCGGCAAGACCAACCTCGACCAGTTCGCCACCGGACTCGTGGGCACCCGCACGCCCTATCCCGTGCCCTGCAACGCGATCGACTCCGCGCTGGTGCCCGGCGGCTCGTCGTCGGGCTCGGCGGTGTCGGTGGCGCGCGGCATCGTGCCCTTCGCGCTGGGCACCGACACGGCCGGCTCCGGCCGCGTGCCGGCCGCGCTCAACAATATCGTCGGGCTGAAGCCCACCCTGGGCGCGCTGTCGGCCACGGGGGTCGTGCCGGCCTGCCGGACGCTCGACACCGTCTCGATCTTCGCGCTGACGGTCGAGGATGCGTGGGCGGCCTTCCGAGCCGCCGCCGGCTACGATCCGGCCGACGCGTATTCCCGCGCGGTCCCCGTGCCGCCCCTTGCCGCCCCGCCGCCCGCGCTGCGCATCGGCGTGCCCGACGCGGCGACGCGGGAGTTCTTCGGCGACACGTCGCGCGAGGCGGACTTCGCGGCGGCGCTGGACCGGCTGGCAGGCTTCGGTGCGCGGATCGTCGAGCACGACTTCACGCCGTTCTTCGAGATCGCCGCGATGCTCTACGAGGGCGCGTGGGTTGCCGAGCGGATGACCGTGATCGAGGACCTGCTGCGCCGCGAGCCCGAAGCCCTGCACGCGGTCACCCGCCGGATCATCGGCGCGGCCGACAGTCTTTCCGCCGCCGACGCGTTCCGCGGCATCTACCGGCTGGAAGACCTCAAGCGCCAGGCCGCCCCCCTGCTCGACAGCGTCGACCTGCTGGCGGTGCCGAGCATTCCGACGGTCTGCTCGCTTGCCGACATCGAGGCGGACCCCGTCACTCCCAACGCGCGCCTCGGCACCTACACCAACTTCGTCAACCTGATGGACCTCTGCGGCATCGCCGTGCCGACGGGGATGCAGGACGACGGCCGTCCGGGCAGCGTGACGCTGCTCGCGCGCGCCGGGCAGGACAGCCTCGCCGCAGCGGTCGGGGCACGTCTGCATCGCGCCTCGGCCGACCGGGCTGGGGCGACGGGGCATGCCCTTCCGACGGTCCCGGAGGCCGGGCCCGCGGCGATGCCGGGCGAGGTGGAGATTGCGGTGGTCGGCGCGCACCTGTCGGGCATGCCGCTCAACCACGAACTGACCGCACGGGGCGGGCGCCTGCTCCGCGCGGGCCGCACGGCGCCCGCCTACCGCCTGTTCGCCCTTCGCGGGGGGCCGCCTGCGCGGCCGGGCCTCCTGCGCGGAAAGGGCAGGGGCCGGATACGGCTCGAGGTCTGGGCGCTTCCGGAGACCGCGTTCGGCAGCTTCGTCGCAGGCGTTCCTGCGCCGCTCAGCATCGGCACGATCGACCTGGACGACGGGACGGCCGTCAAGGGCTTCCTCGTCGAGGCGGACGCGACTGAGGGCGCCGAGGACATCACCCCGTTCGGCGGCTGGCGCGACTATACCGCGGCCCTGGCGAATGCCGATTGAGCGCTCGTCAGGACTTTCGCCGCCTCCATCTCCCGGTGACAGCCGCCGACCCGACGCCGGAACGCGAAGCTCCGGCCGGACGACGGCATGCCCGCCCCGCTCCAGACGACGATGGCGACGGTTCGAGCCCACCGGAGAATGATACGGACATGGGCGCTGTCGCGTTAGCCGGGGAACGCCCAGTCGATGAGCGCCTCGAGCCGGACAAGTTCGTGGCGCATGTCGATCATGTCGGTCAGGCGCGGGCGCAGAAGATCGTCCTGTTCGGGAGCGCGGGACTTCGGCTTCATCGGGTATCCGGAATTGCAGGGTTCTGGCCGTAATCGTAGCAAACCCTGCAGTTCCGAAACAGCTCAAACGCCCCCTCACCTCGGAAAATCATCGGCGTGGGAAGGACGATCGCACTGACGAGGCCGGACGCGGTGAGCCCCCACCAGATCCCGAGAATGACGAACAGGACAAAGGCCATCGCGACGGGACGCGGGACCCGGTCGATGAAGGGATCTCTCTCGACCCAGACCGGCGCCGGGCCTGCGTCGCCAGACCTGCACGGGCCGGCCTGCACGGACCGGCGTGCCCGGGTCGTCGTGCAGCGGGTCGGTGCGCCGCGGGTCGGTGGGCCGCGGGTCGGTGGGCCGCGGGGGCTGCCCGCGTCCGGCAGGTCTGCTTGAAGACTTCGCCTGCGCCGGTCAGCCGGCTCTCCGAGGGTCGATCCACGAGGGCCGAGAGCCCGCATGCGAGTCCGTGGCTGCGGCCCGGACGAGCCGCAGACGCCGATCTCCGGGCCCGCGGCGGGCTCCGGCAGAGTTCCGATCACGGGGTGCGACGTCGCGCGGGTGTCGCGGTCTCATCCACCCTTTGCATAGGTATCCAGCGCCGCCGGGGTTCCGTTTCGCCAGATCAACGACAGCCAGTGCTCGAACGCCTCCGCAAACGGCGCAGCCTCTTCGAGCGCTCCGTATACAGCGGCACCTTCGAGCCATGCGCGGGGATGCACCCGCGCCGCCTGCGCTGCCGCACGCAGGTTGTCCCAGTTCGGATCGTTGGGCTCGATACGCGAGCCGTCTTCCCTGTGGCCCTCGCACATGCGGGCCCACAGGGCTTCGACCAGCGCCAGCCCGCTGACGGGGCTGCCGGCGGCGAGGGCCTCTCGCAGGATCGGCAGCAGAAAGCCCGCATGACGCGAGGAGCCGTCGAAGGCCACGCGCCGGGTCGTGTCGCGAATCGCCGGGTTGGAGAACCGGCGCTCGATCAGCGCGAGATAGTCCGCCGGCGTGGTGCCGGGAACCGGCTCGACATACGGCAGGATCTCTTCGGTCTGGACCTTGCGGAACATCGCGGCGATGGCGGGGTGCGCCATGCAGTCCGCGATGGTGGGCACGGAGAGGAGCTCGCCCGCATTCGCCAGAACCTGGTGGCCCGCATTGAGGATGCGGATCTTCATCATCTCGTAGGCGTGGACATCGGAGGTGAAGGTCGCGCCGACGCGGTCCCAGTCGGGCCGTCCGGCGCAGAAGACGTCCTCGATCACCCACTGGCGGAAGTTCTCGTGCGTCACGGGTGCGGCATCGTCGATGCCCATCTCGCGCACGAGGGCCAGTTCGGCCGGGCCCGTGGCCGGCACGATGCTGTCGACCATCGAGTTGGGAAAGGCGGCCTCGGCCTCGATCCAGTCGGCGAGCGCCGGGTCGCTCATCCGGGCGAGCCCCACCACGGTCTGGCGCAGGATGGCACCGTTGCCCTGCAGGTTGTCGCAGGACAGGCCGGAGAAGGGCCCGTGCCCGGCCGTGCGCCGCAGCCCGAGCGCCGCGACCATCGCGCCGAAGGCGGTGCGGGGCCGGTCGGGCTGCGCCGCGTCATGGGCGATGTCGGGGTGGAGCGTGTCGAGCGCGCCCGTCGCCGGGTCTATGTAATAGCCGCCCTCGGTCACGGTCAGGCCGACGATGCGGATGCGCGGATCGGCCATCGCCCGGATCAGCGAGCCATTCCGCTCGTCGATGGGCAGGTAGTCGATCATCGCGCCCGTCACCTCGACCGAGCGGCTGTCGGGCGCGAGTGCGATCAGCGTGGTCAGGCAGTCCTGCCCGAGAAGTTTCGCGCGCATCTCCGCGTCGTAGGGGCGGACCCCGGCGCCGAGGATCGCCCAGTCGCGCGCGCGCCCCTCCTGCATCAGCCGGTGGAGATACCAGGCCTGGTGGGCGCGGTGGAAATTGCCGAGCCCGACATGCACGATCCCGGGCGTCAGGCGGCCGCGGTCGTACCGCGGGCGGTCGATCCCCTCGGGCAGGTCGGCCAGTGTCGCGTTCGACAGCTTGATCGGATGGCGTGCCGGCATCAGCTCATCCACTGGCCGCCGTCGACGTTGTAGCATTGCGCCACGACGTAGTCGGCCTCGTCCGAGGCGAGGAAGACGGCCATGCCGGTCAGGTCTTCGGCTCGGCCCATCCGGCCGTAGGGCACGGCCTCGCCCACCTCGCGCTTCTTCTGGCCCGGCGCCTTGCCCTCGTACCTTGCGAAGAAGGCGTCGACGCCGTCCCAGTGCTCGCCATCCACGACGCCGGGCGCGATGGCGTTCACGTTGATCCCGTGGCGGATCAGATTCAGCCCGGCCGACTGCGTCAGGCTGATGACGGCGGCCTTGCTGGCGCAGTAGACGGCGACGAGAGGCTCGCCCCTTCGCCCCGCCTGGCTCGCCATGTTGATGATGCGCCCGCGGATGCCCCGCTCGATCATGTGGCGCGCGACAGCCTGCAGGGTAAACAGCGTTCCGGCCACGTTGATCTCGAACACGCGGGCGAAATCGGCACGCTCGACTTCGACGATCGGCGCGGCGGTGAAGATGGCGGCGTTGTTGATCAGGATGTCGATCTGCCCGAAGGCGCGGGACGTCGCGGCCACCGCGCCGTCGATGCTCTCCTGCCGGGTCACGTCCATCTCGACGGCGACGGCGGCCTCGCCGATCTCGGCCGCCGAGGCGCGGGCGCGGGCGATGTCGATGTCGGCCAGGGCCACGCGGGCGCCCTCGCGCACATAGGCCTCGGCAAACGCCCGGCCGATGCCGCGCGCTGCGCCGGTAATCAGCGCCGTCTTCCCTTCGAGCCGTTTCATGCGACGCGAAGCCCCTGACCGTCGAACCGGTGAAGGTGACTGGTATCCGGGCTGAGCCAGATGTCATCGCCGTAATGCAGGTCGACCTCGCCGCCGACGCGCACGGTCACCGGGTCGGGGATGCCGTCGCAGGTGACGTGAAAGAAGGTGTCCGACCCCAGATGCTCCGAGACGCCGACCGTGCCGTGCCAGTCTCCGCTCTCGGCGGAGACCGAGATGTGCTCGGGCCGGATTCC
>OFEU01000450.1_pt1 | contig 22373 bp, 19 predicted proteins | sample 1521221 | NCBI WGS metagenome assembly OFEU01 (sample SAMN03766357, study PRJEB24113) | microbial mat metagenome | isolation source: enrichment culture HLUCC-O from microbial mat sample contains cyanobacterium... | reverse complement strand
TTACCCCCACGGGAGAGCCGTTTTTAGGCTTTATTGAACTCGATCGCCGTCGTCGGGATGCAGAGGAACGGGCCAATTTAGCAGAGGAGGAACGTCAACGAGAACGCCAACGAGCCAATTTAGCAGAGGAGGAACGCCAACGAGAACGCCAACGGGCCAATTTAGCAGAAGAAGAACGCCAACGAGAACGCCAACGAGCCGAAACCGCCGAAGCACAACTTAAAGCCATGGAACAACGGTTACGAGAACTCGGACTTGATTCAGGAGATAACTAATGGTTAGAGAACTCTCAAAATCGACAGACATCATCTACCCCGATAGTGACGGACAACCGATGGCGGATAATACCAAGCAATTTCGCTGGATTGTGGTAATTAAAGAAAACCTAGAACTCCTGTTCGCCGACCATCCCGATGTGTTCGTCGCCGGAGATTTACTCTGGTATCCCGTCGAGGGAAATAACCGCATTCGTCGCGCACCTGATGCGATGGTGGTGTTTGGACGACCGAAAGGCGATCGCGGGTCCTATAAACAATGGGAAGAAGATAATATCGCACCGCAAGTGGTCTTTGAAATCCTCTCACCGGGAAATCGCGTCTCGGAGATGGTTCAGAAACAAGTCTTTTACGACAACTACGGAGTCGAAGAATACTATATTTATGACCCCGATGACGTTGATTTAGCGGGGATGATTCGCCGAGAGGGACGGTTAGATGCGATTGAAGACATCCAAGGCTGGGTCAGTCCTCGTTTGGGGATTCGCTTTCAGCTTGACGAAGATAGCTTGACCATTTTCACTCCCACGGGAGAGCCGTTTTTAGGCTTTATTGAACTCGATCGCCGTCGTCGGGATGCAGAGGAACGGGCCAGTCGGGCCGAAGAACGAGCCGCAACCGCCGAAGCCAGACTACAAGCCATCGAACAACGGTTACGAGACCTGGGACTCGACGAACCCTAGCCGTATCGTCGTCATCAGTAGCGGCGAATCGCTTGAGAACTACTCTCCTTCTGATGTGCGCGATAGGTGGACTCCTGCTGAAGCTGCTGGCGACCATTGCGGATAACGCGCATCATGTCACTGAGTTGTTGCTCAATGTTCTGAAGCACCTTATCGGCGTACTCATCCGCACCTGACTCAATAGTACTGGCTTCGGCCAAGGCCCGCGCATGGATCTGCTCAAGTTCCTGTTGCGCCTGCTGTTGGAGTTGCTCGATCTCGCGAATGGCCTGTTCACGGGCCACCTCGCAATCAGCGCGGACTTGTTGACGCATTCGATCCGCTTCGACCTTAGCCTGACGAACTAATCCCATCTCATCGAGGATATTGGCCGCTTGCTGTTCAGCGGCGTCCACAATCTCCTGTCCGTACTGTTCAGCTTGGCGGAAAATCTCGTCTTTTTGACGAACTACCTCTTCGGCTTCCTGAAACGCGGTGGGAAGATTAAGCCGAATTGCATCGAGGAGATCGAGTAGCGGCTCCTCGTCAATGAGTGTCCGTCCCGTAAAGGGAATACGGGGACTATCGAGGATGACTTCCTCGATGCGATTTAAGGCTTGCTGGATATTCACACTTCCCGAACCCGTCTGTTCCGTGCGATCGCCTTCTACAGGCGCGGTTGGTTCGGGTTGGGGTTGGCGGTTTTCGGATTGGGAATCGATCCCGGCTGAGTCCTGACGTAACATCGATAAATCTCTGTGGCTACAGGTGGAGGTACAAAGCGATCAACAGAGCCGCCGAAGCGAGCAACCTCTTTGACAAGGCTACTGCTGAGGAAGCTATATTCGTTGCTAGTCGCGAGAAACACGGTCTCGATGGAGTCCGAGAGGGTTTTATTGGTATGAGCCATTTGTAACTCCATCTCGAAATCAGACAGCACCCTCAATCCGCGAAGCAGGACACTTGCCCCTTTGAGTTTAGCGTAGTTTACCGTTAGACCATCAAAGCGATCAATCTCAATGTTGCTGAGATGTTCCGTACTTTGCTCGATTAACCCGATACGTTCATCCACCTCCAAGAGAGGACTCTTATTCGGATTCGTTACCACAGCAACCACTACTTTGTCAAATAATCGACATCCTCGCTCAATAATATCGAGATGACCTAGGGTAATGGGGTCAAAGCTACCGGGATAGATGGCAACGACGCGGTGAGAATCGCTCGGCATGATGTCGAAGGGCGACTTAATGGCTATTGTACAAGCTAATTTCTGCAAACGGAGGGATTGACCTAGGACGCGGGAGAAGGATTGGCAAAAATACTCTGGAGTTCTCCCGGCGCGATCGCCCCCTGTTCAGTAATAATGGCGCTAATCAACTCCGCTGGGGTGACATCAAAGGCGGGATTATAGAACTCAGCCCCCTTGGGAACCAGGCGCGTCTCACCAATTTGATAAATCTCGGCCGGGTCTCGTTCCTCAATGGGAATCTGGCTACCATTGCTCAGGCTCAAGTCTACCGTAGATTTCGGAGCGGCTACAAAAAAGGGGATATTATGAGCCTTCGCCACCAGCGCCAGGCTATAGGTCCCAATTTTGTTAGCCGTATCACCATTGGCTGCAATGCGATCGGCCCCCACCACCACCGCATCAATCATAGTTTGCTGCATACAATGGGCCGCCATACTATCGGTAATCACCGTGACCGGAATCCCATCATAAATACATTCCCAGGTGGTCAGTTTCGCACCCTGAAGCCGGGGACGGGTTTCATCAGCATAGAGTCGTTCTAAGCGTCCCGCTGTATAGGCTGAACGCACTACCCCCAGGGCCGTTCCATACCCCGCCGTTGCCAACGCACCGGCGTTACAGTGGGTCAACAGGCGTAGTTTACCCGGTTGGTTCGGGAGGACCTCTAAGCCGCGATCGCCGATCGCCTGACAAGTCTCGATATCCTCAGCATTAATGGCTTTAGCCGTCTCCAACAGGGTTTGACGCACCTGTTCGACGCTTCCAGGGGTGGTGCGGGCCACCTTCAACATCCGCTCAATGGCCCAAAAGAGATTAACCGCTGTCGGACGAGTCTCCCGCAGCATCTGGCCCACCGCTTCGAGGCGTTCGAGAAAAGCCGTGCGATCGCGGGTTTCAATTTCCCGCGCCCCCAAATACATCCCATAAGCCGCCGCCACCCCAATCGCAGGCGCACCCCGGACAATCATGGTTTTGATGGCCATCGCCATGTCATCACTGCGGCGAATTTCGACTTGGGTTAATTCTCGGGGTAATCGATTTTGGTCAATTAGCGCCACGCGATCATCGCGCCAGACAACGGGATACAGCATCGTCGCAACTCCGCCTCAAACAGTAAGGGTGAACACGCCCAATATATAAGAAAAGCGGCCCCATAACCGGCCGTACAATAACCACATCTACGAAATCAGTGGGAAGCAGCAGCACAGCCTCGAATGTGTTTGGGGGGATGCAGGGTCAAGACTCTAGATCCTCAATGAGCCATCTTGACCTGTTCTGTCGCCATGTTCTGAGTCCTAGATTGCGTACCCAGGTGATAACCATGAATGACCATCAAAGCACTTTGCCAGATCCACAACGAATCCTGGCGGCTGTTGTCTTTAGTGATGCGGTGGGGTTTAGTGCCAGAATGGCCGCTGATGAAGAGCGAACCCTAGGGTTAGTCGAGCGAGATTTGCTGTTAATGAGGCAAATTTGTGAAGAGAAGCAGGGCCAGGTTCTCAAATCGACAGGAGACGGATTGTTAATGTACTTTGACAATGCCTTGCAAGCGGTGGCTTGTGCTTTGGAGATTCAGAAAAAGTTGACAAACCAGTCAAAATCTCTCTCGGATGAAGATGTTTTAAATCATCGCATTGGTATTCATTTAGGCAATGTTTACCTCAAAGATAATGATATTATGGGCAACGGGGTTAACATTGCGGCTCGTCTGCAAACTCAGGCTGAACCGGGAGGAATTTGTTTGTCGAAAACTGTTTATGATGAGGTCAAAAAAACATTATCTGTCAAGGCGACCTATTTAGGCTTGCGAGAACTCAAGAATATCAGTGAAGCCTTCCCCGTTTATCAAATTCTTTTAGAATCCCCCCGTACCAGGTTGCGATCGCCCGCACCACCCCTAAGACAAGACTATCGTAACCGTCAAGTTTTACTCGATAAAGTTAGTCATTATTGGATTGAGGGGGTTCTCGAAACCTCCTTACAACGTCGTGTCGCTCTGGAGTTGGGTTTAGACTCCCGTGACGATCTACTCGATCGCCCCTGGAGTCTCCTCTGGCGCAGTCAGGATACGTCGGATCTGTTACCTCCAGAAACCCGAGCGATCGCCAAATTTGATGACTTAGGTGCATCACGAAGTTTGTTGATTTTAGGCGCTCCTGGTTCGGGGAAAACCACCACGCTCTTAGAAATTGCTCGGGAGTTGATTGAACGAGCTAAATATGATGTAAATTTAGCGATTCCTGTTATTTTCAATCTGTCATCCTGTCCTGGAAAACGACAGACGATCGCCGCCTGGTTGGTGGACGAACTCAACAGAAAATACCAGGTTCGCCGCGAAATTGCCAAAACTTGGCTTCAGGAGCAGAAACTATTATTACTCCTTGATGGCTTGGATGAAGTCAATCCCACAAATCGCGAGTCTTGTGTCGAGGCCATCAACCAATTTTATCAAGATCATGGTCAAACGGATCTAATTGTCTGTAGCCGTATTGGCGATTACGAAGCTCTCCAGACTCGTTTACAGCTTCAAGGCGCAATTTGTCTGCAACCGTTAACCCCAGAACAGGTTAAACAGTATTTTTTAAATTCTGGCGAAGATCTCGCGGCGATCGCTCAAATCATAGAGGAGGATTCAAGCCTACAAGAACTGGCGCGATCGCCATTGATGCTGAGTATCATGTCCCTGGCGTATCAGGGGATGTCCGCCTCTGAACTCCAAGAAACCGTCACCCCCGAAGAACGACGTCAGCATTTATTTGACACCTATATTCAACGAATGCTGGTTCGGCGCGTTGCTGACAAGCCTTATCAGGATCAGCAAACCAAACATTGGCTCAGTGAGTTGGCTCGCCAGTTAGTTAAAGACTCTCAGACGGTGTTTTTAATTGAGGGGATTCAACGGAGTTGGTTAAGCCGCAAGTCTCACAAATTTGAATATAATGCCAAGCTTTTCTCTATTCTAGGTGCAATGGTTGGTGTGACTTTTTCAATAATACTGCCCAATTCCGCAACTTTTTTTCTGTTTGAAATTGGTCTTTCTTCATTTTTTATAACAACAATAACTGGGGCGGTTTTAGGATTTGTTAGTGCAGTGTGTTGGGCCGTCTTCCGTCAAATATTTGGACCCAGAGTGTTCTCTCCTCTCGGGGTCTTTAGTTATAGCGCTGTCACCGGGGCGATCGCAGTCCTCCTCGGACTACAAGCCACTCGTTTTTATGAGGATTGGATAATTTACAAAAAATCCTATCTAGTTTTTGGTGATCAGGAAGCCCTGCCCTTCTTGTCTGTAATTTATGCCGCTAGTGCCATTCTGTTTTTGGTAGTAGCTAAAAATCCCATTACCCCGTACAATAAAATTCAGTGGTCTTGGTTTTGGGCAAAAGAAAAACTGATAGATGGGATGCTCTGGGGCTTGGGTTTTGGTGTTCTTTTCGGTGCATTTTCTATGTTTTATGTATTTATTGCATTAGCGAATCATCCTGGGTTTAGTACCAGCGCTAATCCTAACTTAGCTCGATTTTTAGCTCCCTTCATCTTAGGGATTCCCTTAGCACTTATCGTTCAACTTTTGGGAGGACTTATTGCTTTTCTGATTGGTGGTTTCACCGGAACGGATGTTGACCGGACAACCAAGCCAAATCAGGGGATTTGGCAAGCCTTACACAATAGCCTAATTTTAGGAACAGCGGCGATGGTTATTTTGGGAACCCTAGCTGGACTGGTTGGGGAATCTATCTTAGCGGGACTTGCTTTAGGGATTGGTGTAGGATTTGCCAGTGGTGGAATTGCGGTTCTCAAACATGGTTTACTCCGACTGCTATTGCGATCACAAAATCGCATTCCCTGGAACTATGCCCACTTTCTCGATTATGCAACGTCCTGCATCTTTCTGCAAAAAATGGGGGGTGGCTATATCTTCAGCCATCGCTTGCTCTTAGAACATTTTGCCGCCATGAAGAGCCAACCGGGAGGTCAGACTAAATGAAGCCAAAACTCTGGAAATATCGTTTCTTAATTATTGCCAATGTCGTCCTAATTCCTGGCTGGCTCATTGGGGTATTTTTAGCTAATACCACGAGTCGAGATGCCTTAGCTAACCGAGACCAATACTCGGAAAATATGTACCAAGAATTTCCACCCCGAGAGCCAAGTTCCTTCGCCTTAGAATTAGAAGAATGGGCCGAGAGTTCTGATGTTTACCAGCTTCAATATCGTCTTGATCGCTATCTACGGCAAGTCTTTGAGTCAGGCGATCGCCGCGTCCCCGATATTCCCCAAGACCTACAACGCTATCTCAATCAGAACCAAGCTGAACTCAGCCAAATCCGCGATCGCCTGGCTCAAGACGAAACCCTCGATTTAGGACTTCCCTATGATGTCCGAAACTTCAGTTTTTCAACACAATTTCCCAACTTGTCGCTCCTAAACCGCCTATCTCAACTCATGATGCTGAGAATCCTTGAGCATCACCAAGCTGGCGAAATCAATCAAGCTGAGGCGAGTTTTAAGGCGATCTTAAATCTGAACAATTCTTTAGAAAAGAATCCCGATTTGCTATCTCAGACTACCATGGAGAGAAATTACAAAAATCTTCTCAGCCTCAGTCGTCAATTAGACTATCTTCCCGAGACAATCGCTCCAAAACTTGAACAGGCGATCGCCACTCATCAAACCTCAAACGTATTCAACTTGCAATTTGAAACCTACTTTTATTCATTAGCCTGGACCGACAATATTATTGTAGAAGACGCATCTCCCATGGTTCAGCTTCTCTGGCTGTTAGCCAGACCCTACTTAAACCTGATCGCCGCCGAAGTCTGGAAACTAGAAAATCAGTTACTCGGGGAGATGCAAACCCTAGATATCTGCCGTTTAACCCCTCAAGAGTTGTTAGAGGTCATTCCAGCGACTCACTGGAGTTTTATCAATGATGTTGAGAGGGGAGAAGTCCTATTTCAGTGGTGGGTTAGACCCCAGCAACTTCAGTTTGCCTTAGAACTCAGCCAAAACCTGCAACAGATTAAAGACCAGGCTCGTCGAGAGGGGCAATTTCCTGAAGCGATCGCACCCATCCGCTCATCCTCATGTGAGGAAAGCCAATGGGTTTACGAGGTCAATCCCGATGGAACAGCCACAATCCGCCTCGAAAACATCCCAAACCTGATTTCAGAATTTGGCTCCCCATCCTATGATACGCATCATACGATAGTTACGGGTTTCCTTGCAGAATGAAACATTCAATCCCTTACGACGACCCCCCCGAACCCAACCACAATTGTTCAGTTATCCATTACCCATAACCACCCCGATGTCTGACACTCTCATCATCCTCGTCACCGCCGCCTCCGCCGACGAGGCCCACACCATCGCCCGCACCCTCGTCCAAGAGAAACTCGCCGCCTGCGTCTCCCGGTTTCCCGTCCAGTCCACCTACACCTGGGAAGGTAACATCGAAGACGACGAAGAATGGCAACTGGTCATCAAAACCCACCGTCGCCAATTCCAACCCCTGCAAGAGCGAGTTCAGGAACTCCATAGCTATGACGTTCCCGAAATCATCGCCCTCCCCATCGAAACCGGGTCCGCCGCTTACCTAAACTGGATTGGCGCGACGGTTAGCTAAGACCTTGATTGCGGGCGATTTCCCGGCGGGCCTCGGCCACCGTTTGGAAGAACTGACTGTACTGTTCATGACCCCCCCGAAAGACCACATTGAGGGTCAACGGGTCCTCGGTATCGCGGTCATCTCCGGGACCCGACACCACCACCGGAACCTCTTGACCGTTGCGCTGTTGCAGTTCCACTTCGACGGCTTTGCGGTTCTTGACTTCGCCGCCACTACTATCGACATAGACCGTTAAATTGCCCTTATTCAACCGTCGTCCCAGGTTTTGAATCAACTGGAGGAAGTTGCGATCGCTCCCCCCTCGGCGCACAGTCCGCTCATCGCCCTCACCCTCAACAGTACTATTGACCGTATCCCCCACACCAATAATCGTCGGCATCAGTTGTGGGTCAAAATTCGCCTGAACCAGATCTAACAACTCATCCTCCTGTTTGGGAGCCTGACGGACACTAAAATCCTCTCCCAGAGGCGCTTTCCCAGTACGACGGTGATAATAGCGATTCAACAGGGCCACTACCCCAGCTTCCTTAATTGCGCCGCGAATCATAAACTGAAAATCTGTGGTTCCTGAATCGCCGGGTTTAGCAAAACGGACAATTTCCATGCCCTGCTCATCCCGTCCTAGGTTGGGGGCATAATGGACAAAAAACGAGTCCTCTAAGCCTTGTTTCGCGGCATCGGCTAGGAGTTCCTCCATTAAGCCCTGCATCCTCTTCTGAAGGGCCACATAGGTTGAGGTGCGATCGCGCAGCCGCTCATAAAACACATTCAAATTGGCCGTCGGCGAGGCCACATTGTCCAACGCCGCCGCCTCAATCAAATGCCGAACCTGTCCGGGGATCTCCGCCTCATGAGCCTGACAGAACTCCTGTAAACAGTGGCGAATCCGTTGCGGGACCTCCTGCAAAAAGCTCATCTCCGCCTCACTCACCCCCGGATGAGAGACCTCTCCATCCCGGTCTTGCCACTGAACGCCTCCCGCCGCCAAACCCGGTAAATAGAGCCGTTCCTGGCGCGTATAGATGGCGCTTTCGGTCTCTTTTTCGATGATGCGGTTGACTCCCCGCTGCCCCAGATGCTCCCCATTGGTCAGGACAAAGAAATGGCCGTCAAAGGCTTTCGTGGCCCGGACGTAATCCAAATCCATCTGGCGGCTGAGAGGATCTTTCACTAACCCCATGCACACGCCATCGAGGTCTTGGATAATCAGTAAATTCTCCACATTGGCGAAAATATTGGCCAGCTTGTCAATATCCAAGGACAAGGCCATTTCATGGAGAAGCAGGTGGGGAGCGGTGTGGGAAGCAGTCATGGAAAAAAAGGGTTAAGAATTACGTGAATGTTCGTTAGCCTAAAGAGAATGGGGGGATTCTCCCAGAGAATAGTATGGGTTCGTTAGTCCAGCCTATACTATCATTTAATAATCATAGTCATTATGAATTTACATAAATCCCATGAGCGAAACAGCCATTGAAAACCTAGTGATTATCGGCTCGGGGCCAGCGGGCTATACCGCCGCCATTTACGCCGCCCGAGCCAACCTGAAGCCGGTGGTATTTGAAGGCTATCAAATGGGCGGGATTCCCGGTGGACAGTTGATGACCACCACAGACGTCGAGAACTACCCAGGATTCCCCGATGGTATCACTGGTCCGGAATTAATGGATCGCATGAAGGCCCAGGCCGTCCGTTGGGGGGCTGAACTTTATACCGAAGATGTCACCTCGGTGGATTTAAGTCAGCGGCCCTTCACGGTTCGCTCCGACGAGCGAGAGTTGAAAACCCACAGCATCGTCATCGCCACGGGAGCCACAGCCAAGCGGCTGAATCTCCCCCATGAAGAGGACTTCTGGAACAGTGGGATGTCCGCCTGTGCCATTTGCGACGGGGCGGCCCCTCAGTTCAAGAATGTAGAACTGGCGGTGATTGGGGGTGGCGACACGGCGGCCGAAGAAGCGGTGTTCCTGACCAAATATGGCACTCATGTCCATCTGTTGGTACGTCGCGATGAGATGCGGGCCAGTAAAACCATGCAAGACCGTGTCTTGAACCATCCCAAGATTACAGTCCATTGGAACACCCAGGCCACGGATGTCTACGGGGACAATGGCAAGTTGCAGGGGGTGAAGCTGATCAACAGCCAAACCCAGGAAACGGGAACCTTGGCGGTTCAGGGCTTATTTTACGCCATTGGCCATACTCCCAACACCCAGATTTTCCAAGGACAGATTGACTTGGATGAAGTCGGCTATGTGAAAACCCGCAACGGTTCCGTTGAAACCTCCGTTGAGGGGGTGTACGCCGTGGGAGATGTCCAAGACCATGAGTTCCGTCAAGCGGTTACCGCCGCAGGAACTGGCTGTATGGGAGCCATGTTAGCGGAACGTTGGCTGTCGGAGAAGGGACTCACGACGGAGTTCCACCAGGAGCAACAGGCCGCTGAGGTGACGGAGACGGAACCGGAAGCGGCGGTGGACCCGGCTGAAGCCTACGACATCAACAATACCCGTCACCGGGGGAGTTATGCGCTGCGGAAGTTATACCATGAGAGCGATCGCCTGCTGATTGTCAAATATGTCGCCCCTACCTGTGGCCCTTGTCATATCCTCAAGGGGATTTTTGACCAGGTGATTGATGAGTATGAGGGCCGGGTTCACTACGTGGAAATTGACATCGAGGAAGACCCCGAGATTGCTGAGGCGGCTGGGGTGATTGGAACCCCGACGATTCAGTTGTTTAAGGATAAGGCGAAGGTTGCCGAGTATAAGGGAGTGAAACAAAAGAGCGACTATCGTCAGGGAATTGACGAGCATTTAGGCTCGACGGCTTCGGTGTCGTAGGTCAGCAAAGTGGTCTAAAACGCTCTCCAGATTCTCATTCTGGGGGGCGTTTATGGGTTACGTTGGAGACGCTATACTCTGAAATTCTCAAGAACTAACGATAAGGGGTTATTGGGGTGGTTTAGTGAGTTTTGGTATCCAAGTATTGGGCAATCCAGGTTTTTATCACGGCTTGGCGATGCACCCCCAAGCGTTGTGCTTCTCGGTCTAAGGCGTTGAGCATCCAGATGGGAAAATCAACATAGACGCGTTTGGTTTCTAAGCCTGGGTGTATTAATAGAAAAAGATGGCCACACCGGGTAAACTCATCAAATTTTGCTTGACAACACGAAGACGCGCGGTTTCAACGATTCTCTGGGTACAGCGATCGCAGGCGACCGAGTCATCTAGGTCGATTCTTCTCAATAATATGAGTACAAGTGAAGACCTATTGAGAAGATGAGCGAGTCCAATAAGCGGATTGATACTGGCAAACCTCTCATCTCATGAATACTCCCTTCATTTCTGCCATTGAGTCGCACCGTTATGCAGCTATTTTGCTAATTATTTTAGTCTTTTGTTTAACCACAACAGCTATTTGCTTGAGCAATTAGCTGTTCAATAGTAGGCAACTCTGCTCTAGCGGCTGAGTTTTCCTCCTGAAAATAACCGTACTCACTATGAGATCGAGAAATATCCTGACGTGCAAAGTTCAAAAAATTTTCAACTTCGTCCAACAGACGACTTACTTCTAAATCATGCTGCTTTGCTATCTCTAATTCTACATCTATTTTTTCCAGGGATGACAACTGTTGACGTAGTGCCGCTAATGCTTGTTCACTATCTTCTCTATGGGGATGTAAATAGCGCCCATTAATTTCAGATGCAGCATCATCCTGCCACAATCTTTCAATATCTTGACGACACTCTTGAAGAACTCTATAACGTTGTTTTAATGTCCATAAATATTCTTCTATTTGAGATCGCTGTTTTACGTACCACACTGCTTCTTCCACAATCTAGCCTCCTAAAAGTTATAATTTAAAAATAGCTAATCATCGGGTCAATTTTTCACGAACTGGTGGCTCTAACTAGGTGTTGTATATAACGATAAAAAAACTCTCTGCGCCACCCTACCTCTTTGTAAGTTTCAGGCATAGGACAAATAGTTACCTTGACATATTCAGTTTTACTGTTATCAGCTAGTTCCTTAAGAGTTTTCCCATTTTCTTCGCATATATCTTTTGGGAAAAATAATCTAAGCTCCCCTTTTTCATGTTCTTTAAAGCAAGCAACATATTTTTTAACCACTTTTTTAAGATTGCTAATAGAATGAATTTCTTTCCAAGCTTTAGCCTCAGCAATTATGTTTTGGGATGGGCAATAAAAATCTGGACAAGCCTCCTCTCCGTCTCTGTTAGTTAGATGGGGTTTAGTAAAAATATCATCTGGGGTAATTCCAGATTCAATCAACGCTTTCAATGTAGACATTTCACCTTGATCGCCTAATGCAGTAGTGATCCAAATATTGCTTAACTGACGCAAAGCCGCTTCTGGATTTTCAAAAAGAGCTGCACCCTTAAGCTTGTTTACGCTAGTAATTGAATTTCTGATAATGTAGGAATCGCTAGGAACACTAGCCAAATCTAATGCTAGTTTAACTGGAAAACCCAGATCAATAGCATTCACAAAAAATAACCAAGTGTTAAACAAAGATTGTAGGGTGTCCCGATCAGGAACGTCCCCGGCAATATTTGGTGACCCTCCGCTTTTTTGAAGAGGAGCTACTCCATAACGATGTGAAGAAACAGTTTTAATGCCCTCTTCTCCTTGGTTAAGCTTGTTTAAATCTTCAATCCTATCCCCTAAAAATTTTCTCATTGCTTCAGCTTTCTCAATGTAATCTTCAAAGTTTTTTTCCGTTCGTTCCCAACCAGATCTAAATTGATCAGCATAATCACCCTGTGACACAGCCTTAAATAAACGCCAGCGATTCTCCAGCAGAATAAAGCTTCTAGTTAGACAGCTTAAGTGATCCTCAAAACTTTGATGATATTGAGTAAGATATCTTAGAAGAGTTTTAGTATTAGTTGATTCCATAAGACCATATTGAGCTAAACTGCCATATATTCTGATTAACGAAATGTAAAAAAAATCAGGTTTTAAGGGTTACCGTTGTACCTCGCTAGAACGGGAGCGCTATATAAGTTTTTGTATTTTTTTGAAGTATTCTCTTGAGCCATCTAGCAAAGTTCTTTCTTGAAATCCTTGGTCTTTCCAATAGTCCGGCTCCTGATTTTCTTGAAAGTATAGTTCTGTACCGATAGGAAGCCTCTCTTCAAGATTTTGCAGGAGCGATGAAGCAATTCCTTTTCTTCGATACTTTTTTGCCACCTCTGTATCTTTTATCCTAACACGTACCTGTTCAGAAGAATCTGATTCTTTTTCTTTCGCAGCTATAATAAATCCAATATCAGTTCCTTGATCTGTTTCTGCCACAATTCGTATTGATCCAAATTCATCTAGATAGTTATAGTCCTCTCTATATTTAAAAGGTTTGGAAGGAACGTTCCCGGCAATATCTGGTGACCCTACGCTTTTTTGAAGTGAATCTACTCCATAACGTTGTTTTTCCTCTAAGGAAGCTTGGTTGAGGCTTATAAGGTGGCGAATTCGATCTTTTAGCTCCAGCGTTCCTAGTTTTGATAAACGATGGGCCGAATCTGCCCGTAATCTGGAAGTTTGGTTATAAACCTGTGCCTCATTAGTGAAGCTTTCAGATTGATGTACTCTGATTAGTAGTTGTTCTACTTGTTCGTCAGCTTCAGTTGATTTTGCTTGAGCATTGCTAGCTGCGCGATTTGCTGATTCCGCACTTTCTGAACTGCGTTCTGCATCGCTCAGAGCTTGCTCAGCCTGCTCTACTGCTAACTTTGCATGGTGGACAGCTTGCTCAGCATAATTGACTGCTTTCTGACAGCAACCGACCCTTGCTTTTGCCCTCTCTAATTCTTCTTGCGCTGCAAGAACTTCTATCTCAGCTTCCTGTAATTCCTCAAGAGCCACTAAAACTGCAGCTTTTGCATTATTATAAGCCCGTTCCTCACTGTTACAGTTTTTACGATCCTGATCATTAATACATCTCCGTAACCTGGCTTCAGAGCGACTCAGAGCGTTTCTTGCAGATTCTACATTTCTCTCTGCTTGTTGGTAAATTTGAATAGCCTGATCTAGTCTCACCTCTGCTCTAGCTTGCCACGCTAAAGCAATCTGTAGTTCATTTTGCCAATGGTTCAGAGTTGAGTCTGCTTTTTGTTGAGCTTGATTAACTATCGCTAGTGTTTGATGAGATGTTTCTATAGCAGTACTACATTGGCTTACTATCCTGCTAACTTCTACTTCAATTTCTTGGACATCTTCTAAATTGTACTCAACTTGGCTTTTAGCGATCGCACTGCAACGAATTGCCTGATTAGTGCGCTCTTCAGCACATCTCTGGATGTACTCTGCTTCTTTGAGAGTATCACTAGAATCTAGGGTGAACCTTTGGAGTTTTTCTTCCAAATCACTCAGCACTCTTATCAATAAACGAGGATCATAGGTACTCATAGTAACCCACCCTCCTGTCGATTCAAATCCTCTAAAGCAGAGATCCGTTCATTCAATAGAGCTTTGATTTTTTGGGATTGATTAATATATTCCTTAAATCGTGCTTCAGTTCGAAGCCAGCCTGATCGGAACTGGTCGGCATAATCGCCTTCTGATACAGAATTGAATGCTCGCCATCGTCCTTCTAGTTGCTGATAGTCTGATGTTAACTGACTGAGATGCTTTTCCAGACTACCTCGATATTCTTGTAACCCTCGGAGAAGAAGCCTTGAGTCTGCGCCAGAATAAGTCATAGTAGATTTAGATGTGTTTGTAAATTGGGGGAGTGAATCAGATTGGTTACCAGAACTACAAGAGGCTGTGGAGAGGCTGTGGAGATTACTTCGTTATTCGCAGAGCTTTGTGAACTGGACTGAGATTTAAACTGCTCAACGTATCCATCGATTCGTTTTGGATCACAAAAATGACTAACTTCAATGGCATGTATCCGTTCATTAGGATCATAGCCAGCGTTTCCATAAGCTGCCATCGACCTAGAATCAGCATCTTGCCTACTCGTGGAGACATCTAAGAATTGATCTCGTCCAATCGTGTGCTCTCCTTTGTGGTTACCTTGAAAATACCAAGTTCCGTTACGCAGGAAATAGTGATCATGGTATTCTATATTATCTCCGTCAAGGCTGTCTTTATCGCCTGAGCAAAGGATATCCCAATTTCCATTAGTCGAGTCGTGCTTAAACTTAAACCAAAGATTGCTTGACTGGTCTAGTTGAACTGCGTTACTCCATCCAGAATTTGCCATTGGAAATTTTTGAATAACTAACGATGTCCTAGGTATCTTGACAATGCTTGTAACTTCTGGTCGAGGAATTGTACGTAATCCGAACCTTCACGTCTTAAATAACGCTTCATCATCTCATCAAACTCCTGCCATTGAGAGTCGTAGTCTTTCCGCATATCATCCTGCCAAATCGGTGAAACTCGCTCATGGTTAGATTGTAAATCGCCCATTGAAGCTTTAAGCTGGTCATTGAAACGCCCTAGTTCTGCATGAAAGTTACGCATTTCGCGAAAAGTATCATTCATACTCATTGTTGATTCCTCCACTGCTGTAAAACACCTTGAATTTCATTCAACTGGTCTGCCAGTGAGATGCAAGATTCAGTAGTATAAGGTTTAAAGCGAACAGTGCGATCGCTTTCTACGTCCAAATACAAGGCTGAGATTGGTCTACTGCCATCCAACTGCAAACGAGAAGCCAAACGATTCCGGACAAACGTAAATGAATCATCTTCAGACATCTGCAATGCTATCCGATGTCTGAAGTTCGTCAAATCCTGCCGCTCATCAATGACGTTTGACATAGCTCTAATGCTAGAAAAACTTAAAATCATGTGAATTCCTAATCTCGAACCTTCTGTACACAAGCGTCTCAATTTTTTGCCTAATTCTGATTCAACCATACCATAAGCATCAGGTTGACGGCGAATTTCTTCCACCTGATCTAACTCGGTCATCACAACAAATATTGACGGTTCCGCAATACGTTCATTGTCATTGGATTTACCAATACGATTCTCGAGTTCGCCAATGAGTTCGTCAATCATGCTACCAACTTTATCACAAGTAAATTCCATAGAAAAACCAGCAGGACTTAAAACCACGTCACGAACCATTTTCAGTGCTTCATACCACTGAGTCTCTTCCATGCTACGGTCAAGAATATAGAATTTACTGCTTTTGGGACCCGCATTGACAGCCAGGCTAGTTAAAGCACCAACTAACATTCCATAACGGGCTGTATTATCGCTTCCAACAAAAATGGCATTTTCAGCAAGTCGTCGACGCATAATCATCATAGCTTGTCCACGAACACTGAACTCTTGCCCAAGCCATATTGCTTTGGGTCGTTCTGCTGCGAACCAATTTGCAATTCCGAGTCCACCTGAAAAAGTAGATCGACGTGCTTTTTCCTGCCACTGTCGCTCTGTTAACCACTGTGAATGTTCAAGCAGTTGACGGAACGGTGGATTTTCAATAATGTTGGGTTGCTCTTTACCATCTAAAACAGCACGTAGGGGCAAATCATCAAATGAAAACTGCTCATGTGCTTTATCATTGAGCTTTTGAATAAGCTGATCTCTATCACTGGATTTTAGAAGAGCAACTTTCCCGAATTGATTTGCGTCATCAGCACCCAACTGGTCGTTCACCACAATTTGTCCAGGTAGCTTGCAGGTCATGATCCTTTGTTTGCCACGTCTACCAAAGCCTGTCAACGACTGAATATCATCATGCCGCATTTGCATTGCCATCAGTAGATGGAAGTTGCCAAATATGGCATCACGGTTCAGCATCCCTGCCGTACCAAACCTCTGAGAAGCGAGTAGCATATGGATTCCAGCCGCACGCCCTTGTTGAGATAATTTTAATAAATAGTTGGAAGCTATACCATCTTGATCCCCCTCAAATAACTCTTGATACTCGTCAACCAGCAAAATAATTCGGGGAAGACGACCACGAGGTTGCTCTTTTTTGTAATAGCCTGCCAAGTCTGGAACTCGCACACCTTCTTCAGAAAATAACGCGTAACGATATTCCATTTGTTCCAGTAATTCAGCCAAAACGCTGCGCGACAACTCAGGTGCTGAATGCAAAGAGACCACCTCAGCGTGAGGTAAATTTCGATAAGGCTGAAACTCTACACCTTGCTTTCCATCAATCAAATACAGTCTGAGTTCATTGGGACTGTAGCGTATAGCTAGACCCATAATGAGCACATGGTACAGTGTTGACTTGCCCGCGCCGGTCATCGCACCTAACATACCATGTGCGCATACACGGTTCTCCTGATTTTCACCGAACCAGATTTTCAGTGAATCACTGCTACCACGTCCACCGATGGGAGTTTCTATGATATGTGCCGCTGTGTTGTTCCACCACTCTTCCTCAGAAATCCCAACTGTCTTATCCCAATCCAGATTACGCTGTGGTGGTTTGGCTTTACCTAGCTTTTCAAAAAGCACCCTTTGCAAACTAGCAGAGGGTGCAGTATCTGGGGAAAACCTCAACTGGCAGGCCGTTGATTGGTTTCCACCATAACCATTCACCAAATCAATACCTATAGCATTCTCAAAATCTCCCATTGACATGTCACGAGGTAGTTCTTGAGACTGATTGTAATGAATAATCAGGTACTTGCCTGCCTTTGGCCCCGTATTACCAATACTTTGAAGTGCCTCAATTGCTCTTCTATCATATCGTTTAGGGAAATTTGCAGCCAGAATGAACTCTAGTCTCTCATTGACCCTGATATCTTCAGGTAATTGCTCAAATGAATATGATTCTGCATCAAGGTAAGTCGCAATAATTCTCTGAATATCCCTACTAACTTGATCAAGGTCACGTCGGATATCATCGCCAGTTTCCCGCACAGAGGGAAGATAACGCTGCATCGGAAATGCTGCACCACTCCCAACCGGATCAATCAGAGTATAACGGGCTTGATGAGGTAGGGTTAAGGCTGTACGAACAGCCAAAGATTGCAAGAGAGCGATTGCTTGATCAGCCGTATCATCATCGCTGGTAATGATTAATGTCGAATCAGAACCAATAAATGGAGCATAGTGAGGAATGCTGAATGAGGTTAAGCGGTCACTTCGTGACTCTACATATTCACCAATTCGTATAACTTTTTCCAACAGAGCTTCGGCTGGTTGCCAAGACTTCCAGTATTCTTCTTCCCAACCTCTAACAGAGGGAATAGGATATTTAGCGATAAACGCTTCCGCTTCATGAGCATTTAGAGAAAATTGAGGCAAGAAGAATTCATCGAACTTCTGAGCATAGTGCTTGCCATGCTTAAAAAACAACTGAGCCTGACTTGTCATGCTCTCAATTTCTTTTTCAGCTGCAGAAATTTTCGACTCTAACTCCGCAATTCTATCTTTCCAAATCCAGAACATAGTAGCTCCCCAAACTTTCTTTTGAATAACAATTTAAGGTCAAAACGAATGCGGCAAAAACTAAATCTATGGAATCTTCATGATCCAAGGTTATCAGCCAAGTTCATAGAAAACTCAAAACCTTGCCTTATGGAAAAAATTTAGGTGGCAAGCCTAACACAAACTCAGGAGCCATTGCAACAAAATACATACGACTCCCTAACGGACACAACCCTAGCGATTTAAGACCACAATCAAGACAATCAGAATACTTACAATGCCAATACCAAAAAGAGCAAAAAATTCCCGCTCAGTTTTTTTAATACCCTCCTGGTAAGATTGTATACGGGACTTGGCTTTCCCGATTTTATCAGCTTCTTGTTTGATTTGCCAAACCGCTTCTGCTACCTCATCTGGAGGCGTCTTCGTATTGCTCAACTTGGGGAGATTTTGCGAAGAACTAGAGCTGCTGAACTGACCTGCATATTTATCCAGTTCTTTTTCTTGCTGCTTCGCTTCATCATACCTCTTCCACAGATAGCTTCTCTGGTCAACCAACTTAACCAACTCTTCTAAGCTAGTTTTTGATTTCATAGGCTTGCCAAGGTGACAGTACTTCAAAAACAATAAAGTCGTAGCGAAAGCGAACCCAAGGTTTAATGCGACCATTGATTGGGTTACAGAACTATAGTTGGGTTAGCCTTGGTGATCTATCGTCCGGACAAAAATCGCCCGCAGCTCCGACTGCTCGCAAGTTTCAGGTACATTCATAGCGAACTCTGACCTCTTGATTAACTGCCAAAGCCATGCTGGACAAGTTATCCCAAGACGAACAGCTCATAGCCAAGTAGGCGTAATGACTAACGACCGTTAAAGCTTACTCCAAAGCTTTTCAAAGGTTGTCTATCGTGATTATACACTAATGTTCGCTATTTGTGGCAAATCTCCGCAAAAAAACTGTAGCCACAACTTAAGGCGAGACCAGTTCATAACTATTCAAATCATAGAAATCTCTCTCTAAGCTCTGTCCAGCATGGGTTTTAGCGATTTTAGTCTGTTTTGGTTTTCTCAACAAGAAACACCGCATTTCTATTTTTTTCGTGCTTATTGAGAATAAAACGATTGATAGAAACTTTGCCTAAATCTTGAAAGCCCTACTATGAGTGTGTTTGAGATACCTGAATAGTTACGCCATGCCTACTCTTCAGGGTAAACACATTAAACTAATGCTTGACAAAATTGAGAAGATATGAATCAAATTTCAGGCATAAAACAAAAAAGCGGACTTCTATCACAATGGGATTGGTGCCATCCATCCCTATCCCGGCAAGTCTGACGCATCTTGGCGATAAGGCTCCCGAGAATAACACTTTGAGCAAATCTGTCATTACTGAAGCCGTGACACGGGGACTTGGCGGCTTTGCCGCCTGGAAAAGCAGGCAGAGCCTCCGGGTGGGCATTCCTAGGCAGAGCCTAAGAACGAGGGGATTGTCATTAACTCATTATTCTCGTCTCCAGCTTTCAACTGCTGAATCGCTTGATTGGTTGCGTTGAGTCTCAAAGGGTGACAAGGAGGTCATAAGCCAGATGGGGCAATTGTTTGAGAGAATGGGGAAGCCCTAAAAAAAGAGGGTGGCGTTGCTGGCCACCCACAGAAAAAATGCTACCCACATTCTACCAAGATTTTCTACGCCGTCACCTGAATCAACACTTCGGACAGTTTTGGACTGACAACGAAAGAATGCGGGTTTCAGCCGCCTCTCAGGACCGTTAAGCCAACGAGGAAATAGGGGTTTCAGCGCTCGTACGGAAAAATGTCCGAACTATTGCTGAATGAGAGCCAAATTCTCATGTTGCAGTTGTTAGTGTTGATGCTGCAAAGGGAACGAACCGTAAAATTATCGACCTTAGCCAGCCGGTTTCCGCAACCGATAAAATATAATAGTCGTCTCAAAGCAATACAGCGATTTTTGGATTTACCCAAGTTGTGTGCCAAGCTCTTATGGTTTCCGTTGATTAAGAGGTGGCTCAAATCAGAATATCGCGGGACTGACGGAAATCGAGCACAGCGAAGAGCGAGAAAAAAACTGACCTTTAAGTCCCGAAAAATTTTGTTGGTTGTCCTCGACCGAACCCAATGGAGAGACCGCAACTTGTTAATGGTGTCTCTAATTTGGGGAACTCATGCTTTGCCCGTGTATTGGGAGTTATTACCTAAATTGGGGAACAGTTCCTTAAGGCAACAGAAAAAAGTATTAACTCCGGTATTGAGGCTGTTAAAGCCTTATCCAGTGGTTGTCATTGGCGACCGAGAATTCCATAGTCCTAAACTGGCAAACTGGCTCAGGGAGGTCGGTGTAGATTCAGTACTACGTCAAAAGAAAAGCGCTCATATCGCCGACAAAAATACAAAATGCCAAGCTTTAAAACATCGTGGCTTTCAACCCGGTCAATATCATTTCTTTAAAGACGTTAGCGCCAACAAAGAAGACCCAATTCACGATCTAAATCTCGGAGTGAATTGGAAACCTCGTTATCGAGGAAAAGGAGGAAAAGAACCTTGGCTATTATTGACCACTCTGTCATATTTCAAGTTGGTTCGCGAAATTTATCAAGCTCGTTGGGAATCGAGATAATGTTCCGAGATTGCAAGAGTGGTGGTTATAATCTCGAATCAACTCGGGTTAACTCTCGGCGACTTTTATCCTTAATATTCCTGATTACGATCGCCTACTGGTTAGCGACTTGCTACGGTCAGAGTCTAAAAAATTCTCCCTTAGAATCGTATTTAGGAGCCGCTGACAAAGTATCAGGCAATTTCCCTCATCAGAGTATATTTTCTCTAGGACTATCTGGTTATGCTTGGACTCAAGCCTTACGACAATGGAGAGATTTGATGTTGGAACTCATAGCCTTGAAGCCCCACAAATCTCTCCATTTTCAACGAGGTTTAGAGGCTCTATCCCTTGTAGAGCAAGGAATGTAGCCTGCTTGTCACCCTCTCAGCGTTGAGTAGTCTGGGTAGATCGACCGTTACTACCTACCAGATCATAAGATGTTACCGCAGTTGATTTAACTCAGCGGCCCTTCACGGTTCGCTCCGACGAGCGAGAGTTGAAAACCCACAGCATCGTCATCGCCACGGGAGCCACAGCCAAGCGGCTGAATCTCCCCCATGAAGAGGACTTCTGGAACAGTGGGATGTCCGCCTGTGCCATTTGCGACGGGGCGGCCCCTCAGTTCAAGAATGTAGAACTGGCGGTGATTGGGGGTGGCGACACGGCGGCCGAAGAAGCGGTGTTCCTGACCAAATATGGCACTCATGTCCATCTGTTGGTACGTCGCGATGAGATGCGGGCCAGTAAAACCATGCAAGACCGTGTCTTGAACCATCCCAAGATTACAGTCCATTGGAACACCCAGGCCACGGATGTCTACGGGGACAATGGCAAGTTGCAGGGGGTGAAGCTGATCAACAGCCAAACCCAGGAAACGGGAACCTTGGCGGTTCAGGGCTTATTTTACGCCATTGGCCATACTCCCAACACCCAGATTTTCCAAGGACAGATTGACTTGGATGAAGTCGGCTATGTGAAAACCCGCAACGGTTCCGTTGAAACCTCCGTTGAGGGGGTGTACGCCGTGGGAGATGTCCAAGACCATGAGTTCCGTCAAGCGGTTACCGCCGCAGGAACTGGCTGTATGGGAGCCATGTTAGCGGAACGTTGGCTGTCGGAGAAGGGACTCACGACGGAGTTCCACCAGGAGCAACAGGCCGCTGAGGTGACGGAGACGGAACCGGAAGCGGCGGTGGACCCGGCTGAAGCCTACGACATCAACAATACCCGTCACCGGGGGAGTTATGCGCTGCGGAAGTTATACCATGAGAGCGATCGCCTGCTGATTGTCAAATATGTCGCCCCTACCTGTGGCCCTTGTCATATCCTCAAGGGGATTTTTGACCAGGTGATTGATGAGTATGAGGGCCGGGTTCACTACGTGGAAATTGACATCGAGGAAGACCCCGAGATTGCTGAGGCGGCTGGGGTGATTGGAACCCCGACGATTCAGTTGTTTAAGGATAAGGCGAAGGTTGCCGAGTATAAGGGAGTGAAACAAAAGAGCGACTATCGTCAGGGAATTGACGAGCATTTAGGCTCGACGGCTTCGGTGTCGTAGGTCAGCAAAG
>OFEU01000435.1_pt1 | contig 23400 bp, 22 predicted proteins | sample 1521221 | NCBI WGS metagenome assembly OFEU01 (sample SAMN03766357, study PRJEB24113) | microbial mat metagenome | isolation source: enrichment culture HLUCC-O from microbial mat sample contains cyanobacterium... | reverse complement strand
GCCGTTCTTATGGCATCGTCTAAGGCTTGATATTGTACCTTAGAGCCGTTTAGTAGCTTGGCTTCTCTAACTATCATGACTGAATTTTATCACAGAGAAATGCAGATAAGCACAAATCCTGTATTCTTTTTTGTGGGTTGCCATTCATCTCACCGCCAAATCAAAGATTATGGCGGGAGCCTTCTTGCAACATTGAGGTAACTGTGATGGCATTTGCGTATTAACTCGCAGCCAGTATGACATCGAATCCGTCGAAATCGAGCAAAGTTTCATGTTTCTTAGGATTGATGACGGATTCACGAGGTCCATGGCCCCACCTTCTCATCAATTCACCTTGAGAGTATCCACTCAGTCCCCCTCCGCCAATGCCTGCTTCAGACGTTGCACAATCGTCTCGGCAATCGGGGCAAAGACCGCTTCCTTCTCCTGAGTTTGCGCCTCACTCTCCCCTGGCGTCACCTGCGTCTCAAACTCCAGCCGAGACGTCGCACTGGGAATTAAGCGAATCCGCCCCAACTCCCCCAATTGCTGATGATTAAAACGGTACGCATAGACCCCTTCCTCCTCCTCCGTCGCCATCGTCACCTCCTGCGGCAGACGAATCGGTAGGGAATTGGTCGATTTCGCCCCGGAAGTTTCAATTTTGCCGTTCTCCCGCACCCACATCGACTGAACCGTTCCGGCCCCCACCATCACCACAACCGCCTCCGACTCAGGATTATAGGACTCCACTAAGCCATTCACCTCCGCCTGAGTCTCCGGCGTTGCCATCCAGAGAACCGTGTCCGTGTTGCCCTGGGAAATATAATAGATAATCGTTTCCAAATCCTTCTGATCATAGAGAATCGCCCCACGATCGCCTCGGACTCGTGATTGGGCGATCGCCTCCTCCACCGCCGCCGGCAGCAACACCGCCGCCACCTGTTCCCGCATACTATCATCCCACTTCAACGGATCTTGAAAACGCTCCTTCCACTCCTCAGGAACCCGCTCAATCATGCGATTGTAAATCGAAGGGGTCACATCAACAGCAGCAGGATAAGAGGACTCAGTCGTCATAACACAAGGGGGCGAACACAACCCATTCATGATACCCCTGCCCCGGTCTCGCTTCAAACCGACTCATTTGGGTCAGGTAACGGTGCCGACTCCTGATCCTTGTTTTTCTCTTTACGCTTGCGAGTGAACGTCGGCTTCGCCAGCCTCTCCTTAATATCAGCGCTCACCGACCGTTTCTCAGAGGAGCCTGTTTTGACCGTACCCTCTTGCTGTCCATTGGCCCGTTCCCGCACTGAGGCAGGAACCGCCACCTCTTCGACTTCCGGCAACTTCTCAACCTTCAACGCTGTACTATGATTCGACCCCGAGAGGCGTTTCAATAACTTCGGTTTCGGGGCGTGCAAGAGATAGATAATCGTATCGCCCTTCTGCCAAGCATCGGCCGCCGACATGACCTGGAGTTTTCCCTCTCGTTCTCGCAACAGCGGCACCAACTCCCCAGAACGAATCAAGGCCTGTAAATGAGCCTTCTGGAACGCAAACCCATTGTCTTCTAAGAGGGTTTCTCCCAACTTCACCTCTCCATCATCGAGGTACTTATTCCACATCTTTAAGGGAAAATCAGGGGCGATCGCCTGACGAATTTTGCTCTTGTTGGTCGGAGTTCCCGTTTTCTCGCGAGGTAACAAGGCTAGAGTTCGCGGCGGTTCAAACTCCTCCATCGCTCGCTGGGCTAAAACGGTGTTCACCTCCCCATTACTGGTCATAGTCAGGAAAGTTCCCATCGACTCCAACCCTGCCTCTTCGAGAACCTCCGTATCCAAGGCACTACTGAGAAAGACCTTCACCCCCTGATCCTCGGCCAAACGACAGGCTTCTGGCTTGGTATCAATCATCACCACCGCCTCACCCCGTTCTTGAAAGAGTTGGGCAATCAAGCGACTGAGGGGATTAGACCCAACAATCAACACCCCCGTCGCCGTCGTCGCCTCAAGTCCCAAAACTCCCACCAACCAGCGAGCTGTTAGACCCTGTAACATCACCGTCACAATGATGGTTAGGAACACCAACGCCTTAATGGCATCCCCCCCGTTAATCCCTCGTTCCGTCAACAAGATCGAGAACAGAGAGGCCACAGAGGCGGAGATAATTCCTTTCGGTGCAATCCAACTGACGAAGAGCTTTTGTCGCCAGTTCAGAGGACTGTTGGCGGTACAAATCCAGACATTGATGGGACGCACCACCAACATCAGGGCAGCGACGGTAGCTAAACTCCCCCAACCTAGGGCAAAAATACTGGGAATCGAGAGGTCTGCGGCTAGGAGGACGAATAAGACCGACACGGCCAACACCGTCAGTTGGCTCTTAAAGCGCCGTAACAGCCGCTCTTCGGGCAAGGACGAGGCCCGCATGACTAACCCGGCTACCACCATGGTCATCAAGCCAGATTCTTCGACGAGGAACTGGGAAAAACTGTAGAGGACCCAGACTCCGGCCAGAACAACCAGATTTTTGATTTCTTCCGAGAGGAAATTGGCTCGGGTGATGAAGTAGCCTAATAACCAACCGCCGAGACCCCCGACGGCTAATCCTAAGCCTAAGCGGAGGAATAGGCCCACCGCCACGCCAAGGGGGTCAGCATCGCCATTGAGAACAACATCGAGGACTAAGACGGCCAGAATCGCTCCGACTGGGTCGATGAGGACTCCTTCCCCTTCGAGGAGGGTGGCCACTTGGCGATCGACATGAACTTGTTTGAGGAGAGGGGCCACCACTGTCGGCCCGGTGACGACCACTAGGGCCGAATAGAGAAAGGCGATCGTCCAGGGAAACTCAGCCAGGGCATGGGCCGCTAAGCCCCCACCAATAAAGGCGATTAGGGTTCCGACACTGACGAGGTTGCGTAGGCTTCCTGAGACACGACCGAGATCTCGCAGTTCCAGGCTTAAGCCTCCTTCAAAGAGGATGATGGCAACGGCCAACGAGACGATGACTTCTAAGCCGCCTCCGAGTAAGGCCGGATGCAACCAATCTAAGCCACTCGGTCCGAGGAGAATGCCGACGAGCAGCAGGAAGACAATCCCTGGTACTTTAAAGTACTCCGCTAGGACCTGTGAGCCGATGCCAGCGGCCACGGTTAAGGCAATTAGAACTGTAATCTCGAAAGAAGCGTCCATAAACTGGGAGTGTCAGCGACAATCCTTTTGAGAGGATTGACGGGTGATGTGTTGATTGGCAGTTGACGAGTCAGTTGCCGAGTCAGTTGCCCACGGGTGTGGGAACGATCGCTGAGGTTGGGGCCAGGGAAAGCCGGCGATCGCCATGTTGAGCCATCGCCTCAAAATTTAAATGGATTACCTGTTAAGTTAAACGTTTTTAGGTCAAAGCGGTATGGTCTAGACTCGGCCTCTGATGTCGATTCGAGTTCACAGAGCATAACATACCGCCTTCGTCTAATCGCTCTATGATAGAGCCCATCAGACTTAAGCGGTTGTGAGATCTCGGTCAGTTAAGGCGATCGCCTCGGCAGAATCGACCTTGATTTGAATTTTTAATCAGTCGCGATTCAGGCTCAGCTGATCTGTTCCTAGAAGCGATCGACGCTGGAGGTGAAAATCGGTTCGAGGCGCATGGCCAAGATCGCCGAGGGACGAATCACCATGTATTCCCCCTGAATATTTTTGAGGGGGACGTTGATAAAGTCGTCGGATTTCGATTTGGGCTTGACTTCGCTCCCATACCATTTCTGAAAGTCTTCAATGGAGGGGAAGCGCACTTCTTCTTTTTGGCCACCACTGATGAAGAGGTGAACGGCATACTCACTGGGTTTTGGCATGGTGATTTCAATCGTAGACCGTTTAAGGCTATCTCCCCTAGGATACCAAAGCAAACCGCTGTAGCATCGAGTCGAGGAGATTGGGCAGCAAGTCGGCGATCGCCTCGGGGTTGGGAAACTCAATTTCTTGATAACTGGGTAAATCGAAGGGAAACACTCCTAATCCGTCATGTTGTCGCACTTTGGCTAGGAGAATCTGCTCGACGCGCTTGGCTTGCAAGGCGTAGCCGAGTTCGACACAAACGTTGGCACTCGGTAACAGTTGCGGGGTTTCACCACTGCTGACGGCTAGGGGTGTAACATCGGCGATAAACAATAAACTTTTGCGAATTTGCCGCAATTGATAGGTTCCCAGGCGAGTGGCTCCCTCAGCGGGCCGCTTGCAGATGTCTAGGCTCAGGGGTAGCCGCGATCGCCGATTCACCTTAGCGATATACTCGTCTAAGACTTCGATCAGTTGCGGGCTATGGTTCGCCTCAGAGACACTGAGGAAAATTTTCGGATCGAGATAGGCGCTGCCTTCTTGCTTGGTAAAATAGATTTCGTGGCTACTGAGGTCAATGTTGGCGATGAGATAGGAGCCACTCCCTTCGATATAGAATTCTATGGCTTCCCCGGCCAGGTAGCGATTAAACCACTCGGCTTGTTCAATCTCTTGCCGTTCTTCCAAGAAATCGGCCCGCAACCCAGCTTTCAACAAACTATTGCGGCTAAGGCGAAGATCATGGGGACGTTTGCGTAACTCCGACAACGGTTCGTATTGTTCGATATACCAACCCCGTAATGCGATGATAGCCATGATGCGATCGCCCCCCTAAAACTTACAAACAACCCGTCATACAAATCGAGCGACCTTTGATTATATCGCAATCTCCCCATCCCCCCAACAAAAAATTTCTGTTCCCTGTTCCCTGTTCCCTGTTCCCTGTTCCCTGTTCCGAAGTTCCCTGTTCCGAAGTTCCCTCAAAAAAAAGAGATTCGCCTCTTGACAAATCTCTTTATTCGTGCATCTAGGACTAAATTGGCATTAACCGACTTGCATTTGACGATGACACAAGCGTAGTAGAACCCAGGCTGAGGCGAGTTTGAGGACTTCAAGAAGCCAATAACCTTGCTGCATCGTCTCCATGAGGGGTGAGAAGCTCGTCAGAGGCTCTAGGGGAGTTAACGACATCCCTAAAGCACTCATCTGAGGGGTAAAGAAATAGGTGTAGGCGATCGCAATCCCCAACAGTAGCGTTGATAAGATGATGGCTTTGCGGGTTTGGCTGCCGAAAAAGTGGTCTTGGCGGTTGAGAACCAGGACTCCCGTCAACGCTAAGCCTCCGAATAAGAGTTCGAGATGATTAAACCGCTCAAAGGCGCTGTAGCCCATAGCGGGGAAATCCGGCTGACTCATCATGCCCAGGCTATACATTCCGGGCATCAACACAAAGTCTAACATCAGACTCCCACCGAACCACAATGCCAAAATCAGAGTAAGAATGGCTTGCCAAGAGGGAGTTTTGCGAATCCAGGCGTTGAGTGCAGTCATGGCGTCTTCGGTGTTGTTTCCTAAGTTTAGGATAACGAACTTCTGACGCCAAAACCATGACAAATTATTGCAAGAAACTCACGAATTGTGACAGTCTCATCATGGGCGTCTGACGGGTTAATAATTCTTTAGAAACATCCGAATAATTATTAACATTTATGACGAGCGCTCCGAGTTGACTAATTCCGTTTCGCTGCTACCATCGGCTTCAACCCAGGCAATTTGGCTGACACGACGACGGCGGGCGCTGTCTCGCAGACGTTCAACCTCAACGGGATGATCGAGGCAAAGTTCAACACGGATGAGATCCTCTTTTTGCCGTAACTGTCTAGCAAAGGCGAAGGCGGCGGCTTGAGCCTCAGGGGAACGAGGGACGACGAGCCAGTCGCTAGAGGGGGTTTGCTCAGGGAGTTGGTCGCCACCGAGGAGCAGATGATGCAGATCTTCGAGGTTGAGGGAGAAGCCAATGCCTGAGCAGGCCTGATGTTGGGGATGATAGAGTTCGAGGAGTTGGTCGTAGCGGCCGCCTTTACCGAGGAGTTGGCGATCGCTGCGACTGTGGCCCACCACCTCAAAAACAATCCCCGTATAGTAATTAAAGGTTTCAATCAAGCTCAGATCCAGGACAATTTGCCCATAGAAGCCCGGTTGCGTGGCCTTAAGGATAGTCAGGAGGGCCTGTAGGTTTTCCAGGGCTTGCTGGGCGGTTTCGGGGAGGTCAAAGGTTTGTAAGCGCTTGAGAACCTCCTCGGGAGTTCCCCGTAGATTAAACAAGTTGAGGGCGCGATCGCGGTGTTCTGGGGAGAGATCCAGGGTTTCGATGGCCACATAGTCGAGAGCGGCGATCGCGGCCCGAATTGCCGTGCGACTCGGTTCTGGGAAGGGTTCGAGGAGCGATCGCGTCAGTTGGGCTTCCCCGAGGACGACTTGTACATCCTCAACCCCCAAGCGGTTTAAACTATCAGCCAGCAACAGTAACACTTCCGCGTCCGCCACCGGGCCACTGGCCCCGAGGAGTTCGACACCCGCTTGATAAAACTCCTGCTGACGGCCATAGGCTTGACTACCGCTACGACGGAACACATTGGCATTGTAGTAGAGTCGTTGCGGGAAGCTCGAATCCGAGAGGCGACTCACCGCAGCCCGGGCAATAGAGGCGGTGAGTTCAGGGCGCAGTCCCAAGAGTTCATCGTCGTTGTTTTGGAACTGGACCACAGTACTGCGATCAATTGCCCCTCCCGCCATGAGCGTATCCAGGCGTTCTAGGGTCGAGGTGATAATGCGGTGATAGCCCCAGCGGCGGAACGCATCTTGTAAACGCCGTTCAATCCATTGTTTCTGGGTGACATCGAGGGGCAGGAGATCCCGCGCCCCAGCGGGAGGTTGGTGTACCGTCATGGGTTTTGTAGTTACGTTACTTACTTTTTCTTATTGCCAAAGAGTCCAAACAGTCCACCGCCCCCTTGGTCTGATTTTTTAGATTTGCTTTTAGTTTTATCAGATTTTTTGGGGGGTTTACTGCTGGGTTTTGTCCCGCCACCGCCTGGCCGGGCCATCATCCGGGTTAAGGTTTTGCGTGCTTCGAGGGCTAAGGGTTCTTTGGGGTTAAGTTTCAGCGCTTTGGTGGTGTGGGAGTTGGCCATGGTCAAGTTGACCTTAGTCGGTTGCACCTCTTGCTGTTTGAGATACACCAAGGCCATCAGGCCATGACAGCGGCTGTTCTCCGGTTCGAGTTTAATGGCATCCTGGAGTTCTTTGCGAGCTTGGGCAAAGTTTTTCTGCTCCATGAGCGATCGCGCCCGTTGTAGATACTGTTCTACAAAGGTATTGGTGGACGCACGGGGCGGCGGTGGGGGGGCGGCGGTGGGACTGGGGGAGGGTCGTTTAGAGGGTTGCGCCCAGCCTTTATTTTGCTGTTCGCGACGGTAGAGATAAACCAAGTTCAACTCACTCAATTGGCCCACATAGTCATTGATGTGGTTCAGGTCTTGGTATTGTTGTTCCCCTAATTCCTGAATGGCCTTCTGATAAAGGGCTTCATAGTTGTTGGCCTCAAACAAACTTTGGGCGATCGCCGACTGGAGTTCAACCTGACTATATTCCTGTTGCAGCCGTTTGGCCAGCATCCGTAACAAGATGCTATAGTCGGAGGCTTCCCGCTCGTTGGAGAACTTGCTATAGGCGGGATTGACCAGTTTCGAGAGAATCGATTGGGCCAACTCTCGATTGTCCGCCTGACAGACATCGGGATGTAAGCGGCGGGCGATATTCAGATAGCGTTTGCGAATGGCTTTGGTCTCGGCATCCAAGCTCACCCCAAGAATGGCATGATGATCGGTGAAGTCGAGAGTAAATAAGCCCCGGTTAAAATCAAAAGAGAACGACATTGTGTCGTAACCACCTCCTTGCGATACGTGTTTTGAGAGGAGTGACGCGAGCGGACTCCCTCCTTGGCATACCTGTTTTGAGAGGAGTGACGCGACTGTTTCTACTTTACTGTGGTTATTGGGGTCTTAGACGGGCGATCGCGCGCTGAGGCGACCAATTCCGGGAAGTTCTCCGAGGGGTTGGACTTCCGCGAGGCGATCGCTCAGGGCAGAATGAAGCTGGCCATTAGTGGCCAACAGTCGCCCGGAGGGTAAATCCAGGGGAGATTGGTCATAGGCGGTGACAACGCCCCCAGCTTCGCGAACCAGGACGATTCCGGCGGCTAAGTCCCAAATCGACAGTCCCCGTTCCCAATAGCCATCAATCCGCCCACAGGCCACATCAGCCAAGTCTAACGAGGCGGACCCGCCCCGACGCACTCCCTGGGTCAAATGGGTTAGATAGCAAAATTCAGCATAGTTATTATCATCTCGTTCTCGTCGATCATAGGCGAATCCGGTGACCAATAGGCTGCGATCGAGGGTTTTGGTGTCCGAGACGCGCATCGGTTGGCGGTTATAGGTGGCCCCAACTCCGGTGGCGGCTTGGAAGAGGTCTTCCCGAATCGGGTTATAGACGACTCCCACTTCAGGAACGCCATCGACAACGAGGCCAATGGAGACGGAACAAACGGGATATTGATGAGCGTAGTTGGTGGTTCCGTCGAGGGGGTCAATCGCCCAACGGAAGGGACTTTCGGCATTTCCCAATACGCCAGATTCTTCGGCCAGGATGCCACAATCGGGGCTATGGCGTTGTAGGACTTCGAGGACTTTGGCTTCGGATTCTTTATCGGCGATGGTCACCAAATCCCCGGAACGTCCTTTTTCTTCGACGCCTTCGAGTTTTCCCCAATAGGATTTTAGGACGGCGCCCCCTTGCATAGCGGCTTCGGTGGCGATGTCGAGAAAGAATTTTAGTTGGTCGGGTGTGACGGAGGTCATAGAAAAGGTTGACGTTTAGGGGGGCTAGGTTTGACGAGATGAGTCGGCGATCGGCCTTCAGAAGTTTACCAGATCGATGACCGTGGATTCATCTAGCGGAGGTGTCAGCGGGAGCAAGGTTTTCGGGGATTTTTTAGAGGTCTGGTGACATTTTCCAGCTAGGGCGGTGTGATTAAGCCATGTTTTTGGGCAAATTGGTCATTGAGAACTAAGACCTCGGATTTCACAGAACCACCCCAAATTTGTCGAGTTGATTGTAACGCATATTTCAGAGCATCTTCTAAATCCGGAAGCCAGGCCGCATCATGACCTTGAATAACCAAAATTAAAACAAAACGAATATTTTGCCAATCCAAGTTTTGAAATGATTTTGGCAACTCCTGCCAGGTTTTGTGGCGCTTCAAGGCGATCGCGAGGGTTAAACTTAACGTATTTGTGAGTTTAACCTGAATTTCCTCAATAAAATCCCTAAAATTTGGTTGTGTGTTCGGACGGGGACTACTTGATTTTGCTTCAACAATCCAAAGACTCACCGGATTTGAGTCAGATTCTGAATGGCGAATTAAGGCGAATTCGGCTATCTTGACTCCTTGGCGAATCTCTTGATAGGTTTGACTCTTTTCAATAGGAAAGCAGTCCGATTCGAGAAACGGACCAAACCTCATGTTAGATTCATCGATATACATAAAACGATTTCAACGCCCTAAGTCAACCTGAAACGTCAACCTGAAACGTCAACCTAAAACCAGGTTCAGTTTTTCTTCATAAATGCGAATTGACTCATTGATAATCGAATTTTCAGGCAAGCCATCGACGAGATTGCTGATTTCCCAGGTTTCTCCGTCCGTGGAGAGAATCATGATGGTCATTTTAGGATTCTTTTGGGCGAGAACCGATAGTTTTTTAATGACAAAGTAGGAGTGACTGGCTAGGAAAAATTGGAGTCCTGCTTGAGATAGCATGACCATAATTTCCAACAACCGCGAAATTGCCCCTGGATGCAGTGCTGATTCCGGTTCATCGATGAAAATCACTGAGTTTGCATCGAGGTAACGATTTCCTAATAGAGTGTCTAAAATCGATATTTTTTTGACACCTTCAGCCGTTACCCCAATGGCAATTTTTTTATGACCTTGTTTAAATTGCCAAGATTTTGTTTGTGTGTCATAGGTTATTCTACCACCAATGATATCACTCAGATGTTTTCGAGAGCTAGAAAATTGGGCATCATTTTTGCCACGACTCGGAGGAGTTTGCAACGCTTTCACTAAATCTAAGTAGGTATCATCGAAGCCAAAGCTACGGTCTCTTTCCCGAGACTCTAAAATCAAATGATAAATTGATAAAACCTCTTTGGGAGGGATGAAAATCGAGTTACTCGACCGAGGTGAGACTTCACTGCTGACCGTTTGGATAGTCTTGCTCGTATTTTTACCAAAATGATACTGGATAGTGTCTTCGCTGCTTTCTCCTCTAAGGGAAAGTTCTAGGGATAGGGGAGATTGGGCTTGCTTTTTGACTAACTCTCCAATTTCGCCAACTTGAAATGTCCAATAGAATTTTTCAGAAAGTAATTCAGCGAGAGATTTTGGCTCATTCCCCCGCTGATACATTTCTAGACTTTTGAGGGTGCTGTATAATGCTTTAAGCAGTAAGGTTTTACCTGTTCCGTTACCTCCAATAATTAGATTGATTTGTCCTAAATTGGAACAGTCAAGCGAGTCAATTGGTCCAAAATTTTTGATGCAAAATGATGTAATCATTGCCTCAAGTTGACCTTAGGTTTGCTGATTGACATAACGCCATTTCCAGAGAAAGCCTGAGAGCCAGTTGGTGATAATATGAGCAATAATGGGAACTAGAAGATTGCCGGTGAGGATGGCACTTAAACCGAGAAATAGACCGACAATGGTCGCCCAAGTGGTGTAGGCCCATTGATGACGACCACTAATATGGAGAATGCCAAATAAAAGACTAGAGAGAACTAAGCCGAGGGGATTTAAACCGATCGCCGGCAACATCACCCCTCTAAATAGCAATTCTTCACTCATTCCCGGAAGTAATCCTAACCAGACTAAATCAAACCAGGCTAGGGGCGCGATGGCTAAGTTGAGATAGAATTGGGCGCTTTCTCGATAAGCGCCCCAAATACGATAGAGAAGCGAACTGGCTAGGGTAATTCCTAGACTTAATCCCACTCCCCAAGCGGCTTGTTGCCAGTTCCAATAGACGGGTAACAGTTGTACGGTTCCAAATCGTAGCCAGAGTTTGGCCACAATCATCAAGACAACCGCCGTGACCCCCATTGCGACTAAAATTTGAGTGCGGGTTAAGGGTTCAAAATCAGGGGAGGGGGAATCGTTCACGATAACTTCTGTCAGGAGGGTTTACAGATGCGTGAGGGGCGCAATATGGGGACGTAGGGCGTTGGGATGGACGCCGCTGCGGTGGGCGGCGATCGCCCCGATGGCTTCGAGATACGATCGCACCGATAGGGCCTCAATCCCTAAACTGGCGGCGGAACAACGCATCTGGGTTGAGTTCTCGGCGACGGTAATCACTTGGGTTGCGCCCTGACTCCAACTTAGGATAGCACTGCCGCCACAAGCGTCCTCCGGGACAATCACCACATCCACATCGGGCGATCGCACATCCCCTGTCCGCCAGTCTCCCCCCCGGACAAATTGCGGGGCGCGACTCAGGCCCATTAAGACGCAGGGAAGGAACGTATAGCCTAACTCCTCAGCAGCGGCCCGAGGGGACAGGTTGGGTTCCGGGGGGAGAGGCGACAGGGCCGGGGCGTGGGCCGCCGGGATGCCAAATTCGCGAACGATGAGATGACTGATGACTGCTTCCGCGCCGGCGATCGCATCGACTCCAGAGCCACTACGATAGTCTTGGAGCTGTTGCGGGGACTCCTCAGGAAACCGGGCCACCACGGCGATCGCCTCCGCCCCAGCCTTCTCAATCAGCCGTTTAGCGCCCCGTAGCAGGCTCCCTGGATTGTCCAACGTTCCCCAACTGGCCCCCGAGGCAGCCGTTCGCAATTGCACCCCTAGGGGCGCATCGGTGACCACATAATCCGTTAACTCGAGTCCCAAACTCCCCCGCATCGCATCGGCTGCTTGCAGATGACGTAAGCGCAACTCCGGTTCAATCGCCGCATCGAGAAGCAACCCGATCCGATTTTGCACCACTGGGCGCAATCCCCAGGTTCCCGCCGCAAAGCGATCTAACCCCAAGCCTTCCACATAGAAGATATTGGGATCAGACCAATAGAGTTGCGCTGCATTGAGGACATTGGGATGGGTGATGAGGCGATCGCAGACCCCAGACAAGGCCCGAACCACCGGAATCGCATCCCCCGCATAGCCCCCAATACTCGCGCCAATCCCCGTCGGGATAATCAGAACAGCGGTGTAGGGGGGAAGGCAAGAGGCAAGAGGCAAGAGGCAAAAGGGGGGAATAGGGAATAGGGAACAGGGAATAGGGAACAGGGAACAGGGAACAGGGAACAGGGAACAGGGAATAGGGAACAGGGAACAGGGAACAGGGAACAGGGAATGGGTTTGTAGGGGCGAACGGTGTTCAGCGAGCGATAGTCGAGGTGCTGTTCGCCCTCCGGGGTGAGGTGCTTCGGGCAATCCCCGTTACTCCTCGCGGGTGACCACGGCTTCAACCTGAACCTTGCCCGTGTCCGGGTTCGCCTCTGTCACCGCCCAGCGCAGCGGTTCACCGCGCTTCTCTAACTCCGCCTCAATCTCCCGCTGGAGTTGCTTCGGGGACTCGTTGGCATCGAACTCAGCACTGATAAAATGGGTCGTCATCACAAATTTCACCGTAAACACTTGACAAAATGACAAAAAAATGCCACAAGATAGGAGATTGATTAGCCTTGGCCAAACTGCTGTTGGTAGACCTCGTTTTCCTTCTCCGTCTCAATCACCAAATCCGACTTAGGATAGGAGACACAGAGAAGCGCATAGCCTTCGGCTTGCAGTTCCGGGCTAACTCCCATTCCTTCCTCTTGGGAGACTTCCCCCTCTAGAATTTTCGCCGCACAGGTGGTACAAACTCCCGCATAACAGGAACTGGGCAGCTCAATATCTTGGTCATGAGCGACTTTGAGGATAGTTTCCGACTCAGGAACCTCGATGGTGTGGGTTTCGCCTTGGTGATGTAGAGTGACGCGGTAGGTGTTGGACATAAGACAGTAATTAGGACAAATTAAGACAGATTTGGACAGATTCAGACAATCGATTGAGGTTGACTGGCGATGTCTGAGTTGGGGGGACTCCATCGCAAGGGGATTATACAGGGATTTTTAAGATTCTTCTAGGGCCAGGGGCGACTTCTAGCAGCGCCGAGTCTCTAGCGGCGTCGGCGACAGCGTTCGGAACAGTATTTGACCTCATCCCAGCAGTTGGCCCATTTCTTACGCCACTCGAAGGGACGACCACAAACAGGACAGACCTTTTGAGGTAAGTTGGACTTTGTCTGTTTTCGTCCCATCGCCGTCGATACGTTCTGTTTAACCCTCTGGTTAACCTTCTACTGACCCCCTCGTCCCTGTGCCATGACTGCCACTGCCCTCTCCCCCATCTCAATTGTTCTCGTAGAACCCGCTGGCCCGTTGAACGTGGGGTCTGTGGCTCGGATTATGGCAAATTTGGGCTTGAGCCGCTTAGTGCTGGTGAATCCGCAATGTGACCCGCTCAGTGAGGACGCTCGACAGATGGCAGTTCACGCTCAGGAGATTCTCGATAGAGCGGTTCAGGTTTCTAGTTTAGCTGAGGCCTTACAAGGCTGTCAGCGGGTGGTGGCGACGACGGCCCGAAACCGCAGTCTGCCCACGGCTTTGGAACATCCCCGGCAGGTGTTACCCTGGCTGTTGGGAACTCCCTCAGCGTTGGTGTTTGGGCGGGAAGACCGGGGCTTGAGTAATGATGAACTCAATTTGGCCCAACGCTTCGCCCGAATTCCCTCCACCGCCAGTTATGCGTCGTTAAATTTGGCGCAATCCGTGGCCATTTGTGCTTATGAATTGTACAACTTAGCCGGGGAACCGGGGTCTTTGGGGCAAGTGGAGGGAGTGCCAGACGCAACGGCTGAGGAGACTGATGCACCGATTGAGCTATTGGAAGCCTATTATGGGGATTTAGAAGACCTATTGCTGAAGATTGGCTATCTCTATCCTCACACCGCCAACGCCCGCATGGAGAAGTTTCGCCGTCTCCACAATCGCGCCCATCCCTCGTCTCAGGAAGTGGCCATGTTGCGGGGGATTTTGCGTCAGGTGAATTGGGCCTTAACCCAAAACTGTAATGACTAAACAACCAAGCGCGGCATCATTTCTTTGACCATTATCTGGGATTGTTCACTACGTTTATCTTCGAGTTCACCACTTAAAACCCCTAGAGCCGTAGCGATGACGTCACGATGGGTTTCACAGGCAAAGAGATGATACCACAGTAGTAACTGACGTTGAGATGGTGAGTTCGTGAGTTGGCGTTTCAGACGGCCGAGATGCTTTCTAGCAAACGGAACCAGGCGAAATTTAGTTTGTCGTTCTGATTTAGCAAATTCTAAGTAGTCTCCATAGAAGCTTTTATACATCTGAACTGAGGCTTCTTGCCAAACAGATTCTAAGAATTCTAGATTTTCTAAAGGTGCATTACATTGGTCAAGATATCGTTGATGTTTTTGGGCTTCTTCTGGAGTGCTAACTCGGACAAACACCTTATCCTCCTGACTTTCTAGAACGATGGTCTTGACGGAATGGCTAAGTTGGTTGTTCTCAATGCTTAAGGTTGGGACAATTGACCAGGTTCCATTGGCGTGTCTTGACCACAGTTTAGGATTGGCGATAAAGTTTCCTAAGCCATAGTAAATGAAGCCATTGTTGTAGGTCTCATAGCCTTGTGGAACATGGGCATGATGACCGTGAATGACATCAGCACCGGCGTCAATTAAGGACCTAAAACGGTTTTGCCATTGGGGTGAGGGCCAAGCACAGATTTCAGCACCTGCATGGATGGAGAGGAGGAGAATATCACATTCCCCTTTGAGCTTTTGGACTTCTTGGTAGAAATGTGAATCTAAGGTGGCAACCCCGGCACTGGAGGCAGAAGCGGCGCCAAATTGAGTTTCACAACGGGCGAGGATTCCTACTCGAATTCCATCTTGTTCGAGAAACAGGGGAGATTTGGCGTCGTTGAGGGTGTTGCCGGCTCCTAAGCAGCGAAATGAGAAATTTTGACAGTGTTGTTGGGTGTAGACAATTCCCTCAGCCCCATAGTCCATGGCATGATTGTTGGCGATTGTGAAGACCCAATTGGGATAGTGTTCATGTAGGTTCTTTAGCCGTTCTAGCTGACCTTTCATGTTGGGACCAGCTTTGGGGCGTTTGGAGGCTCCCTCTGGGGCGAGGGGAGTTTCTAAGTTGCCAATGGCAAAGCCTTGATGGGGATGTAGGACTTCTTTAAAGTCAAAGGCAATGGCTTTCTTTTCTAGGCAAACATCACCGACTAATGATAAGTGCATGGCAAGGTGAAGTGGTCTGGGTTTGGGGAACAGTTGAGTGAGTCTTTAGGAGTTGAAACTCTGGGAGATTCAGTGAAACAACCCGGATGCAGGTCAGGGACATTGAAGAAAGCTGGGAAATGGATTGAATTGCCTGAGTCTTTATCCCTTGAGATTCCCGAGTGGGTCACGATGGTCGGGAGTTGGTTTCAATTTCCTTTACCCTAGCATAGGGCTCAGGAGGTATCGGCGAAAATCTGGGGCAACTCTGGGCTAAAATCACTAGGGGACGTGACGTTTCCTTGACCTCTTGACCGTTGACTCCATGTCTAATCCTCCACCTCGTTACCGCAGCACTCAGAATAGTTGGAGTCGTCGTCAATGGCGGCGACGGTTGCAGGAGGGCCAGGGAACTCCCAGACCTCGGGTGGGAACCAGTAAGGTGACTCCCCTTTCGAGTCGTCGTCGTCAGCGACGGGACACTCGCTTAGATTTACCTAGTACGAGCCGCCGTCAGCGCATGACTCGGGACTCAAGACTGGTCGCCACTCCCCTGCCGTTTCCCTCTCAGCAACGGTTCCCACGCTCCCCTCAAGGGATTGTTGCGCCACAAATTCCTTTACCGCCGCCTTCCTCCTCTCGTTCCCGCAAGTCAGGGACGAAAACGTCTCCCCCAAGACCGCGTCGCCGTCGCCGTCGGTTGCCGGTTCCGGCCCCGTTGTTGCCTATGCTGTATGGTGCGCGGTTGGCCATTGCGGGGATTGGTTTGAGTGCCGTGGCGGGGACGTTAATGGCCCTGTGGACTCCGGTGGAGGGGGAGAGGTTGTCTGAGGGTGAGTCTCAGGAGATGGTGACGGCGGCGACGCCGGGGTCGTTGCGGCAGTCGTTGGGCCGGGAGTTGACGGAGTTGGATGACCAGTTGCAGGAGTTGCTGGGGGCTTATCCGGAGTTGACGCCGGGGGTGATGGTGCTGGATGTGGCGACGGGGGATTATGTGCAACTGGGTGAGGATGCACCGTTTGCGGCAGCCAGTACGATTAAGATTCCTATTTTGGTGGCGTTCTTCCAGGCGGTGGATGGGGGACAGGTGCGTTTAGACGAACCGTTACAGTTACAGGAGTCTCATATTCAGGGGGGGGCTGGGAGTTTGCAGGACGAGGCGCCGGGGTTGGAACTGTCGGCGTTGGAGGTGGCGACGTTGATGATTGTTGAGAGTGATAATACGGCGACAAATTTGTTGATTGACCGTTTGGGGGGGATGGAGGCGTTGAATGACCGCTTTCGTCAATGGGGGATGACGGAAACGGTGTTACAGGATTGGTTGCCGGATTTGCAGGGGACGAATACGACGACTCCTCGGGAGTTGGCGGGGTTGTTGGCGCAGATTGAACGAGGGGAGTTGCTGTCGATGGCCAGTCGGGACCGGCTGTTACGGATTATGATGCTGACGGAGAATGATACGCTATTGCCCCAGGGGTTGGGGTCTGGGGCGGTGATTGCTCACAAGACGGGGAATTTGCGCGGGGTTTTGGGGGATGCGGGGTTGGTGGATGTGGTGAATGGTCGCCGCTATGTGGTGGTGGCGTTGGTGGAACGTCCGGAATATGATGAGGAGGCGGTGACGTTGATTCGGGAGTTGTCGGCGCGGGTGTATGGGTATTTTACCGGAACTGGGTATTAACGATTAACTTTTGATGTCGTAAAGTCCAAATTCGTCTCGAAGTTCGGGGGTGAGCCGGGGGCGGTAGAAAAGGTAAGACCTGAGTTTGGATAAACGACCCCGGAGCGATAGTTTCTTATGGCTTTGAATCCTTTTCAAGTCTAGGGTAGATGTGTTTTCAGAGTTTCCTAGAATATAAACCGAGCCTAAGAAGGGTAGGGGTTGAAGATTGGCACCTTGAGATTTGAACACATCGGCAAAATAGCAGTGACAGTAGTATAGGTTGCGAATGTCTCGGGGGAGTTCACGTTCGGCGCTGATAGACTTGGGAATTCGAGCTAAATTTTCGTCCGAGACGTCATACCAGTCACTTTTAATGATATGACTGGTTCCACAGTACAGATGAAATCGCTTTTTCTCTATTTGAATACGTTTTTGGTTATTCTTGTAAATATAGCCTTGTTTAAAGAAATACCCATCGGCTTGAGGGTTATTCACCACAAATTCAGCTAAAGACTGACTCACGCAGTCATCAGAATCGGTCAGCATAATATGGGAACATCCCATTTCTTTGGCGCGACGGATTCCAATCAGAAATTTCTGCATTTTGTCAAACCGCCGTTCGACTATTGTGGTGGGAACTTGGGGGAGAGGAATCTGAATATACTCTAGGTTAGGATGCTGAAACTTAATCTCGGGTTTTTCGTTACAGACGACGATGACTCGAAAGTTAGGGTTGGTTTGGCGACATAGGGATTTGACGGTTCTCTCAAAGAGTCGAGAAACCGTTGGCCAGGATTGGGAGACTTGGGAACTTTTAAGGGGGACGACGAAACATAGCATATGTTTTGATTTTGTCAATCGTTGACGGTGTAAATCCCTTCGCTGGTTCCTCTTGCAGTTACCCAACAATGTCGGATATCGAGAATGAACCTAACCTAAAGCATGAGGGAGTTTTCGTATCATCCATTGCTATAAGTCGGCGCGAAACAGATTTGGTTGCACCATGGCAGTCCTTGATGGAATCATTGAGAACGACTTTGGTCGTCCTGGTTATAGCTGATTCAGGTCATGTTTGGTTCCACCTTTTAAAATTAGCAGCTCCTGGAGACGCATGGGTATTTAATGAGTTGAATTGGCGTTTAGGGTGATGGGTAAAATCTGCGAACACCTGGTATCCGGAGTCATAGTTTAGTTGAGGAGTGGGAACTAAATCATCCTTTAGTGGGCTAGACTAAACCATCTAGATGAACAACAATATTTGGAAACTGAGTAAGGTTGAAATCTCCGGCCCGTAACACGTCGCCAGCTAGGACTGTGTCAGACTGTCCAGTAAACCGAGCAATGATATATGTATCCGTGCCAGCATCGGGATCCCCATTTTCATCGTACAATAAGTAAAATACGCCTGAATCAACAAATCCAAAAATCCTTTCGTCAGCGAGCAAGAAGTCATCGGGAGAACTGGGAAACAACGTTTTGACATCCTGACTAATATGGTCGTCGAAGTCTAAGTCATTGCCGTCAACTTTGAAATTGTTTAGCCAAATTACGTCATTTGTCCCCGTACCGCCAGTAGCCCATCCTTTTGGATCTCCCCAATTGAAAGTCATGATTGTGTTGTCGTATGGGTGGCTTGTGATTGCATTGAGGTCAGTCACATCAAAACCCTGACCGTCAACAACAATATCATCGTAGTCAAAGACGAACCTATCAGAATCGTTATCATCTGGGTCTGCTGGACCGTCTTCTAAGGGGTAATTCCCTCCTACCAGGGTATCATTTCCAGCTCCACCGTAGAGGTAATCTGAGTTCTGGGGTGCAACCAGAAAATCATCACCAGGTCCTCCTATCAAAACATTTTGGATTTCACCACGCCCATACAGGACATTGATGCCATCTGAGGGGTTTATGGGGTCTCCTGGTGGTAGCCGCTTGTCGGTATACCCCCCAGCGCCCGTTGAATCGGTGTAGGTCACAGTGACCGTTTGGGTATCACTATTACCATCACTATCGCTGATAGTGTATTCAAATTCACCAGGGTTGTCAGGATTAGCTAGGTCTTTGAGTTGAACTGTGACAGTTCCTCCGCCATCAGTCGATCTAATTCCATCCTCTCCCACTTCAATGTTAGTTTCATTTGTGATATTAGTGATGGTGACATTGTCTCGTTTTCCACTAGCAACAAACGCACTAGCTGGAAGTACAACTTCTCTGCCATCAGTTCCACCAAAATCAATCACAGTAATCGTCATCTCAGTAATCCCTTCAAGGGTCTGCTCGATAACCTCGAAGTCTTGGGTTACACTGACCTCCTGAACATTGTCAATCTCATTTCCACCGCCATCGAAGACTTTCCCTGTATTACCGTTGTCACTGAGGGTAACGGTTAGCTGAGCATCTCCTTCGTTTTCAGGTGTATAGGTAAAGTCCCCGGCACTTAACGCATCATCTAAGTCCGTCTGATTTCCTTCTACAACAACTTTTTGGGAGTTGTTATCGGTAACGGTCAAACCATCCCCAGATGCCGCAATTGTGCCTCCGCCTCCTCCGGTAACCTCCAGCGTCAAGGTCATGTTTTGACTACCAGCATCTGGATCCTTGATCTCAGTCCAGATGTCATGGATATTGAATGCTTCATCTTTGATGATTTCCGGTTCTGGCTCAACCGGACCGGGGGGAACGAGCTCCGGAGGATCATTAACGGGGGTTACAGTGATGGTTGAGGTTGCCTCACTTGAAGCATCATCATTGACAACAAAATTGACCGTACGATCGCCCCCATCCGGGTTGTCCTCCTCGCCGTCATAGTCAAATGCGATCGTCTCAATAACCGCTTGATAGGCTGCCGCACCGAGAGGATCTGCACCATCCGGGGTTAACGTCAGAATAAAATCATCCCCGCTGTCGTCCTCAGCAACGTCAATATTTTGAGCATCTGCAACACTGTCGTCCAAGCTCAAAATCTGATCGCCCCCAGATGGGTCAACTAACGTCACCTCAACCTTAGAAATCTCATTACTTGGAGCCGCAAGGAAGATATCAGACCCAGCGACATTAACCGCTCCCTGACCCTCAATATAGGTCGCACTGGTATCAACACCCGTTTCCAACTTGTCCAAGTCGATAATGGGATCGGTAACACTAACATCAACTGTAACCGTTGCCTCTTCGGAATTCTCAATGCCATCATTGGCACGATAGGTAAAGGTATCTGACTCTAAGAAACCGAGATTGGGGAAATAGCTATATTCACCAGTACTGCCATCAAACCCACTAATCGTGCCATTATCAGGGCCACCCGTAATGTTAAAGGTGAGAGCTTGTCCATCCACATCTTCACCCTCTAATGAGTCAGTGAAGGAACGACTGCTGTTCAAATCCAGGGTGATTGTCTCATCTTCAACCGTAGGAGGAGTATTATCCTCCGGATCATCAGGATCTTCCGGGTCATCAGGATCTTCCGGGTCATCAGGATCTTCCGGGTCATCAGGATCTTCCGGGTCATCGGGGTCCGACGGGTCATCTTCATCCACCGGCGGCTCAATCACTGGCGGCGTTCCTGGTCCTGGAGTTGGTGGCTCTTGGGGTTCCGTGGTGGTGTCCCCTGGGTCTGGTGCAGGGGGGAGTTCATCGTCGGGGTCAGCCACCGGCGGCTGGGGTGGGCCGGGGTCTGGAGTATCCGATAGGGTTAAGTCTTCCGTGAAGCTGTCATCGGTCAAAGTACTGCGGCGAACGTTGCGAATCACCGCCAGAAACTCCCCAGTGGCTAAGTTGGTGAGGACGAAATCACCCCGAGTGGAGTTGGCCTCTCGGCGAACAAAAGCAATGTTGATGGCTGACTCATCGACGGTTTGCCCTTCGGGTCCCCCGAGGAGGGCAATCTTATCGTTGGACTTGAAGCGTAAAATCTGCTCGGCGTCCTCAATGTTGGGACCACCCTGATTGATGTTGACAACAAAGATATTTTCCCCAGTTCCCCCAATCAGGACATCGGCGCCGCGATCGCCTGAAACGAGATTATTACCTCGTTCGGCCCAAATGGTATCATCCCCCTGGCCCCCATAGAGGAAGTCGTTCCCCAATCCTCCCACTAGGACATCGCTGCCATCATTACCAAAGAGGATATTCTCACCATCAACTGCAAACAGAGTATCATCGCCAACATCGCCGCTGAGAATGTTGTCCTGGTCGTTGCCAAACAGTTGGTCGTTGTCTCGTCCCCCCAGTAGGGTATCTTGACCCCGGCCGGCTCTCAGGATATCGTTGCCCTGGTTGCCAAAAATAATGTTGTCACCCCGGCCAGCCAGGATACTGTCATCGCCGCTCATGCCAACGATTGTGTCGTCGCCAAGGGTTCCAACGAGGACATCGGGGTTGTCGGTTCCGGTGATAATCGGCATGGTTTTTTGTTGGGTGGAGGGCGTTGAGGCGGGGAATCATGGGGGACTCCCGGCGTCATGGGTTTGAAATCGGTCAGGAGGCCTCGGGGGCTGTGTCTAAGGTTAATGTCTAAGGCTCCGAGGACAGTTCCCCTGTCGTCCTTTGTCGTTCGGGGTGGCGCGTTTGTTCCCCTGAGGCTCCTGTAAATCCGGAAATTTTACAAATCTTGATGTTTGGTTTAAAAACATCCCTGTCCCTATTCTGCCCTCTGAGTCAGGATTTGCCTACAGGGGGCGGAAAATTAAATACCCTTCTCGTTTGCGGTTAAGATTCAACCACCCCTCGCAACCGCTTCATGGCCTCAACTAAGGCTTCTGGGGTTGCGGTGAGGCTGATGCGTAAACAGTGCTGTTTGTGGGGCCAGTCTTCTCGCAGTCCGGGGAAGAAGGGTTCTCCAGGGACGACAATCACCCCAGCTTGTTTGAGTTCATTGTAGAGATGGCGATCGCTCGTGGGCAAGTCCCGGAACCAAATCCAGGCAAAAATGGACCCTTCTCCGGCATGAAGGAACCAGGAAAGGTGTTTCGGCATTTGTTGCTCTAAGGCTTCGGCCAGAACGGCATATTTGCGCTGATAATGGGGGCGAATCACCGACTCCGATAGGTGGGCCAGTTGGCCTGAGGCGATGGCCCTCGCGGCGATGGCTTGTCCATAGCGGGAGGAATGGATACAGGCGTTGGTCTGGAAGGACTGTAACACGTTGATGATGTCTTCGTGGGCGATCGCCACCCCCACGCGTTCCCCCGGAAGTCCGGCTTTGGACAAACTCAGACAATGCACCACATTTCCCCCCAACTGCGGCGTCATGGGGGTAAAGTTCAGGGCCGGAAACGGCGGTGCATAGGCAGAATCAATAAACACCGGTGCATCATAGGTGGCCGCTAAACCGGCAATTTTGCCCACTTCCTCGTCACTGAGGACATTTCCGGTGGGATTACAGGGCCGGGAAAAGATGACACAACCGGTGGTTTCGTCAATCTGCAACTGACTAAAGTCGGGGCGATATTTAAAGCGATGGTTCTCCTCGTCAATCTCCAAACTAGGTTTATAGGAGACGACGGCTTCGGGGACTAAACTCACGCCGCCATAGCCGGTATAGTCTGGACAAAGGGGAAGGACGACCTTTTTGAGGTTTCCGCCGGGAGTATAACCGCCAAAGGCGTTGGCGGCGAAGAAATAAATAGACTGGGAACCGGGGGTAATGAGGATATTGCGAGGGGTTAGATTAGCCCCATAGCGTTGGTTAAAGTCGTTGGCGATGGCGTCGATGAGGGGTTGATAGCCTTGACTGGACCCATAACGACAGACCACTTCGCCATAATCGGGACTGGCGAGCAGGTCTTGGGTACAATCGCGCCACATTTGTTCAATTTCGGGCAAAATAACGGGATTTCCGGCACTGAGGTCGATAAACTCTCGTCCATTCCCAGACTGGAGGGTTTCGATAATATCTTTCATAATGGCCCGCACCCCGGTGAGGTGGGACATTTGTTGGCCGATGGTCGACAATTGTGGATTCATGAGGGAACAGGGAACAGGGAACAGGGAACAGGGGGGAAGGGAAAAGGGGGAGAAGGGGATTTAGATTTCTAGTTTCTTGATTAGACTGGTTATCATTCGGCTTTCTTCTTTTAAAAATGGAACGATTTTATCTAATTCTTTTGATGTACACAAACCAACTCGTTTTGATACGATAAAATGAGTTTCCAATTCGTTGATAGAACCTCTAGCAATGTTTAGGAATCGAAGATAATCTTTTCTGTATTGCCGTCCATAGCCTTCTGCTATATTAGCCGGGATGGAGGTTGCACTGCGCCTTATTTGCTGAACCATACCATATAATTCTTCTTTTGGGAAGTTTTTTGTTATTAAGTAACATTGCTCAGCAATATCAATTCCCTTTTGCCAAATGAGCAATTCTTTGAAATCATTGATTTTAGCCATTTTGGGTAAGCCTCATAGCCTATTAGTATTTAACTATTCCCTGTTCCCTGTTCCCTGTTCCCTGTTCCCTGTTCCCTGTTCCCTGTTCCCT
>OFEU01000432.1_pt1 | contig 23520 bp, 25 predicted proteins | sample 1521221 | NCBI WGS metagenome assembly OFEU01 (sample SAMN03766357, study PRJEB24113) | microbial mat metagenome | isolation source: enrichment culture HLUCC-O from microbial mat sample contains cyanobacterium... | reverse complement strand
TGGGAGGGGTTAGGGGTGGGTTATGCCTCTTGCCTCTTGCCTCTTGCCTCTTGCCTCTTGCCATCCCCTCTTGGGAGGGGTTAGGGGTGGGTTATGCCTCTTGCCTAATTAAGCCATAAAGCTATCATCTCGCGGCCCCACGACCATTTGGAGAACCGTCGGTTCACCGCCTTTTTGATGAAATTTGTCGGCCCAACCTCGGATCAGTTCATCGAGTTCCGTTAGGGCATCTTGGAGGCGATCGCTGGGAATATCTAACTCTTCCAACAAGCGCATGGTTTTGGGTTCGCGCTGTGTCCAATCCCGCATCATACGGAAGTAGCGAGCTGTGTCCTCCACCATAATGTAGTTGCGTTCTTCGTCATTGATGGGGGAATAGGAGGCGCGAGTGAGGGCGTACACCGGCATTCCCCAAGGGGAGTCAATGCGGGTGACGGTTCCTGAGTAGATTAAACGCCGTTTAATATGCTCAGCCAAGGCTTCGCTGAGGGGCATCCGCCGTTCTGGGGGTAGATCTTCTTGGGAGCGACTATGCAGAAACTCGATTAACTCCATGAATTGGAAGGAGTTAATGGTTTGAGCATCGGGCAGGGGTTTCGGCAGTTTCCGTTCGAGTTGACGTTTCTCGTCTGGGGACAGGCTACTGCCAGCAATACGGGGTTTTCCCGGTTGCCAGGGGTATTGTTCGAGCCAAACATAGGGAAACTGAATCAGATAGCGAGGTTCTTGAGAGCCGAGCATCTTGAGAAGTTTCCCTTCGGTGAGGGCTTGGCGGACTTCTTCAACAATGACTTTGACCCGCCGAGGTTCGATATGATGCAGATGGCCCGTCATCCGCAAGTTTTCCCCTTGTTCGAGATAGGTTAAGTAAATTGCACATTTAGCAGCGGTGGCTGCTGCATCGAGAAAGGCTCCATGTCGGTGTCCGCTAGTCCGCATGGCAATGAAGGCCAAATAGAGCATGATTTGATCCATCGCGCTCGGACTCAGACGCTCGATCAAATCGGTATCCTTATTCATAACAATCCCTGAATCTATGAGTATTGGAGGGCCAATCAGGTCCCTCGGGTCAATCTGTTGGTTTCGGTTGAGAACGCCGAGACTCAGCACGAGATGACTTTACAATAGTGCCGGGAGTGACGTTCTCTGAGCGATCGCACGATGCACGCCTGGGTTTGGAGACTCAACTTATGAGTGTGGTTGCGGCTAGTGGCCAGACAACAAACTCTTTTTTTCGGGGAGTTTTCCCCTTTATACTCACTTTATCCCAACATCCTATCCGATTTCGTGGTCATCTGGATTCTTGTTGTGGCTACGTCCTCAGTTGAGAACTCGAGAGGCGATCGTGCAATTATCCTGCAATTGAGTTGTTTATTTCCCGGTTTTAATGGCTAATTTTAGTATTTCCCTTAGTCCTGCCGCTGTAGCTGAAGTGGAGCGCCTGCGACGTAAACAAAATTGCCCGATCGCACCCTTACGGGTTCGGGTGCGATCGGGCGGCTGTGCCGAGTTGTATTATGACCTCAGCTTTGAGGAGAACCCAGACGGTGATGACCGCTGTTGTACCTGTGATGGGGTGGCGATCGCCGTTGACGTGCTAAGCTTGCCCTACGTCAATGGACTCACGATTGACTACACTGAAGACTTAATGGGAGGCGGATTTCGCTTCTATAATCCTCACGCCGAGCGCACCTGTAGCTGTGGACATTCCTTTGTCCCCCAGGCTGATATCCCCCAGGCTGATTTGACCACTCACTGAGGGATGTTGACGCTTGCCCAAAATCGCGGTATAGTTGAAGACTGTTTCCAGATTTACCTAACGTCCGCTCATTAGCATTACTCATGCCCACAATTCAGCAGCTCGTGCGCAGCGAGCGAAAGAAAGCTCATAAGAAAACAAAGTCGCCAGCCCTAAAAAGCTGTCCCCAGCGTCGTGGAGTTTGCACCCGGGTCTACACGACAACCCCGAAAAAGCCTAACTCCGCTCTGCGGAAAGTGGCTCGGGTCCGTTTAACCTCTGGGTTTGAAGTGACCGCCTACATTCCGGGGATCGGTCATAACCTACAAGAACACTCCGTGGTGATGCTGCGGGGAGGTCGTGTGAAAGACTTACCCGGAGTCCGTTATCACATCGTACGGGGAACCCTCGACACCGCTGGCGTGAAAGATCGCCGCCAAAGTCGTTCCAAGTACGGTGCCAAGCGTCCTAAAGAGTAAGTCTCCTAGGACAGAATCCGCGAAGTTTATACTTTTTGAGAAGTTCAAGCCGAATTTATGTCACGTCGCAGAGTCGTTCAAAAACGTCCGGTTCCCCCCGATCCGGTTTATAATAGCCGCCTTGTTAGCATGATGACCCGTCGCATCATGCAGCATGGTAAAAAATCTTTGGCATCGAACATTGTCTACGATGCAATGAAAATTATTGAAGAGCGTACCGGTTCCGAACCGTTAGAGGTATTTGAAACCGCAATTCGCAATGCGACCCCTCTCGTGGAAGTGAAAGCTCGCCGTGTAGGTGGGGCGACCTACCAGGTTCCCATGGAAGTGCGTCCCGATCGCGGTGTGGCTTTGGCCTTGCGTTGGCTAATCGCTGCCACTCGTAACCGTTCGGGAACCACCATGGCCATGAAACTGGCCAACGAACTGATGGATGCAGCCAACGAAACCGGGAACACCATCCGCAAACGGGAAGAAACCCATCGTATGGCGGATGCGAACAAGGCTTTTGCTCACTATCGTTACTAAAGCGGGTATCCCGGCTTGGGTTCTGGGAAGTCCCCAAGAATTTTTTGCTTAAATCGTCGCTTAAGTCAAAGAATATTAAGATACAATAAGTATTGCTGTGTCCGCGTCTCCGATTTCAACTGAGAGAGGGGCGCGGCGGGTTGTGTGTGATTTCGAGTTTAGCGAGCCATCGCGGCTAGAAGTCTCCACCCCGAAAACAGCACATCATGAAGACACAGCGGCAGTACACGTAAAGGGAGGTTATTGTGTCACGAACAGTCCCGCTCAACAAAGTTCGCAATATTGGTATTGCGGCACACATCGATGCAGGAAAGACGACTACAACAGAGCGTATCCTGTTCTACTCGGGGATCGTCCATAAAATGGGCGAAGTCCATGAAGGAACCGCCGTCACGGACTGGATGGCTCAGGAGCGAGAGCGGGGCATTACCATTACTGCCGCTGCGATCACCACCAACTGGCTCGACCATCAAATCAACATTATCGACACCCCAGGACACGTGGACTTCACCATTGAAGTCGAACGGTCAATGCGGGTCCTCGATGGCGTTGTCGCCGTCTTTTGTTCCGTCGGCGGCGTACAACCCCAGTCGGAAACCGTGTGGCGGCAAGCCGATCGCTACAAAGTTCCCCGTATTGCCTTCGTCAACAAGATGGATCGCACTGGGGCCAACTTCTTCAAAGTCTATAACCAACTGCGCGATCGCCTGCGCACCAATGCCGTTGCGGTTCAAGTTCCCATCGGCAGCGAAAGCCAGTTTAACGGTGTCGTCGATCTCGTCGGCATGAAGGCCTTTATCTACAGCAACGACCTTGGAACCGACATTCAGGAAACCGCCATTCCTGAAGAAGTCTCGGAACTAGCAGCAGAATATCGTGAAAAACTCCTCGAAGCCGTCGCCGAAACCGACGATGCCTTGATGGAGAAATACCTAGAAGGGGAAGAAATCAGCGAAGAGCAAGTTCGCGCCACCCTTCGCAAAGGAACCATTAACGGAACCATTGTTCCCGTTCTTTGTGGGTCTGCCTTTAAAAACAAAGGCGTACAACGGCTACTTGACGCAGTTGTCGATTATCTGCCCTCACCGACCGAAGTTCCTCCGATTCAAGGAACCCTACCCGACGGAGAAGTGGCCACTCGTCCGGCGGATGACGAAGTGCCTCTGTCGGCCCTAGCCTTTAAGGTGATGGCCGACCCCTATGGTCGTTTGACCTTCGTGCGTGTGTACTCAGGCATCCTCAAAAAAGGAAGTTACGTGTACAACGCCACCAAAGACCAGAAAGAGCGGGTTTCGCGCCTGATCGTCCTCAAATCCGATGATCGCATTGAAGTCGATGAACTTCGTGCCGGAGATTTAGGGGCGGCTTTGGGCTTGAAAGATACCCTAACTGGAGATACGATTTGCGACGAGGAAGAACCCATCATCCTCGAATCGCTGTACATCCCCGAACCGGTGATCTCCGTCGCCGTCGAGCCGAAAACCAAGGCCGATATGGAGAAACTCTCCAAAGCCTTGCAATCTCTGTCCGAAGAAGATCCCACCTTCCGAGTGGTCACAGACCCTGAGACCAATCAGACGGTGATTGCGGGGATGGGTGAACTTCACCTAGAAATTCTCGTTGACCGTATGTTGCGGGAATTTAAGGTAGAAGCCGAAGTGGGTGCGCCTCAGGTGGCCTACCGGGAAACCATCCGTAAACCTAGCACCGCCGAGGGCAAATTTGTCCGTCAAAGTGGTGGTAAAGGGCAGTACGGTCACGTGGTGATCGAACTCGAACCCGGCGAAACCGGAAGCGGCTTTGAGTTCGTTTCCAAAATCGTTGGGGGTGCCGTTCCCAAAGAATATATTGGTCCGGCTGAAAACGGGATGAAAGAAGCCTGCGAATCTGGTATTCTAGCAGGTTATCCCCTGATCGACGTGAAAGCAACGTTGGTCGATGGGTCTTACCACGATGTCGATTCTAATGAGATGGCATTTAAGATCGCTGGCTCCATGGCGATCAAAAATGCGGTCACCAAGGCATCCCCGGTTCTTCTCGAACCGATGATGAAAGTTGAGGTCGAAGTTCCCGAAGACTTCATGGGCAACGTGATTGGCGACTTGAACTCCCGTCGCGGTCAGATCGAGGGTCAAGAGACGGATGATGGCCTTACGAAAGTAACGGCTAAAGTGCCGCTGGCATCCATGTTTGGATATGCCACGGACATTCGCTCGAAAACTCAAGGTCGTGGCATCTTTTCGATGGAGTTCAGCCACTATGAGGAAGTTCCCCGTAGTGTTGCTGAAGAGATCATCGCCAAAAGCAAAGGGAACGCATAACACAGAATAAGGAACACAAGATTCATGGCACGCGCAAAATTTGAACGCAACAAACCCCACGTCAACATCGGTACCATCGGTCACGTTGACCACGGGAAAACCACGCTAACCGCTGCAATCACGGCAACTCTGGCTGTGACCGGTCAAGCCAAAGCTCGTAAGTATGCTGACATCGACGCAGCACCTGAAGAGAAAGAGCGGGGAATCACCATCAACACCGCTCACGTTGAGTACGAAACCACTGAACGTCACTATGCTCACGTAGATTGCCCCGGTCACGCGGACTATGTGAAAAACATGATCACCGGAGCCGCTCAAATGGACGGCGCGATCCTGGTGGTGTCTGCCGCTGATGGTCCGATGCCTCAAACCCGTGAGCATATCCTCTTGGCTCGTCAGGTGGGTGTTCCTAGCTTGGTGGTCTTCTTGAACAAACAAGACCAAGTCGATGACGAGGAACTCCTGGAATTGGTTGAACTTGAAGTTCGTGAACTGCTCAGCGAGTACGACTTCCCTGGCGATGATATTCCTATCGTGACTGGCTCAGCTCTTAAGGCTATTGAAGCCCTCGAAGCCAACCCCGCTGTCGCCGCTGGTGAAGATGAGTGGGTTGACAAAATCCTCAAACTCATGGAAGAAGTGGACGCGTATGTGCCTACTCCTGAGCGTGATGTGGACAAAGACTTCTTGATGGCCGTTGAAGACGTGTTCTCGATTACGGGTCGGGGTACGGTTGCGACCGGACGGATTGAGCGCGGTATCATCAAAGTCGGCGACACGGTGGAACTCGTGGGCATCAAAGATACCCGCAGCACCACCGTCACCGGTGTGGAAATGTTCCAGAAAACGCTGGACCAAGGGATGGCTGGCGACAACGTTGGTGTGCTGCTGCGTGGGATTCAAAAAGGTGATATTGAGCGGGGTATGGTGTTGGCAAAACCCGGCACGATTAACCCTCACACCAAGTTTGAAGCTGAGGTGTATATCCTCAACAAAAATGAAGGGGGTCGTCACACTCCCTTCTTCCCTGGCTACCGTCCTCAGTTCTATGTGCGGACCACTGACGTGACCGGAACCATCAGCGACTTCACTGCTGATGATGGGAGTGATGCGGAAATGGTTATGCCTGGCGATCGCATCAAAATGACCGTTGAGTTGATCAACCCGGTGGCGATCGAGCAAGGAATGCGCTTTGCAATTCGTGAAGGCGGTCGTACCGTCGGCGCGGGTGCTGTGGCGAAAATCCTTCAGTAGACCGTCGGTCTAACGGTGGCGTTAGGGGCGCACTCGGTGTGCGCCCCTGATGTCTGTAGCCCCTTAATGGCTATTTGGGGAGGCGTCGCCCTCCCTTTCTCCTGTTATCTGAACCTCGACAATTAAAAATCCTTCAACATCATGGCAACGATTCAGCAGCAAAAAATTCGTATTCGCTTAAAAGCCTTTGACCGTCGCCTCCTCGATACATCTTGCGACAAAATTGTGGATACGGCCAACCGCACCAGTGCCACCGCTGTTGGTCCGATTCCTCTACCTACCAAACGCCGGGTTTATTGTGTGTTGCGATCGCCTCACGTCGATAAAGACTCCCGCGAACACTTTGAAACCCGCACCCACCGCCGCATTATTGATATTTACCAACCTTCGTCTAAAACAATTGACGCACTTATGAAGTTGGATCTACCGGCTGGGGTTGATATTGAAGTCAAACTCTAATTAAACTCCACAGGAATTTGGCTTGAGCCACTCTCCCCCGCCATCTCTGGGTTAACTCATCGTTGAAGTCACGCTGAGCCATTCGAGAAGACCGGGGGATTGTCTGCCCAATGAGTTAGAATAAAAGGCGCAACCCTGACAGACGGAATCATGGCTACCTCGTCTTCTATCGCTGTTCGAGAACTTCCCTTATTTCCTCTCCCGGAGGTCGTCCTGTTTCCCGGTAGACCGCTGCCGCTGCATATTTTTGAGTTTCGCTACCGCATGATGATGAATACTATCCTCAACGGCGATCGCCGCTTTGGGGTACTCATGTGGGACCCCAATAATCGCGAAGCCGCTCCCGTAGGCTGTTGTGCTGAAATCATCCAGCATCAGCGACTTCCCGATGATCGCTTGAAAATTTGGACGGTTGGACAACAGCGGTTTCGGGTGTTGGACTATGTCCGAGAAAAGCCTTACTATGTGGGTCTAGTGGAGTGGATCGAAGATCATCCTCCTCAACAAGACTTACATCGCTTAGCCACCGATGTCGAAGAACTTTTACGAGATGTTGTGCGCCTGTCAGCTAAATTGATGGACCGTGAGATCGAACTTCCCGAGGATATCCCGAGTTTACCCACAGAACTGTCATACTGGGTCGCCGGAAATCTCTATGGTGTGGCCTCAGAACAGCAAACCCTGTTAGAAATGCAGGATACGGCGACTCGCTTAGAACGAGAATCGGAAATTCTAACCACGACTCGTAATCATTTGGCGGCGCGGACTGTTCTCAAAGATACCTTTGACCCTTCCTAATTAAGCCGGGTGGTTATTTGAACTGAGTTGTCTTGAGTCAAGTTTTTGTCAGAAACGAGGTGAATTACTATGGGCGAATCCAAACGTCGTAAAGAAGCCCTAGGGGAAAAGTATGGCCAGGAACCCTATATCTTGCCCTGGCTACCGATTACCAAACGGCAATCAGAACAGTTCCTAAAATGGTCAAGCCGGGGGGCTTGGGCAGGCATTGTCGCCCTGATTATCATTTGGATTTCTGTCGTCTTTATCGGGCCATCCTTTGGCTGGTGGGGTCTGGGTTAGTACCCATCCCGCCCCCAGAATCCCAGCCCCAGAGTCCCAACCCTAGAATTCCACAACATTGACGCAGCTGGGATCGAGGTTGTGGGGTCTCTGGGACCTGTTTTCTGAGTTGGGATTGATAGAAATATCAAATAACTTTACACTCTACTCATAATCGGGATCAGAGTGGCAGGTTGTTAGTGTGTCGTTAGTACCGGGAGCGATCCCTGAGGCACTTAAATTTAAATTTCCTGAATTGTCCAGGATTCTGTAGAAAGGGAACCTTAGACAGGACAAGGATTTGCGCCACCCGTAGCCTAGCCTAACCCCTCGCCGTATCGTTCTCTGTGTCGTACGATACCTCACATCTAGGGAACCTAAGTTAGCGTTGGGCAAGTCGACCAACCCGACATGACTCCGTTGGGGGACGACTCTGTATGGCTTGCTAGGAAACCCAATATGAGAGACATTGTTAAGTAAAGTTTAAATTGTTAACCCGCGTCTAGCGTGTGAGAGGAGGAGAACCGTGTTTATACGACTTGCCGAACAGCATCGTCAATTCGTCCAAGAATTGGTGATGAACCTAAAAGCTTTAGCCGTCGTGCTAGAGCGTCGGGGCTATCTTGCTTCATGCTATACCTGCGGCAGTCAGATGAACAGCGCGTCGTTTATGGTTAGCCTAGGCGACAATCATCTCATTCGCTTCCTGGTGTCCGATTATGGCATTACCTGGACTGAGATGCGTGACGATCGCGAACTGATGAAGCTCGAAGGTGCCGAAGCCATCGCCCAATTGCAAGAATTAGCTAATTTGGTGAAATACCAAATTGCCCCGCAAGATTATCGCCCAACGGCCGTGCAACAGGCGTAAAATAGGGTTAGATCCTTGCGATCGCCGCATTTCACCCCGTGCTATTGGGTATTTTCCATGACAGATCTCGATATTGGCTGGCAGCACCGTTATATTGACACCAATCGCATCCGACTCCATTGTGTCACCCAAGGAGAAGGCGATCTCGTCGTCCTTCTCCATGGGTTCCCCGAGTTTTGGTATTCCTGGCGTTATCAAATTCCGGCCTTAGCCCGTCATTTTAAAGTCGTTGTTCCCGATTTGCGCGGCTATAACGACTCCGATAAGCCCTCAAGCGGCTATGATCTCGATACCCTGAGTCAAGATGTGCGAGGCACTATTGCCGCCTTGGGCTATCGTAGCGCTCACATTGTCGGTCATGACTGGGGAGGGGCGATCGCCTGGCATCTCGCCCATACCTATCCCGAGTCTATCAATCGCCTGGCCATCCTCAACGCCCCCCATCCCCATCAGTTCACCCAAGCCCTCACCAGTAACTTCGATCAACTCCGCCGCAGTTGGTATGTGCTGGCCTTACAAATCCCCAGCCTCCCCGAATGGGTGATTCGTAACAACCTCAAAGACTTCGTACAAAACCTATTCCGGGAAAACGCCATTCGCAAAGGGGCTTTTGGCCAGGAAGATAACCAAATTTACCAAGCCGCCCTAGAAAAACCCGGCGTGCTCAACTCCATCGTCAAGTATTACCGTCAACTCTCAGCCCCGCAAACCTGGCTCAAAAGCTGGGGGCGATCGCTCGATCCTATCACCGTTCCCACTCTAGTTCTCTGGGGGGAAGACGACTCATTTCTCAGTACCAGTCTGACTCAAGGTTTTGGCAAACTGATTACCGCCCCCTTCCAACTCGAACTCATCTCCCAATGCGGCCATTGGATTCAGCAGGAAGTACCGCAAACCGTTAATCGCAAACTGCTCAACTTCCTCAGCCCGAACTAGAGGGAAATACGGGCGAACCGGAGTTCGCCCGAAAGCAGCTAACAACCCCGTTAATGGCTATGGCTATGGCTATGGCCGTGATCGTGGCTATGGCTGTGGCCGTGGCTGTGGCCATGTTCATGACCATGACCATGATCGAAGCCATCTTCGTCATGATTGTGGAAGCGTTGGGCCACTTCAATGGCTAATTGAGGATTCACCTCAACTCCCTCTTGTGAGAGTAACTCCTCAATATGGGACTCAGCCCAGCCGGCCACCATCTCCAGAAACTCCGGGCGATCGTTCACACAGGACATCTGGACATAGGTGACATCGGGATAGCGACGGTGTATTTCATGGACAATATGATGTACATCCAACAGGGTTTCATGGTTTTCCGTGGCGAAGCCAATGGGCATCATCACGATCGCCCGCGCCCCTAACTGCACTAAGTTATCAATGGCCTGATTGGGATTGGGCTGTGTCCATTCAATCAAGGGCGTATCATGGTTGAGCCAACCCACAGAAATCAGGGGATAGCGGTACATGAGCCGCTCCCGGACTGCCTCATAAAGGGCCTGACTCTCATCAACGCCAGAGGTAAAGCCTTTCGCCTTCATGGGACAGCCATGATTCATTAAGACGATACCAATTTGCGAGGGCAAATAGGCCGCCGCCAACTCCTCGGCGATACGTTCTTCGACCATCTGAGCCATCAAATCCAGATATTGAGGCTGATTGTAGAAGGAGGGAATATATTTCAACCCCTTGACCCAATGCTCCTCGCCATCAGCTAATTTGGAGAGAGCCTGGTTCACCTGTTCAACGGCAATTCCACTGGTAAACACGGAATCCACCACCAGCAGGGGATAAATCAAGAGTTTCGTGAAACCTTGCGCTTTAACATCAGCTAACACCTGTTCCGGGAGGAAGGGAGCGCAGAAGTTGAAGGCCTTAAACACCTGAACGCGATCGCCCCAGCGTTCCTGAAGCTTTTGCTCAATCCCTGCCCGTTGTTGCTCAAAAATGGCATTGTGGGGAGAGATAAAGTCATGATGTTGATGGCCCCACTCATGGCGGTCAAAAATAGCCAACAGTCGGGCCAACGGGGGATAGAGCCAATCGGGAACCGGGGCGAATTTCGCGGTGAGCAGGTGTAGGGCCTGTTCGTTGTAGTTGGCGAAATCCTCATAGCTCTCAACTTCACCGTATCCCATCAAGAGGACGGCGACGCGATGATCCGATGGTGTGGAATTGGGGGAATGGGTGGTCTGTTCGTGGGTAACAACCAAGATGACAGTCTCCTCTGAAGCGATCTAAATGTACTGCAACGGATTTGGCACGTTACAGCGGATAATGTCAACATAACACAGGGGTTTGACCCGCTGTGGTTACAGGATTGTTAACAGGGTTTAGCGGCTATGACCCTTTGTCTTTGTCCAGGGGTTCACTCCCCCAGTCTTACGGAACGATTTTGCCAAGTTCTGGGGCTAGATCCGGTTCTGATTTTACCCACCTCAACTCATCTCCCCTATTCCCCCCTCCATATCCTCGATTTCGCCCGCCAGCAGGGGCTAGAACAGCCTTGTTTTTTGGCGTTTAGTGCGGGAGTCGTTGGGGCGATGGGAGCCGCCTATCTGTGGCAGCAACAGGGGGGAACGGTCAAGGCGGTGATTGCGGTTGATGGTTGGGGGGTTCCTCATCTGGGAGACTTTCCCTTGCATCGTCTCAGTCATGACCGAATTACTGATCAGCAGTCGGCTTGGTTGGGAGTGGGGGGCGATCGCTTTTATGCTGATCCCCCTGTGGCGCATTTGGATTTATGGGCCTATCCAGAGCGGGCGCGAGGGGTTGAGTTGCCCGAGTCGGGGCCAAGGCAAAACACTGATGCAGCGGCGTTTATTCGGGGCTTATTGAGGCATTATGGGGAATTAGATAATTGACTGAGCTTGTTGCATAAGGGGTTTGGGGATTTTATTCTGAATTCGAGAATATCGAATAAAATGGAGGTGATACCTAATAGGTCATGGTATCCGTAGTAAGAGAAAATTAATTTATTGTTTATTTTTCTGAAACAGGAAAGATAAAATATGGTGAATTTAAGAATTACAGACAATCAATTAGACAATCTGAATATTTCCGACGAGGGGCGACAACGAGCATTGCAAAGGGCACAGGAGGTTTATGTGATGACCCTTTTAGAGATGGGCGAGATTACCAGTGGTCGAGCGGCTAAGCTTTTGGGAATATCTCGCTTAGAGGTTATTGAGATGATGAATCAATATGGTATCTCGCTTTTTGATGACTCCCAGGATTTGGACTCTTTAAAACAGGAAGTTGATGGGATGGAATTGTTATTGAATGAGCCTGAAGTTGAATGATTGTTGTTTCTGATACAACGCCCATTAGCGAATTGACAAAGGTGGGTTATCTAATGTTACTGCCTAAGCTTTTTGGCACAGTGATGGTTCCTGAAGGGGTTTTTAATGAATTGCAAGCGGGGGATCATCCTGTATCTAATTTGGTACGAGATTTATCTTGGCTTATAGTAGTTACCGTGAACGATCGCCAGAAAGTCAGTGAGTTGCAAAAGGTCAATGGATTAGACTTGGGAGAATCTGAAGCGATCGCCTTGGCGGAGGAGATGGGTGCGGCTCAGGTGTTAATTGATGAAAGGGCCGCCAGGAGAGTGGCGAAACAGCGTCATCTACCTTTGATCGGTACGATGGGTGTTTTATTATTGGCTAAACGTCAGGGTTTATTGACTCAGGTGAAGGAAATTTTGGATAAGATGCAGGCTCAAGGAACTAGAATTTCTGAGCGACTTTATGGTCAGGTTTTGACGTTAGCGCAGGAGTTGGACAACTATAATGAGTAATTATTCGGCTTTTGAAGCGTTATGGGGAATTAGACGGTTGACGCTGTTTGGCACGCCAAGCCCCATAGACGAGTCTGAGGGCTTCCTTGGAGACGCGATCGCTCAGATAAGTCCATAACACCTCTAACGTCGCCCCAGGATGTCGTTCACAGACTTGTTCAATCTCCCGTTGCTGTTCCGGGGAAACCAACCGATCTAAATCCACCGGTTGCCCCATTTCCAAGAGTTCCGCTAAGTGACGGACAATGCGAGAGGGGCGTAAATTGCGTTCTTTGGCGATCGCCTCAATGTCCCAACCTTTCTGATGTAACTCCAGACTATAAAGATGAGTTGGACTGGGTTCTGAGTTTTGGGGGAAGCGATGGCCCTCCCGTTTAATCACCGCTTTCACTAAGCGAATTTCCTCATAGGGATAGACGCCGCCAAGGTACTCATAGACGGGTTTCAACTTATCCGTATTCAGGGCCTGAATGGCTTGGCGAATTGGTTGTTGATGATCCTGGGGAACGAGAGTATTGATATCAATGGCTTCCCCCGCTTGCAGGAGGCGTTCGAGATGGCCATAAATGGTACTGGGGGAAAGATTACGAGCCAGGGCAATCTCGGAAACGCTTTTGCCCTGTTGACATAAGGCCAGGGTTTCTCGGTGGGTGTCCCCTAGGGCGGTTGTGGTAGGGCGGCTGGCGTAGCGCTTGGGGGGGGCGCTGGCTTGGCCCGTGGTAAACTCGCGAATTAGGGCTACAAAGCGATCGCCATAATGATCGAGTTTATAGCGCCCCACCCCCGAGAGTTGCGCAAACTCCACCAAGGTTTGCGGCCGTTGCTGGGCCATCAGTCGTAGGGTTGAGTCAGGGAAAATCGTGTAGGGGGCTGCGGAACGTTCATTGGCGATTTGTTTGCGCAACGCCCGCAGTTGGAACATTAAGGCGTCGGCTTCGGCGGCTAAGGGAGTGCGGCGATCGCCCTCGAAGGCACTGACGGTACGGGGAAGCGCTACCTCTACCTTACGCTGTTGGCGCATAATCTCCCAACTGAGAGCATTGAGTTTCAAGACGGGATAACCATCATCGGTTTCATCGACAAAACCGCGATGTTTCAGGGTTCGGGCTAAGGCCCGCCATTGATCTGCCGTGCGATCTTTGCCAATGCCATAGGTGGAGAGGCGATCGTGGCGATATTGCTTAATTTTTTGCTTTTTCGAGCCTCGCAACACATCAATAATGTGAGTTACCCCAAACCGTTCCCGACAGCGCGCGACACAGGAAAGGAACTTCATCGCTTCGATTGTCCAATCCTCTACGGGTTTGGGATTACGGCAGTTATCACAGGTTTGGCAGGGTTCGCCGAGGGTTTCGCCGAAGTAGCGCAGCAGGATACTGGGGCGACATTCGGTGCTGTCGGCGTAGTCGAGGACTTGGCGCAACTGTTGACGAGCAATTCGTTGTTCGTGTTCATCAGTTTTTTGGCCGATAATCCAGTCAACTTTGCTGACATCGCTATAACTGAGAAAGAGGATACATCGGGCCGGTTCTCCATCTCGCCCGGCGCGGCCGGTTTCTTGGTAATAGCTTTCTAGGGTTTTGGGCAAGTCATAATGAATCACAAAGCGCACATCGGGTTTGTTGATGCCCATGCCGAAGGCGATGGTGGCTACAATTACTTGTACATCGTCGCGGATGAAGCGAGTTTGGTTGTTGGAGCGATCGGCATCGCTCATCCCGGCGTGGTAGGGAAGGGCGTCGATGCCATCTTGGCGCAGTTTGTCGGCCAGTTCATCGACTTGGCGACGACTGAGACAGTAGATAATCCCGGCACCGCCTTGGCGTACCAGTTGGTAGATTTGATTGTAGCTATCTCGTTTTTTGGGGCGTACTTCGTAGGCCAGGTTGGCGCGGTAGAAGCTGGCGATATGGACTTGGGGCTGTTTGAGGGAGAGTTGCTGGATGATATCCTGGCGGACGCGATCGGTGGCGGTAGCGGTGAGGGCCGTCACGGGAACATCGGGGTAATAGTGGCGTAGTCGCGAGAGTTGGCGATATTCGGGGCGGAAGTCATGGCCCCATTCGGAGACGCAGTGGGCCTCGTCGATGGCGAATCCTGAAAGGCCCGGTTGCGATCGCACCTGGTTGAGTAAGTCCAAGAAATGGTCGCTTAAGAGTCGTTCGGGGGCGACGTAGAGGAGTTTAATTTGCCCCTGACGCACGGCCCGGACGCGATCGCGAGCTTCGAGACCGTTTAGGGTACTATTGAGGAATGTTGCCCCGAGTCCATTGGCTTGCAGGCTATCGACTTGATCTTGCATCAAGGCAATTAGGGGAGAGACGACGACGGTAACTCCTGGACGTAATAGGGCCGGAAGTTGAAAGCATAGGGATTTTCCGCCTCCTGTGGGCATAATGACCAGTTGATCGCGGTTTTGCAGGGAGGCTTCCACGATCGCCTGTTGTCCGGGACGAAAGCGATCATAGCCAAAATACTGTTTGAGAGCGCTAGTGAGGGAGTCTGTTAGGGGGGCAGAAGCAGACACGAATCCTGTTTTGAGGGGATGAAGCATCCGTATTTTAGCAGAGATCTCAGCCGGTAGACCGGGGCCGGATCTAAGTTCGCTGCTGCGATCGCTCAGGCGACCCCCCTCTCTGGGGGAGAAGGGTTCGTTGGGTTTATCGAACCGTAAGGGTTTAACTTTTCAATCAGGCAGTTTTTGATTACAATAAAGCCACAATTAAGCGAGTGTCATTCCTTGCTATAACTCTAGCTTGTGTCGATTGAGTTCTCGATATTTATATCCTGATCAGGCAGCCAGTTCCTTTCAGTTTTAATCACTAATCTCTATGGATAATTTACCTCAATGGCTACCCGATACCCCCATCGTTCCCTTTACTGTCTTACTATTAGTCGTCCTGACCGTTCCACCATTATTTGAGCGCTTGAGACTGCCGGGGCTAGTGGGACTGATTGCCGCCGGTGTTGTTCTAGGCAATGATGGCTTAGGACTCCTAAATCCCGCTGATGATTATATGAAATTGTTTACAGACATTGGCAAAATTTACCTAATGTTTGTAGCTGGACTAGAAATTGATTTAGCGGAGTTTCAGCGCAAAAAAGACCGGTCGTTGGTCTTTGGTGTGGCGACCTTTGCAATTCCTTTAGTTGCTGGAACACTCATGGCAACGGCCTTTGGCTATGGCTTAAATGCTGCTGTTTTAATTGGGTCTTTGCTCGCTTCCCATACACTTCTCGGTTATCCCATTGTCAGTCGCCTCGGTGTGGCAGGCAATGAAGCGGTGACTGTCACTATTGGCGCAACCATTTTCACGGATATTGCCGCATTGTTGGTTTTAGCAATTTGTGTTTCAATTCATGGAGGTGATTTTTCGGCCACCAGTTTGGTGATTCAAATTACAGCACTTGCTCTCTATACAGGGGCTGTTTTGGTGGGACTGGATCGCGCTGGAAAACTTTATTTTAGACGAACTGGTGACGAAGAAAGTAACCAATTTTTGTTTATTCTTTTAGCCGTCTTCCTGGCAGCAGTTGGGGCGCAAGTTATCAATGTTGACCAAATTGTTGGTGCTTTCTTGGCTGGGTTGGCAGTTAACGATGTAGTCGGTCGTGGACCGGTTGAGAATAAGGTTGAATTTGTGGGAAGTACCCTATTTATTCCCTTCTTTTTTGTAGGGATGGGGTTACTGTTAGACCTCTCGGCGTTTATGGAGAGCTTTACCGAAAATTTGGGGTTTGTGATTGCGATTGTTTTAACTCTGGTGACGGCCAAGTTTTTAGCTTCGATGGCGATCAAGGTAATCTATCATTATAGCTGGAATAGTACAATGACCATGTGGTCGTTATCAATTCCGCAAGTTGCGGCAACCTTGGCGGCGGCGTTGGCTGGATTCAATGCCGGGTTAATTCCAGATTCTGTGTTTAACAGTGTCGTGGTTCTGATGTTGATCACCTCGGTGATTGGTCCTTTAGCGACCTCTCATTTTGCTCGCAAGTTACCCTTGTCTGGGGGAACTATAGGAGAAAGAGACGATGAAGAAAATACAGATTTAGCTCCATTGACCTTTTTCCCAAAAGAGAAACCGTTTAAGGTGGTTGTCCCCGTGTCTAACCCCATAACGGAACGCTATTTAATTGAAATGGCGGCAATTTTAGCCCGACAGCGTTCGGGTTCGATTGTACCATTGGCCATCGCCGAAGCCCATTTAAAAATGGATGAACCGGACTTAGATGTGGCAATTCGCCGCAGTGAACGGTTGTTACAACGAGCCATTGATGTCAGTAATGAGTTTAAGGTAGAAGCGATACCCCGGATTCGCATTGATAGTGATGTAGCTCATGGGATTAGTCGCACGGCGCGAGAGGAAAATGCCAGTACCATTGTCATGGGTTGGAATGAGACCATTGGCATTCGAGCGCGTTTATTTGGCAGTGTCGTCGATAGTGTGTTTTGGTCGTCTCATTGTCCGGTTGGGGTGATGCGGTTGTTAGATGATCCCCTGAACATTCATCAAATTTTGGTTCCGGTGAAAAGTTTAGCCCCCCAGGTGATGGAGGCGATGCGGTTTGCTCAGTTGTTTGCTGAGTCGAACCAGGCGGAGTTAACGTTGCTGCATATCTGCGATCGCCGCACCACCCCTGAGCAAATTCAGGAGTTTGAAACTTCGTTGATGACGATATTTCATGGGGGAGGATCTCAGGTTCCGGCCCAGATGAAAACCGTCGTATCTGATGATATCGCTCAAGCGATTTTAGAAGCGTCTCAAGAGGTGGATATGGTGGTTCTTTGTTCTCGGCGACGACGTACCGCTGGGGGATTGGCGGTGAGTGACGTGGCGACGAAGATTTTGGGACAAATTACTTGTTCGATGGTGTTGTTTGGAGAACCCCATTGGTAGCGATGTTGGACAAGCAAAGGTTACGGCGATCGCTGTTGCAGTCTCGTCGTCAGTTGTCTGAGGGGGAATGGCGCGATCGCAGCGATCGCCTCTGTGAACAAATCCGCCAATGTCCCCGGTTTCAGTCGGCCCAAACAGTTCTCAGCTATGTCAGTTTTCGCCAAGAACCGGATTTATTAGGATTAGTCACGGGAGAACGTCGCTGGGGGTTTCCTCGCTGTCAGGGAGAGTCGTTATTGTGGCATTCTTGGCAAGTCGGCGATCGTTGGTGTTCGGGAGCCTTTGGCATTCGCGAACCCGATCCCAACTCCCCCCAAATTTCTCCTGAGACGGTGGATTTGATGTTAGTTCCGGCACTGGCCTGCGATAAACGGGGATATCGCCTAGGATATGGCGGTGGGTTTTACGATCGCCTCCTCAGTCAACCCCAGTGGCGAGAGATTCCCACCCTGGGGATTGTTTTCGAGTTCGCCTATCTGGCTGAGTTACCCATTGAACCCTGGGATTGTCCCCTGACGGGAGTTTGCACTGAGGCGCGATGGGTGGAAACCAGCCCCTGACGGCAATGTTAAATTAGAACCATCGCCCCTCTCCCTTGGTCGCCATGACGGTCAGAAAAAACGTTACTTCCTTACCGGATCACACCCAACTCCCCTGTGAGGATGGAACCTCCGTGGAAAACTGGACAGAAATCCTAGCCTCCTCACCGGATCATACCCAACTCCCCTGCGAGGATGGAACGTTTGTGAAAAACGTTCAAGAACATCCGCAAAGCATTCTCCTGACGGATTCGATTCTCCCCATCCTCACCGCTAAACATCCCGAGGGAGATTACTGTATTGGTCAAGATAGCGGCATTTACTGGCGCCTGAGCGATCCTCCCCAACGAGGCGCTGTCTCCCCCGATTGGTTCTATGTTCCTCAGGTTCCCGCCACCTTAGACGGACAAGCGCGACGTTCCTATGTCCTTTGGCAAGAACATATCCCCCCCGAGATTGTCATCGAGTTTGTCTCGGGAACGGGGGCTGAGGAACGGGATAAAACCCCCTGGACGGGCAAGTTTTGGGTTTATGAAACGGTGATTCGTCCGGCCTACTACGCCATTTACGAGGTGCAACGGGCCAGTGTGGAGGTCTATGGTTTAGTCCGCAACCATTATGAGTTAATTGGGGCCAACGAACGGGGCCACTTCCCCATTTCTGAATTGGGGGTTGAGTTAGGGATCTGGACGGGACGTTATGGCAATATGGAACTCCCTTGGCTGCGTTGGTGGGATAGTCAGGGGAATTTACTCTTAGATGGGGAGGAGCGGGCCGAGCAAGAACGCCAACGAGCTGAGCAAGAACATCAACGAGCTGAGCGTCTAGCGGCCCGCTTGCGAGAGTTAGGGGTTGATCCCGATGAACTCTAAATAAATGTGAACCCAAACCGACTTAGTTAGCGAAGCCATGCTTTTGAGGCTGGGAGTCTTGTCTCTCTAACTGATTTGGATTCAACGGTTTTGAGGCTTCTGGCTTTAAATGTTGATTTTGTTAGAGCCACTGTTTTATAGTGAGCGATCGCACATCCTATTGCTACTCTCTTGATTATTTTAGTCCAGCGATTTGAGACGGGGATTGTTATGTATAATGGCAGAATAAGAGATGTGGCGGAAGGAGAATTGAGAGCTGATGGAGTGGCAAGGGGTGATTAACTCGATTGATGATTTTGTGTTTCAGAAAACTGGAGAACACTTAGATAGCCTGCAATTTGCGATTTTAAAAGGCGTGCTGAATGGTCAAAAATATGTGGCGATCGCTAAGCATTACGGATGTAGTACGGGTCATGCCAAGGACAAGGGATACGAACTATGGCAATTGTTGTCAAAGGTCTTTGGTGAGGAAGTGAATAAATCAAATTTAGTCGCTACAGTTGAGCGTTTAGGATTTGTCAACTATCAGCATCATATTGTCAGGAATTCCGTGAAAATTAGTCATATTAATTTTTGTGGTAATGATGAAACGGAAAAAATAAAAAACCAGGATAAAGTCAATCCTGACACTATGCGTGAAGAAAAAATAGTTGAACAGCTCTTGCAAGAAACTAAATTCAAGGCTGTAGAGAAACTCGGCAAGCTAGGCTTAACACCAGAACAAATTGCGGAATCTTTAGATTTGCCATTGCCAGAAGTTCAGAATTGGATGGAGTAACTCAGATAATTTTTTGGGATTTCAAATTAGATTATTTAGTATCACAATATGGATTTTGAATGACACTATTTGGTTCTATACTATCTATAAGCCAGGTGCTTTTTTGTTGATTGAAAATCAAATTGAATATTAGACTTTCACAGGAAGTTTGACCGTTTCTCATGTGATATTTTAACCAAATTTTAATTTTGGCTTGGCTATTATTTTTTGCAAACGTCCGAAAAGCATATACTTCAACTTTTCTAACAGAATCCCACCAGTTATCATTAACATTTTCCGCAGCTTCTTGTCGCCAAGAGTCGCTGAGTAAATTAATTGCTGCCCTCCTATCTTTTGGGGCTAAATTATAATACCTAACAATTATTTGCTTGGGATCGGAGTTATGAGCAGCAGTTTGCTGTGGAGATAATTCCTCTTTTTTATTGATTACAATACTTGTCCATATGTCAACACCAACCACGATAATGCAAACCCAAAAAATGAATGACATAGTCGTTAAAAATTGAGGGTAAGTCATTCCGGATCCCGATTTTTTACATTGCTTCACTAAAAAAAATTAATAGTTTTATGTCTTTATCAAAAAAGTGGTTCTTTTGGGTTCAGGGTTATAAGGAAAAATTATGGCAGATTATATCCCTTACTGTAGGGGCATAACCCACCCCTAGCCCCTCCTGGGAGGGGCTTTTTCGCCTCTAAAATTTGGTATACCATGCAACAAATTACACCATATATCCTGAAGACCCAAAAAAGTTGAAAGTTTTGCGAGCCACAAACTTTCAGGATACAAGGACGCTGACCTATAAAGTATGGCACGAGTTTTGAAAAATGTTATTGTAGCATTAACCATTTTTTTTATCGTAGTCATCCCAAACTTCAAATTCAGTTCTAATAACAATACTTTTGTTGACTTCTTTGCTATAAAAAACTTCCAATGACTTTTCTGTTTGAACGATATTACCTGTAATTTTTGCTAAACCATTATTTTTTTGGAGAATTGGACTATTGTTTACAGATAAGCTTGGATTACGTTTTGAATCAAATACTTCCATTGTTGCTCCTCCTGTTGTCTTTTAGAAAATAGGTGATTCTGTCAAAGATTAGGGATAAAGTATGTATTTTGCAATACAGCATTTTCCCGTTGATGGCAATATAGGCTCAGGTTTAAATAAACCAGAAATAAGGGTTTATATTCTTTTGGTTGTACTTTACAGAAATACAGAAATTAGGTTTTCCGGATACTATCGAACCTTGTTTTCATCTTTTTCTTAAGTTCTTCGGCATACATTGTTTTGATTTCTTCAGGATAGTTACTGTTAGATACATTGTTAATTTCACTCCCAAAAATATCAAACACATCCTTCATCTTTCTTACTTCAGTTTCAGCTTTAATTCGGTTAACTTCAACATTTATATCTCCTAGTACTCTTTCATAAGTTACACGAATGTCATACCATGCACCTCCGACTACGAGCGTGACTGCTGTGACTGGGGTTGCCAAAGCTCGACCCACAAAACCTAAAACTATTTCCCTTTCTACGGAGTTGGGAATTATCATATTTCCACGATCATTTTCGTAGTGTACTGGGACTCTTTTTCCCGCGACAACAATTTTGTCATTCATTGATTTTTACTCCTATACTAATTTTAATTTGCATTGACAAATCCGACAAAAACTGAAATTATTAGCACCCATATTAAGATGGGTTGCCATAAAGAAAATCCAGTGATAGTAGCGGCCAGAAAACCTGAAACTGTAATCGCCCCTCTGACCGCCAGCCGAGTTTCTTTAGAGTCAGCATGACCATATTTTAGCTTGTACTGAGATGTGGCAGTTTTTAGTGGTAAATTTGGTATGAATGGCGTATTTCCCGGAAGATTTTTGTTTAGAGAACGTGCCACCCAAATTATCATTTTTTGGGAAGGATAAATTAAAATAACAATCAAAATGAAAGCGATGCAAAAATCAATCATTGTTCAGACTTACCTAAGTTTATTTTTTTTGGATTCCTGATTTTCTTTTTTCTGTTACTTTATTTTTCATTGCATCTATTAAATCTGATTGATACTTTTGTTTTTCCTCTTCTGAATAGTTACTGTTTACAAGTTGGCTAATACACTGCCCAAAATCTTTGTAAGTCGATTCTATGACGTGTTTATCTTGATCTATTTTTTTGTTATACAATTTCGCTTTAAGCCTAAGAAACAAATTGGAATCTTGCTGAGTAACATTTAGGCTCAAAATTCTATTAAAAAAACTTACAATAACTACCAATGATTTAACATGAATAGTCAAAACTTCTTCGAGGTAATTCTCTAAAATTTCTATGTCTGTCGTGCTAGGCTCGATCAGTCGACCGACTTCATCTTCAAAATAAACAACAATAGATTTTCCGTTGACACTAATTTGTTTAGACTTTTGTCTTTCCTCTATTTTTCTTATTTTCCTATCGATGTTACCTTTATACCTGTCAAACAAGCTATAAATATAAATTTCTGTAGCTTCCTCGGTATATTGACTTTGATAAGATAACCCTTCTATAATAGCTTGAGCTGTTATATTAGCATCACAAATAATTTCTCTAACTTCAACTTCTAAGATTAATCCTTGGTTTTTGAGATGTTGTAACTGAGTGGCTACCTGAGCTTGGTACCTATTTAGATCTGAACGAATTTTGGAGTCTAAATACTGCATGGTAAATCCAAGTACTAGTAAAGCGAGTTAATCAGGATTTGTTTATGTCTATATTTTGGTTGAGTTTAGTTTATAAAATATCAAGCCAATATCTTTGGTGAACGAAGCCTTTAACTTGACCAACCGTTATTTTTGACAAATGCTATATTTGTGTGCCAATTTCTTTAATGCTAATCTAATATTATCGCTTTTTGCAAGACGGAGAAGGACGGAGAAGGACGGAGAAGGGCGGGAGTTTAATGAAGAAATATAACTAACAATACTCCGGACAGTTTTGGACTGACAACGAGAGAATGCAAGTTTTAGCCGCCTCTCAAGATCGTTAAGCCAACGAGGAAATAGGGGTTTCAGCGCTTGCACGGAAAACTGTCCGGACTATTGTAATGGTCAACACTCCGGACAGTTTTTGACTGACAACGAGAGAATGCGGGTTTTAGCCACATTTCAAGACCGTTAAGCCAACGAAGAAATAAGGGTTTCAGCGCTCGGACGAAAAAATGTCCGGACTATTGGTAATGGTAGAAGATAGGATATTTCGGAAACCGAGGCGCGATGGGTGGAAATCAGCCCCTGACGGCAATGTTAAATTAGAACCATCGCCCCTCTCCTCAAAACCGCCATGAGCGTCATAGAAACTTTTACTCCCCTACCGGATCACACCCAACTCCCCTGCGAGGATGGAACGTTTGTGAAAAACGTTCAAGAACATCCGCAAAGCATTCTCCTGACGGATTCGATTCTCCCCATCCTCACCGCTAAACATCCCGAGGGAGATTACTGTATTGGTCAAGATAGCGGCATTTACTGGCGCCTGAGCGATCCTCCCCAACGAGGCGCTGTCTCCCCCGATTGGTTCTATGTTCCTCAGGTTCCCGCCACCTTAGACGGACAAGCGCGACGTTCCTATGTCCTTTGGCAAGAACATATCCCCCCCGAGATTGTCATCGAGTTTGTCTCGGGAACGGGGGCTGAGGAACGGGATAAAACCCCCTGGACGGGCAAGTTTTGGGTTTATGAAACGGTGATTCGTCCGGCCTACTACGCCATTTACGAGGTGCAACGGGCCAGTGTGGAGGTCTATGGTTTAGTCCGCAACCATTATGAGTTAATTGGGGCCAACGAACGGGGCCACTTCCCCATTTCTGAATTGGGGGTTGAGTTAGGGATCTGGACGGGACGTTATGGCAATATGGAACTCCCTTGGCTGCGTTGGTGGGATAGTCAGGGGAATTTACT
>OFEU01000429.1_pt1 | contig 23741 bp, 24 predicted proteins | sample 1521221 | NCBI WGS metagenome assembly OFEU01 (sample SAMN03766357, study PRJEB24113) | microbial mat metagenome | isolation source: enrichment culture HLUCC-O from microbial mat sample contains cyanobacterium... | reverse complement strand
TCGAAATTTGTCGAGATACGAATGCGGCATTAAATAGTTTAAAACGGGGCATGACCCTTCTAGGGGTTGAGTGGAATAACAACAGTACCTTAGGGCATAAGGAAACTGCCGGGAAACCGGGAACGCTTGAGGAGAGTCCAACCTCTGTTGATGATGAGAAATCAGATTCAATACGTTGTCTCGCTGAATCAAGAATCACGATCTGTGAGAATCCCGCGCTGTAATCTTTGATTCAGCGCTGGGAGTATGTCAAGTCCCCAACCCCTCCTTATCCGTGGAGCTTCTGCTGAGTCTTCCCACCTTCTTACATCCATGCCCTCAAATCCCGATCGCCGCAGCGACACCTCACCCCCCAATCCAGAGCTTGAACAGGAGCTCGAGGCCCTCGAACGTGCCTTCGAGGCGTTTCGAGAGCGCTACAAACAAGTCAAAGGCGATCGCCAACAGCAACAAACCCTACAGCAGCAATTGCAACAGATTCAACAGCAACTCCAAGACCTAGAACTGCGTCTTGAGAGTCAACTCTTCTCCTGGCGAGAGTTACGAGAGCCATTTTGGCAAGCAGTACGCTGGCTCGGCTTAGGCATTGTTGTAGGCTGGATATTGAAATCATGTGCCAGTTGAGAGACGCCGCCACCGCTTAAGCTATGGAACACCGCAAAATTCTGGATATTTTACGCCACGGTCATTCCAACGAGACCGTGATTGTTCAAGGCTGGATTCGCACCAAACGGGAACTTAAAAACTTTAGCTTTGTCGAAGTGAACGACGGCTCAGCCCTCGCTAACCTGCAAGTGGTCATTACTCCAGAACGTCCTGATTATCCTGACCTCCTCAAACAGCTCAACACCGGTGCCTCCGTCGAAATCAGAGGAACTCTCGTCGACTCCCCCGCCAAAGGCCAACGGCTCGAACTTCAAGCCCAAGAGATTCATCTCTACGGCGGTGTTGATAGCGAAACCTACCCCCTCCAGAAAAAACGCCACTCCTTCGAGTTTTTACGCAGCATCGCCCACCTGCGATCGCGCACCAACACTCTCGGCGCCGTCTTCCGAGTCCGCAACTGCGCCGCCAACGCCGTCCATCAATTCTTCCAAGAACGAGGATTCCTCTGGATTCACACCCCAATCCTCACCAGCAGCGATTGCGAAGGGGCCGGAGAACTCTTTAGCGTCACCCAATTCGACCTAGCCAACGTTCCCAAAACCGAAGACCAACACGTCGATTACCGTCAAGACTTTTTCGGTCAACCCGCCTATCTCACCGTCAGCGGACAACTCGAAGCCGAAGTCATGGCCCTGGCCTTGCGCGACGTCTACACCTTCGGCCCCACCTTCCGTGCTGAAAACTCCAACACCTCCCGTCACCTAGCTGAATTTTGGATGATTGAGCCGGAAATGGCCTTCTGCAACCTCAATCAAGACATGGATCTAGCCGAGGACTTTCTCAAATTTATCATCAACACCGTTCTCAGCACCTGTCCCGAAGACCTAGAATTTTTCAATAAACGTATCGATTCGACGGTTCTCAGCCGCGCCGATGGCATCATTAATAGTAACTTTGAGCGTTTAACCTATAGCGAGGCGATCGCCCAACTCCAACAAGCCAACAAACCCTTTGAATTTCCCGTCGAATGGGGGATGGACTTACAATCAGAACATGAGCGATATCTCACTGAGGAGCTTATCGGTAAACCCGTCATCGTTTACGACTATCCCATCGGCATCAAAGCCTTTTACATGCGGGCCAACGACGATGGCAACACCGTCGCCGCCATGGATGTCCTAGCCCCTCAAATCGGAGAAATTATCGGCGGTTCCCAACGTGAAGAGCGCCTAGACCTATTACAGCAACGGCTGCAAGCCAGTGGCTTAGACCCAGAGGACTACTGGTGGTATCTCGACTTACGACGCTACGGAACCGTTCCCCATGCTGGGTTCGGACTCGGATTTGAGCGTTTAGTGCAATTGATCACCGGGATGACCAACATTCGTGATGTGATTCCCTTCCCGCGATCGCCGATGAGCATTGATTTTTAAGCCCGAATCCACCCCCTCTGTCCCCCCTAAACCGCTCCCTTAGCCGCTCTCCTAACTGTCAACTGTTCACAGCAACCATGACTGGTAATTCTCCCCCTCAGACCGGTAATACTGGGTTACGTGTCACCCGCACCGTCACGCATCCCCGTAAAGCCATCAAGCATCTTGTGAATAAGCAAGTCTCTGGGTGTCTCACCGTGGGCGATCCCCAGGATCCACAGGTCAGTTGGCAGGTATTTCTACGAGCCGGTAAACTGACCTACGCCACCAGCGTCAACGGTAAAACGCAACGGTTGCAATGTTTGGTGCGCACCATTCAACCCAATCTCGCCAAACTCGAATTTAGCGATAGCGAGAATGAATATCCTCAACTCTGTCGCTGGTGGCATGGCCAAGGACTCGCGATGTCGAAACTACGTCAATTGTTGATGCGACTCAGTCTCGAAGCCTTAGTTCATGTTTTAGCACTTCCCGAAACAGAAATTGAGTTTTCCAAAGGGTCGAAAGTCGATCCGGTGTTAATGGAAACCCCCCTAGCCGAGATTCCCGCACCCCTCTGGCAAATGGCCCTGCAATGGCAACAATGGCGTAAACAGATTCCCTCTCCCTTTGTCCATCTGTATCTGCCCGATCAGCAACAAGTCCGTTTTCGAGCCTGTTGTCACCATAACCCAGTCCCCGTGCGATCGAGTCATGAACCGGATCAACTGATTCAAGCCACCGCCAGCATTTTTCGCAAACAGCTTTCCCTCTATGAGATTTCTACATTACTCAAAGTGTCGGTTCAAACCGTAGTGGCTTGGATCCAACCTTTTCTGAATGAGGGAATTTTAGTCACACAAATCCAGGATAAGCCCACTCAAAACCCTTCAGAAACATCCAGCGCAACTCAACCTAAAGCCGAAAAAAAACCAGAGGTTCGCCCTCTGATTGCCTGTATTGATGATAGTAAAACCATTCAAAAACAAGTCAAAGGAATTCTGAGCTTATCGGGATATGAAGTCTTGGGGATTACCGAGCCAGCACAGGCGCTGACCGCCTTAGTGCGACAAAAACCAGCGGCCATTTTGATGGATGTCAATATGCCCGATATTGATGGCTATGAACTCTGTAGTATGCTGCGGCAATCACGACAACTGCGGGAGATCCCGATTATCATGCTCACCGGTCGCGATGGCATTCTCGATCGCATCCGGGCGAAAACCTTAGGGGTTAACTTTTATCTGACCAAGCCCTTTCATCCCGAGCATTTGGTCGAGTCAATTGGCAAAGTGTTGCAAAATAACCCAGTTGATGTCTAAGGGGCGATCATGGAACGGGATTACTTTAAAATTCGAGTATCGGGACAGGTGCGGGTAGCATTACCCTTAAATACCATCGACGCCGCGTTGCAAATTGATCGGCAATTGATTTGTCCTATTCCCGGTGTGATGCCCAGCTTACTGGGGGTCATCAATCGTCAAGGGGTTTTAACCTGGGTCTTAGACACCAGCCAATTTTTAGAACTGCCCTCCCTGGTGTCCTCCCAACGCCTGAATTTGCCCGGCCAAGCCGTGAAAGCTCTATTATTGACCCGTCACAGTCACAACTCAGACTCGCAAGCCTCAGAGCCTTCCAGCCGCGCCTATGGGGGGGGCGGACTGGGGGGCGGCCCCAACCGACAACGGCAAACCGTTGCCTGTGTCGTGGCAGACTTAGAACGGGTGTTTTCCTCATCGCGATCGCACCGAGTCAAACAACGACTCAAACCTAGACTACAACCCCTCTTGCCCGAAGTCGTGTATGACGGTCGCCAGGGCGTGGCGGTGTTAGATCCTCAGGCCCTCCTCGATGCCCTCGGACGGCATCCGCTCCCTCATCCCCTGTCAGCCACAGCCCCTGATCCGAAGCGCCCCCATGTGGAGTAATTATGGCTCAACCCTACTCAGACCTTAACCCAGAACTCGAACAAGATACCGTCAGTTCGACTCATTCTTTAGACTTGCTGGATTTGCTCTTAAAAGCCAATCAATTTGAGCAAAACGGGGAGAGCGATCGCGCCCGAGAGCTATACCAGCAAATTATCGCAGAAGATCAAGAGGGGGTTTGGGGACAAAGCGCCCGCAAAGCCTTAGGGGAAACGCCGGCAAGCGATGAACCCGCCGATACCCAATTTGGCGAAAACAATCCGCTCCCTCAATCCTTACTCGCCGTCAGCAGCAGCACTAGCCCGACTGTAGCCACCGCTCCACCGCGCCGTAGGCGGCGGACATTTCCCCTTGGGGTCAAATTAAAACTGATGGCGATCGCCGCCGCCCTCATCCCCCTAGGAACCACCGCTTTGGCTAGTCTTTGGCTATTACCCGACCCCCAGCCGGGGACGCGATCGCCGCTACCGTCATCCTCCGAGGAGGTCCCCCTAGATCGCCAACTTGAAGAGCAACTCGAAGGAACGCAGCCATCGCCGGGGGGGTCCTATCTTTGGATTGCCCTGTTGGCCGGTAGCAGTGCCGCCATCAGCCTTGGTCTAATTCTGCCCCGTTTGCACCGCTGGGGGCGAGAGTTAGAGGAACTGGCTGACTACAGCGAACAAGTCAACCAGGAAAATCCCCTAGCCCGCCTCGATATTACCCCCAGCGACAACGAAATTGGCAGCATTGTCCAACAACTGCGGGAGATGATCGATCGCCTCACCTATCAAGGAGAACGACTCGGGCAACTCGAACGACAGCGCGATCGCGACCATTACCAACAGCAGCAGGAAAAACAACGACAACAACAGCAAGCCATGGACGTACTCGAACGGCTCGAAGCCGCTCGTCGGGGTGATCTCACCATCCAAGCTCCCCTCAGTGACGGCGCCATTGGTGCCATCGCCGACGCCTTCAACGCCACCACCGCCAGCCTTCGTCGTAGCCTCAGCCAAACCAGCCAAGTCAGCGATCGCATCGAGCAAGAACACCACAATAGCCAGCGAGTTGCCCATCAACTCTACCAAGGCGCCGATGACCAATCCCACCATCTACAAACCGCCCTAACCCAAGTCACGGCCATAAGCCAAGCCATGACTCAACTGAGCCAACGTCAGCAAGACATTCGCACCCTAGCCCAACAGATCAGCCACACCGCTCTCGCCGGAAGCGAAGAACGCTCTGAAGCCGTCAGTAGCATCGATAGCCTGCGAACCACCGTCGCCAACAGTTCCAAAAAAGCCAAGCGTCTGGCAGAATCAGCTCAAGAGGTCTCGCAAATCCTCACCGTTGTCGTCGGCATTTCCGAACGGGCCAACCTCCTGGCCTTTAACGCCGCCATCGAAGCGGCCCGGGCCGGAGAGCGAGGCGCCGGATTCCGTCAAGTGGCTGACGACGTACGGGGGTTGGCCGTGCAAATTGGCGAATCCACCGCTGACATCGAACGACTTATCAATGGGATTCAACAGGAAACTGCCGAAGTCCTCGATGTCCTCGAAGCCGGAACCTCTGAGGTGGTCAACAGTACCCGTTGTGTGCAACAGACCCAAACCACCCTACGCCAAGTGATGGATCTCTCCCAAAACATTGAAACGGTCTTAGAGGAGACTCATCAGCCTCAACTTGAAGACACAGACTCCCTAACGCCCCAGCTCGAAGACATCTATGATCAATCTCTTCAAACGGTTCAAGAGGCCCAACAGATGCTCACTCATCTGCAACAACTGGCTCAGGATATGGAAATCCTCAAGTCGAATATGACCAAATTTAAACTTGAATAAATCCAACGTTCCTTGATTCGCAATGATCCCTATGACGCTCCATCCTCCGTTAACATCTCTCTCAAAACGAGTTCATTGCGATGAACTCGTTGACTGACAAGCGTCCAACTGAGACCCTAAACTATTCCAATATTTACCGCACCCGTTCCTAAGCCTTCCCCAAAAAAACAGAAAAAACACCATGAAACATATCTTTGTTGTCGAAGACGGTCACGCCGAACAAAAAATGATGCGAGCCTTACTTGAACAGTCAGGATTTCAAGTCACCCTCGCCAGTGCCGTGGATGAAGCCTGGGACAAACTTAAATCAATTTCGCCTCCACATCTTTTTATTTTAGATATTGTTATGCCCGGAAAAAGTGGCTTAGAATTATGCCGCACCATCCGTGAAACCCCAGAACTCAAAGATACTCCCGTCATCTTTTGTAGCTCTAAAAGCGAGGAATTTGATCGATTTTGGGCGCTACGTCAAGGGGCGCAAGCTTACTTGATCAAACCCTACGCCCCCAAAGAACTCCTCGACGCCGTATATCAACATATCCAATAGCAATTGCTTGGCTTCCCGTTCTCTGTTCTATCTACCTCGCTCCCAATCATGCCCGATCGCCGTGCCCGATCGCTATCCAACCATTCCCCAGCCGCCGCCAACCCCGGCTCGGCCGCGGCGGGAGATCCGCTCCTAGAACAACTGCTCGAAGCCAACCGCTACGAACAGTCCGGGGCGCTCGACGAGGCGCGATCGCTCTATGAAAACCTGATTCTCCAAGATCCCGAAGGCTTTTATGGCATTAGCGCCCGTAAAGCCCTGAATCACTTGGGGGAAAACAAGCCAAATCACGGCGATATCGCCAGTACCGGCCCCAATTCTGACCTCAGCACAGGCTTGTCCTCTCTCCCCCAAGCCGCCAAAACCTGGTTCAGTCATATCTGGCAAGATCTCAGCTTTACCCACAAACTCACCACACTCCTAGTCAGTGGTTCCGTGATTCCCGTGGCCGTCACCACTGTGTTTTTGGTGGCCCGAACCCAAGAGCGGGTTCAAGAAGACTTCCTAGCCCAACTCAACTCCGATGTCACCAGTTGGGCCAGCGACTATGTCATGTGGACCGAAGATGACAGTTTTACCGAAGCTGAAAACCTCTCCCAACTCGTCGCCATCCGCGACATTAACCTCAGTAACCCCCAACAAGTTGAACAAGAACGCCGCTACCTCGATGCGCTGGCCACCGAAGCCTTAGCCGCCGGCGATCGCAACCGCGCCGATACCACCAAAAGCTTTCGCATCCTCACCGATGCGCGAGGAAACACTGTCGCCCAGGGCATTAAAATCCACACCTCCGCCCTCAACGAATCCCCCTATCCCCCCATTCCTGCCCCAGATCGTGACATTGATTCGAGTGAATTTCAGCGCATCGACACAGACCCCGGTATCGCCCTGGGGGACTTAGAGATCGTGCGCCGCGCCCTCGAAAGTGGCGAACCCCAACGAGGCATCGAAATTCTGCCTTCGGAGATTATCAGCCGCCTGGGATTGCAACCCCAAGCCGAAATTCCTCTACGAGAGTCCCTAGCCCGCATGACGCAACCGCCGCCGTTACCCTTATCAGAACGAGACTTTGCCCTAGACGACTTTCAAGCGGGACTCACCACCGTGGTTGTCTATCCAGTGCGTCTCAATGGGGCGATCGTCGGGACGACCATCGTCGGCGTTCTCCATAACCGACATCATGCCCTCCTCGATGAATTTCAACAACTCGTCGGGGCTGAATCCCTCTCGGTTTATGCCAAAGATTGGCGCGTCAACACCAACATCGATGCCGGAGACGGAACCCGCGCCATCGGAACTCTAGCCCCCGCTCCCGTTGTCGAGGCGATCCTAAACGAAGGGCGCGATAACTTTTCCCTCGTCGAAAATATCGACGGCAACAATTATCTCACCGTCTATCGTCCCCTCTATGACCATACCCAAAGTAACAACCCCAATGTCGCGCCCATTGGTATGGTCTCTGTGGCCCGGCCGCAAACAGAACTCGAACAACTCATCCGCGCTCAACAACTCCTGGGAATTGCCGTAGGCGGGGGAGCAGCGTTGATTGTGAGTGGGATTGCCATCGTGGTGGCCAAAACCTTCGCCAAATCTCTCGAAGACTTAGCCGCCTTTGCCCAACGGGTGGGACGAGGCGAACGAGGGGTTCGGGTTGAGAGTACGGAACGAACCGACGAGATTGGTATTTTATCCCAGGAACTCAATCAGATGGCCGCCAGTATTGAGATCAATATGGCCTCGGTTGAGCAACAAGAAACCCTGCGTCGGCAAGAAGCCGAACAGCAACGACACGAAAAGGAACGCCTACAACGAGGCGTGATGAACCTATTGCTCGAAATTGAAGGAGCGCAACGAGGAGATTTAACGGTTAATGCGGCAGTGACCGATGGGGCCGTCGGGTCCATTGCCGATGCCTTTAATACCACCATTATCCGGCTGCGAGAGCTGGTGTCTCAGGTGCAAACCATCGCTAACCAAGTCAATGACTTGGCCGCTAATAATACTCCCGTGATGCAGCAACTGTCGCGGGATGCGACGGTGCAAGCTCAAGAAATTAGCCGCACTCTGGGGACGGTGGCCCAAATTGTTGAGTCGATTCGCGTCGTGGACCAATCGGCTCAACAGGCGGCGGCGATCGCCCAACAGGGAGCCAAAACTGCCCGCGAGGGTGAGGATGTCATGGACTTAACGGTGTTGAGTATTAAAAACATCAGTGCGGCGGTGGCCGAAACCGCCAGTAAAGTCGATCGCCTCACGGACTCGTTTAAGCAAATCTTACAAATTCTGACGATTATCTCGGGAATCTCCGAACGAACCAACCTCTTGGCATACAATGCCAGTATTGAGGCCTCCCGCGTGCCTGGAGAATATGGACAAGGGTTTCGGGTGGTCGCCGAAGAAGTCCGCCGCCTGGCAGGACGAGCAACGGAGGCCACACGCAGTATTGAGCAAATCGTTGAGATTATTCAGCAGGATACCGTCGAGGTGCAACAAGCGATGGAAGTGGGCAAATCGGAGGTGGCTGAGGGAACCGAACGGGTGGCCCAAACCAAACAAACTTTGAAAGGCTTAGCGGATCTCAGTCAGACCATTGATCAATATGTACAAGCCATTTCCCAAAATACCACCACCCAACGCTCAGCCTCGAAACAGGTCAATCAAATGGTCGAACAGGTCTCGGCGATGACCGAAAATACGTCAGCGACGGCACAAACGGTCACTGAATCCCTCGAAGAACTCCGACAGGCCGCCGCGACGCTCAAAGACTCTGTGGCTCAGTTCCGGCTGTAGAGATGTGTTGTTAGAGATGTGTTGTTAGAGATGTGCTGTTCGCTACTGACCCCTCACGAATGACCGGCTTATGAATTACAGTCTTGATCCCGATGTCTTAGCGGCGATCGCCGAGGAAGCACGACAATGCTTTCTCGAAGAAGATGCCCCAGTCTATTTACAGGTGTTGCAAGAGGGATTGCAACAGTTAACCGCCGGCCAATCCCCTGACTATCAAGGTCTGATGCGGGCCGCTCACTCCGTCAAGGGGGGTGCAGGAGTGGCTCAAATGCCGGGGTTAAGTCGTCTGGCCCATCCTCTCGAAGATCTCCTCGAAGCCTGGAATGAGGGCAAAATTCAGGGAGATCAGCAAGAGACGGCGTTAGGCCTATTGCAAGAAGGACTCGAAACCCTAACGGAGTTGTTGGAGTCGGCTCAGGCTCAGGGAATGGATTTAGAGCCAGATCCCCAACTCCTGACAGCACTGACGAGCTTTAAGGGACAGCTTCAGCAAGAGGACTCCCCCTCAGCAGAAACCCCATCCGCCTCGATCTCCCCCGGGAAAGCGCGTCTAATTCGCCAGGCCCTGACCTCCGATTTAGAAACCTGTTTGCAGACCCTAGAGGAGCATTTGCAACAACAGCGGCCCAACTTGCACGAGGCGATCGCCCTATTCCTCGATGAATGTTTGTTACTCGGGGAAGCCTATAGTTTAGAGTGGCTCGTAGCCAAGATTGATGCGGTTAGTCCTGAACTTGACAAGTGTTCCAATCTCGACGAACTACGACCCCTAGCCAAGCAACTGATCACCGAGTTGCGATCGCAACGAGACCGCTATCTGGCCAACTTAGATCAATTCGATCAAGGAGAATCGCCGGGAAAGTCTCAAGGGGGTAGTTCCCCCAGTCCCGGAACCACCTCAGAACCGCTCCAGACCCCAGAGAAGGCAGCCAATACAACAAATATAGAAAATAAAACCTCCGTCCCAACCAAAGCCCCTTCATCGCCCTCTCTGCGCCAGCAACAGTTACGGATTCCCTTAGAGCGTATGGAGTTAATGGGCAGTTTAGTGGGCGAGTTGATCGTCTCCCATGAACGGCTGACCCTGCAACAGCGACAACTCAAACAGGCCAGCCAAACCCTGCGGCGAATTGTGCAACAGGTTAAACCCGTCCGCGATGATGTGCAAACCCTCTATGACCGCCTCTCGACTCTCGATCATCCACAGAAAGCTGATGAAGTCAACGAGGAAACCGGAGAGTTTGATTTATTAGAACTCGATCGCTACACCGCCTTGCACAGTAGCCTACAAACCTTTGAGGAGTTGATCGCTCAAGTCCAAGAAACCCGCCTCGACATCGATATTGTCAGCCGCGAACTGGCTCAGGATCTCGGACAAGTGCGACGGGATCTCGACCATCTCTATGATGAAGTGACCACCTCGCGCTTGGTTCCCTTTAAGATTTTTGCTGAGCGCTTTATTCCCCAGCTAGAACGGCTCAATCGTCGTTGTGACAAAACCTCTCGCTTGGAGATTTCTGGGGAAAATGTCCTCGTCGATCGCATTGTCCTAGAACAACTGCAAACGCCCCTAACGCATCTGCTCAATAACGCCTTAGATCATGGCATTGAAGCCCCCGAAGAGCGTCGCCTGTTGTCAAAGCCAGACATGGCTCAAATTCACTTAGGCGCACGGACAGAGGGCAGTGAGGTGGTGATTACCATTGCCGATGATGGCCGGGGAATCAATTTAGAGTCGGTGTACCGTAAAGCTGTAGAACGAGGGGTATTGGGGAATGGAGTCTCGATGAGCCAGTTACCCCGCGAGATGTTACTCAATTTGATTTTTGAGCCGAGTTTTTCCACCGCCGATGCGGTGAGTGATATTTCCGGGCGCGGGGTGGGGATGGATGTGGTTCGCACTCAAGTCCAACAGTTACGGGGCAGTGTTGAGGTGGATACGGTTCCCTCGAAGGGAACGACGTTCACGATTCGCTTACCGTTGAGTTTGAATTTGCTGTCGGTGTTGTTATGTCAGATTGGCCAGCAGTTGGTGGCGATTCCCAGTGATACGGTGTTGGATGTGTTGCCCTACGATGATGCGGTGGGTATGGGGCAATTGTTTGTCCCTGGGGAGAGGTTAACGTCAGGGTTAGGGGCGGCGAACGGCCCGGAGGAGGTGGAACAGTCGATGACGTGGCGCGGCCAGGTGTTGTCGTTGTCGCCTTTGTGGGATCTACTCCCGTACCCGACGGCGGCGACGGTGTCTCATCGGCCCCGAGTGGTGTTGGTGCTGCGGGGGGCCACGGAACCGCTGGCGGTGGCCATCGATCGCATTGCTGATGAACGACAACTGATTCTCAAGCCGTTTGATGATACGGTGGCGATTCCTCGCTATTTGGCGGGTTGCGCCATTTTGGGAACGGGGGAGGCGGTCCCGACAATTTTACCTCGCTTTCTCAAGGCAAAGTTAACCCAGCCTGAACAGCCGGCCCGCCCCGAGAGACGGGGCGCGTCTCGGGGAAGTGAGGTGCCGACGATTCTGATTGCGGAGGATTCAACGGGGGCGCGGCGATCGCTTGAGAGGATTTTGAGTTCAGCGGGGTTTGCGGTGGTTCCTTGTCGCGATGGCCAGGAGGCTTGGAAGAAGTTGGAACAGCGACAGGGCCAGGTGGATCTGTTGGTGACGGATATTGAGATGCCGATTCTTAATGGGTTTGATTTGTTGGCGCGGATTCGCGCTCATGGGAGTTGGTATGGCCTACCCACGATTGTTTTAACCTCACGCACGGGCGATCGCCACCGCCAAAAGGCTCAAAGTTTAGGGGCTAATAGTTATCTTGGTAAACCGGTGGCCCCGGCTGAACTTTTGGCAACGATTGAAGCCCTGCTCACGGTAGATCATCTGTGATGGTTCTGTGATGGTTGTGTGATGGTTCTGTGTTTATTCCGGTTGACGGTTGGTCAGAGTTGACAGTGAACTTCTGTCGGGATAGGATTCAGTTAAATACGCAACAATTTGGGAATCTCTGTTGCTAGCGATCGCCCCAAATCCAGTCGTTTCATGTCAGGTCAAAACAACGGATTTGATGGTTGTCGCTACGATTTAAGATTCATTACAGATGATTGACAAAAACGATTGACTATGGCTGAGTTAACTGTTGGGGCGAAAGTGCGGTTGGTGAGCCGCCCTCCTTACCTAAAAACGGCGGATCCAATGCCGATGTTACGACCGCCAAATCTCCTTGATGTGGGAATGGAAGGGGTTGCCATAACTCGCAATCCAGGACAAACTTGGACGGTTAAGTTTGAACGGGGAACCTATCTTTTAGACAGTCAGTATTTGGAGTTGGTTGAGGATTAATAGCAAAAGTTGGTCTGAATGGGACGAAAGAAGGGAACAGGGAACAGGGAATAGGGAACAGGGAACTTCGGAGCTGGGAACAGGGAACTTCGGAACAGGGAACAGGTAGGGGATTCTCTCCCAAATCAGAGTGTCAATCAGGCAATCTTCGATTGCTAAAAGCATCAAAATAGACCAACCAAATGGGACTATCATAAAACCCCCACCTTTTGCCAGGCAAAAAATACACTCGCTTAATTTGTCACTTTTGAATTGTCAATTATTTCTTGATTTTAGCTGATTCAATGCGATCGCCGCCGCCTTTTGTTCCGCATCTCGCTTTCGTGTTCCAGTTCCAGTTGCAGCGGCTTTATTTTGAATCAACACTTGCACCACAAAGGTACGATTGTGAGGTTTGCCACGCTCTTCTATGACACGATAGTGAGGTGGAACACCATAGTTTTTTTGAACCCACTCTTGTAGCTGTGTTTTGGCGTCAGTGATGCGATCGTTGAGTTGCCCCTCGACCGTGGTATCATTCTCCATATCGGCGATCGCATTCGTTAGCAACGGTTCTACAAACTCTCGCACCGCCTCAATTCCCGCGTCGAGAAAATACGCACCAATCACCGCTTCAAACACATCGCTCAAAAGTGAATCTTTTTCATCACCTCGATTTTTCTTTTCCCCTTGTCCTAATTTAATCCACTCATTCAGATGGAGTTGTCGTGCTAGACTAGCAAGATGGGTTTGTCCAACTAATTTAGCTCGCAGTTTACTCAGCTTTGCTTCGCTAAACTGGGGATACTTTTGATACAAACATGAACCACTAATAAAGTTTAAAACTGCATCTCCTAAAAACTCAAGTCGTTCATTATCATCGAGGGGTTCTGCACTTTCATTGGCATAAGAGCGATGGACAAATGCCTGTCTTAGTAATGTTGTATTTTTAAACGTTAGGGGAAATCTTGACTCTGACATCCTGTTTTTTTTATAAATTAACTATTTTTTGTGATTAGTTTGCTGGGTTTCGCTATTGATGAACTCAAGTTTATGATTCCAATTGATGCCCTAACACCGTAAATACTTGACGCTCTTTAAATAATGCTAATAAATCCGCATTGATATGATAGAGCTTGGCTTCTTCCTTGAGAATATCGAGGGCGTGAGAAACAGATAAGCCAGTTTTATAGGGGCGATCGCCGGCTGTTAGGGCATCATAAATATCGGCGATCGTCAAAATCTGACTTTGCAATGAAATTTCCGGAGCCTTCAAGCCTTGAGGATAACCACTTCCGTCTAATTTCTCATGATGAGCAAAGGCAATTTTAGGTACATCGGCTAAATTTTGCGTCCAAGGAATTTGTTTTAAAAACTCATACGACTTACTCACATGAGCCTCCATTTGAGTTCGTTCTAAATCCGTCAGATTACCGTATAAAACCTGTAATTTTTCCAACTCATCAGCCGTCAGCAACGGCTTAAGACTTCCATCAATATCACGATAATGATAGTTAGCAATCTCCTCAAGGAGCGTCAATGACTCAGAGGCTAAAGGTTGAGGCGTATCCGCCAATTCAATGATCTGCCAATACTGCTCTAATTGACGTAACTGTTCCCGTAAACGCTCATCGAGAGCCTGAATTGCCTCACAATGGGGACAAGTATCTCGATGCTCTAACTGTTGCGATTCATCGAGAAACCGGCTGTACTTCGCCTGTAGCGCATCCAATTCAAGAGTACGCCGAGCGACAGCAAACCGCTGACGGATTAAATCCAATTGATAAGGATAGAGTTTCTTTTCCTTAACTAAAACCGCCTCAGGAACACCAATTTTGCCAAAATCATGGAGTAGAGCCGCATAGCGAATTTCTTGTTGTTGAGCCTGATTAAAGTAAATATCTTGCCACACGCCCTCGGTGACAGTATTCACCTCTTCACTGAGACGAACCGACAACTGAGCCACCCGTTCCGAATGGCCTGAGGTGCAGGGATCTCGCATCTCAATCGCTTGAATTGAGGTACGGATAAAGCCTTCAAATAACTGTTCGATATTTTTTTGTAAATGATTGCGCTCAATGGAAATTCCCGCTTGACTCGCCAGAAATTGCACCACTCGACATTCCCAGGAGCGATAGGGAAGCGTCGCCTCGACGACATTCTCAGGACGTAGAATTAAATCAGCTTGGCGTTTACGATTGAGCAGTTGCAGAACGCCAATGGTATCCCCGTGACGGTTGCGCATCGGTACCGCTAACATAGAGCGAGTGCGATAGCCAATGTCTACATCAAAGTTGCGGTTGAAATGATAGGGAGCATCCTCAGGGGGATGGTAGGCGTCGGGGAGATTGAGTAATTCTCCGGTTAGGGCAACATACCCGGCAATACTCTGCTTCGTCAGAGGCATGGCAAACTCACGAAACGACACCGCCGGGCGAGAATCGTTTTGAGCCGCCTTAAAGAGTAGTACCGGGAACTCTGGGCAACTGCGATCGACGAGATAGAGACTACCGGCATCACTACCGGTAATTTCCCGGCTTTTGCAGAGAATCAGGTCCAGCAGTTCACCGAGATCATAACGGCTCGATAGGGCTGCACCGATATCAAACAACTGCTCAATGACCTGGAGATGTTCGCCATCATCACTGAGAAAGTTAGGATCAGGAACTACCATCGTTGAATGTGGAGTGGATTGGCCACCGCTTTTGAGTTGCGAAAATGATAGCACTCACTGCGATCGCTCGTAGTTTCTCCTGCCGTTTTTCTCGGGTTCACATCTGGCACACCTCTGATTCTCTACCCGTTTCGCCAAAGTTTGACTAGATGTTTGACTAGATGTTTGACTAGATGGCCGAGATGGTTTTCGCCATCTCAAAGTCGCTCTCAGTCAAGCCACCTGCATCATGACTGGTGAGGCTAACGCTCACCTTATTGTAAGAAATACTCAAATCCGGATGATGTCCAGCCGACTCAGCCGGTTCAACCAGTTTATTCACAAAATCGATCGCCTGCAGAAAGTCTTTAAACTCAAAGGTTCGTTTGAGTTCCTTACCTTCGACGGTCCAATCTGCCAGTTCACTAGCTTTACTTTGGATTTCATTACTATTAAGTAACGCCATAGTCTGTCAACTCCGTAACATTCATCATCTTCAGACAAGCCGACTCCTCAACCAAAGCCAAGCTTAGACTTGCACTGATTTGAACAAAAATAGCAACGCATTCTCTCACCTCGCCGAACGGCAGGTGAGGGTCAAGGAGCCGCCGAGCTTAAAGCCTAAGGCTATTGTACCGTGATGGCAACCAAGAAATCCACATCAATCATCCGACAGCCAGGCATCCGACAGCCAGGCAGCGAGGATGAGGTGTACAGTCGCGTCGGCGAGAACCGTTCGCTCTAGCGCGAGCCTTCTCATCGCCTTCTCGCGGGGGTAGGTAAAGATGGTTAGGCTTGGCATGGAGAGCGGCATTAAAAAGCCGTCCCGTCGGGACGGCGCGATTCTAGCAAATGGCGATCGCAGTTGATTCAGGATTAACTGGCCAGATATTCACGAACGGTTGCTCGACGGCGACGCAGATGGCTGAGGGCTTGGTGTTCGAGTTGGCGGACTCGTTCTCGGCTGAGGTTGAGTCGGGCGCCAACTTTGGCTAGGGAGAGTTCTTTCCCATCGCTCAATCCGAAGCGGAGACTAATCACATCCCGCTGTTGGGGAGTGAGTTCAGCTAACATACAATCGAGGTCTTGGCGCAACAGTTGCTGGGTGGCGAACTGTTCGGGAGAGGCGGTTTCGTCTTCGAGCAGTTCTTGCAGTTCGGTATCTTGGTTGTCTCCGACGCGCAAATCCAAGGAAATGGGTTGACGGGAGATGCTGAGATATTCTCGAACTTGGTAGGGTTCGAGTTCGAGTTCCTGGGCGATTTCCTTCATGGAAGGACTGCGACCCAATTTTTGAGTCAGTTCCCGTTGTGCTCGCTTGATTTTGTTGAGTTTTTCGGTGATGTGAATGGGAAGGCGAATGGTTCGCGCTTGTTGGGCGATCGCACGGGTGATGGCTTGACGAATCCACCAGTAGGCGTAGGTGGAGAATTTGTAGCCTCGGGTGGGGTCAAATTTTTCAACTCCTCGTTCGAGGCCTAGGGTTCCTTCTTGGATTAGATCGAGGAATTCTAGGTTGCGTTTTTGGTATTTTTTGGCGATCGCGACCACTAAACGGAGGTTGGCTTCGATCATCTTCCGTTTGGCGCGACGACCGCTGCGTAGGGTGTTACGCAGGGTTTCTAGGTCAAGGTTGGCCTGGTGCGCCCATTCGCTTTCTGTGGGGTCGCGATCGAGGGACTCGCGGAGTTCGTCACGGGTTTCGAGCAATGCCATCATTGCTTGAACTTGTTTGCCCAGGATGATTTCTTGTTCATGGGTCAGCAGTGGAACACGGCCGATTTCGTGCAGGTATGTCCGCACCGTATCGGCATTCAGGGTGGGGTTGGCGGTTTTCATGTTGGTGTTGGCTGTGGGCATACGTCGATGAAAGCAACGAACGGCAACGAACGACGGAATCGGACTGACCTAAAGGTTTGATAAGGTTTGGTGGATTGAACTCGTTCACCAGTTGGCTTTGATGAGTTCAAGTGCAGATACGTTGTTTAAGTTTGAATGGGTTTTTCGAGATTCGCTAGTGGTGGCTTTTTTTTATGTTACTGTAGTAAGTTTGCCCCTGTATAGGTCGGAATACCTCACCCAAAGAGTCGAACTAGACCGGTTTAGCTCGGTTGAGGAGCTTGCTCGGGAATTTGGGTCGTAATTGGGGTGATTGGCAAGGCCGTTGTTGGTGTAGATGTTTAACTACAGGTGCGCGAAGGGGTTTTCCAGAAAACATCCTCAAGATGTTTGAGGTTGATCGCGATCTCGTTGGGTTGTTTTTTTGGGCGTGATGGGATCGGGTTAGCTGCGATTGGGGTACGTCTAAGGTCGGCCGAGTTATAAAGTCGGCCGAGTTAAGGTCGGCCAAGTTTGGGACAGTGGCCTCCCGCATTGGTTTAGACGCAAGAAAGGGAGTTTGGGTTTCGTGCCTCGGTTGATTTTTGCGTCTACAGCCCCGGCTAGGGGAAGAGGATGGACTGAATCGGGGCGATCGCCGTAAACTTCTGTTACGTCATTGAGCTGAGAGCAAAGTCCTATCGAGCCTCAGTTTGTCTGGGTTTTGCTCAAAATTGGTGGGCGATCGCCCACGCCGGTTCCTGAGAAAAATATTACAAACTATGAAGTTACCCCAGGGATCGTTAACCTTATGCTGCACAATGACCATGATTGCAAAACGGGACTTTCTCCCGCTCGTCAGTAGCAACTTACCCGAGTTAACTTACCCGAGTTAAATGGGACAACGCGGCTGACGTGATGAGTCAATACAACTTTAAATCCACTTTCCCTTCTGGAGGAATCGCACATCATGAGTATCGTCACGAAGTCAATCGTGAATGCCGACGCTGAGGCTCGTTACCTCAGCCCCGGCGAACTAGATCGCATCAAGAGCTTCGTCACCTCCGGTGCAGCTCGTCTTCGCATCGCTCAAGTTTTAACCGATTCTCGTGAGCGGATTGTCAAAGAAGCCGGTAACCAACTCTTCCAAAAACGTCCCGACGTGGTCTCCCCCGGCGGAAACGCGTTTGGTGAAGAGATGACCGCTACCTGCCTACGTGACATGGACTACTACCTGCGTCTAGTCACCTACGGTGTGGTTTCTGGTGACGTTACCCCCATCGAAGAGATTGGTCTCGTGGGCGTTCGTGAAATGTATCGCTCCTTGGGAACTCCCATTGACGCTGTTGCAGAAAGCGTTCGTTGCATGAAGAACGTCGCCACCGGTTTGATGTCCGCAGACGATGCGGTTGAAGCAGCTTCCTACTTCGACTACGTGATCGGTGCGATGCAATAGAGTCGAACTTCGACTTGAATCGCTAAGCTTTCACAAACTCGCATTTCTAAATCCATCAAATTCACAACAAAACGAAAGGATCATGCAAGACGCAATCACCGCTGTAATCAACTCCTCTGATGTCCAAGGTAAGTACCTCGATGGGTCTGCCATGGACAAGCTCAAAGGCTACTTCCAAACTGGCGAACTGCGCGTCCGTGCAGCCGCTACCATCTCGGCTAACGCTGCGACGATCGTTAAAGAAGCCGTGGCTAAGTCCCTGCTGTACTCTGATGTAACCCGTCCCGGCGGTAACATGTACACCACCCGTCGTTATGCGGCTTGCATCCGTGATTTGGACTACTACCTCCGTTACTCCACCTACGCGATGCTCGCCGGTGACCCCTCTATTCTCGATGAGCGGGTGCTGAACGGTTTGAAAGAAACCTACAACTCTCTGGGTGTTCCCGTGGGTTCTACGGTTCAAGCCATCCAAGCCATGAAAGATGTCACCGCAAGCCTCGTCGGCCCTGATGCTGGTAAAGAAATGGGCGTGTACTTCGACTACATCTGCTCCGGCTTAAGCTAGGCATCTGTTCCGATCGCCATTGACAGTGACGTTGATGTTAATGTTAATGTGACTGTGTGGACGAGCGGCGATCGTCAGTCTGGGAAATCCGGGGTGAGTGCAATTTGGCGGCGTGCAGCCTCCTGTGGGGAGTCTCCTCTAGTTGGTAGCATTACACCAACGGTATTGACTCTGGACTCCCAGACTGTCGGTTTCGTATCCGAAACCCTAATAAAAAAATCCCTAAAACTTCTAATCCTTTAACCCCTTAGCCAGGAGAATTCCCCCCATGCGTATGTTTCGCGTCACGGCTTGTGTGCCGAGTCAGACTCGTATTCGCACTCAGAGAGAGCTGCAAAACACCTACTATACAAAACTGGTGCCCTATGACAACTGGTTCCGTGAGCAACAACGGATCATGAAAATGGGTGGCAAAATCGTCAAGGTTGAATTGGCCACCGGTAAGCCTGGAACCAACACTGGCTTGAAGTAGAGTTGACCGACGTTGCTTGGTCCCCCCCAGATGTTCGAGGCGAGAGGTCGTTGTACCTCTCGTTTTTCGTGTCTGCTCTCCGGGAGGATCGATCTCTATCTAGCGTTTGCCCCATTGATGGGGTTTCCAACACCTGCTATGTTTAAGTCTTTAACCTGATGTGGATCTGGGGTTGTCCCTCAGACCCAGTATGGTCGCCCTGAATCGCCCCATGAACACTGAAACCTATCTCAATCATCCAACCTTTGGCTTACTCTTTCGTGTCTGTCCCATTGGAGAAGATCGAGAATTATTTACAACCTTGTATGCTCAGCGTTTATTTTTTATTGTAACGACGGGGGAACGGGGATTAGCCTTTGAACCTCTAACCCGTGCTGATGCTCGGGCTGTGATTGAAAATCGTCTGCGCCAGTTGCGTCGTACGGGACTGGCTCAGGAACATGAGAAGTTACAGAAGATCCGCAAACAGATGTTTTAACTCGACCTGGGTTGGTCTTTGATGGTGTAAGTTGTCACATTGAATAGGACATATTTTTGAGTGATATCTTTTGCGATGAAAGGTGTTTGCTTGTTGTATCTGTGTATTATTAAGTGTCTGTAATCTATGGCCCATAGTCCATCGTCTGAGGAGGTTATTGAAGCGTTTTCATGTCGTTTGAGGATTTATCGATCGCCGATCGCCTAGCCCAAATTCGTCCGACGATTCCCAAATCGGTTCGTTTGGTGGCGGTGTCCAAAACCAAACCAGCCAGTGCGATTCGAGAAGCGTATCAGGCGGGGATTCGTGATTTTGGCGAAAGTCGGATTCAAGAGGCGATCGCCAAACAAGAGGAACTTAAGGATTTAGAGGACATTACCTGGCACTTTATTGGCCACCTGCAAACCAATAAGACAAAACTGGCGATGGAGCGGATGCAATGGATTCATTCAGTAGATCGGCTCAAACTAGCCCGAGAAATCCAGCGTCTGGTGGATAAAGGTAGTCCTTGCCCCAATCTCTGCCTACAAGTCAAATTTCGTCCCGATGCCAACAAATCGGGCTGGGATTGGTCGGAGTTACAACAGGAGTTACCGGAACTTGATCGCCTGTCTTCCCTGAAGGTGCGGGGAATCATGACTATTCTGCCCTTTGGTTTACCTCCCCAAGAGAGTCGTGAGATCTTTATCGAGGCCCGTCAAGGGTGCGATCGCCTCCGAGAAAAACCGTGGAAGCATCTGAGGTTCCCTGAACTCTCGATGGGGATGTCCGATGATTATCTCCTAGCCATTGAAGCCGGGAGTACAATGGTTCGCTTAGGGCGGATTCTGTTTGGCGATCGCCCCAATTAAGCCAACTCAGCCAACTCAGCGGATGCTCCTCTCGGCAAGGACAATAAAAATGATAGGATAAATAACCTATAGGTCTTAATTAAAATGGGTTGCATTGCCATCCATCCCAGCTACAATGGGAGCGAATCATCTTTGCCGATGGGCCTGTTGACCCTGTTGAAACCGCGAAGATTCTTCTTAAAATCCCTTAAGTGGGGTCCTTCAACCTGTCAATGATCCCTGATTGCAATGTTTAGCCGGAGTCGCCATGAGCAATATCTTTTCCAAGCTACGGGATTTCATCAATCCGGACGAACCGGTTGATTATGATTACGAGTATGACGACATGCAGGGGAATAGCAGCACCTATCAGCCCCTGTATCCCAGTGACACCTCAGCATCGGCTCCTAACACCGATGTAACTAATGCCGGAACTCGTTTGCGCGATCGCTCCCCCTTGAGCAGTTCCTCCGGCTTAACGCCTCCCCCTCCTCAGCGGGGTTCAAGTATGAATTCAGGAATGAGTAACGTGATTGGATTACCTGGCGCAGCAAATGGCATTTCCGAAGTCGTGGTCATGGAACCGCGCACCTTTGAAGAGATGCCCCAAGCCATTCAAGCTTTACGGGAACGGAAATCGGTCGTTTTGAACCTAACGGTGATGGATCCCGATCAAGCTCAACGAGCCGTTGACTTCATCGCTGGAGGAACCTTCGCCCTCGATGGCCATCAAGAACGCATTGGCGAGAGTATTTTTCTGTTTACCCCCAGTTGCGTGCAAGTTAGCACCCAGTCCGGTGTCGTTCGCGACGTGATGCAGCCCCATCTGCAAGCTCCGGGTGCTACGAATCCCGGACAGGCCAGTAGCAGCAGCTCAACTCCGAGTTGGGTTCCTGACTTCGGCCGCCTGGCTCAATCCTAGATCTCTGGTTCGTCCTCACAGTTGTCTAAGCCCTTGTCTTCTTCCCTTGCGATTATCGGCGGTGGCATGATGGCCGAAGCCATCCTTTCCCGCCTCTTAGCCCAACAGGTGTATCGTCCTGACGAGGTTTGGGTGGGTGAACCCAATCCTCAGCGTCGGGAGTATTTGGCACAAACCTATCAGGTACAGGCCAGCGATGATAACGCCACCCTTGCGGCTGAGGCCGAGACGCTTCTTTTGGCCATCAAGCCGCAAATTTTTGCAGCCGTATCTGAGCAACTTCCTCCCGGAACGCTCTCCCCCAAGACGTTAGTCATTTCCATCTTGGCAGGAACACCCCTGTCTAAGTTAGAGGTGGCGTTTCCTGGTTCTCCTGTAGTGCGAGTGATGCCTAATACCCCCGCCACCGTCGGTGCGGGCATTTCTGCCTTGAGTGCTGGTCAAGCCGTGACAGAAGACGGCTTAGCGGTGGCTCGTAAGTTGCTCAGTGCCGTGGGAGAGGTGGTTGAAGTTCCCGAACGGCTTATGGACGCGGTAACAGGGTTATCGGGGTCAGGGCCGGGCTATGTGGCGTTGATGATTGAGGCACTCAGTGATGGCGGTGTCGCGGCGGGACTGCCCCGGGCCACGGCCCAACAGTTGGCGATCGCCACCCTCCGGGGAACAGCTCAACTCCTCAGTGAGACCGGGTTACATCCAGGAGAACTCAAGGATCGCGTGACCAGTCCTGGGGGAACAACCATTGCCGGAATTGCGCAACTCGAGGCCCAAGGACTGCGATCGGCTCTCATTTCAGCGGTGCAGGCGGCCGCTGAGCGGTCTAAGGCTTTGGGAAATGGTTGATGATCAGTTGGTGCATGATTCGAGCCGATCAGGGCAAGAGATCGGTTGTATAGCAATGTATAGCAATCGAAGATTGACTTAGGACACTCTGAGTTGGGAGAGAATCCCCTACCTCTTGCCTCTTGCCTCTTGCCATCCCCTCCACCGGAGGGGTGCCCGGAGGGCGGGGTGGGTTCTTCCTCTTGCCTCTTGCCTGTTCCCTGTTCCCTGTTCCCTGTTCCCTTCTTTTGTACTATTCAGACCAACTTTTGCTATATCATTATCGTTCACACCATTCATTGCGCGTTTGTCGGAGCGTTCCTAACAACGTAGAGACAAACGTACAACGCCTCAACTCAGAACTATCGCGATGAACAATCGTTATTCGTCCTAATTGACCCATGACATGATTACGACGGTCAAAAACGACCCGTCGCGCCCCTTGAACCCGCCGCAGAGTGCTGTTATCCTCATCGTAGCGAACGGCGGATGATAAGGCTATCCATTGAGCATCATCGGGGTGAACAGTGACCGAATGAACGGCCCAGAAGGCCTGTTCGTCCTCTTCTCGGAAACTGGCCTGCCATCGCTCTTTGGATGTTCTAGCTTGACTTTGGGCCGAACGCATCGCCATAAATACGGCTTCATTAGCTTGTCTGACGGCCTGATTAGCGACAAAATACGACCAACTCGTCAGCGTAATTGAACTGAGGATTCCTAGAATCACAACAATCACTAGAAGCTCAGGAATGGTATATCCCTGGACTCCCCTAGGCTTATATTGCCTCATGATGCACCCAGTGGTTTCTATTGTTCGGGTCTTTTATTTAACCCGTCTAGGATGAGGGTTAAATTAGGGCTGAAAAATCGCCACGCTCCTCTCCAAAATTGGTATCCAGTGCAACAAAAATGGAGTTTCTGATCAGTCTTATGCTGCGAGTCTAGGTGAACTCCCGAATGCTGCAATCTTTGATTACAGCGCGATTACAGCGCCGGGTTCCTAGCCAAGGGAGCGCCTCCAAGTTAAAACGTTTTGGTCTTATCTTCTGGCGATAGGCTTTACCCCGCATCCGGCCGGTCAAACAACAGGTCAAACAAGACAAGAATTGTATATGTCTAGCTTGATTCTCGCGCTTGTCACGTAAAAGCTCCTGGGATGGTTGGAAGCCCCGTCTCTTCAGAGCGGGGAGGAAAACCGACTCAAGCGGCTTTAGCCGCCAGCACCCCCTTGCGGGGTGAAGGGGTATGGTTGCCCCTCCATGGAGCTATGGTTGGCTCCGACTCCCTTGCGGGG
>OFEU01000425.1_pt1 | contig 24043 bp, 20 predicted proteins | sample 1521221 | NCBI WGS metagenome assembly OFEU01 (sample SAMN03766357, study PRJEB24113) | microbial mat metagenome | isolation source: enrichment culture HLUCC-O from microbial mat sample contains cyanobacterium... | reverse complement strand
GGGTGGCCAATGCAGTGGTGATTGCCGCCACGCCGCGCCTGTCGGCGCAGAACATCGCCTTTAACGAAGTGGCCCGTCAGGCGATTCGCTCTGACCCGGACTTTTTTGACGGCTGGTACGCCGAACACGACACCGTGCCCAAGCGCGGGCTGAAGCTCGCGCGCATGGTCGGTCATATCACCTACCTCTCCGAAGACGCCATGGGCAGCAAGTTCGGCCGCGACTTACGCAGCAACGACCTGAATTTCGGCTTCGGCGTCGAGTTTCAGGTGGAATCCTACCTGCGCTATCAGGGCGATACCTTTTCCACCGCCTTTGACGCCAATACCTACCTGCTGATGACCAAGGCGCTGGACTACTTCGACCCGGCGGCCACCCAGGGCGGCGACCTGGCCAAGGCCCTGGCCCCGGCGCAGTCCCCGTTCCTGATCGTCAGCTTTACCACCGACTGGCGCTTCCCACCGCCCCGCTCCCGCGAGCTGGTGGACGCCCTGACGCGAGCAGGTAAATCGGTCAGCTACGCCAACATTGACTCGCCGCACGGCCACGACGCCTTCCTGCTCCCCGAGGCTCGCTACGACGCGGTGTTTGGCGCCTTCATGAACCGCGCGGCCCGCGATCTCAAGCTGGCCCCGATAGCCGCCGAGGAGACCCCATGATGCGTGCTGATCTGGAACTGATTTATGACTGGGTCCCCGAGGGCGCGCACGTACTCGACCTGGCCTGCGGCGATGGCGTGCTGCTCGGGGCGCTGGCCAAGGATAAAAACGTGACGGGCTACGGGCTTGAAATCGATCACGACGGGATTACCGGCTGCGTGGCACGCGGCGTCAACGTCATCGAGCACAACCTCGACGACGGCCTGGGCAGCTTCTGCGATAACAGCTACGACCAAGTGATCATGACCCAGGCCCTGCAGGCCCTGCGTCGCCCCGACAAAATGCTCGACGAAATGCTGCGCGTCGCCGAGGAAGGCATCATCACCTTCCCCAACTTTGCCTACTGGCGCCACCGCATTCACCTGGGCCTGCGCGGCTACATGCCGGTGTCCAAGTCGCTGCCCCACGCCTGGTACGACACGCCCAACATTCACCTTTCGACCTTCAACGACTTCGAACACCTGTGCCGTGACAAAGGGATGGTGATTGTCGATCGCGCCGTGGGCGTGGGCGACCACCGCGGGCACTGGACGTCGCGCCTATGGCCCAACCTGTTCGGTGAAATCGCCATTTTCCGCGTGCGTCGTCGCTGAGGTCACCGGCCAGCGTATCGGCAAGGCCCGCGTCAGTCGCACGGCTGCGGGCTTGCCGGCCGCCCACTGCACGTCTATCCCGTACGCCAGCACTTCGACCCCTGCCCTGGCCGCGTCCGCCATTGCCGCCACGTAGGCCGGATCGATATGCGCGGCGGGCGCCACATCGCCAATGCCCTCGTGGGCCACGCAAAACAGCAACACCGCCCGCTCACCCTGCTCGGCTAACGCCTGCAGCGAGCGCAGATGCTTGGCGCCGCGCACGCTGACCGAATCGGGAAAGTAACCATGGCCATCGGTTTCTTTCAGCGTCACCTGCTTCACTTCGATGTAGACGGCACCACGGTCAGAGTCGTCCAGGCGAAAATCCAACCGCGCGTCGGCCACTTTCACCTCGCGCCTGAGCGTTTGATACCCCGCCAGCGGCGCGATATCGCCGGCATTGATGGCCGCTTCGACGATGCGGTTAGCGCGCCCGGTGTGCACCGAGGCCAATGCCTGGGAACCATCCGGCTGCGGCAGCTCGATCCACTCCCAGGTCCAGGCCAGCTTGCGCCTGGGGTTATCGCTTTGCGACAGCCACACCCGACAGCCGGGGACGTTGACCGCTTTCATCGAGCCGGTATTCGGGCAGTGGGCGACGACTTCCTGGCCGTCGTCCAGGCGCACATCGACCAGAAAGCGCTTGTAGCGGCGCAGCAGCGTGCCCGGCACCAGGCCGTCGTAGGCGAGGCTCATAGCCGGCTCACGAAGCGCTTGATGCGTACCACGGCCTCCTCCAGCCGCTCGACGTCGTTGGTGAAGGCGATACGCACGTGGTGCTCGCCGCCCTGCACGGCAAAATCGATGCCGGGGGTGATCGCCACGTTCTCCTCGCGCAGCAGCCGCTCGCAGAACACCTGGCTGTCGCGGCTATAGCGGGAAATATCCAGCCACAGATAAAACGCGCCCTGGGGCGGCAGGTCCGGCGCCAAGCCGAGCGCCGCCAGGCCCTCCAGCAGCACCTGGCGGCGCTGTTTCAGCGTGGCCCGGCGGGTTTCCAGAATATCGCGGCATTCGGGAGTGAACGCGGCCAGCGCAGCATGCTGCGAAGGGGTGGCCGCGGCCAGGAACACATTCTGCGCCAGCCGGGTCAGCGGCTCGACCGCATGCTCAGGCGCCACCAACCAGCCCAGGCGCCAGCCGGTCATGCCAAAATATTTTGAGAAGCTGTTCACCACAAAGGCGTTGTCCGACAGCGAAGTCGCCGACAGCGGCGCATCGTCGTAGTTGAGGCCCTGATAGATTTCGTCCACCAGCACCTCCCCGCCGCGCTCGGCCACCGCCGAGAACACCTCGTTGAGCGCGCCTGCGTCCAGGGTATGCCCGGTGGGATTGGAGGGCGACGCCAGCATGGCAAGCCTGGTGCGCGCTTGCCAGTGCTTGCGAATGAGCGCAGCATCCAGCTGCCAGCCGCTGTCACGCCCTACGGCAACGGCATCCACCTCGGCACCGGCCAGGGCCATGAAGTGGCGATTACACGGATAGTTGGGGTCGGCCATCACTACCCGGTCGCCCGCCTCGATGAGCAACTGACTGGCCAGCAGCAGCGCCCCCGACGCCCCGGGCGTGACCAGAATTCGCGACGGGTCCACCTCGGCATTGAAGTGCTCGGCGTAATGCCCGGCAATCGCCTCGCGCAGCGCGGGCAGGCCCGCCGCCGGGGTATAGCGTGTCTTGCCCTGCGCCAGCGCCTGCTGACCGGCCGCTACGATGGGCTCAGGGGTGGCAAAATCCGGCTCGCCCACTTCGAGATGAATCACATCGTGGCCCTCGGCTTCGCGAGCCTGGGCCATTTCCAGTAAGTGCATCACGCGAAAGGGGGCGACGTGATTGACACGCGAATTCCAGGCCATAGCGGCTCCTTCACCTAGCGGTAGTAAAAACATGACCTTGGTCGCACTGGAAGCAAGATCATGGTAGAAAGCAGTCCATTATGCTTGCAACGCAGCCAATTTTCAGCTAAACAAGCATCCCTTTGGCGTGAGATCTTGATACACACTCATGGTCGATCAGCAGTCACATACGTAAGAGGCACTCCCATGCCAGTAGCGGAAAAAAAACCGGAAACGTCCAAGCCCTTCACTCCGTATGAACCGGCAGCGGGTGAAGAATATATGAACGACCAGCAGCTCGCGCACTTCCGCCAGCTGCTGCTGGACTGGAAACAAGACCTCATGGAAGAGGTGGACCGTACCGTACGCCACCTGCAGGAAGATGCTAACAACTACGCTGACCCCGCCGACCGGGCGACCCAGGAAGAAGGCTTCAGCCTCGAACTGCGCACCCGTGACCGCGAGCGTAAGCTGCTCAAGAAAATCAACGAAACCATCGAAAAGATCGACGAAGACGATTACGGTTTCTGCGAGGCCTGCGGTGTGGAAATCGGCATTCGTCGCCTTGAAGCCCGCCCCACGGCGACGCTGTGCGTTGACTGCAAGACACTGGCGGAACTCAAGGAAAAACAGCTCGGCGGCTAAGCCGGCGGCAAGACGGTACGCAACGCTTGAATGCGGGCACCCCCAGGTGCCCGTTTTGCTTTCTGGAAGGCTTCGATGACGCAATCAACTCGCTACCGTGGGCGCTTTGCCCCCACGCCCTCAGGGCCGCTGCATTTCGGTTCGCTGGTGGCGGCGTTAGGTAGCTATCTTGACGCGCGGGCGGCAAACGGGACCTGGCTGGTGCGGATTGAAGATATCGACCCCCCGCGCTGCCCACCCGGCACCGACAGTACGATCCTGCGACAGCTGGAGGCGTTTGGGCTCACCTGGGACGCAACCGTTCACTGGCAGCATGACCGTGACGCCGCGTACCAGCAGGCGCTGGATCGGCTGGCCGCCCAGGGCCTGGCCTACCCGTGCAGCTGTTCGCGCAAGCAATGGCAGGGCTTCTCGGTCTACCCCGGCTGGTGCCGCCAGGGTCTGCGTGACCCTACTAAGCCGGTCGCCTGGCGGCTGCGCAGCGATCGGGCCACGCGTCCCATCGGCTGGCAGGATCGCCTGTTTGGCTGGCAGCAGTTCGATCCTGAAACGCTCGGCGATGTCGTGCTCAAGCGCAAAGACGACCTCTGGGCCTACCAGCTTGCCGTGGTGGTTGACGACGCCGCGCAGGGGATCACGGATGTGGTCAGGGGCTTCGATCTGCTCGACAACACGCCCTGGCAGCGCCAGCTGCAAATTGCCCTGGCGCTTGATGAACCGCGCTACCTGCATCTGCCGCTGGTGGTGACCCCACAGGGCCAGAAGCTTTCCAAACAGAACCTTGCGCCAGCGCTCGCCGACGATGAGCGCGGCATTCGCCACCAGCTGTTTCAGGCGCTTAAAGCCCTCGACCAGGCGCCGCCCGATGAACTGTCGCGTGCCCCGGTCACGACCCAGCTAGACTGGGCGGTAGCGCATTGGTCGGTGGCCCAACTGGCACCGTCAGCGCATCGCGCACTGCCCGAGGAGCCCTGACGTGTACGTCTACCGCATCATGCTGTTTCTGGTATTTGGCGGCTACCTGCTGTCGCCCTTGCTGATGGACGGCTGGAGCGACCCGACGGTGGCCTGGTACCGCCCCTTCGTCATCTGGGGCGGGCTGATTGCCCTGACGCTGTGGCTTGAACAGAAGAGGAAGCTGGATGAGCGTTGAGGTCCTGGGTGTCGTAACGCTGGGCCTGGGCTATCTCGCCCTGCTGCTCGGCGCGGCGCTGGCCGTGGAACGTGGCTGGATACCGCTGCGAATCAGCAGTCACCCGGCGGTCTACACCCTGGCGCTGGGCGTCTATGCCAGCGCCTGGGCGACTTATGGCAGCATCGAACTTGCCGCCAACGTCGGCTTTGGCTATCTCGCCTACTACCTGGGCGCCGCCGGCGCGTTTCTGCTTGCGCCGGTGCTGCTCGTGCCCATCCAGCGGATTACCCGCACCTACCAACTTGCCTCGCTGGCCGACCTGTTTGCGTTTCGTTTTCGCTCCCGCTGGGCGGGCACCCTGGTCACCGTGGTCAGCCTGCTGGCGGTGCTGCCGCTGCTGGGTATTCAGGTCAAAACCATGAGCGAGGCGGTTAGCCTCTACACGCAAACCCAGGCAGGGCCAGTGGTGGCGCTGATATTCTGCACGGCCATCGCCGCGCTGGCGGTGATGCTGGGGGCGCGTCACAGCCATGGGCACAGCCGGCACAACAGCCTGCTAAGCACCATCGCCATTGAATCGATCGTCAAGTTGCTGGCCATGCTGGGCCTCGGCGCCGTGGCCTTGTGGCTGGTGTTCAGTGGCCCCAGCGACCTGCAGCAGTGGCTCGAAGGGCCGGGCTATCTTGCCCAGAAGCAAACCGCGCGCTTTGACCCCGCCCAGTGGCGCACCCTGTTGCTGCTGTTCTTTGCGGCGGCCTTCATGATGCCGCACCTGTTTCATATCACCTTCGCCGAAAGCCTGTCGCCGCACACGCTGCTGCAGGCCAGCTGGACCCTGCCGCTGTTTCTGTTGCTGATGGCGTTGCCGGTCCCGCTGATCTGGTGGGCGGCCCAGTCGCTGGATAATGACATCCCCATGGCCGCGTATGCCGCCTATGCGTTAAGCGAACACTGGTGGGTCGGCGCGCTGGCCTTTATCGGCGGGCTCGCTGCGGCCAGCGGCACCATGATGCTGATTGCGCTGGCGCTTTCCGGCATGGTGCTGAATCATATCGTGCTAGTGGCCAGGCCCCCAGAGGCCCGCAGCGATCTTTACGGCTGGCTACTATGGCTGCGTCGCGGGCTGGTGATCGGGGTGATTCTGGGTGGCTGGCTGTTTTATCAGTGGGTGGGGCGGCATTATCCGCTTACCAGCCTCGGGCTGGCCGCCTTTGTCGGCATGGCCCAGTGCTTGCCGGGTATGCTGGCGCTGCTCTACTGGCCAGGGGCCAATCGCAAAGGCATGGTCGCCGGCCTGATCGGCGGTATCGCGGTCTGGCTTTGGTGGCTATGGCTCCCCCTGGTCGCTGGCTATACGCCGCCCGCGCTCCCCTTGACGCCGCTGACGCCAGCCGATGCGCCCATCTGGTACAGCGTCACGCTGCTGTCGCTATCGACCAACATCCTGCTGCTGATCGTGGTGTCGCTCTTCACGCGCACGTCTGACGGCGAAAGGTCCGCCGCCGAAGCCTGCTCGGTGGATGCGGTGATCCGTTCAAAACGCCTACCGCTGGAAGCGGCCACCGCAGCTGACTTTCCCACCCACCTGGCGCAGGCGCTCGGCGATGACGCCGCCCATCGCGAGGTCGACCGCGCGCTCAAGGCGCTCCACCTGACGCCCCAGGAACGTCGCCCCTACGCCCTGCGGCGGCTGCGCGACCGGATACAGGCGAACCTGTCCGGCCTGATGGGCCCTTCGGTGGCGCGCGATATCGTCGACCGGTACCTGCCCTACCGCCATGACGATGCGCCGATTACCGATGACATCCATTTCGTGGAAAGCCGCCTGGAGGCCTATCGCTCGCGGCTCACCGGGCTTGCCCGCGAGCTCGACGGCCTGCGCCGCCACCACCGCCAGACGCTTGCCTATCTGCCGGTCGGGCTTTGCGTGCTGGGTGACGACGACGAGCTGGTGATGTGGAATCAGGCACTTTCGCAGCTATCCGGCATCAGCGGTGAAAGCGTCATCGGCTCACGGCGGGATAGCTTGCCCGCCCCCTGGCCACGCCTGCTGGGCAGCGTGCTGAGCGAAGGGCCTTCGCCCCTGTACAAACAAGCGGTGAGGCTCCACGGCAAGGACTACTATCTGACGCTGCATAAAGCCGTGCTCAGCGGTCACGATAGCCGCGGCGGCAGCGTCATCCTGGTCGAGGACCACACCGAAATGAAATGGCTGGAAGACGAGTTGGTTCATGCCGCACGCCTGGCGTCGATCGGCCAGTTGGCGGCGGGGGTGGCCCATGAGATTGGCAATCCGATCACCGGCATTTCGTCGCTGGCGCAAAACCTGCGCTATGACACCGAGGACCCCGCTCTGCTGGAAACCGCCGACCATATCCAGCAGTTGACCGGACGGGTCACCAAGATCGTCAACTCGCTGGTCGGCTTTGCCCATGCCGGGAGCGCGTCGTCTGCGCTGCCACGTTCGCCCGTTACGCTTAGCTCGATCACCGACGATGCCTTACACTTGATCCACCTGGCCCGCTCGGGCGAGGATGTTAAGTTCACTAACACCTGCACCGACGCGATTATCGTGCAGGGTGACGCCCAGCGCCTGACCCAGGTCATGGTTAACTTGATGAGCAACGCTCGCGATGCCTGCGCCCCGGCGGGCAACGTGCATATTGCGGTGGGCGAGCAATCCGGACAGGCGTGGTGGCGTATCACCGACGACGGCCAGGGCATTGATCCTTCGGTGCGTGATCACCTGTTCGAGCCGTTCACTACCACCAAGTCAGCCGGTGAGGGGACTGGGCTCGGGTTATCACTGGCCTATCAAATTATCAATGAGCACCAGGGCAGAATAGAGGTGGCGTCGCCACCGCCCGGGACGTCTCGCGGAACGGCCATTACGCTCTGGCTACCGCTTTACCAACAGGATGACCAGCCGCCCCATGTCCAGGATTCTGATTGTTGAAGATGAAGCGATCATTCGCAGCGCGCTCAAGCGTCTGCTCGAACATCACGATTACGAGGTCAGCGAAGCGAACAGCGCCGAAGAGGCGGGCAAGCTTGAGCTGGCCGGTTTTGACCTGATCATCAGCGATCTGCGCCTGCCCGGCGAACCCGGCACCCAGCTCATTGCCGCCGCGGCTCCGGCGCCTGTACTGATCATGACCAGCTACGCCAGCATGCGCTCGGCGGTCGACGCGCTGAAACAGGGCGCCGTGGATTACGTGGCCAAACCCTTCGACCACGCCGAACTGCTGGAGACCGTGTCACGTATTCTTCACCAGCAGTCCATGCAGCGCAGCGCGCCCCCCGATGTCACCGATGAAGGCGGCGGCCGTCAGACCATGATCGGTAACTGTAGCGCCATGCAGCTGGTCTACTCACGGATCCGCAAAACGGCCCCAGCCGACGTCACGGTGTTGATTCTGGGCGAGTCCGGTACCGGCAAGGAGCTCGTTGCCCGCGCGCTGCATCAACAAAGCAAGCGCGCCCAGGCGCCGCTGATCTGCGTCAACTGCGCCGCCATTCCCGAAACATTGATCGAATCGGAGCTCTTCGGCCATGAAAAAGGCGCCTTTACCGGCGCCAGCGCCGCGCGCACCGGGCTGGTGGAAGCCGCCGATGGCGGCACGCTGTTCCTGGACGAGATCGGCGAGCTGCCTCTCGACGCCCAGGCCAGGCTGTTGCGCGTGCTTCAGGAAGGTGAAATTCGCAAGATTGGCTCGGTGGAAACCCGTCACGTCAATGTACGGCTGATCGCGGCTACCCACCGCGACCTGCGCGCGCTGTCCAAGAGCGGCGATTTCCGCCTGGATCTGTATTACCGCCTTAACGTCATGCAGATTGAGCTGCCGCCGCTGCGCGAACGCGAGGACGACGTACTGGAAATCGCCGACATCCTGCTCGACAAGGCCTGCCAGCGGCACGAACGACCGGGGCTGCGGCTATCCCGCGCCGCCCGTCAGGAACTGCGCGATTATCCCTGGCCCGGCAATGTGCGCGAGCTGGAAAACGCCCTGGAGCGCGGCGTCATTCTTGCCGAAGGACACTTGATCCACCCGGATGATCTGGGGCTGGCCCCGGCCTCCCACCGGCCACCACCGGCAGCAGGCCCGGCGCCCTCGCCAACCAGTACCGACACCTCCCAGCCTGGTGGAGACGATGACGATCTGTCGCTGGAGGACTACTTCCAACACTTCGTGCTTGAACACCAGGACCAGATGAGCGAAACCGAACTGGCGCAAAAGCTGGGCATCAGTCGCAAGAACCTCTGGGAGCGCCGCCAGCGGCTGGGCATCCCCCGCAAGAAGACGGCGCGGCGTCCTCAATAAGCGCTCGACTACACCTACGACTAACGTCTAATTCACTGATTTATTTAAGAAATATTCCTAACCACATTACCCACACACTGTTACCTTCCCACACAGCACCGCGCTCAAAACGGGTAACACTTTGTTGCTTCGATAGTTCCATGGCAAGGCCAAAAAATGCCAACCTGCTGAATTTAAAACGCTATCAAACGGGTGGCACGACGAGTGCAATATATCAGGGTAAGAAAAACAAACTGGGCAACGCGGTAAGTCGTCAACAAAAACAACATGACACCGCCCAGACCTGAGCCACACAAAAACAATAGGGCCAGGCAGAGATAACGGCACGAACAAAAACAACAGGCTTGCATCTCATTACTTGCTTGCGTGGAGCACGCTAAACGCACCGAATAACAATAACGTTAGAGCAAGTGCCCAAAAAATGGACGCGACGTACACCGAGAGATCTGCGCCCCAACAAGAACAACAGCAGTGAGTGTGTACACCCCGGAAACAACAACAATGCGCCGGGGGGAGAAAAGTTCGCGGTTGGATTATTGTTTTGAATACGAGGCGGTCGGAATCCACGTGATTGCCACGCCTACCGACTGCGGTGCGTATTCAGGGCGATGTGCCATCATGAAGAAAAACAGCAGCATCGGAAGCTGATTGTCTACTTATACAGGGGAGGCCCTTTTAGCCTCCCCTTTCCGTTTGTGACGGTCCCACAACCCTCCCGAGACTTTGCAAGCTTCAAGGGGTCGGCTACACTCTGCGACTTATCGCTTACGTTACGGCCACTTTTTCGATACCCTGCGAGTCGATATCGCCGCATGTTCAAAGGATTTACCCGTTTCTTACATAGCCCGGGAGAGCAATTGAAATCTCTGCTCGAACCCCAACAGAGCACATCAGACGTGCTTAGCCCTCGCTTAATTCCTCGCTCCGAGCATCCAGTTTCTCGCAAGCAGATCAGCGAGGCCGCTCTGAAGGTCCTTTATCGCCTCAACGGGGCGGGATTTGATGCCTATCTGGTTGGCGGCTGCATCCGCGACGCGTTACTTGGCCAGATGCCCAAGGATTTTGACGTTGCCACCAATGCAACCCCCGAACAGGTGCACGACCTTTTCCGTAATTCACGCCTGATCGGGCGCCGTTTCCGTATTGTGCATGTGCGCTTTGGCCGCGAAGTCATCGAGGTCACCACCTTCCGGGGCAAGCCCCAGGACGAACACGGCGATCACATTGCCCAACAGTCGGATGACGGCCTTTTGCTGCGCGACAACGTATGGGGCAATATCGAAGAGGACGCCCTGCGGCGCGACTTTACCGTCAACGCGCTGTATTACAATATCGCCGACTTCACAATTCACGACTTTGCCAACGGCGCGCGGGATATCGAAGCGCGGACGCTGCGTCTGATCGGTGACCCCGCCACGCGGTATCGTGAAGACCCGGTGCGCATGCTGCGAGCCGTCAGGTTTGCCGCCAAGCTCGGCTTTACCATCGAGGCGGATACCGAAGCGCCCATGTATGACCTGGCGCCGCTGCTGCTGAGCATCCCGCCGGCGCGGCTGTTCGATGAGGCCCTTAAACTGTTCATGTCGGGACACGGGCTGGTCACTTTCAGGATGCTGAGCCACTACGGCCTGTTTGGCATGCTGTTCCCGGAGGCTGAAGAAGCCATGGCGGACGCCGCCTGGGCCGAAGAGCTCATCGAACAGGCGCTGGCCAATACCGACAAACGCATCGCCGAAGAACGCCCGGTGACCCCGGCCTTCCTGCTGGCGGCGTTTTTATGGGCGCCCGTCGCGCACCGTCAGGCCGAACTCGAAAATGACGGCATGCCGTCTATTCCCGCGCTGCAAACCGCTGCGCAGCAGGTGGTGACACGCCAGCTTCAGCATATCTCGATTCCCAAACGATTCGGCATGCCAATGCGCGATATTTGGGAACTCCAGGGTCGGCTGCCTTTGCGGCGTGGCAAGAAAGCGTTTCAAACCCGCGAACACCCGCGCTTCCGTGCCGCGTACGATCTGCTCCTGCTTCGCGAACAGGCCGGCGAAATACCGCGTGGCCTGGGCGACTGGTGGACCGCCTTTCAGCAGGGCGATGAGCACGACCAGCGTCGCCTGCTGCAAAAGGTGGGAGGCGACCCTGCCAGCCAGGGCGACCGCCGCCGCAAGCGGCGGCGTAACCCGCGCAAAAGCGAAGAGTAGGACGGCGCATGGCGCTTTGCTATATCGGCCTGGGCAGCAATCTGGATAATCCCGTGAACCAGCTGCGCCAGGCACTGGATGCTTTGTCCCGGCTGCCGCTCAGCCATCTGATCAGCACCTCCTCGCTGTATGCCACCCCGCCGGTGGGCCCCCAGGATCAGCCCGACTTCATCAACGCGGTCGCGGCGCTTGACACCAAACTGTCGCCGCTTGCCCTTCTTGACCAGCTCCAGGCGCTGGAACAACGACATCGACGCCGGCGTCAGCGTCATTGGGGCCCACGCACGCTCGACCTGGATCTGCTGCTTTACGGACGACAAACGTACGCTACTCCTCGCCTTCAGGTACCCCATCAACACATGCACGAACGCGCCTTTGTGCTGGTGCCGCTGCACGAGCTCGCCCCAACCCTGACGCTTCACCAACGGCCGCTCAGCGACTGGCTGAAAGGGGTGGATAGCGCACCGATCCGCCGCCTTAGCGACGTCGACGTAACAACGGCTGCTACCATCTGACACAATTCTCGACACCGAGCCCGCATTCAGGTAACAATTGCCGGTTACGCCACTCAGCGTCCGCCGCAAGGCGGCGTTAATAATGGCCGAACGCCGATGCCGCGTCGGCCTCACGTAGACAATGAGAGCACGCCATGAAAACCGTCACTCTGAGCACGTTGCAGGCGCATAAACGCGCTGGCGAAACGTTCAGCTGCCTGACCGCTTACGATGCCTCCTTTGCCCACGCCGCCAGCCACGCGGGGATCGATGTGTTGCTGGTAGGCGACTCGCTGGGCATGGTATTGCAGGGTCACAACAGCACCTTGCCGGTGACCATTGACGATATCTGTTACCACACCCGCTGCACGGCACGTGGCAAAGGCCATAGCCTGCTGATGGTCGACCTGCCGTTCATGAGCAACGCAACCACCGCGCGCATGCTGGATGACGCGGCCGCCTTGATGCGCGCCGGCGCCGAACTGGTCAAGGTGGAAGGCGAAGCCTGGATGGCTGACGGCATTCGTGAGCTGACCCGACGGGGCGTACCGGTCTGTGCGCACCTTGGTTTGACACCGCAAACGGTTTATCAGCTCGGGGGCTACAAGGTGCAGGGCCGGGAAGCCGCCCAGGCAGAGCGGATCATCAACGACGCGAAAGTGCTGGTTGAGGCAGGCGCGTCGGTCATTCTGCTGGAATGCGTGCCCGCAAGTCTGGGCAAAGCAGTGACCGAGGCCCTCGACGTCCCGGTGATCGGCATTGGCGCAGGCCCCGACACCGACGGCCAGATCCTGGTCATGCACGACGTCCTCGGCGTCACCCATGGCCGCACCCCGCGCTTTGTAAAAAACTTCATGGCAAGCGCTGACAGCATTCAGGCGGCGTTTGAGCACTATCACGAAGCGGTCAAAACCCGGACCTTCCCCGCGCCGGAACACTGCTTTTAAGCCGTGTTCCAAGGCAAGAGTCAGCGCAACGCCCGTGAAAAACTACATTACTGCTATGCATACATTGCGAGATATCACCGAGCTACGCCGCACGCTGCGTGAACACCGGCTGCGCGGCCAGCGGATTGCCCTGGTGCCGACCATGGGCAACCTGCATGCCGGTCACCTGGCCTTGGTCACCCGCGCCCGTGCGAACGCCGATGTGGTGGTCGCGAGCCTGTTCGTCAACCCGCTACAGTTTGGCCCCGGCGAGGATCTGGACGCCTACCCGCGCACCTTCGAGGCTGACCAGGCGCAGCTTGTTGAGGCGGGCTGCGATATCCTGTTCGCGCCCACGGTCAGCGCGCTGTATCCCCACGGCCTCGCCACCCAGACCCGGGTGCATGTGCCCGAAGTGGGCGCCGGACTTTGTGGCGGGTCGCGGCCAGGGCACTTTGATGGCGTTTCCACCGTGGTCAGCATGCTGTTCAACCTGGTACAGCCCGACATCGCCTGTTTCGGCAAAAAGGACTACCAGCAGCTTGTGGTGATCCGCAAGCTGGTCAGTGACCTGCACCTGCCCATCGAGATCATCGGCGTGCCCATCGTGCGCGCCGAGGACGGCCTGGCGCTGTCCTCACGCAACGGCTACCTGAGCCCGGAAGAGCGTGCCATTGCGCCCACGCTGTATCGTACGCTGAGCACGCTGCGCGACGCCCTGGAACGGGGCGAATCGATCGACCAGACACTACATCAGGGCCAGGCGGCGCTGAATGATGCCGGTTTTACACCCGACTACCTCGAACTGCGCGACACGGCCCTTGGCGCCGTTAGTGACGACACTCGCCACGCCGTGCTGCTGGCCGCCGCCCAGTTGGGCCCCGCCCGGCTGATTGACAACCTGAGCGTGCGGCTCCCCGACGCTGTTCGCTCTTCTGGCCGCTAAGCGGCCAGGCTCATTTTCAGGAGTTTCCATGCATACCATCATGTTAAAAGCCAAGCTGCACATGGCCCGCGTTACCCATGCGGTACTCAACTATGAAGGGTCCTGCGCCATCGACGGCGACCTGCTGGATATGGCCGGCATTCGCGAGAACGAACAGATCCAGATCTACAACGTGGAAAACGGCGAGCGCTTCACCACCTACGCCATTCGCGGTGAAGAAGGCTCGCGGCTGATCTCGATCAACGGCGCCGCAGCCCATCTGGCGGCACCCGGGCACCGCATCATCATTTGCAGCTACGCCCACTACTCGGAAGCCGAACTGGACAACCACCAGCCTGCGCTGGTCTACCTCCAGGAAGGCAATCACGTCAGCCACACCAGCAACGCCATTCCTGTCCAGCTTGCCTGATCCGTATCACACGCTAGAGCACCTTGAATAACGGGCCACACACGGGCCCGTTTTTATTTGGTTCAAAAAGCGTATTGCCGCCATGCGCACCCTTCCCCTATGCTGACACTATGACGATAACAACAACGCTATACACGAACGCAGGCGCTTTTCCGTCGACGTTCCTCAGACCAGGAGTCATGTTATGCAAGAAGTAGTGATTGTGGCGGCCCGCCGTACCGCGGTCGGCGCCTTTGGTGGTTCGCTCGCCGGCATCCCTGCCAGCGACCTGGGCGCGCTTGTCATGAAGGATATCCTTGCCTCCACAGGCGTCTCCCCCGACCAGGTGGATGAAGTGCTGCTGGGCCAGGTGCTGACCGCAGGCGTCGGCCAGAACCCCGCCCGCCAGGCATCGATCAAGGCCGGTCTGCCCGAGGCCGTTCCCGCCATGACCATCAACAAGGTCTGCGGCTCTGGCCTCAAGGCCCTTCACTTGGCCACCCAGGCGATTCGCTGTGGCGATGCCGAGCTGATCCTGGCCGGTGGCCAGGAAAACATGTCAGCATCTCCCCACGTGCTGCCCAACTCGCGCAACGGTCAGCGCATGGGCGACTGGAAGGCCATCGACTCAATGGTCCACGACGGCCTGTGGGACGCTTTCAACAACTACCACATGGGCATAACGGCTGAGAATCTCGCCGAGAAGTACGGTATTACCCGGGAAGCCATGGACGAGTTTGCCGCCGCCTCCCAGCAAAAGGCCGCCGCCGCCATACGCGAAGGCAGGTTCAAGGGCCAGATCGTGCCGGTGGAAGTCCCCCAGCGCAAAGGCGACCCGGTGGTGTTCGATACCGACGAGAACCCCCGCGAAGTCACTGCCGAAAAACTCGGCGGCATGCGTCCGGCGTTCAAGAAAGACGGCACCGTGACCGCGGGCAACGCCTCGGCGCTCAACGATGGCGCCGCGGTGGTCATGATCTGCTCGGCGGAAAAAGCCAAGCAGCTAGGTCTCGAGCCGTTGGCGCGGATTGCCGGCTACGCCAACGCGGGCGTGGACCCGGCGATCATGGGTATCGGCCCAGCACCGGCCACTCGTCGGTGTCTGGAAAAAGCCGGCTGGAGCCTGGACGATCTTGACCTCGTCGAAGCCAACGAAGCCTTCGCCGCCCAGGCCCTCTCGGTCAATAAAGAGCTCGGCTGGGACACCAGCAAGGTCAACGTCAACGGCGGCGCGATTGCCCTGGGCCACCCCATCGGAGCCTCCGGCTGCCGTGTGTTCGTGACGCTGCTCCACGAGATGATCGCCCGCGATTCGAAGAAAGGCCTGGCAACGCTGTGTATCGGCGGCGGCCAAGGCGTCGCACTGGCCATCGAGCGTCCTTAAACGCCCCGATCCCGTGCTTGCGCTAATGAAAAGCCCTCGTCAATTGACGAGGGCTTTGTCGTTTTAGCAAAAGCGCACATATGCCAATATACGCACGCAGTGACGACCAAAAGAAGGTTTATATCCGCCACATCCTTGATCACACAGAGTATGACAAGGGTAAGTGGAAAAAGGAGTGACGATGCACGCTCTCGTTGAACAAGCTACAGAACACTGGGCCTTTATTTCCCCCTTACTAAGCGACCCGACGACCGAAGCCGAATACGATGTTCGAGTTGAGGCGCTGGATGAAATACTCGACCTCATTGGGGATGACGAAACCCACCCGCTCGCAAGCCTTGCGGAGCGCCTGGGTGATGTCATTGAGGCCTATGATGAACAGCACCGGCCAATGCCAGACGCACCGCCAGCGGACATTGTTCGCTACTTAATGCAGGAGCACCAAATTTCGCAGAGCGCACTGCCGGAAATTGGAGCCCAATCAGTTGTTTCTGAGATATTAAATGGCCGCCGCCGCCTGAACTGGCGCCAAGTTTGCGAGCTTTCCGAGCGTTTCGGAATCTCCACCGACACGTTTAAAGAGCCCCAGGAAAAATTCAAGATCATGGGCTGAGTTCCTTAAGTGGTCGATAGTGCTTAACGGTGCTTCTCGCCGACGATCCGCGACGGCGTTTGCAACACCAGCAGTGTACCCAGCAAAAACAGCCCTGACGCCGCCCACATCGCCACTGGCAGGCTGGTGCCGTCGACGATCCGCCCGCCGACCATCGCCCCAAACCCTATCGACAGGTTGAAAGTAAACGCCATCAGCGCGGTAGCCGCCTCGGTGTTCGGGGCGGTGCGCAGAATCCAGGTTTGAATACTGACTGACACGCTGCCAAACACCGCGCCCCACACCATCAACAACGCCACGCCACTCGCAGGCGTCACACCCAGCCAAGGAAAGACAGCGACGACCAGTAGCAACACACAGGGAATCACCAACACTGCACGGTAGGGATGCCGCCCTGCATAGATACCGGCTGCAATATTGCCCAGAATCCCGGCAGCACCGTAAAGCAGCAGCAAACTGCCCACATGGCGCTGGGCAATACCGCTAATCTCCTGAAGAACAGGGCTGATAAACGTATAGGCAGCGAAATGCCCAACGACCACAAAGCCAGTGGTCAGCACCGCCACACGTACTCCTTGGCTGCCGAACTGCTCGGCCAGCACGGCGAGCCGCACGGGCTCTCTGGGCGGTAGCGGCGGCAGCCAGACCCAAAGCGCAGCAGCCGTCAGCAGACTCAGGCCACCAAGTGTGGCAAAGGCGACCCGCCAGTTGCTGAAGTCACCCAGCAACGTGCCCAGCGGCACGCCCAGCACCGACGCGGCGGCCACCCCACCAAAGATGATGGTCATCGCCTTGGGGACCTGATCCGCCGGCACCAGGCGCGGCGCGATACTGCCGGCGACCGCCCAGAACCCGCCGATACTGACGCCTACCAGCACGCGCGACGCCAGCAGTAACACGAAGCTGCTGGCCAGCGCCGTCAGCACGCTACCCAGCACCATGACGGCCATCAGCAGCGTCAGCATCACTCGCCGATCCAGACGCCCCACGGCCACGGGTAGCAGCGGTGCCGAAAAGGCCGCCACGACACCCGGCACGGTGACCATCAACCCGGCCATCCCCGGGGTCACCCCCATGCTCGAGGCCACCTGGGACAGCAGACCAATCGGCAATTGCTCGGCGGTCACGAGCAGAAAGATGCCCATCATCACCGCCACCACAGCCCACCAGCGTGGCGTTGCTAACTGCTCCATTACGCTTGCTCCCTGCAAAAACGACACCGCCCCCGCCGCCATGGGCGACGGGGGCGGTGTTAGACGCCGAAAGGGCGGGTTAAATCGTCGCTTCGGTTTCCAACTCTTGCGCTTCGAACGCCGCTTTCTCTTCTTCGGTGATTTCTTTCATCGACAGCTTAACGCGGTTGCGATTGTCGATATCCAGCACCTTGACGATGACATCGTCGCCTTCATTCAGGAAGTCACGGACGTTGTTCACCCGCTCCTGGATAATTTGCGAGATGTGCACCAGGCCATCGGTGCCGGGCATGATGTTCACAAAGGCACCGAAGTCGGCAATGCGCACCACTTTGCCTTTATACAGCTTGCCGATTTCCGCTTCGGCGGTAATCGCCAGCACGGTATCAATGGCTTTTTTCGCGGCGGCCTTGTCTTCCGCGTAAATCCGCACGGTACCGTCATCGTCCAGGTCGATGGACGCGCCGGTGTCTTCACAGATTTTACGAATGGTGGCGCCGCCTTTACCGATCACGTCACGGATCTTGTCCGGATCGATCTTGATGGTCGCCATGGACGGGGCGTTATCCGACACCTCGGTACGGCTCTGGGCAAGCACGGCATTCATCTGCTCGAGGATTCCCAGGCGTGCGGTGTGGGCCTGCTGCAGCGCCTTTTCCATGATCTCTTCGTTGATGCCTTCGATCTTGATGTCCATCTGCAGGGCGGTCACACCCTCTTCAGAGCCGGCCACCTTGAAGTCCATGTCGCCCAGGTGATCTTCGTCACCCAGGATATCGGTCAGCACGGCGTAGCCGTCCGCATCCTTGACCAGCCCCATGGCAATACCAGCAACCGGCGCTTTCAAGGGCACACCGGCGTCCATCAGCGCGAGGGACGAACCGCACACCGATGCCATCGAGCTCGAGCCGTTGGACTCGGTAATTTCCGACACTACCCGGATGGTGTAGGGGAAGGCATCTTCCGACGGCAGCATGGCCTGCACGCCCCGGCGAGCCAGGCGGCCATGGCCGATTTCACGGCGCTTCGGCCCGCCGAAAAAGCCCGCTTCGCCTACGCAGTAGGGAGGGAAGTTGTAGTGCAGCATGAAACGGTCTTTGCGTTCGCCTTCAAGCGACTCGATCAGCTGCGAATCGCGCAGCGTCCCGAGGGTGGCAATCGCGATCGCCTGGGTCTCACCGCGGGTGAAGATGGCCGAGCCGTGGGTTTTCGGCAGGGTGCCGACTTCAATGTCCAGCGGGCGCACGGTGGCATTGTCGCGGCCGTCGATGCGAGGCTCGCCTTTGATGACCCGCGAGCGCACGACGCGCTTCTCGAGGCCGGCAAACGCGGACTTGACGTCATCCTTGGCAAACTTCTTGCCGTCGCCCTCTTCGCCTTCAGCAGCGGCCAGCTGTGCAACCGCGTCGTCTTTCAGTGCGGAGAGCGCATCCTGACGGGCCATTTTATCGGTAATCCGGTAGGCTTCGCCGACCTTGGCTTCAAACGCCTCGGCCATGGCGGTTTTCAGCGCCACGTTTTCTTCGGGCGGCTGCCAATCCCAGCGCGGTTTACCGGCCTCAGCGACCAGTTCGTTGATCGCGCTGATGGCGACCTGCATTTCCTGGTGGCCAAAGAGCACAGCGCCAAGCATCTCGTCTTCGAGCAGTTCCTGGGCTTCCGACTCCACCATCAGAACGGCTTTGTCGGTACCGGCAACCACCATATCCAGTTCTGAGCTCTTGAGCTCTTCGACGGTTGGGTTCAGGAAGTAGCCTTGCTCTTCGTTAAAGCCAACCCGGGCACAGCCAATCGGGCCGCTGAAGGGGACGCCCGAAATGGACAGCGCCGCCGAAGTACCCAGCATCGCCGCCACATCCGGATCGTGATTGCGATCGGTGGACAGAACGGTACAGATAATCTGCACTTCGTTCATGAAGCCCTTGGGAAACAGCGGGCGGATCGGGCGGTCGATCAAACGCGAGGTGAGCGTTTCTTTCTCGGTCGGACGGCCTTCACGCTTGAAGAAGCCGCCAGGTATCTTGCCGACCGCGTAGGTTTTCTCTTGGTAGTGCACCGAGAGCGGAAAAAAGGGTTGATTGGGGTTCGCTTCTTTCCTGGCCACGACAGTACACAGGACAACGGTGTCATCCATAGTCACCATAACGGCGCCGGTGGCTTGGCGAGCGATGCGCCCAGTTTCTAGCGTGACGGTGCTGCGACCGTATTGGAACGTTTTTTTTACCGGATTCACGGCGACTTCCTTTAACATTAATAGCTACTTGTCTTTTCGTATGGGTCGTTTGGACTCGCCCCCATTCTAGGCGTTGCCGGGCGATAGGGCTACCAGAAACAAAAAAACGGGCAGCTCGCAAGGAGCTGCCCGTTTCATCAATCTTCGCCAACAATAACTTAGCGGCGTAGACCTAGACGCTGAATCAGGGACTGATAGCGTTCGAAATCTTTACGCTTCAGGTAATCCAGCAGCTTACGACGCTGGTTTACCATACGGATCAGACCACGACGCGAGTGGTGATCCTGCTTGTTGGTCTTGAAGTGGTCCTGCAGGCCGTTGATATTGGCGCTCAGCAGGGCGACCTGCACTTCAGGTGATCCGGTGTCGCTCTCGCCGCGGCCGTATTCGTTGACGATTTCGGCCTTCTTTTCAGCGGTTAATGCCATCTGTCTCTCCAGTAAGCAATATGCCTAACAATGAATGGGTGAGACCACGCATATTTGCAGTCTCAAGTCACTATTTTCACGCAAATCGCGGCATCCGTGCAACGTTTTACGAGATAGCGACCGTACTTAACAGTCGCTTGGGGGCCACTTCCTGGCTCCCTTTCACCACGCCGAGCCCAATGAACGACTCGGCGTAATAAAGCCTTGCTAACGCATCGGGCGGCAGTGCGTCACCGATGGCCAGGCGGGCCGGTTGGCCATGGGCCAACCGCCCGTAAGCTGATTCATCCACCGCAAGTGACGGCAGGTGATCGACCAGCACATCGACCGGCATCAGCTCGGCTTCCCGCGCCGCTTGGTCGGTCAGCGCTTCAAGGGCGTCCAGCGTCCACATGGCATCGCCATCAAAAGGGCCGGTCTTGAGCCTTCTCAGCTGGCTGATGTGACCGCCACAGCCCAGTGCCTTGCCAATATCTTCGGCCAGAGTGCGGATATAAGTGCCTTTGCTGCAGCTGACTTCCAGCTCGAAGGCGGTGCCTTCAAACGACAGCAGGCGGGCATCATACACGCTTACCCGACGGGCTGCACGCTCAACCTGCTTACCTTCGCGCGCAAGCTCATAGAGCTTTTTACCCTGGTGCTTGAGTGCCGAGTACATCGGCGGCACCTGATCGATGTCACCACGAAAGCGCGCGAGCACCGTTTCGACGTCCTGAGCCGTCAGCTCGGGGACATCGTGGCGTTCAACCGCCACACCTTCCGCATCGCCGGTGTCGGTGATCACGCCCAGTTCGACCCGGGTGCGATAGACCTTGTCGGCTTCCAGCAGGTGCGAGGAGAACTTGGTCGCTTCGCCCAGACAGATCGGCAGCAGGCCAGTTGCCATCGGGTCCAGCGTGCCGGTATGCCCCGCTTTTTGCGCGTCGAACAGACGACGCACCCGCTGCAGGGCATGGTTGCTCGACAGGCCTTTCGGCTTGTCCAGCAACACAATGCCGTTAACCGGCAGGCCGCGACGGCGACGCGCCATTAGCGGGTCTCCTCACCTGGCTCGTCAACGCCCTCGTCGTCCTGGGCTTGGCGAGCGCGGTCGGTTGACACCGCTTCTTCGATCAACGAAGACAGCTGCTGACCGCGTACGACGCTTTCGTCAAAATGAAAGCGCAGTTCCGGCACGTGACGCAGTTTGATGCGCTTGGCAATCTGGCTTCTCAGGAAACCCGCGGCCCGCTTCAGGACCTGCAGGTTTTCCTTGATACGCTCAGGCTCTTGCTCACCCAGCAGGGTGACATAGATATCGGCGTAACCAAGGTCACGGCTGACGGTGGCCCCGCTGACCGTGACCATGCCCAGACGCGGGTCTTTCACTTCGCGCTGGATCAGCACCGCCAGCTCCTTCTGGAGCTGGTCGGCTACTCGGTCGGTACGCTTGAATTCGCGCATGATTGCTCCTCGCGGCCTTAGAGGCTGCGCTCGACCTTCACTTGGTCAAAGACTTCGATCTTGTCGCCAACCTGCACATCGTTGTAGTTCTTCACACCGATGCCACACTCGACGCCGCTACGTACTTCCTGAACATCGTCTTTATAGCGGCGCAGCGATTCGAGCTCGCCTTCGTAGATCACCACGTCATCGCGCAGCACGCGAATCTTCTTGTTCCGATGCACGGTGCCTTCGACCACCATACAGCCGGCGATCGCGCCGATCTTCGGCGCACGGAAGACGTCGCGCACTTCGGCAATACCGACGATTTCTTCTTTCCACTCGGGCGCAAGCATACCGCTCATCGCCTGCTTGACCTCGTCGATCAGCTGGTAGATGACGCTGTAGTAGCGCAGATCCAGGCCTTCACGCTCGATAATCTCGCGGGCGGCGGCGTCGGCACGCACGTTAAACCCGACCACGATCGCCTCGGAGGCGAGCGCCAGGTTGGCATCGGTACCGGTGATACCGCCCACACCCGAAGACACAACCGCCACTTCGACTTCGTCGGTGGAGAGCTCTTCCAATGCGCCCTTGATGGCTTCCAGAGAGCCCTGGACGTCGACTTTCAATACGATGTTGACCTTGGCCACTTCGTCTTGGCCCATCTGGCTGAACATGTTCTCCAGTTTGGCCTTTTGCTGACGCGCCAGGCGCACTTCGCGGTACTTGCCTTGACGGAAGTTGGCCACTTCGCGGGCTTTCTTCTCGTCGGCAACCACCATGAAGTCGTCACCGGCGTCAGGCGTACCGTCCAGGCCCTGGATCTCGACCGGCATGGCCGGGCCAACCTCGTCCACTTGCTTGGCAAGTTCGTTGGTCAGCGCACGCACACGGCCGTAGTGCAGACCGGCCAGGACGATATCGCCTTTCTTGAGCGTACCGTTCTGAACCAGTACGGTTGCCACGGGACCACGGCCTTTATCCAAGCGCGATTCAACCACCACGCCTTTGCCCGGCGCTTCCGGTACTGCTTTAAGTTCAAGCACTTCCGAGACCAGCTGGATGGCTTCCAACAGTTCCTCAATGCCATCGCCGGTTTTGGCAGACACGTGGACGAACTGGGTATCGCCGCCCCACTCTTCCGAGATCACGCCGTGCTGCGAGAGCTCGTTACGAATGCGGTCGAAGTCAGCACCCTCTTTGTCGATCTTGTTGACCGCCACCACCATCGGCACGCCCGCCGCTTTGGAGTGCTCGATCGCCTCAACCGTCTGGGGCATCACACCGTCATCCGCCGCAACGACCAGGATAACAACGTCGGTTGCCTGGGCACCGCGGGCACGCATGGCGGTGAACGCCGCGTGGCCTGGTGTGTCCAGGAACGTCACGCCGCCATGCTCGTCTTCCACATGGTAGGCACCGATATGCTGGGTAATACCACCCGCTTCGCCGGTCGCGACCTTGGCCTTGCGGATATAATCGAGCAGCGACGTCTTACCGTGGTCGACGTGACCCATGACGGTCACCACCGGTGAACGGGTGATTTCGTCGCCTTCGTAGGAGATGCCCTCGAGCATTTCCGTTTCCAGCGCGTCATCCTTCACCAGCTTGACCTTGTGACCCATCTCTTCCACGACGATCGCCGCGGTATCCTGATCGATGGTCTGGTTGATCGTCACCGCCGCGCCCATGTTGAACATGGCCTTAATGACTTCGTTGGCCTTGATCGACATCTTGTCGGCCAGTTCCGCCACGCTGATCGACTCGGGGATCGAGACTTCGCGAACGATCGGCTGGGTCGGCTTCTGGAAGCCGTGCTTGCCGTTGCCACCGCTGGCACCGCCACCACGACGGCCACCGCGGCGCTCGGCACGCTTGGCTTTCTTGCCGCCGCCGCGCTTGCGCTCTTCACGATCACCGCGATCCTCTTCGTCACGACGACCTTTATTTTTCGCCGCGGCTTTCTTGGGTGGCGCAGTACGACGGTCAGAGCGGCCTTCTTTCGGTGGCGCTGGCGGCATATCGTCGTTGGACGGCGTGTCGTCGATTTGAAGCTCGGGCACATCAACAGCAGGCGCTTTTGGCGCCGCTGTTTCAGCCTGCTTCTCGGCCTCTTTGCGCGCTGATTCTTCAGCCGCCTTGGCTTTTTCAGCTGCCGCTTTTTCCTCAGCTTCACGGGCTTCGCGCGCCTTACTTTCAGCTTCGGCTTCGGCCATATCACCGACTAGCTGACGCGGCCCCGTGTGCTTGGGTTCGGCTGCTTTCGGCTTGTCTTCTTCGCTACGCTTGACGTAGGTTTTCTTTTTACGCACCTGAACATCGATCGTTTTACCACGCTCGCCGGTTTTAATTCGGCTGCGCGTCTTGCGTGTCAGGGTAATACGGTCTTTGCTTGGCTCGACTTCATCGCCACCGTGGCTTTTCTTCAGAAAATTAAGCAGCTTGCGCTTATCTTCCTCGGATACCGCATCGTTTTCCGAAGCGTGCTGCAAGCCTGCCTCTTTCATCTGCTCTAGTAGGCGGGGCACATCGCGGCCCACCTTTACTGCGAAATCTTTAACTGTCATATCTGACATATTGACCCTCC
>OFEU01000422.1_pt1 | contig 24363 bp, 22 predicted proteins | sample 1521221 | NCBI WGS metagenome assembly OFEU01 (sample SAMN03766357, study PRJEB24113) | microbial mat metagenome | isolation source: enrichment culture HLUCC-O from microbial mat sample contains cyanobacterium... | reverse complement strand
AAAGCGTTTCAGGTTTCAACGGAATCGAAAACGCGCTGCCTCTCCCTTCGGTCGAACGCGCGTTTCGATCCATTTGTTTTCGTGTAAACCTGAAAAGCTCTAGGCCGGCCCGGTTGAGGGTTGAAAAAGACGGGCCGGTCTGGTGAATGCCGGATCAATGGCCCCTACCGGGCCAACAGGAAGACGCGATATGGAGCGAACCCAGAAAATCGCCGCGGGCAGCATTCTGATCGGGTTGCTGGTTCTGGGACTCAAGCTGGTGGCCTGGGCGATGACCGGGTCGGTTGCGCTTCTTTCGGACGCGATGGAGAGCATCGTCAACGTGGCCACGGCGATTGCCGCACTGATCGCGATTCGGATCGCGGCGCGTCCGGCCGACAGCAACCACCCCTATGGCCACCACAAGGCCGAGTTCTTCAGCGCGGTGCTGGAGGGAGTGCTGATCATCGTTGCGGCGCTGTTCATCCTGCGCGAAGCGGCGCAGGCATTCATGAACCCGCGGGCTCTGGATGCGCCGCTCGCGGGGCTGGCGGTCAACGTGGCCGCGAATATCGTCAACGGGCTCTGGTGCTGGGTTCTGTTGCAGCAGGGGCGCCGGCTGCGCTCGCCCGCTTTGGTGGCCGATGGCAAGCACCTGCTGAGCGATGTCATCTCGTCAGTTGGCGTGGCGGCCGGCATCTTGCTGGCGATCCTGACCGGTTGGGCGCTGCTCGATCCGATCCTGGCGGCGCTGGTGGCGGTCAACATCCTGTGGTCGGGCTGGAGGGTGGTTTCTGCCAGCCTGAGCGGGCTGATGGACGAGGCGGTGTCCGAGGGCGAGCTTGAGCAGATCAGGACGGTGATTTCCGACGCGGCGGAGGGCGCGATAGAGGCGCATGACCTCAAGACAAGACAGGCGGGGCAGGCGACCTTCATCGAGTTTCACCTGGTGGTGGACGGGGATACCTCGGTGACCTCGGCGCATGACATCTGTGACCGGATCGAGCGCGCCTTGCACGCGGAATTCGCGGATGCGCAGATCACCATCCATGTCGAACCCGAGGACAAGGCCAAGCATTCGGGGGTCGTGGTGTTGTGAACGGACACCTGACACGGGCGCAGAATCAAGGAAATGTGTTTTTATTTCAAGGGAGTACAGGACATGGACGGAAAGCTCTTACTGATCATCCTCGACGGGGTGCCGCTGCGAAATTTCCGGCGGCTCTTCGGCAACCTCGAAGGCTGGGTCGAGAGCGGCGAGGCGCAGCGGTTTGTCCATCGCGCGGCGCTTCCGTCGATCTCGGCCAGTTGTTATGCCACGATCCACACCGGGGTTCCGGCGCAGGAGCATGGCTGCACCGGAAATGGCAACGTGTTCCGCCTGTCGCACCCGGACGTGTTTGCCCAGGTGCGCAAGGCTGGTGGTGTGACGGGGGCCGTGGCGCACAGTTTCTGGAGCGAGTTCTTCAACCGTTCGCCCTTCGATTACGTGCGCGATATCGAGTATGACGAGCCCGAGAGCGAGACCATCAACCACGGCCGGTTCCATTCGATGACGGGCTATGGACTGATCAACCAGATGACGCCTTCGGATGTCGATCTCTTTGCCACGCTGACCCGCCTTTGCCAGAGATTTTCGTTGAATTACGGTCTGTTGCACACATGCACGCTCGACAGCATGGGCCACAGGTTCTTCCATGAGAGCCAGGAAATGGATCACGCCTGCGCGGTGATGGACGAGATGCTGGCACCGTTCATTCCGAGGTGGCGGGCGGCGGGATACGAGGTCATCGTGACCGCCGATCACGGCCAGGACGAGCGCGGGCATCATGGCGGGCGGGGCGATTTGCAGCAGCTGACGGCAATGTATTACTTCGGCCCGGCGCAGGGGCCGGAGCGCGATACCGAGATCGCGCAGGTGCAGATCGCGCCCACCATCCTGAGCCGCCTTGGTGCCGAGATTCCCGAGACGATGAAGGGCGAGGTGTTCCTGCGGTGAACCCGGGCGGAGCCGCGGATTGACATTTCCCTGCCGCATCGTCCCGCCGGGTTAACGCGGTATTTCGGCGAAAAACCGGGGGGTGACATCCGGCTGCTGCCCGGCTGCCGGGCGTATGCCATGCGACGGTGTATGGTGGGGCCGCGAAAAGGGTTAACGCGGTTCAGGTTTCGACGGTTTCGAATTCGGCCGACACGCAACGAAAGGGCAGCGCCCGCCCTTGGGGCGGGGCGGGCGCTGCCCGGGCTGCAAGCAGCCCGGGCGAAATGAATTCGATAGCGTGCAACACCCTTTAACCACCGCAGATGCTCTGAAGCCTGAGCCAGTCCGCATCCGGGATCAGCGGCTCGGGCGCCTCGCTGGCGAACGGGTCGGCCTCGATCAGGCCGAGGGTGGTTTCGCCGGTGACGTCCCGGGCATAGGCATAGGGGGTCGAGCGCACGGACCAGCTCTCGAACCCGGCGAGCAGGGCCTCGTCCGTGAGCGGGGCGGGCCGTCCGGTGAGCAGGTCTTCGCCATAGCTGTCAAGCATCTCGTCGGAGAGCTGTCCGGTGGTCAGAAGGCGCAGGCTGGCCATCATGCCCAGGTGGTCGAGCATGCGGCGCAGCGGATCGTCGATCTGGGCGCGCAGGTGTTCGGCGATGATATAGCCGGCCGCCACGTCGGGTTCCTCATGATCCTCGAACAGGCTGCGATTGAGCAATACGATGTTGCCGGGCAGATGCGCCGCGTCGCGCACCCCTCCGCGCAGCGCGACAAGGCGCGCGGGCCCCTGGGGCGCGGGCAGTCGGGCCGAGAGGCGGCTCAGCGCCGGCAGGGCCTGTGGGTCGCTGCAGGGGCTTCCGGCGACGCGCCGGATTCGCGAGAGAAGGGCGGAGCCGATCTCGCTGCGCTTGACCTCGGGGACGACGCCGACCGCGTGCTCGCGCAGCGCCCCGGGGAGCCAGAAGATGCCGAGCGCGAGGATGACAGCGACCGAAACCCCGAACCCCACCAGGCGCAGACGCCCGGGTCGGGGGCGGGCGCGCTCGACCGCCGTGCGCAGGGTTTCGATGGCGCCGATCATCTCGGCCTCGTCCTCGGACAGCTCCAGGGTTTCCCCGGGATCACCATCGGGATGGAAGATGGCCGGATGCTGGCCGGGATTGGCGCGTGCGATGGCGGGGATCGACCAATGCGCGAGCGCCTGCTCATTCCTGTCGGAGATGGTGAGCGTCGCCTCGCCGATCGAGACGATCACCTCGCGGCGCTGGTCGTCCGGCGTGGGACGCCACAGACCGGTGGCCTCGATCCGGTCATATGCACTGAGTGCGGTCATGTTCGGGCCTGCCCTGCCTCGTTCGTTGAAACGTTAGCATGGGCGGGACAGGGGGGGCAATTGGCAAGCGGGGTCTGAGTATCGGGGCAGAATGCTTGTGTTACCGAGTGCCGAAGGTTGCGCGGATGCGGTCAATCGTGAGGTCCGAAATCCCAACCGGCTCACATGGTTGCCTTCCACGGATGCCCGAACGCAAGGTTGACGGCCGGCGCTGCGTTGATGAATTGCGCCCTGTCTCTCTGAGCTTCTGCTGTGCCCATTGGAGTTCGGCTTGCGTCACTGCGGAATTTGGTCCGTGCACCGGCAACAGGTAGAAATCCCATTGACCGGGGTCCCTTTGATCAGCGGTGCCGATGTCGGTGACAGGGTGGTGGCACAGGATGAACAGGTCGCACAGGAAGCCCTCGGTTTCGCAGGGGATGCCCGGGTCGTCGCGTTCGAAGTAATAGGGTTTCTTGCGCCATGTGAGCGAGAAAAGAGGGTCTGTTTTTTGACCATTGGCTTGATTCCAGCTTTGCAGGGACGCGCTGTTCTTGACCTGAATGCGTATGCGCTCGGGAAACGTAGTGCGGCCGTCGCCGATTTGCAGATCCCACGGATACCATGAGAATCCGGTGCTTGCGCATTCGGGTCCCAAGGCTTCGGCAATCATGAATTCGCACCAGAGTCCGCGGAGTGTGTTGTCTATCAGGGGTCTGGAAAACGCCTCTGCAAAGAAGCGCATTTTTACGGATTCCGTGGTGATGTTTCGTGCCATCTTGTGCCAAGTATGACCTTTGGCAGTGGATATTTCCACGAAAAGATTGTTGTATTCCGAAGCATTGAGAGTATGGCGGAGGCGTTTTTTGCCTGGGCCGCTCGCGGCCCGGGCATGCGCCCGCCCGCCCCCAGGCGGGCGCATTCGCGCCCACCTCGGGCAGGCGCATGCCCTAAAGGAGAATGGTCCGTCTCCGGTGGCCCGTGATCAGGCGCAGCCTTTTCCGGTGCCTTCGAGTTTGAAGCCCAGCTTGCGGAAGATGGCCGCGGCGGGGCAGAGGCCGGTGAAGGCGGATTGGAAGAGGTTGGCGCCGACGAAGACGGTGAGCCAGACAAAGGCGGGGTGGACGAAATAGGTGAGCACCAGCGAGAGCAGCACCATGAAGCCGGCGAATGCCATGACGGCCTGGGAAACGGTCATTGTCGTGATCCTTTCGAGACGATTCCATAATTACATTCCAGATATGGAATATTTTGTCGGATCGCAAGGGGCAGGTGGTCGCAGGTTGAATGTGGGCCTGTTCCGGCCTTGAGCCGGGGCCTATGACATAGGGGAGCGGCCCCGGCTCAAGGCCGGGAGGGGTGTTCCAAGCAAACGTGGCAGGTCCTACCCGTCCGTGAGCGTCTTGCGCAGCTCGAATTTCTGGATCTTGCCGGTCGAGGTCTTGGGCAGTTCTGTAAAGATCACCTGTTTGGGGGTCTTGAATCCGGCGAGTTTGGTTCGCACGAAGGCGATGATCTCGTCCTCGGTTGTCGTGGCGCCGTCTTTCAACTCGACGAAGGCGCAGGGCACTTCGCCCCATTTCTCATCCGGCTTGGCCACCACCGCGCAGAGCGACACGGCAGGGTGCATCATCAGCGCGCCCTCGACCTCGACGGAGCTGACGTTCTCGCCGCCCGAAATGATGATGTCCTTGGAGCGGTCGAGGATCTTCATGTAGGTATCGGGATGCTGGATGGCGAGATCGCCGGAGTGGAAATAGCCGCCGCGGAACGCCTCGGCGGTGGCCTGGGGGTTCTTGTAATAGCCTTTCATCACCGCGTTGCCGCGGAACATGATCTCGCCCTGGGTGGTGGAATCCATCGGCACCTGTTGCATGGTCTCGGGGTCCATCACGGTGCTTTCCTCGATCATCGGCATCATGACGCCGGTGCGGGCCTTGATCTCGTAGCGTTCCTCGTCGGGCAGGGCGTCCCATTCCGCCTTCCACGTGCATTCGGTGGCCGGGCCGTAGGTCTCGGTGAGGCCGTAGACCTGCGTCACGTTGAAACCCAGCGGTTCGATGGCGCGCAGCGTGGCGGCGGGGGGCGGGGCCCCGGCGGTGAAGACCTCGACCACGTGGTCGAAGGCGCGGCGTTCGTCGTCGCGGGCGTTGACGATGGCGTTGAGCACGATCGGCGCGCCGCCGAAATGAGTGACGCCCTCGTCGGCGATGGCGTCGTAGATGTTTTTCGCGGTGATGTCGCGACAGCACACGACCGTACCGCCCAGCAGCGGCATCATCCATGTGTGGCACCAGCCGTTACAGTGAAACAGCGGCACGATGGTGAGGTATTTCGGGTGCAGCACCATGCGCCAGCTCACGACCTGCGCATAGGTGCTCAGGCAGGCGCCGCGGTGGTGATAGACCACGCCCTTGGGCCGGCCGGTGGTGCCGGAGGTGTAGTTGAGCGCGATGCTTTCCCATTCGTCCCGGGGCATGATCCAGTCGAAACCGGGATCGCCCTGTGCCAGCAACTCCTCGTATTCGAGATGGTCGCCGGTGGCGGGATAACCGGCCTGGGGGTCGGCGATCTCGACCACCCTGGGGGCGGCGGCGTCCATCTCGGCGATGGCTTTCATGACCAGCGGCAGGGCGGCGGTATCGACAAGCACGACCTTGGCGCCGCCATGGGTGAGGATATAGGCGACGGTATCGGAATCGAGCCGCGTGTTGATCGCGTTGAGGATCGCGCCACAGGCGGGCACGCCGAAATGGGCCTCGGCCTGGGCGGGCAGGTTTGGGATGACGCTGGCCACCACGTCGCCCGGCGCGACGCCGAGCCCTGCAAGCGCGGAGGCAAGACGGGTGCAGCGCGCGTAATACTCGGCATAGGTCTTGCGGTGGCTGCCATAGACCACCGCAGGGTGATCGGCGAAGATGTCGCGCGCGCGCCGCAGATGCGACAACGGCGTCAGCGGCACGTGGTTCGCAGCGGTTTTTTCAAGCCCGGTTTCGTCGTTGAGCCAGCCCATTTCGATCCTCCCCCTGATTCCCGTTTCCGACAAATATCGGTTTCGGGACAGATTATTGCGCGAAACGCGGGTTTGAAAGACCGGAAATATCACGATGACTGGAATCCGTATGGCGGCGTGTTGGCGCGCACTTGCCCAGCGCCTGCGAATCCGGTTGAAGGGGAGAGGCGAGACGGGGGCGAGGATGCAGCAAGCGCGCGATCATGGCGGAGGTGTAGATGCCGCGCTGGCCCGGTGGGGCGGGGCGCGGGGCGATTGGATCGACCTTTCGACGGGGATCAACCCGGTGCCTTACCCGGTGGGTCGGGTATCGGACACGGCGTGGACGGTGTTGCCCGATGCGGGGGCAGAGGCGCGGCTCATTGCTGCGGCGCGGACGTTCTGGCGTGTCCCGGAGGGGTTGGAGATCGTGGCGGCGCCGGGGGCGTCGGCGATCATCGCGGCGCTGCCGGGCCTGTGGCCCTTGGGCCGGGTCGATGTGCCGGGGCCGACCTATAACGAGCACGAGGCGGCCTTTCGCGCCGGTGGCTGGGAAATCGGACCCGGGGGCGAGGCGCGGGTGATCGTGCATCCCAACAACCCGGACGGACGGCTTTGGTCGGTAGACGAACTGAGCGCGCCGCGCATGGTGATCGACGAGAGCTTTTGCGACGTGGCGCCGGGGCACTCACTGGTGGGGGCGGCCGGGCCGGGGCGCATCGTGCTCAAGAGTTTCGGCAAGTTCTGGGGGCTGGCCGGCCTGCGGTTGGGGTTCGCGATCGGGGCAGAGGACGAGATGGCGCGGCTGCGCGCGCGGCTGGGACCCTGGGCGGTGTCGGGTCCGGCGCTGGAGATCGGCGCGCGGGCGCTGGAGGATCGCGCATGGGCCGAGGCGACACGCCAGCGGCTCGCTGCGGATGCCGCGCGGCTTGACGGGTTGATGGCGGCCCATGGGGTGCTGGTGGGTGGCACCGACCTCTTTCGGCTTTACGAGGTGGTGGATGCGGCGGCGTTTCAGGACCGGCTGGGGCGGGCGCATGTGTTGAGCCGGATCTTTCCCTATTCGGATCACTGGCTGCGCCTTGGCCTGCCGGGGCCGGAGGGGTGGGCACGGCTGGAGGCGGTGCTGTGAGCCTTGTGCTGGGATTGATTCTCGACGCGCTTTTCGGCGAGCCGCGCGCGGTCTGGGACCGGGTGCCACACCCGGCCGTTCTGATGGGGCGGGCGGTGGGGTGGTGTGACGCGCGGTTCAACCGGGGCGAGGCGCGGCGGGCGCGGGGTGTCGCGGTGATGGTGGCGCTGGGGCTTGGCGGGTGGTGGCTCGGCGCGGTCCTGCAGACGCTGGGCGGGCTGGTCGAGGCGCTGGTGATCGCGGTGCTGATGGCGCAGCGGTCGCTGGTCGATCACGTGCGCGCAGTGGCCGATGGGTTGCGCCTGTCGTTGAGCGAGGGGCGGCGCGCGGTGGCGATGATCGTGGGGCGCGACACCGCCGCGATGAACGAGGGCGCCGTGGCGCGCTCGGCGATCGAGAGCGCGGCGGAGAATTTCAGCGACGGGGTGTTGGCGCCGGTGTTCTGGTACCTGGTGGCGGGGTTGCCGGGGCTCTTGCTTTACAAGATGACCAACACCGCAGACAGCATGATCGGGCATCGCACCGCGCGGCATGAGACGTTTGGCTGGGCGGCGGCGCGGTTCGACGATGTGCTCAATCTCATCCCCGCGCGACTCGCGGCGCTCTTGATCGCGGGGCTTTACGGGCAATGGGGTGCATGGCGCGACATCGTGGCGGATGCGCGGCGGCACCGCTCGCCCAACGCGGGCTGGCCTGAGGCGGCGATGGCGCGGGCGCTGGGCGTGGCGCTGTCGGGGCCGCGCTCCTACGGGGGCGAGATGCGCGCGTTTGCCTGGGTAAACGGTGGCGGTCTGCGCGACCCGGGGGTGCCAGAGATCGAGGCCGCCGCCATGGCGCTTTGGCGGGCCTGGGCGGTGGTTCTGGGGATTGCCGTGGTGGTATGGGTTTCGTGACTGGCCGTCGATGTGGCACGTGCTAAGGTGTTGACAGGAATTTCATGCCAAGAGGTTGAACATGCGTCTTTTCTCCATGCTCGTGATTGCGTTTCTGACTGCCGGACCGGTTTCGGCCCAGGGCGTTTGCGGCGGCTCGTTCTCCGGCTTCGTCGAGGAACTCGGTCGCGAGGCCGTGGGACGGGGGCATGACCCGGACACGGTGGCGCGGTTCTTCTCGTCGGTACGCCAGGACCCCAAGGTGCTGGCGGCGGACCGGCGGCAGGGGGTGTTCCAGATGGATTTCACCTCCTTCTCGCGGCGGCTGATCTCTTCCAACCGGCTTGATACCGGGCGGGCCAAGGCGCGGGAATTCGCGGACCTGTTCGACCGGATCGAGGCGGAATTCGGCGTGTCGCGCGGGGTGCTCCTCGCGTTCTGGGCGTTCGAGACGGATTTCGGCGGGTTCCAGGGCGATTTCAACACGCGCGACGCGCTGGTGACGCTGGCGCATGATTGCCGGCGGCCGCATCTTTTCCGGCCACAGATCTTCGCGGCACTTGAGCTTTACGAACGCGGCGATTTCGACCCGGCGCACACCACCGGGGCCTGGGCGGGCGAGATCGGGCAGGTGCAGATGCTGCCGCGCGATATCCTTGAAAACGGGGTCGATGGCGACGGTGACGGGCAGGTGCGGCTCAGGGCCTCGGCGGCGGATGCGCTGATGTCGGGGGGCAAGATGCTGCAAAGCCTGGGCTGGCGCGCGGGTGAGCCATGGTTGCAGGAGGTGGTCGTGCCGGGCGGGTTCAGCTGGTCGAAGAGCGGGCTTGCGACGCAATTGCCTGCCAGTGAATGGGCGGCGTTGGGGGTGCAGGCGCGCGAGGGGCGGCTGGCCGATCTGCCGGGCTCGCTCATCCTGCCGCAGGGGCGGGGCGGGCCGGCCTTTCTGACCTATCCGAATTTCCGGGTGTTTTTCGAGTGGAACCAGAGTTTCACCTATGTGCTGACCGCGGCCTATTTCGCCACGCGCCTTGAAGGCGCGCCGGAGTTCGACCCCGGCGACCCGGCACCGGGGCTTTCGGGGGACGAGATGAAGGCACTTCAGCGCAAGCTCGATGCGCGGGGGTTCGACGTGGGCGAGATCGACGGCATCCTGGGCGCGGGCACCCGGGCGGCGGTGCGCGAGGTGCAGGGCGAGCTTCGGCTGCCGGAGGATGGCTGGCCCACGCGGGAGTTGCTGGGGCGGTTGTAGGGGCGGTCCCGCCCGAAAAGCGCGCGCAGCGCGCCGGGTGAGCGCCGAACCGGCCCACGGGCCGGCGCTTTGGATGGGTTGCGCGCTGTTCGGGGCGAGGGATGGCGTTGCGGGATGAAGGCTGCGACGCGGCTGTCGGCGCGGCTGTCGGAGCGCCAGCCCCCGGTCCGGCGCTCGCCCTTTGTGCCAAATCTTCAGGCGGTGCCCGCGAACCCCGCATCGAGCGCCGATAGGATGGTCTGCACGTCTTCGGAGGTGAGCACCAGCGGCGGCGAGAGGATGATGTTGGGGCCCGAGACGCGCACCATGGCACCTGCGCGATAGGCACCTTCCTGCACCGCGTTGATGGTCTTCTTGTCGATCGGGGCCTTGGTGGCGCGGTCGGAGACGAGTTCGAGCGCGCACATGAGGCCATGACCGCCGCGCACATCGCCGATGGTCTCGTATTTGCCCTTAAGCGCCAGCAGGCCGTCATGAAGTTCACGGCCACGCGCGGCGGCGTTTTCGTTGACCTTGAGGCGCTTGGTCTCGGCCAGGCAGGCGAGCGCAGCGGCGGCGCCGACCGGGTGGCCGGAATAGGTATAGCCATGGCCGATGGCCGCGCGGCCGGTTTCGTCCGTCTCGAAGGTCCGGGCGACATGCTCGGCGATCATCACCGCGCCGAACGGGAAATAGCCGTTGGTGATGGCCTTGGCGGTGCACATGAGGTCGGGCTGCACGCCCCAGTGGCGCGATCCGGTCCATGATCCGGTGCGGCCGAAGGCGGTGATCACCTCGTCCGCGATCAGCAGGATACCGTGGCGCGAACAGATTTCGCGCACGCCGGGCATGAAGCTTGCGTGCGGGGGAATGACGCCGCCCGCGCCGAGCACCGGCTCCATGATCAGCGCGGCGATGGTGCCGGCGCCCTGGAACGCGATCTCGTCCTCAAGCGCGGCGAGGCAAAGCTGCGCCAGCTTTTCGGGATCGGTCTCGTTGAATGGGTTGCGATAGGTGTAGGGCGCGGGGATGTGAAAGCAGCCGGGCAGGAGCGGCTCGTAAGCGGTGCGGAAATTGGCGTTGCCATTGACCGAGGCGCCGCCGAAATGGGTGCCGTGATAGCCCTTTTTCAGGCTGAGATACTTGGTACGTCCACCTTCGCCACGGATCTTGTGATATTGGCGGGCAAGCCGCAGGGCGGTTTCGACGCTGTCGGAGCCGCCCGAGGTATAGAAGGCACGGGAAAGGCCGTCGGGGGCGAAGAAATCGCGCAATTCCTCGGCCAGTTCGATCACCGCGTCATTGGTGGTGCCGCGGAAGATCGAGTAATAGGGCAGGCGGTCGAGCTGGCCCGAGATCGCGTCCTTTACCGGTTGGCAGGAAAAGCCCAGATTGACGTTCCAGAGACCGCCCACGCCATCGACGACGGTATGGCCATCGACATCGGTGATGGTGACACCGGATGCATCGGTCACGATGGTCGGCGGGTTGGCGAGGCTGTCGGCCGGATGCGCCATCGGGTGCCAGAGCGAACGCGCGTTCTTTTCCTTGAGAAAATTGCCGTCTTTCATGTCATCCATCCTTTCATTCAAGGCCGAGAAGGCGGAGCGCCTCGGCGTAGCTGCTGCCCGGGCGGGCGACGTCGAAATGCACGGTTTGCAGGCCGATGTCGCGTGCGCCCTCGATGTTGCGTTGCTGGTCATCGACAAAGACGCAGGACGCGGCCGGCAGGCCGAGCGCGTCGAGCACGGCGCTGTAGGCGCGCGGGTCGGGTTTGAGGATGCCGGTATGGGTGGCGTCGATGATGACCTCGAAATCCGCCAGGAAGGGCAGCTTGTCGCGGAAATCGGCGCCGTAGAAGAGGTCGAGCTCGTTTGAAAGGATCGCAAGGCGGATACCGGCGGATTTGCAGGTGGCGAGCGTTTCGCGAAACTCGGGGCGGATCACCGCGTCGGGGTCGGCGCCACGGGCGGCGCGCACGAACTGGCGCATCTCGGTCCAGTGTTCGCCGATCAGCGCGCCCACTTCGCGGGTGCGTTCAAGCCAGTAGTCGCGTTCGGTAATGCGTCCCGCCTGCATCGCCTGCCAGAGCCCGTCGCTTTCGGGGTGGAACGGCCCGAACCATGTGAGCGTGCCGGGGCCGAGGCCGAGGGCGCGTTCGGTTTCGTCATGGGTTTCGAACAGGGTGCGCGAGATCACCCCTCCGAAATCGAGGATCAGGGCGCGGTCTGTCGTGGTATCGGTCATGCGGCCTCCTCTCTTTGGAATCCGTCGGGCAGAAAGCCGCCCATCAGCCGGGTAAGACGCAGCCCGTGGTGGCGCAGCGCGCGGCGGATCAGGGCCTGATGTTCGGGGGTCATGCGGGCCGAGGGCGCGGCAACGGCGATGGCGCCAATTACCCGGGTTTCGGAATCAAAGAGCGGCATGGCATGGGAATGGACATCATCCTCGAAGCCGCCGACGCATTGCGACATGCCGGTTTCGCGCACGCGGGTCAGCGTGGCGCGGATCGTGGCCGGGTCGGTGACGGTGAGCGAGGTGCGTTTTTCCAGCGGTCGGGCGAGCATGGCATCGGTGAAATCCGGCGGCGAAAAGGCCAGAACGGCCAGCCCCGAGGCCGTGTTGTGAAAGGTCAGTTGCTCGGCGTCCTCCATGGTGACGCGGGTGCCGTGGAGCGGCGCATAGGCATAGGTGAGGGTGACGAGCGTGTCGCCCTGCGTGAGCGAGACATGGGTCGTCTCATGCGTTTCGGCGCTGAGATCGGCGAGCACCGTCTGGGCCAGGTCGCGCATCGGCACGGCGGCCTCGCGCAGGGCCGCGAGGCGCAGGAAGGCCGGGCCGAGGCGGTATTCGCGTGCCGATCCGGTCTGTTCGACGAATCCCTGCGCCTGCAATTCGGTGAGCAGCCGGTGCACCGTGGCCTTGTTGAGCCCGGACAGGCGCGCCAGTTCGCTCAGCCCGATCTTGCTGCGCGAGCGATTGAAAAAGTCCAGCAGGGACAAGGCTTTGGCGACGGTTCCCATCGGTGGTGGCGAGTCTTTCGTTGCTGTTTTCAATTGCGCTGGACTGGCGGTTTCCGTTCACTTGTTAAAAGTGTTGACAGACTCGAACATGGTCTGTCAATCTATTTTAGAACCAATGGTTTGAATAATGAACCACTCAAACGACTCGGAACACAGGGAGATTGAATGATGAAGAACCGCAACATTCTGAGCGGCGCGCTTGCGCTTGCCATGGCCGCAACGGGCGGGGCCGCGCTGGCGGATTATCCGGAAAAGCCGGTGAGTTTCGTTGTGCCGTGGCCGCCGGGCGACCTCGAGGACGTGCTCACGCGGATGATCGCCGAGGATTTCCAGGATGAATACGGCGTGGCCGCGGCGGTGGTGAACAAGCCCGGCGGTGGTGGCGGGCCGTTCCCCGGGGCGATCGAGGTGGCGAACGCGCCGGCCGATGGTTACACGATCGGCAGCTTCGTGATCGGGGTGCCGGTGGTCGGCCACCAGATCGGGATCGACGACCTGACGCCCGAGAAGTTCGATCCGCTGGGCATTTTCCTGACATATCCCTTCGTGATCGCCACGTCGGCCGATGCGCCTTATTCCACGATGGAAGAACTGGCCGACCATGCGCAGGACAACGACGTGGCGCTGGGCCATTTCGGCGATGTCCTGACGCCGACGCAGGTGACCAAGGCACTGGCTGCCAACATGGATTTCGAATGGGGCAGCGACGCGGCGTTCGACGCGCTGGATTGCAACACGCTGGCGTCGGGCGACGCGGATGTTGTCAACACCACGCTGCAACTGATCCTGCCGTGCCTCGATGACGTCAAGGTCCTGGTGTCGATCACCGACGAGCGCATCCCGCTGGTGCCCGATGCGCCGACCGCGGGCGAGGTCGATGAAACGCTCGACATCGCGCTCTGGAACGGGCTGTTCGTCCACAAGGACACGCCGCAGGACGTGCGCGACAAGATCATCGCGGTCGCCCAGAAGACCGCGATGAGCGACCGGGCGCAGGCGGTGGCCAAGGAAACCGGTGCGCTGATCTATTGGCAGGGCCCGGACGAGAGCGCGGAGCGGATCGCGCAGGATATCGAAACGGTCGGACGGATCGAAAGCATCCTTGAATGATCGGAGGCGGCCGGGCGGCTGATCCGCCCGGCCGTTTCGCCAGCGCGAGCCGGGAGGCAGGGCAATGACCGAGGAAGAACGCCGGTTCAAGGGGCCGGTCCGGGGGCAGAGTCTGTTCGCGATCGTTTTCGTGGTCGCGTCGCTCCTGCTGCTCAGCCAGTTGGGCAGCGAAACGCGATGGGCCAAGGGCACGCAGTTTTTCGCGCAGCCGCGATTCTGGCCGGCGGTGGCAGTGGGCGGCATGGCGCTGTTCGGGTTGCTGCATTTGCGCGCGTTGCCGCGCAAGCGGTTGCGCCGGGCCGATCTGGTTGAGTGGCGGATCTGGTTTTTCGCCCTTGAATGGGTGCTGTGGTTCCTTGTTTACGTGATGGTCGTGCCGGTGCTGGGCTATCTGCCCGCAACGCTGATCTTCGTGCTGCTGCTGGCCTGGCGGGTGGGGTATCGCAGCCCCAAGATGCTGTGGATTTCGGCCGGGTTCGCGGTTGCGGTGGTGGTTGTGTTCAAGACCTTCCTGCAGGTGCGTATCCCGGGCGGGGCGGTTTACGAATACCTGCCCGGCGCGCTGCGCTCGTTCCTGATCCTGAATTTCTGAGGCTTGCATGGAGCTTTTGTCATCAGCCGTGGAGATCCTGGCCCGCTGGGACGTGATCCTTGCGCTTCTGGTCGGATCGGTGGGCGGTGTCCTGATCGGGGCGATCCCGGGGGTGGGGCCGGCGGTGGCGATTGCCATCCTGTTGCCCGCGACCTTCAGCATGGACCCGATCGTGGGGTTGACCGTGCTCCTGGGCATCTATGGCAGTTCCATGTATGGCGGCGCGATCCCGGCGATCCTGATCAACACGCCGGGCACGGCCGTGAATGCGCTGACCACCTATGACGGCTTTCCGATGACCGCGCGGGGCGAGGCGCGGCGGGCGCTTTCGCTGGCCTATTCGGCCTCGTTCTTCGGCGGCGTGTTCTCGGTGGTCTGCCTGATCCTGTTCGCGCCGGTGCTGGCCCGCATCGCGCCGATGTTCGGCAGCCGCGAGATTTTCCTTGCCGCGCTTCTGGGTCTCATCCTCGTGGTGATCGCGCATCGCGGTCAGACGCTGATCGCCGGGGCACTGGCGTTTTTCGGGATCTTCCTCAACACCGTGGGCCTGGAGCCGGTCAAGTATTCGAAGCGCTATACCTTCGATCAAAGCTGGCTTTCGTCCGGGGTGGACCTGATCGTGGTGGTGCTGGGGCTGTTCGCGCTTTCCCAGGCGTTCTACCTCTTGCAGGGTGAAGATGAGAAGGTGCGTCTCACGCCGCTGCGCGGCGGGCTGTTCCAGGGATTGCGCGAGTTGAGTCGCCATCCGCGCGTGGCCGGGGTGTCGGGCGCGTTCGGGGTGATGATGGGGATGATTCCCGGCGTGGGCGAGTTCACCGCGCAGTTCATGAGCTATACCTATGCGCAGCGCAGCAGCAAGCGCCCGGAGGATTTCGGTCACGGGTCGAGCGAGGGGCTGATCGCCGCCGAGACCTCGAACAACGCGGTGCCTGCCGCCGCCATGGTGCCGCTTCTGGCGCTGGGCATCCCGGGGGAGGCGCTGACTGCGATGATGTTGTCGGTTTTCTATGTGCATAACGTGGTGCCGGGGCCGCAATTGTTCCAGAACGACATGCCGTTCGTGGTGGCGCTCTACCTGGCGCTGCTGGTGCTCAACGTGCTGGTGCTGATCTTCCTGCTGTCGGCGACCGGGCATCTGGTCAAGGTGGTGAAGATTCCCAACCGGTTCCTCGGGGTTGGCATCCTCACCCTGTCCTTCGTCGGTGTCTATTCCTTGCGCAACTCGTTCACCGATTGCCTGATCGCGGCCTGTTTCGGGGTGTTCGGATTCGTGCTCAAGCGGCTGTCGCTTCCGGCGGTGCCGATCGTGCTGGGCATGGTCCTGGGCGGGATCATGGAGGTCAAGCTGCGCGCGGGCATGGCGCGGGTGAAGACGCCGCTCGATTTCATCGACCGGCCCATCACGATGATCCTGTTCGTGATGATCCTCGGCGTTCTCGCGCTGCACATTCGCTATGTACTGATCGAACGCCGCAAACTGAAGGAGGCCAGATGGTCAGCCAGGAAAAGATCGACGCGCTTCGGAATGCAGATGTTCCGCCGCAGGGATTACTTGTCGACGGAGCGTGGCAAAAAGGTTCGGGAGAAACGCTCGAAGTACGTTCCCCGATCGACGGGGCCGCGTTCACCACGCTAGAGCGGGCCAGTGCCGATGATGTGAACCGGGCCGTCGCGGCGGCGCGGCGGGCATTTGACGACGGGCGCTGGTCGCGGGCGGCGCCGGCGGAGCGCAAGCGGGTGCTTCACCGGATTGCCGATGTCATCGAGGATCGGGCGCTGGAATTGACCGTGCTGGGCGTGCGCGACAACGGCACCGAGTTCAACATGGCGCTGAAGGCCGAGGCCGGGTCGGCGGCGGGCACGTTCCGTTACTACGCCGAGGCCGTGGACAAGATCTATGGCGAGGTGGCGCCGACGCCCGATAACGTGCTGGGGCTTGTCCATCGCGAGCCCGTGGGCGTGGTTGGCGCGATCGTGCCGTGGAATTTCCCGCTGATGATCGGGGCGTGGAAATTGGCGCCTGCGTTGGCCGCGGGCAATTCGGTGGTGCTGAAACCGGCCGAAACTGCGTCGCTCTCGCTGCTCAAGCTCGCCGAATACTGCATGGAGGCGGGCCTGCCGGATGGCGTGCTCAACGTGGTGACGGGGCAGGGCAGCGTGGCCGGTGAGGCGCTGGCGCTGTCGATGGATGTGGATGTGCTGGTGTTCACCGGGTCGGGGGCGACGGGACGGCGATTGCTGGAATATTCCGCGCGCTCGAACCTCAAGCGGGTTTACCTCGAACTGGGCGGCAAGAGCCCCAATGTCGTCTTTGCCGATGCGCCGGATCTTGAGAAGGCGGCGCAGGTGTCGGCGATGGGAATCTTCCGCAATTCGGGGCAGGTCTGCGTGGCCGGGTCGCGCCTGTTGGTGGAAAGCTCGATCCATGACGAATTCGTCGCGGCATTGTCGCGCCATGCCGGGGCCCTCAAGGTGGGCGATCCGCTGGACCTGCAAAGCCAGGTCGGGGCGATCAATTCGCTGGGCCAGTTGGAGGGCAACCTTGGCTTCGTGGCCGATGCCACGGCGCAGGGGGCAGACGTCGCGCTGGGCGGCGGGCGCATTCTTGAAAGCACCGGTGGCTATTACATGGAGCCCACGGTTCTGACTGGGGTGCGCCCCGACAACCGGGTGTTCCAGGAAGAGGTGTTCGGTCCGGTTCTGGCGGTGACCGCGTTTGAGAGCGACGAGGACGCGATCACGCTGGCCAATGCGACCGATTACGGGTTGGCGGCGGGGGTCTGGACCGGGAACCTGGGCCGCGCGCATCGCATGGTGCGGGATATCCGCGCGGGGATCGTGCATGTGAACACCTATGGCGGGTCGGACAACACCGTGCCGCTCGGGGGCGTCAAGCAATCGGGGAATGGCCATGACAAGTCGCTTCATGCGATAGACAAGTATCTCGACCTCAAGACCGCATGGATACAGTTGTGAGGCAATGCGGCAGGGCATTTCGCACATGTCTCGTCTGCAGGGGCAGGGAAATTGTATATGGTCCCATGACGGTGGCGCAACATTGCGCAACAAGCGAAACAGAGGCATGCGGCCGCCCGGGTGGGCGCAGAATGCGCCCGCCTTGGGGGCGGGCGGGCGCATGCCGGGACGCTTCGCGCCCCGGCGTGAGAGCGGTCTCAACCATGTGCGAGGATTCGGCCTCCACAAGCGGGGGCGCTTTGATGATTGAAAGGAGCCGATCATGACCGAATCCCTTCTCGACCGCCGCGAGCGCCTGTTGGGCCCGCGTCTGACGACATTCTACGACGAGCCCGTGCATCTCGTGCGCGGATTGGGGACGAAGCTTTGGGATGTGGATGGGCGCGAGTATCTCGATTGCTACAACAACGTGCCGCATGTGGGCCATTGCCATCCCAAGGTGGTCGAGGCGATCTGTCGGCAGGCCGGGACGCTCAACACCCATACGCGATACCTGCACGAGGGGATCGTGGATTATGCCGAGGACCTGACCGGCACATTCGCTGCGCCGCTGAAGTCGATGATGGTCACCTGCACCGGGTCGGAGGCCAACGACATCGCGCTGCGCATGGCGCGGGCGGTGACGGGCAAGGCAGGGGTGATCGCCACCGATCACACCTATCACGGCAACACCGATGCAGTGAGCCAGCTCAGTTGCACCAACCCGCCGCCGAACCGGTGGGACACGGTGGAGTTCGTGCCCGCGCCGGACAGCTACCGGCCGATGTCGGGGGCGGACTGGGCGGGCCATGTCGTGGCGGCGATCAGGCGGCTGGAGGACAAGGGGCACGGGCTGTCGGCGCTGGTCATCTGTCCGTTCTTTGCCAATGAAGGCTTTCCCGACCTGCCCGTGGGATGGCTGAGCCCGGCCATCGAGGCGGTGCGGCGCGCGGGTGGCGTGATCATCGCCGACGAGGTGCAGCCCGGGTTCGGCCGTCTTGGCACGCATTTCTGGGGGCACGAGAAGGCGGGGTTCCTGCCTGATATCGTGACCATGGGCAAGCCGATGGGCAATGGCCACCCGGTGGCCGGCGTGGTGACGCGCCGCGAGGTGATGGAGGCGTTTCGCGACACGTTTCGCTATTTCAACACTTTCGGCGGCAACCCGGTGAGCATGGCGGCGGCGCAGGCGACGCTGGACGTGATCCGCGAAGAGGGCTTGCAGGAGAACGCGCGCGTGGTCGGCGAATATGCCCGCGCGGGGCTGCGCGATCTGGCCACGCGGCATGCCTGTATCGGGGATGTGCGCGGGTCGGGGCTTTTCTTCGGGGCCGAACTGGTGCTCGACCGGGACGAGAAAACCCCGGCGACCGACTTCACGAAAAGGGTGGCCAATGCGCTGCGTCACAAGGGGGTCCTGATGAATTTCCTCGGGGTGCATTACAACGTGCTGAAGATGCGCCCGCCGATGGTGTTCTCGCGCGAAGATGCCGACCGGATGCTTGAGGCCGTGGACGAAGCATTGGGCGAGGTGCCGCTTGCTTGAGATCGCACAGAACGCGGCCCTGCAGTGGGGGCTGGAGGGGGCAGAGGTCGAGCTCGCGGCGCGGCGCGAGAACGTGGTGTTTCGTGCCTCGACGCCCGGGGGTGATTACGCGCTGCGACTGCACCGGCCCGGCTACCGCAGCGATGCGGAACTGACCTCGGAACTGGAATGGATGGCGGTGCTGGCCGAGGGGGGTCTTGATGTGCCTGCGCCGCTGGCCACGCGCGACGGGCGGTTCATGGCCCGCGTGGCGGGGCACCAGGTCGATGTTCTGAGATGGGTGCCGGGTGCCGCGCTGGGTCGTGCCGGGGAGTTGCAGGGCGTCGCGGACCGGCCCGGGTTCTGCCATGCGCTGGGCGCCGCGATGGCGCGGATGCATGACGTTTCCGACGCATGGGCGCAGCCCGAGGGGTTCACCCGGCCCTCATGGGACCGCGCGGGGCTTCTGGGCGAGGACCCGCTTTGGGGGCGGTTCTGGGAGCATCCGCATCTGGATGCGTCGGAACGCGCACTGCTGAGCCGTGTGCGGGCGGCGGCGGATGACGTGCTGTCGCGTGTCGAGGGCGAGGCCGATTACGGGCTGATCCATGCCGACCTGATCAGCGAGAACATGCTGTGGGATGAGGGGCGGATCTACCTGATCGACTTTGACGATGGTGGGTTCGGGTTTCGCGATTTCGAACTGGCGACCTTTCTTCTGCGCTTCGAGGATGCGCCGGATTACGCCGAGCTGCGCGCGGCGCTTTGCGAGGGATATGCCGCGCGGCGGAGGGTGCGGGAAGCCGATCTCGACCTCTTCCTGCTGCTCAGGGCGTTGACCTATCCCGGCTGGATCGCGGATCGGCTGGGCGAGCCGGGGGCGGCGGAGCGTTCGGAACGCGCCGTGGCCACGGCACTGCGCAGCGCGTGGCGCTGGCTGGACAGGATGGGAGGATGAGACATGGCCGATGACAAGACGATCCTGGTGGTGGGCACCTATGACACCAAGGATGACGAGTTGAATTACCTTTGCGATTGCATTCGCGGGCAGGGTGGCAAGGTGCGCACGATGGATGTGAGCGTGCTCGGCAATCCGAACGCGCCCACGGACCATTCCAAGCATGACGTGGCCGAGGCGGGCGGATCGAGCATCGACGCGGCGATCGGGGCGGGCGACGAGAACCACGCGATGCAGATCATGGCCGAGGGTGCGGCGGCGCTGGCCTTGCGGCTTTACCGCGCGGGTGAAATCGACGGCGTGATCGTGCTGGGCGGATCGATGGGAACCGACCTTGCGCTCGATCTCTGTTCGGCGCTGCCGCTGGGCGTGCCGAAATACGTGGTTTCCACCGTGTCGTTCTCGGCGATGCTGCCGCCCGAACGGCTTGCCCCTGACATCCAGATGATCCTTTGGGCGGGTGGGCTTTATGGGCTGAACTCGGTCTGCAAATCCTCGCTTTCCCAGGCGGCGGGCGCCGTTCTGGGGGCGGCGCGGGCGGTCGAGCCGGCACGGCGCGACAAGCCGCTCATTGGGATGACATCCTTTGGCAAGACGGTGCTGCGCTACATGGTGCGCCTGAAACCGGCGCTTGAGGAGCGCGGTTTCGAGGTTGCGGTGTTCCATGCCACCGGCATGGGCGGGCGCGCCTTCGAGGGGCTGGCCGCCGAGGGCGCCTTTGCCTGCGTGTTCGATTTCGCGCCGCAGGAGGTGGTGAATCATCTTTTCGGTTCGGGGATTTCGGCGGGGCCGGACCGGATGACCAATGCGGGCGCGCAGGGCATTCCGCAGCTTGTCGCGCCGGGCTGCTACGATCTGGTCGATTTCGTGGGCTGGCAAGACCCGCCCGAGCGCTTGAAGGACCGTGAAACCCACGCGCATAACCGGCTTTTGACCTCGGCGGTGCTGGATGCGGATGAGCGGCGCGAGGTGGCGCGGGCGATCTGTGAGAAACTGGCCCCCGCCAAGGGGCCGGTGGCGTTCCTGTTGCCGCTTGAGGGCTGCAACGAATGGGACCGCGAAGGCGCCGACCTGCATGATGCCGCAGGGCTGGCGGCGTTCTGTGACGAGATCGGCACGACCTGCCCCGCCAACGTGGCGCTGCATCGGCTCAAGACGCATATCAACGATGCGGCATTCAGCGACGCGGCACTGGCGATTTTCGATCAGTGGGTGGCCGAGGGCGTGGTGAAAAAGTGATTTTCGCCGCCTCGCCCGGGCGGTAGGTTGGCCTGCATGGAATGGCGGGACCAGGGCATATTGCTGAACGTGCGGCGGCATGGCGAGACCAGCGCCATCATCGAGATGTTTACCGAATCCCGTGGCCGCCACGCGGGCGTGGTGCGTGGTGGCACCAGCCGAAAGATTGCGCCGATCCTGCAGCCGGGTGCGCAACTCGACGTGACATGGCGGGCGCGGCTGGAGGATCATATCGGCAGTTTCACGGTCGAGCCAGTGCGCTCGCGCGCGGCCGCCGGGATGGGCTCGCGGCTGGCGCTGGCAGGGCTCAACGCGGTGGTGGCGTTGTTGCACTTCTCGCTGCCCGAACGCGAGGCGCATGGCACGCTCTATCGGCGCAGCGAACAGTTGCTTGATCTACTGGGGCAGGACGATCTGTGGCCGCTGGCCTATCTGCGCTGGGAACTGGCGCTGCTGGAAGAGATGGGCTTCGGCCTCGACCTGTCGACCTGTGCCGTGACGGGTGCGCGCGAGGGGCTGGAATTCGTCTCGCCCCGGACGGGACGGGCGGTGTCGCGGGTGGGCGCGGGCGACTGGGTGGATCGGCTCTTGCCCTTGCCGCAATGCCTGTTGGGGCACGGGGACATGCCGGATGCGGAGATTTCCCAAGGCTTTGAGGTAACGGGATATTTCCTGCGCGAGAAACTGGCCTCAGAACTTCTTCGCAAGCCGCTACCGGAAGCGCGGGAGCGTTTCATGGACCGGTTCCGGCGCGGGTTTGCGGTCGATTGAGTGACCGCGGCCGTTAGGAGGATCGCGTTGCACGAAGGCTGTGAGGCGGCAGTTTTGCTGTCCTTGACTGTCCGTACTTGCCCGCGTGGCCTCGCGCCGGTCACGTTTTGCCCCCGCCGGTTGCGGGTGTTCCCTGGAAACATCAAGACGACCGGGGACTGAAAACTGCGCTCGAACTTCCCAAAACAGGCTCTTCTAGAATCGCTGCAACTTGATTAACCAAAGCGGGCCGGAGGGGTGGCAGAGTGGTCTAATGCACCGGTCTTGAAAACCGGCGTGGGTTCACGCCCACCGTGGGTTCGAATCCCACCTCCTCCGCCACCATCACCCTTTCGAACCTGTTCAGACCGCCCATGGAGCGGCAAGTTTCCCCTGTTTTCAAAGAGGTTTGCCGGAAGGATGCGAACCGCCGAGACGCGGGCGCGCAGCGATTCCCGTCTCTGAATGGCCTCTCGTCTCTGGTCGGGCGAACCGCGCCGATTTCGGTTCGGTCGAAATTTTCCAAGCTATTCCAATGGCCTGACTCGCGGCCCCGCCAAAACTGCGCGCCCTGTTTCCATCGCTATCGAGCGAGACAGAGACCGAACGTGCAGGAGGCGTAGGCCGGCGGGCAGGCACAGGCCAGCGCGTAGCAGAGCGTTTCAATCGGCGGCTAGCTTGGCGAAGCCATTGATGACAAACGCACATCGCGCCTCTAGCCTGGCGGCATGGCGAGTGGCCCCTGGACCGATGAAGAAAACGACCTGATCGTCGCGGATTACTTCGCGATGCTGGCCGACGACATCGCCGGGCGCCGCTACAGCAAGGCGGAGCATCGACGGGCGCTCCTGCCGCTTCTGAATGACCGGTCTGAGGGATCGGTCGAGTTCAAGCACCAGAACATCAGCGCGGTGCTGAAGGGGCTCGGCGAGGACTGGATCCCCGGCTACAAGCCCGCCTTCAATTTCCAGATGACGCTGGTCGATGCGGTGGCGCGGTGGCTGGACCTGCATCCGGATTGGCTCGGCCGGTTGCCAGGAATGCGCCCTGCGACCGGCATGCGCGAGGCGGCGCAAATCTGGATCGGCCCGCCACCTACGCTATCCAACCAGCCGCCTCCGCAGGAGCTGGACCAGATGTTGCACATCGCCAGAAAGTTCGACGTGGCGGTCCGGGACGAGCGTAATCGCGCTCTCGGCCGCGCGGGCGAGGAGCGCGTGCTGGCGCATGAGCACGCCACGCTGAAGGCCGCCGGACGGGATGACCTGGCGCGCAAGGTCCGCTGGGTCTCGGAGGAGGACGGCGATGGGGCGGGCTACGACATTGCCAGCTACGCGCTGGACGGCCGGCCTCGCCTGATTGAGGTGAAGACGACGAACGGTTGGGAGCGCACGCCTTTCCACATCACGCGCAACGAGCTGGCCGTTGCCGCCGAACGGCAGGCGGAGTGGTGCCTGTTTCGGATGTGGAATTTCTCGCGCGAGCCAAGGGCGTTCGAGCTCTACCCACCGCTCGATGCGCATGTCTCGCTGACGCCGACGTCGTTTCAGGCCAGCTTTCACTGACCGTCAGTCGAACACCCGCGCTGGCTGCTCCTCCCAAGACAGGGACGCCACGAAGCAGAGGTCGTAGAGGCTGATTGCGCAAGGCTCGCGGCGCACGACCAGTCGCTCGAGAACCTCGGGCGCCAGCCAAGCGAGGCGCAGAAGGCGGCTGACGTAGCGGTCGGACAGGCCCTCCTCGGCGGCGAGATCGGCGATGGTGGTGATTTGGCCGCGCTCCATCCGCTGTCGCCACGCCCATGCCCGGCCGATAGCACGCAGCACGCGCGGATCCTGGCCCGGCGGCGGGTTCGACGTCTCGATGTCCTTCGGCGGTAGAATTCGCGGGCGACCGCCGCGTTTGCGGACCGTGAGCGGGATGTGGACGCGGATCGTCTCGTTCGCGGGCATCAGGCGGCGTCCTCCTGCGCGGGCGTCATCAGGCTCGCCAGCGCGCCGAGCCCGTCGTGGCGCAGATCGATGTCGAGCCCGTCCTCGCCCACCGTCACGCGCGCCACGAGCAGCTGGACGACGCGGGCCTGCTCGGCCGGGATCAGCGCCTTCCACAGGTCGTCGAACTGCGCCAGCGCCGCGGTGATGGTGGTCTCGTCGAGATCGGGGCGCTCCTTTTTCAGGGTCCGTGCGGTGCGCGCGATGATTTCCGGCGTGCGCAGCAGCCGCCGGATTTCGCCGATGACCGCTTCCTCCACCATGGCCGCGGGGAGCCGCTGGGGCCCGCGCAGTTCGGCCGTCGGCCGCTTCTGGATCACGTCCATCGAGACGTAGTAGCAGTACCGCCTGTTGCCCTTCTTCGTTTGGTGCGGGGTCATCGCGGCGCCGGACTGGGTGAAGATCAGGCCGCGCAGCAGCGCCGGCTCGGTGCTCCGGGCGCGCCCGGCGCGCCGGTTGCGGTTGCCGGCCAGCACGGCATGGGCGGCGTCCCACAACTCCGCGTCGACGATAGGCTCGTGCATGCCGGGATAGGTCTCGCCCTTGTGGGTGATCTCGCCGCGATAGATGCGGTTGTGCAGCAGCTTGTAGAGCGCGCCGCGATCGATGGGCCGGCCGCGCTTGGACCGGATGCCGCGGGCGTTCAGCTCGCGGATCACGGCCGCGGTGGAATCGGACCGCGCGAAGAGCTCGAACATGGTCCGGACCTGCGCGGCCT
>OFEU01000409.1_pt1 | contig 25260 bp, 20 predicted proteins | sample 1521221 | NCBI WGS metagenome assembly OFEU01 (sample SAMN03766357, study PRJEB24113) | microbial mat metagenome | isolation source: enrichment culture HLUCC-O from microbial mat sample contains cyanobacterium... | reverse complement strand
GGGCAAGACTCACTAACTTTTTGCTACCAATGTCAGCTTTCTTTTCAACCATAATAGTGCTATGTTACTATTAATAGTATAGCTTGTATTTTGGGTGTTTTTATTATTTAATTTTTGATAAAAGTTGAGTTATGAATGAACCTAACACTAGAAACCGGGTGTCTTGGAGACACTCGGTTTCTTGCTCCGACAATTGAGTGGACACCCGGTGTTTCCAAAAACACCGAGTGTCTGGCCCCAACGAGCCAACCCAGTCGGGCCAAACTCGGGTCGAATACCAGCAAACCCGGTGTCTTGGAGACACTCGGTTTCTTGCTCCGACAATTGAGTGGACACCCGGTGTTTCCAAAAACACCGAGTGTCTGGCCCCAACAGCTAACCCAGGAGATGACTATAAAACTGTTTCAAAAACTGTTTCATTGAGTGCCGCAGGAACGATCGCGTCGTTGGGGATGACCTAACCACACTCGTCCATCACCGGTGTGCTGCACCCCTTGCGCTTCCTGAATCGGTTGGCCCAATCGCCAAGACGCATCAACCTGAGTGTCAGACTCCTCATCAAACTCCTGATCAGACTCATTAATGGGCGAAACAGTCCCAACAACCCCCAGGAGAGAATAGCGCCCCGCTGAAGCATCAAAGGGCGTTTCCGGTAAACCCCCCGTTCCCGTTACCGTAAACTGTCCCGCCGCTGTGCTTCGGGTTAAACAGCTATCAGCGACCAACTGGTCCACAGGGATAAACTCACTGGCTAACTCCACCAGAGACGAGTCCAGTTGCGTGTCCGGACTGGCGATTTCCACCAAACCGCTGAACTCCGCCCCCCGTTGGGAACTGGCGGTAATATCACTGTTGTCGGTGAGACGATCGCGGACTTCAGTCCCAAACACCCCTTGAGCCGTAATCTCCACCTGGCCCCCCGCCCCCTGCTGAGCATTGGCGGTAATATCACTATTGTCCAACGCCACCAGCGTCCCGGTATCAATCTGGATATTCCCCCCCGTCGCCCCACCCAGCGCATTCGTAGACACCGAACTGCGATTCAACAGCCGCACATCCTCAGCCAGCAAACGAATATTTCCCCCCACCTCCGACGCCGTTTCCGCCACCAAACGCCCTTGATTGTCCAACTCCAGCCGAGCCGCCTCCAAGGTCAAATTTCCCCCTCGCTCCCCCTCGCCGACACTGCTCACCACCAGTTGCGCCCCATTCTCAACCCGCAACAACGGCGTCACTACCGTCACATCCCCCGCCGCCCCCAAAACATCCGCTTCCGATGACGGAATCGGAGAGGGGAGCCGTTCTAGGGTCGAATCCGATCGCAACCCACTGCGTAACAGAACCGGTTCCCCCTCAGCATTCGTCGTCATGACACTCCCCGAAATTAGAGCCGACTCCGAGGCCCGAACCGTCAAACGTCCCGCCGCACCACTATCGGAGGTTGAAGTCAGCACCTCCGCCCCATCCCGCAAGACAAAACGGCCCGTTGTAATCTCAATATCTCCTGCCGCCCCTTGGCTTTCACTGCGACTGGCGATATTCGTGGGATTATTCCCCACCGCACTGACCCCACTCACCTCAACGCGATCGCTGGCCCGAACCACAATCGTACCCGCTTGAGCCGTCCCAAACGTCACCGTCCCAATCGACCCCCCATCCCGGAGTAAAACATGGCCCGCTTGAAGATTAATCGTTCCCGCCCGGCTCGTCGCTTCCTGAAACGCATTCGAGCCAATCCCCGAATTAAACAAGCCATTAGGAGTCGTCCCGACAATCTCAATCCTATCGCGAGCCTGAAGATTCGCCGTTCCCCCCTCCCCATCCCGGAACGTCGAGACAAAAATCCCCCCACCATCACTAATAAAAATATTACCCGCCTGTAGATTGACCCCCCCAGCATTGCCATTCCCCAACGTTTCGGCAATCATCTGAGAGCCATCTAAAACCAACGACTCAGCAATCTCAGCCTGAATCACCCCACCCTGGCCCTCGGCAACCGTTGTGGTCGAAATAAACGAGGCATTCGTCAATCGTAGCGAATTAGCCCGCAAATTAATATCTCCAGCCCGGCCCTGGGCAAAGGCCATCGCATATAAGCCAATCCCCACCTGTTGCGGGTTTTCAATAGCTTCTAAGGCAAACAGCCGCTCCAAACTCGACTGCAAATCTCCCGCCCCATCAATGGTAATCTCATTGGCCACCACATTGAGATCTCCCGATCGCCCCGGACCAAAACTCGATGTAGAAATCAGGGAGTTATCAATCACCACCAAATCGCCTAGATTGAGATGAATACCCTGACCAGGACCAACTCCATAGGTATCCGCCAGCATTTGAGAGTCATTCTCTACCCGTAGGCGATCGCCCAACACCCAGACTCCCCCGCCTTGGGGGCCACTGGTATCAAGCAACGCCCCATCACTCAAAAGAATCCGCCCCTGAACCTGGCCCGACTGCAACCCCTCCCCCAAATCCAGAGATAACTGCCCATCGGCCAGAGTGGCCAAAGCCGCCTCGCCATCGACTACCGTCACCCGTCCCCCCAGCATCTCCACCTGACCGCCGCTGAGAGCTAACCGAGCGCCCGGATTAAGGCTCAAACCAATGGCCTCTCCTCGGTCATTCTGGTGTTGCGATCGATTCACCACCGCTGCGGGAGTTGAGCCGAACCCCAACCCCACCGGAACGCTCACGGAGAGGACACTAGACGAGGGCGCAGCGGCGTTAAACTGACTGCCATCGGCAAATTGAACAAAATCTCCAGTACTAGCGTAAAATGAGCCACCTAGATTCAAGTGAGCCGTCTCACCAAAGAGAATACCATTGGGATTGAGCAGAAATAGATCAGCGCTTCCCTGAGCCGAAAGACGGCCATCTAAGCGAGAGGGCAACTCCCCAGTGACGCGACTAAAGATCCGTCGAATCTCCGGGCCATTCTCAAACAGGGCCTCACTCCCAGCGGGAATCGAGAACTGCTCAAAACTATGAAATAAATTGCCCTCAGCGGTGGTTCCCCCCTGGAGGCGCAGTTGATTCCCGTCGCGAATCACCTGGGAGGGGTTTGGGAGGGTCTGATCTGGAGTGATTTGGGCCAGACTCGGCGCGGGGGCTGCTGTCAGCAACAGTCCGAGAGATAGGGGGACCAGCGGAAACTGAGATATGGCAGACATGGACATCGCAACAATGGGGGAACGCTCACCGGCTCCCCCATCTTAATCCTTGCCCTAGCTGTTGTCGGCAAAGTGGCGCTTAGCCTTGGCTGGCACTTCCGACAGGGACAGGTTGCTCGGGTTCACCCGAGAGTTGCTGTTGTCGCTTCAAATAAGCTTGTAGTTGTTCCTCAATATCCCGGCGCACGATTTCTCGATACTCGACAAAATGTTCGAGAAGCGCACAGGAGACGAGATAGTTCACCAACAAGCGAGGTTTGTGGCGATAGATATTGAACAAGTGATGCCAAAAGGCCCAACGCGTCGAACGGACAACCCCTTGTCGCCATAAAATCGTCATCGCGGCTTTAACAATCTTAGGCGTGGTTTTGCCCCGATTCGAGGCCACATGACGCGGTTCGGACATAGACATGAAATGACGATAAACGCGATTGAGATATTGCAGAGGATCATAGAGCTTATAGAAAGCCGTGACATACTCGCGAGCAATATCTTCAATCGGCCGGGTGGGGATGAAGTTCATGAGATTATTTTGATTCCCCGAACCTCCCAAGTCTTCAACGAGGCGGCCTTCTTTTTTCAGCCGTGTCATTAAGGCGGTGTTGGGGAGAACCTGCAACATACTCACCATCGCCGTGGGGATAGCCGTCTGTTCGACAAACTCGACAATGCGATCGCCAGCCCCGGCTTTCTCGCCATCAAAGCCGATAATAAAACCAGCCATCACCCGCATTCCCTTCTCATTGATGCGTTGCACGGCACCGAGGAGCGGATCACGGGTATTTTGAAATTTCTTCGTCAGGGACAGACTCTCAGAATCCGGGGTTTCAATCCCCAGGAAGACGCTGCTGAAGTTGCAATCCATCATCAACTCCATCAACTCGTCGTCGTTAGCCAAATCAACGGAGGCCTCGGTACTGAAGTGGAAGGGGAAGCCTTTAGCCTGCATCCAGGGTTGCAACTCCCGCAACAGCCGTTTGACGTTGCGTTTGTTGCCGATAAAGTTATCATCGACCATAAACACAGGACCGCGCCAGCCGAGATCGTAGAGGATTTCGAGTTCCCCAATCAGTTGTTGTGGCTCTTTCGTCCGAGGTTTGCGTCCATAGAGGACAATAATGTCACAAAACTCGCATTGATAGGGACAGCCACGCGAGAACTGCACCGACATATTGTCGTAGGCATCGAGTTCGAGTAAATCGTAGCGGGGAACCGGGGTTTCGGTGACATCCGGTTTAATCTCAGAGCGGAAGGTTCCACTCGTCTCGCCGCGTTCGACGGCTTCGACAAACATCGGCAGAGTGAGTTCTCCCTCATCGAGAACCAGAAAATCTGCCCCAGCGGCTTCGAGTTCATGGGGGAGGGAGGTGGGGTAGGGACCTCCCACGGCGACGAGTTTCTGGCGGCGTTTGGCTTCAGCAACATAGGCGTGCATATCGTCTTTCTGCACGATCATGCCTGAGAGAATCACCAAATCGGCCCAATCCCATTCGGCTTCGCTAATCTCCCGGATGTTACAGTCGACCAGCTTTAGGTGCCAATGATCGGGTAAAATTCCAGCAACGGTGATTAACCCCAAAGGCGGTAGAACGGCTTTACGCCCCACCAGTTCCATTGCCTTATCAAATGACCAAAAACTTTGCGGAAAGCGAGGGTAGACTAATAAAACCTGCATAAAAACGGAGTTCCTCAAGGGTTTCTGTCAGGCTAACATAAATGACTAATTCTCAACAATTGACAGGGGACAGTTGATAGTTGATAGTGGACAGTTTTAGAGATAAAAACAAAAAGCAAGTAGCTCTAAGTCTCTCTGGGAGACGGTTTTGGCTTGTGTTGTTATTTGAGAATAATGGGACGTTACCCAGTTTGCGGAACGACAATAAAACAAAAATATTGAGACATTATAAACGATAAATTTATAAATTTAGCAAAAATATAAGTTTCTTAATCTTTGGGATCTGGTTCAGGAGCAGAGGGGACTTTCTTCTGAGAATGAGTTTGAGAGTGGGGGCCGAGTCCTCGTTCTTTTAGGGCATCGGATAGAGTTTCACAATGGACGGGACAATCAAAGGCTTTACCCGTGATGGCCTGAGTATACGTGAAATCGCGATATTCGAGACAAAAGCGGTCCCAGGCGGCCATTTGCAACACTCCCAAACGGCTGAGGAGTTCCACGAGCAAGTCTGTCAGCCAGGCGTTGAGGGGAATACGAACATAAATTCGTTTACCGAAATAGCGACAGAGTTCACTAATGGCGCGATCGAGAGTATAGGGATCGGTTCCTAGGATATAGTGACGACGTTCGGTGGGCGGATGTCCGATGAGGTAGTTGACGACTTCGGCGATATCTTGAGCGTGGATGAAGTGGAAACTACCGCGAATACTGATAAAGCGAGCCAGATTGAGCCATTTCATCGCCTGAGGTAAGCCGGCGGATACATGAGAATAGGGTTTGTTCTCATCGCCGCCGAGGACAATGGTGGGAAAGACAACCGTGAGGCGATCGCTCATGGGGAGCCGGTGCAGTTGATTGAGACAATCATACTTGGAGCGGATATAGTCAGTCCCCATGTGAGCGGCGGCCCGCAGAATCTCCCCGTCGCGATCGAGCAAACTGGCGGTGGAGAAGTAAATCACCTGTTCACACACCTCGGGGTTAAGCAGGTGCATGAGCATACAGGTTTTGGTGACATTAATATCAAAGGTTTCTCGGGAGCCACCCCAGGCGGCGGCCGCCAGAATCGCACAATCGATGGTCTCTAGGACATCTTTGAAGCGATGAATCTCCCGTAAATCCCCCTCAAGCACATGAATCCCCGATCGCCGCTCCAGATCTAAGTTTAGCTTCTGGCGATCGCGCACGAACAAAAACAACTCGCAATCACATTGAGCAATCAGAGTGTCAGCAATATAATGACCAATACAGCCACTAGCTCCGGTAAGGAGGACTCGTTTCATCAGACAACAGAGGGGATTGAGAAACGACAGGAACACCAGACCCCCATCTCGCCGAAAGACCGGCGAGACGAGCCTCTAGGCTTTGGCTAAAAGCTGATCAGCTTGTTTAGCCGTTTCAAAGAAGAACGCCACATTCTCCTCTGGGGTGTTAGGTAGGACACCATGACCGAGATTGAGGATATGTCCCCGAGGGCCAGCTTTACGGATTGTATCGAGAATGCGATCGCGAATAAAGTCCTTCGAGCCATATAAAACTCCAGGATCGAGGTTCCCCTGGACATGGATGTGGCTTCCCAACCGCCGACGGGCCTCAGCCATATCCACCGTCCAATCCACACTGACGATATTCGCGCCAGATTGTCCCATACGTTCTAACAAACCACCGCTACCGGTGACGAGCAGAATTAGGGGGGTTTCTGGGTGCGTTTGCTGTACCTGTTCAAAGACCCGTTTCTGATAGGGCAGAGCAAAGGTATCGTAATCTTGGGGACTCAGTTGTCCGGCCCAGGAGTCGAACATTTGCACCACCTGAGCGCCACAATCGATTTGATAGCGTACATAGGTGGCGATCGCATCGGAGAGCTTCTCAAGCAGGCGATGTAACATCGTCGGTTCCGAGAAGGCCATATTCTTAATCACAGAATAGGTCTTGGAGCCTTTTCCTTCGACGGCATAGGCGGCCAACGTCCAGGGAGCGCCCACAAACCCCAACACAGCGGCTTCGTTTTTCACTTCCTGCCGCAAACTGGTCAAAATGGGTTTAATAAAGGGCAACGACTCATCAGGATTGAGAGGATGCAGATTATTCACCTGTTCCATCGAGCGAATCGGCGGATCAATAATCGGCCCTTTCCCCTCGGCGATATCCATCTCAATGCCAATTCCCGGCAGAGGCGTAACAATATCGGAAAAGAGAATCACCCCATCGGGTTTGAAGGCTCGCCAGGGTTGCAGAGACACCTCGATCGCCACTTCAGGGATTTCCGAACGCTCCCGAAAACTGGGATATTTTTCGCGCAGATCACGATAGGCTTTCATATAACGTCCCGCCTGTCGCATCATCCAAACTGGGGGACGATCTAAGGCTTCACCCCGCGCCGCTCTCAAGAGGTAAGGAATCTCCACTGAACCCGTCATTATTAACGCTTCCTTTGAAAAAACAGTTTTAAATTGCCATCGCTTAGCTTACCACAGAAGGCAGAAGGCAAGAGGGAACGGGGAATAGTGAATAGTGAATAGTGAATAGTGAATAGGCAGGAGGAGGGTTAGGGGTCAAATTTGAGGAGTTGGACGAGTTTTGCGGCTGCACCGCCGCAACCGCAGACGTGATAGAGCTTTTGCCGCATCTGTTGGAGTTGTTCTGGGTGATCTAACAACTCCAGAACCGCATCGGCGATCGCCTGGGGGGGAAATCGGCCCAGGAACTCTGGCACAATCTGTTCTCCAGCCCAAATGTTGGCCCAAGCTAGACGCGTTCCTCCTGGTTGGCGTTGTAGCCATTGCCAGGCCAGCCAGGTAAACAGCCTCGTAAAGCCATCGCCAACACCGGGGAGATTGGCCAATAGCCCCGGAATCCCATCCCAGGCCCGCATCACATCCAGGCGATGGGTGGGGAGTAACACCAACATCGGAACCCCTAACGCCGCCAGTTCGGCGGTGTTGGCCCCGACGGTGGTTAAACAGAGATCACAGCGTTTGAGTAATTCGTAAGCCGGGAACTCTTGGTAGAGATGCACTTGCACCCCTTTGGCTGTGAGAAGATAGGGGCGATCGCCGTCCCCAATTAGACGCGCAGACGTCCAGTTGAGAGCATTGATGCTGCGGTTAAACTCAGGATTGGCATATTGGGCCAGTTGCTCTAGGTCTAAACTGGGGGCAACGGGAAGGACAAATTTGAGCTGGGGACGTTGGTGATGCAGAGATTCAGCAATCTCTAGGGTGAGGGGAACTCCGAGGCTCAGTTTGAGGGGTTTGGAACCTGGGAGAAGGCCAATATAGCCATCGCCGTCGTTGTTTGCGGCCATCGGCGATCGCACCTCGGCGGTATCGGTCATCAGATTCCCCACCAGATGGAGTTTATGACGGTAGCGAGGGGGCGCTTTGGCCATCGCTTCAGCACTGGCCATGGCCAGGCGATCGACCCAGGAATACCATTGTCCCTGCCATTCAGCATAGACCACAATACGATAGCCCAAGCGCCGACCGATGAGAACGGGAAACAGGCGATCGCCTCCCAAAAACAACACCACTCCAGTCTCTCCCCAGTCCCAATTGGCGGCGGTTTTGCCTCGCAGTAGAAAGGGCCAGAAATCCTTGGCGGCTTGGACGCGATCGACCCCAGGATATCCTGCCACAATCGCCGCTTCCCGTCCGCTGGCGTGAGGACAGGGCGACAACACCACCGACACCCTCGCCTCAGGCAATTGTCGGTGAATTTCGGCGACAACGGGACGCACCCAGGTGGTGACTTCGCCGGGACCATTGGATAGAATCAGGATTTCGAGCAAAAGAAGGGAAGGGGGAATAGTTAATAGTGAATAGTTAATAGTGAATAGTTAATAGTTAATAGTTAAGGGGGAATATGGTCGCCTGCTTCTGGCAGTCAATAGACAAGAGTTTAGAGACAAGAGTTTAGAGACAGGCGCCTAAGTTACTCACGCCATCCCCAAAGCCGTTGGAAACATAGCCGTTAAAGGGGGCGGTAATCTCGATCCATTGGCGGTCATCGGAGGCGACAATGGGGCGAATGGGGAGGCGAACGCGAATTTCTTGATTCATTTCCACTCCACCCAGAATCGAGGCGTCCACAGAGGGAGCCTGGCGCACGGTGAGTCCTTCGTCGTGAATCACTCGACGACAGGAGTTTCCGTCTCTGGGACCCGAGTCAGTCATGGGAGCGACATCTGGAGAACCCGGTGCATCCCAGAGAAAGGCTTGACAGCGATTGAGGTGACTGGTTCCGGGGGGACCGTTGTCTACATAGCCCTCGGCTGGAAAACTCACCGCTAACCAGGTGTTCCCTTCGGGGCCACGAATGGCCTCGGCGTTGGCGGCTAACTGTAGGCGTTCGTTGGGGGCCACGTTGGCGATCGCGCGGGAGTTGGGACTCGGATCTAAACGGATTGCGAGTCCGCGATCGAGGTTGGGGGACACTTGACGACAGAGGGGATCGACCTCTTGAGCGAATCTCAGGGGAGACGGGGACGAAGGAACCGCCAGGCTATTGGAGCTTGCTGCTCCCAGGGCGAGGAAGACAACCGATACAGAAGCAGCGAGTTTCACGATAAACAAGGCTCAACGACGGGTTAGGCAATCCTGTACGGCTCAATTCTACGCGCAACTGAGCGCGTTTCCAACTCAAATCTCCTGCTTCAGTCCCAACTCCCTCGGGCCCAACTCCCTCGGGGCGATCGCCGCAAGAACAGTTAAAAATTCTTAATAAAAATTCTCATCAAATCGATCTACTGTGATTAGAGTAGATTCAGGCGTTTTGTCTCTGTTTTGCGTGACTTTTGTGGTTCAGGTGCGGCTAATTGTCTCGATTTAATCTGCTCGATTTAATCTGCTCGATTTAATCTGCTCGATTTAATCTGACAGTCAGCCCTCTTGAATGCGCCGTAATGCACCGAACGAAAAATTATAGCATTTTTGTTTTAGTATGACCAGTAATCTCGCAACAAAACTCCGAGAAGGCACGAAAAAGTCTCACACCATGGCGGAGAATGTGGGCTTTATCAAATGTTTCCTCAAAGGAACCGTTGAAAAGAACTCCTATCGCAATTTGGCGGCCAACTTTTACTTCGTCTATTCCGCCATGGAAGAAGAAATGGAACGCCACCGGGAGCATCCCGTATTATCCAAACTGTACTATCCTCAACTCAACCGCAAAGAGAGTTTAGAACAGGATCTTCATTACTATTTTGGTTCCAACTGGCGGGATGTGGTGAAGCCCTCAGAGGGGGGACAAGGCTATGTTAACCGCATCCGTGACGTCTCCAACAGCGAACCAGAGCTGTTAGTGGCTCATTGCTATACCCGCTATCTCGGCGACCTTTCCGGCGGACAAATCCTGAAAAACATTGCTCAAAAAGCCATGGGATTACAGGATGGCCAAGGAACGGCATTTTATGAGTTTGACGAAATTCCTGATGAGAAAGCCTTTAAGGCCGAGTATCGTCAAGCGATGGACAGTTTACCCATTGATGACGCTCAAGCCGATCGCATTGTCGATGAAGCCAACGATGCCTTCAAACTGAATATGGTCATGTTTGAAGAACTCGAAGGAAATCTCATCAAAGCCGTCGGTCAGATGCTCTTTAATTCCCTAACTCGCCGTCGTTCTCGCAACAGCAACGAACCGGCAACCGTCAATAGTTAGTGATCTGTTAGAAATCACGATTTTGGCTTGATGATTCACGCTTCGTCGTTTAAACCTCGTCTGTCTTAGACGGGGTTTTTTCTGTCTTGTTTGCAGCTTGGCTGTTACGTCGCCACATCGCCGGTTTAATCCGTCGCAAAGCCGAGGCCCGGAACCGCTGATCCCAATCTTCCTCGGATAAGTTGGCTAACTCAGAACCGCTGGGGTTAAGATTTTGCGGATAGGGTTCAAATTCGGCTACATCGGTGGTTTTGGCAAATCGCTGATTCCAAGGACAAACCTCCTGACAGATATCACAACCGGCCACCCAGCCGTTGAGGTTGTTGGCGATATCGTCGGGGAGGCGATCGCGGCGGTTTTCGATGGTGTGATAGGCTAAGCAACGATTGGCATCGACCACAGTAGGACGAACGATCGCCTCAGTGGGACAGGCATCGAGGCAACGGGTACAGGTGCCACAATGGTCCGTATGGGGGCGATCGCTCTCTAAGGGCAAAGTCGTCAACACTTCCCCCAGAAACACCCAAGAGCCATAATCGCGTGTAATCAGATTGCCGTTTTTCGCAATCCAACCCAATCCCGCTCGTTCGGCCCAGACTTTATCCTGAACGGGGCCAGTGTCAGCATAGTATTTGGCCCGAATCCCCTCTCCCGACGACTCCAACCAACGAGACAGTTGTTTCAGCTTGCGATGGAGAACTCGGTGATAATCACGACCCCAGGCGTAGCGAGAGATTTTAACCCGATCCTCCCCATCCTCGCCTTCAGCATCCTCGCCTTCAGAGGGCTGATGATCTGTGTAATAGTTTAAGGCCACCGCAATCACCGATCGCACCCCCGGTAACACCTGGCGGATATCTTGCCGTTTTGGGTTCGCCATCCAGTCCATATCCGCCTGATAGCCTTGATTGAGCCAAGTTTGCAAGTGATGGACAGCTTCAGTTTCCCCCTCATCAGCCTCAGCAGGAACCGCCGCAATCCCGACGCGATGAAACCCCAGATCGAAGGCCTGTTCGAGAATTTGGCCTCGGTTGGGAGCGTTAGCAAACTGACTCATCAATGACTTGTGGTTTGGTGACTTGTGGTTTGGTGTTGGCGAGGAGTGGGGGCGATCGCCTGGCGAATGGGAATTTGAATCACAAACTCGACGCGATCGCCCTCTACTTGACAGTGTAGCTGACCCCGATGTTTTTCCGTAATAATCTGATGGCTAATCGACAACCCCATCCCCGTCCCCTTTCCTCGCGGTTTAGTGGTAAAAAACGGCTCAAATAGATGCTCTTGAACCGCCGCCGGCATCGTTGCGCCATTATTGCTAATGGTGATACTGGCCTGTTCTCCCTCAACAGCCGTGTGAATCTCGATGCAGGGACGCCAATCTTGAGGCTGATGTGATGCAGATTCATCTAAGGCATCAATGGCATTACTGAGAATGTTCGTAAACACTTGATTCAGTTGACCACTACAACAGTCAATCAAGGGCAAATCGCCATAAACTCTATTCACTTGAATGTCACGACGAAAGGATTTCGCTTTAATTCGATTACTTAGAATCAATAAAGTACTGTCGATGCCCTCATGGATATTAATCGACTCAAATTGAGTCTCATTGGCACGAGAAAAGGTTTTTAGAGATTTAATAATACCCTGAATCCGACCGGCTCCCACCTCCATCGATTTGACTAAGTTTGGTAAGTCCGCCTTCAGGAACTCAAAATCAATCTCTTCGGCAAAGGCTTGAACATCGGGATTGACATCTGGAGTGTTTTCCTGATAGAGACGTAATAACTCCAATAAATCGGCGATATATTCTTTGGCATGAATCAGATTCCCGTGAATAAAGTTAACGGGATTGTTAATCTCATGAGCAACTCCCGCGACTAATTGCCCTAAAGATGACATTTTTTCATTTTGAATCAGTTGCACCTGAGCCTTCTGCAAACTGTCCAATGCCTCTGACAATTCTGCGGTTCGTTCTTTAACTTGACGGTCTAAGCTATGATTAAGATGATATAGCTCAAGATGAACCTTAACTCGCGCCAGGACTTCTTCTTGTTGAAAAGGCTTAGTAATATAATCAACAGCCCCCAAACTTAGTCCCTTGACTTTATCGACGGTATCCGAGAGAGCGGTCATAAAAATAACCGGAATCTGAGCGGTTTCAGGATTGGCTTTAAGCTGGCGACAGGTTTCAAAGCCATCGATTCCTGGCATCATCACATCTAATAAAATCAGATTCGGGGGTTTATAGGCAACCTGTTCGATTGCGGTGTCCCCGTCAAGAGCAACAGCAACCTGATAGTTGGCACTGGTGAGAGCTTCTGATAATACTGCCAGGTTAGTTGGAGTATCATCCACAATTAGAATGATGTCAGATTCCGAGGTAGGCATGGAACATACAAAGTAGAGCAACGACAAGGGGATTAAGCCTGAGATTAGCTGGGGACAACAAGCGATGCCATCTTACTAAAACTCAATCAATCCACCGGAATGATAGTAGAAACAATTATGATTCTTCGGTATCTTCTGGCAAGTTATATCCTTTCTACCACATAATTTCACAGCTTGTGTTATTTTTGGTTATTTTGTGAGATTCAAGTCCTACGTCTAAACTGAGATTCCACGGCTTCTCTAAACTTACCTACTCGTATCGGCGATCGCCTCGGCTGAGATAAGTTTATGAGATAAGCTTATTGAGATAAGCTTAGCTTTAAGGACTTACTTATCCTGTTTATCCTTATCCTATTTATCGTAATAGCTTTCTAACAGTGCACGAATTTTCTTGATTTCAAACTTGCGAGCAAGCTGTTCAATTTGTTTGGAAAAGTCTTGATAGCGAGACTCTTGTTGCTGTAGCCGTTGAACTTCCTCAACAATGCGATTGATCAACCCTTGACGCGCGAAGTCCAGTAGTAACTCAATCTCATCTTGAGGAGGAACCACAACTTCAGCCTCAAGATGAGAGTCTCGGGGATGTTCACTGCTTTCGGGTTCTGGAGTTTGCTGTTCATACTGCCAAGTAATTTCGATATTTTGCGAGATTTTTTGCAGCAGTTCCTCCGCCTGAACAGGTTTAGCGAGAAAATCATCGCCGCCAGCGGCTAAACTTTTATGTTGATCAATCGCTAAAACACTTGCCGAAGAGACGATAGTGGGGGTGGTTTTCACATCGGGATGCTGGCGTAACTGGTTTAATAACTCATAACCATCTGTTTCAGGCATCGCTAAGTCTGTAATGACTAAATCCGGTTGATGCTCAAGAATACACTCAAATCCCTCCTGGCCATCACTCGCTTCAATAACCTCAAATCCTAATGGCGTTAAAAGATTGACAATAACCGAGCGATTTTCCCAGCGATCATCAACAATCAGAATTGTGCGGCGATCGCCCTCATAGCCAACAATTTTACCCAAAACAGACTGGGTGGCACTATCAACCCAATCATCGGCTCGTTCGAGAATTGTAACAAAACTGAAGCGACTACCTTGTCCGGGAGTACTGCTAACTTCAATTGGACTTTCCATCAAGTCTAAAATTTGGCGCGTAATGGCTAACCCTAAGCCAGTCCCTTCCGCGTGTTTTTTGCCCTCACCGACTTGTTCAAAAGGCAGAAAAATCTTTTCAAGTTGCTCATTGGTCATGCCAATCCCCGTATCAGTAATCTCAAAGCGAATCCGATAACTCGACGGTTCTAGATCCGATCGCCTATCGGTTTGAGAATCCGTCTCAGATTCCGGTGACTCTAAGACATTTACTTGTAAACAAACACTCCCTTTTTCAGTAAACTTGATCGCATTTCCGAGTAAGTTAATTAAAACTTGTCGCAAGCGTTTTTCATCGGCTTTGACACCGGTGGGTAAATGGCTGTCAGCAACGTAGTAAAACTCGATTTTTTGGGACTGCGATCGCACCCGACAAATTTCGACAACCCCCTGCAAAAACGCAGGAAAGTGAAACTCATTGGGGTGCAACTCCATTTTACCCGCTTCAATTTTAGACAAGTCCAAAATATCATTGATCAGCGTCAACAAATGGGCACCACATTGTTGAATAATCTCCACTCCATGCAAATCTTGCCCCGTCAGTCGGGACGATCGCTGCAAAATTTGTGCATAGCCTAAAATGCCATTTAAAGGAGTTCGCAACTCATGACTCATGCTGGCCAGAAAATCACTTTTAGCATGATTCGCCATATCCGCCAGTTCCATAGCCTGCTGCAATTCAGCAGTTCGCTCCTGAACCCGCTGTTCGAGTTCCGTCGCCCAATTACGGAGTCGTTCTTCGGAACGTTGTAGAGCCTCCTGAGCCTGTTTCTGTTTTGTGACATCTCGCAAAATTGCCAGATATTCCCGAGAGGCTTCGGTTTCTAACACCGAAATTCCGACTTCTACCGTTCCTGGCTCAGCACCCTGTTTAAACTCCTGCTCACTAATCCGAGGTGCTGTTTCAATGACCGTGGGAAAATGGGGTAAAAACTCCGAAAGTGGTCGCGTCAGGAGTTCAAATCCCGGTAAATTAAATAAAGCACTCGCGGCGGGGTTGACTTGTTGAATGGTACCTTGGTTATCGAGGACCATGATGGCATCTTCAGCAATGCGAAAGAGGAGTTGAGAGCGATCGCGAGCCTCCACAATTGCCTCAGCTTGAGGTAAACTCGTCCAACAGGCGATCGCCACCCCAATAAAGCTCACCGTTAGCAACAACAACACCAACAAATTTGCCGAGACATCAGCCAACACTGTTGCATCCATGACTGATCGCATCAGGATTTGAACCTGCCAACTCACGAACGCTGCCCCACAGAGAAGAACCAGCAACACCCCCACCTGAACCGCCACAAAATTTTGAAAATTCTCTCCCATTTGTCGGCGATAGAAGCGAATCCACCAATCACTTTGAAACAGAAAAAAGCGATTACGGGCGATCGCCGCATCAAACATCAATACCACAACCGGAAAGGCTAACCCCAGAGCCAAATCCCAGCCACTCCACATCAAACCACCCACCACTAACACCGTGGCCTCTAAGATGAAAAATAGCAACGACCAACGAGGAAGCCAGGATACCGCCGTTCCCCGTTTTAGCCACATTCCCAAATGCAGCAGCATCGTACTCGAAAGATAGCCCGTTCCCGTCACCATCACCACCCGTTCCACATCCCCCCACAACAAACACAGAAGACTCAGGACAAAGGTAAAGGTTAACCCGGGGCCAAACGCTCCCCGTCGAGACACCACAGCGAAGACTGGGGAGAGATAGCGATCGCGGGATAGTTGATACAATACTCGCGGCGTCAAGGCTACCGCCGTCGCCGAACTCAGGAGACACCCGGCTGCAATCAAAAACGTAACCAACACCGGGGCGGCATTGCCCCAAAACGGGCGAGACACCGCCACCAACTGCACAAAGGTATTACTCCCCAACTCCCGATTCGTAGCCAGACGCATCAACAGCCAAGACCCCCCGCCATAGATAATCGGCAGCAGAATCGCCGCAAACTTGAGACTTCGCAGAGTCTGATGAGGCTTCGGGTTATCGGCAATAAACCCCGAAGCTGTCTCACAGCCGTAGGCCGCATACACCGCCAAGAAATACCATTTCGCCCAATCAGCCACGGCAAATCCTTGCCACTCGCCCGGGAAAAAACCCGGACTTTGAGGAGAAATCGCGAGCCAGCCTAGGCCCTGAGTACAGAAGACGAGGAAAAACCCCACCGCTGGTAAAACAAAAAACAGGTGGAGGATGCTGATAGCTCGGGTTCCGCTATAGGCGACGACAAAGGGCAACGCCGTGAAAATGACTCGTAACACCCCTTCAGGAGCATCCAGGCCCAGACTCTCAAGATTAGCGGAAATCAACCCCGCCAAAACAATGCCATTCATCGACGGAACGGACACCCAACCCAAAAAATAACCGATTGCCCCGTAACGGGCTAAAAATGGATGATTCTCCAAGAGTTTGGTGATGTAGTTTGGCGTTCCTCCTGATAAATTGGGATAGTGGCTGCCGAGATGTTTAACCTGGAGATTATAAATCACGCCAATCGCCGCCGCCAGCAGCCAAACCCAAATCACCGGCTGTCCTAAATCGGCATTGGAGGCTGGCCCAGGGCCAAGCCAGAGCAATAAACCACTTAAACCAAAACCCCAAACTTCTAAGACAGTGAGGAGTCGAGGTAACTTGAGACGAGGAAGTTCGGGGTGCGATCGCGAAATCGGCGACGCTGTGAGCCAGCTAAACATTAGAATACGCAAAATCAGAACGGAACACCAATCTCAACACCAATCTCAGCCATCTTTCAGGGATCTGTGGCTCGATGAGATTATTGGAGAATAGGTTAACGGCTATCGTAACCGAAAAACTGTTTCATGCAAACTTTATCGGATTGAATGTCTAGTTGATGTCTTTGTCTCCTTGGGCTAACCGCTGCAAGCTGTGGCGATCGCGAATCTGAATTTGTCTACCCTCAATTTTAATGAGTTGAGCCTGAGTGAGTTTAGCAAAAGTCCGTGATAAGGTTTCCGGGATCGTTCCTAAAAAGGCCGCCAACTGTCCTTTGGCTAAATCCAGTTCCAAGCGATCGCTCCCCTGGCGATCGCTCAACTCCAGTAAATAGCCGGCTAACCGGCTCGATACATCTTTCAGAGACAGAGTATCAATGAGGTTAGCAAAGCGACGCAGATGTCGCGATAAACTCGCTAGTAAGTGAAAAGCTAAACTGGGATATTGTTCGACTAAGGCTAACAACGCTTGATTAGGAATCAACAGGAGTCGAGTTTTTTCCAACGCGGAAGCCGACGCGGGATAATAGCCCCCATCAAAAGCGGGAACTTCAGCAAAGCGATCGCCCTCTTCAAACCAATGTAAAATCTGCTCTTTACCATCAGCAGACATTTTATAGACTTTGACTCGTCCCCACTGAACTAGGAAAAAGCCTAAACAGCGATCGCCTTCTAAAAAAATGAGTTCGCCGCGATCGTAGTTCAGAGGTTTAGCAATAGTCCCCATAGCACGAAGTTGTGAATCTGGCAAGTCTTTAAACAAATCTAATCCCGCCAAAAAATCTAAAATATCTTGCATTTTCAATCGAAATTATCGTTAATCAAGTGATGTCTTACTCTGGCATTTCCCAACAACAGCCAAAAAGACAAGTCCCTACATTATTCCCCATTTTCCCCCTCTTGCCTGTTCCCTGTTCCCTGTTCCCTTGACCTAAGTCAAAGACATCCCCCCAGCCTCCGCCCTAACCTAAACCTAAGCAATCAGCGAGGCATATCCATCATGTTTTGTAGCCAATGCGAACAAACCACCCGAGGCGAAGGCTGTTTCAACTGGGGAGCTTGTGGCAAAAGCCCCGACGTTGACGCCCTGCAAGACCTACTCACCCATGCCCTACGGGGATTAGCTGAGGTGGTCATTGCGGCTCGGTCCTTTAACCTAACCCTGCCCACCGCCCATCACTTCGCTTGTGAAGCCCTCTTCGCCACGTTAACCAATGTTAACTTTGACGGCGATCGCTTTGCCGCCTATATCCAAGAAGCCGTAGAACTACGAGAGGTCTTGCAACACCAACTCCCCGCTGACCTATCCTGGTCTGATGTGGCTCAATTTCAACCCGCCTCCAGCCGTGAGGCTCTGATTCACCAGGGAAAAGACGCCGAATATGACTTCATCAGCCAAGGCAGCCATGACGTTGATATCTTCTCCCTGAAACTAACCGTTTTGTATGGCCTCAAAGGCATTGCCGCCTACGCCCACCATGCCGCCGAACTAGGACAAGAGAGCGATCGCCTCTATGACTACTTCTACGACGCCCTGGCCGCCCTGGGACGACGGGATCTCGACCTCAACGACTGGGTGGCCCTAGCCCTAAAACTCGGCGAAATCAACCTGTTGGCCATGGAACTCCTCGACGCCGCCAACACCCAAACCTACGGACATCCCGTTCCCACCGCCGTTCCCATCACCCCCCGACAAGGCAAAGCCATCCTCATCTCCGGTCATGACCTCAAAGACCTAGAGGCCCTCCTGCAACAAACCGCCGGCCAAGGAATTGATGTCTATACCCACGGCGAACTCCTACCCGCCCATGGCTATCCTCGCCTCAAACAGACCTATCCCCATCTCTACGGTCACTATGGAACCGCCTGGCAAAACCAGCCCCAGGAGTTTTCCGCCTTTCCCGGTCCCATCCTCATGACCACCAACTGTCTGATGCCCCCCAACGCCAACTACGAAGACCGCGTCTTCACCCTCGGGGCTGTGGGCTACCCAAATCTGCCCCATCTGACTCGCGAGGATCTCTCAGCGGTGATTGAGCGGGCCAAGTCCATGACCGGATTCCCCGAAACCCCCGAACGACGAACCGTCACCACCGGTTTTGCTCGCAATGCAGTTCTCGGAGTTGCCGACACCGTCATCGAAGCGGTCAAAGCAGGTCAAATCCGGCATTTCTTCCTCGTGGGGGGCTGTGATGGTGCCAAATCCGGTCGCAACTATTACACAGAGTTCGTCGAAAACGTCCCCGACGACTGTGTGGTTCTCACCCTGGCTTGTGGCAAATTCCGCTTTTTTGACAAAGACCTCGGCCAGATTGGCGGCTTACCGCGACTGATGGATGTGGGGCAATGCAATGATGCCTATTCTGCCATCCAAATCGCCCTGGCCCTAGCCGACGCTTTCGAGACGGATGTTAACCAATTGCCCCTATCGATGGTTCTCTCCTGGTACGAACAGAAAGCCGTCTCGATCTTGCTGACTCTGTTGCACCTGGGGATTCGCAATATCCGCCTCGGTCCCACGTTACCGGCATTTATCTCGCCTCGGGTTTTCGAGCTGCTCTCCCAAACCTACAACCTGCAAGGGATTTCTACCGCCGATGAAGACTTAGCGGCGTGTCTAGCCGGACGCTAGGGAGGGGGGTCAGGGATTAGCTACCCGAGAAATTCCCCATCAAGGATTGGCCCTCGCCATTGGGGAGGGCTTGGGGATTCGGGGTCATATCCGAGTCTCCGCCAATTTGAGCCATTAAACTGGCCATCTCTAAAGCATCCATGGCATAATTCCAGCCCAGATTGCTCTTAATTCCTGCCCGTTCGAGGGCCTGTTGCAAGGTATCCGTGGTGAGAACCCCGAAGACAATGGGAACTCCCGTTTGAAAGCCAGCGGCGGCAACACCTTTGGAGACTTCAGCGGCAACATAGTCGAAGTGAGGGGTATGGCCGCGAATGACCGCTCCCAGACAAATAATGGCGTTGTAGGTTCCCTTGAGAGCCAGTTGCCGGGCCACCAGGGGGATTTCAAAGCTTCCAGGAACCCAGATATAGTCCACTTGAGTGCCTTGGGGGTTGACGTCAATCCCATGACGTTTGAGGCAGTCTTGACAGCCACCGAGCAGCTTTTCAGTAACGAGGTCGTTGAAACGGGCGATAACGATAGCGAAGCGGTAGGGGGCAACGCTGGCAAAAGTTCCTTCAAAAACTGCCATAAATCTTTGAGACGTTGAGGTCAGAGAACGCGGGTCGAGATGAGCTGTCGAGGTTGAGAATTAAAGTTTCAGGAGGGATCTCGGACGAGATTCCTCCTAATTTGTTGTGGGGATGGTTTAAACGACGAGATAGTTTAAAACACCCACCGCCAGAACTAAGGCCACCCAGATCCCAGAGCCAATCCAGATCAGTCCTTTGGATTGATCCCAGTTTTGGGGAGAGGCATACGCTACGGGAACCCCAATCACCATGATGAAAGACCACAGGACTAGGGCAGCTAGGCAGATTTGAAAAATAATTGAAAACATCGTTTTGTTTAACGTCGCTGAATGTAAGGACTTTCACCCTATACTTATCACATTTCGGACTCGGATTTCCCAGAAGTTTGCCTTACTCGGGGTCTGGGAAGAAGAGAACGGGATGCCAACTGCGACGTAAGAGGAGGTTGGCGAAGTTAGGCCGTGACCATTCTAGGAGGCGGGGGACACTCGGGGAGTTGACGGCGATCGCACTGATGTCATATTCCATGGCCAGACTCATCATCGCTTGCAAGCGCTCTTCTTGGCGAACTTCGGTAGCCACGGTTAAGTTAAGTTGTTCTAATTCCTGTTTGACGGCTGCAAGTTTCTCCTCGGCATCCTCGATGGTTTGCGATTGAGGGATTTCCCGACGACTCTTGGATTCGACAGCCCAGGCGACAAGACACTGTTCTAAGGAGTTTTCGGGACGGTTGCGAGCGGTCTCGCTAATCTGCTTGACTAAGGTTTTGGCGGTGTTACTGTCGTCATAGGCAATCAGGAGATAGCGCAACAGATGGCGACAGCGTAGGTCAAGTTCCTCTCGGGTATAGGTGGACATCAACGCGGGCCGAACAACTAGAAGTGGGATGTTAATCCGTTCAACCAGTTCAGCGGTGGTACTGCCAAAGAGTTTTTCGTCTAGCAGTGTTTTGTTGTCGGTGCCAAGGAGGACGAGATCGCAGTGGTGGGTTTTAATGGTGTTGAGGATATTTTCAACAATGCGATCAGACTCAACGACCACCTCAACCTCAACGCCGTCAGGAACGTTCTCCTGAGCGACGGATAGGCGTTGGCGAGCGGCGTCTATAGCGGCTTGATTGATTTTGGGGACGCCGCGATCGTCGTTAACGCGAACGGAGTGAAAGAAAACAAGTTTACGGATTCCTGAGGCGGCCAGGCTAGGAACGAAGCGAACCAGTCGGTGTAGACCGTCGTGTAAATCAGTGCAGATGAGAAGGTTTTGAAACATATGAGGCTTGCGTCCCGAAGACATTGTTCATTCCTAGGGTAGTCGAATTTGTCAACACCTAGGTAGTCACAACGGCTGTCATAACGGGAGAACAAGCAGTTTGAAGGAGTCTCTCGTAACGCCCCAGCACCCCCGGTTCGTTTCCCACAGCCAGGAACTGAGCCAGAGACGGAGGTCGCCCTGAGAGAGTCTTAGGGGAAGGGCCTACGACATTCCATTGGGTTCAATGCCCCATTGGTGTTTGAGTAGATTTTTGTAGGTCACCTCGCGCAACATCATTTGTTCGTACAGTTTTAGAAGGAACTGTTGTGCTTGCTCATGGCTCATTTGAGCCACTTGGGTTTCGAAGGAACGCAGACTAAACTGCTGTTCGAGACTGAGTTGAATCGGTCGGTCCATGTGATGTACCTCTCAAGCGAATCGTCTCGTCAATACAGGGACTAAGTTCGGGTCCTTCAACTCGGGCTAACTTGGACGGTTAACATTTCGTTGAAGTGGGCTTGCCCTGCCTTGTTACAAAATATAACAAAGGTTTGACAGAAAATGCAACATCTGCACCCATCTATTTGTCAGGACGGGACAATATCTATTGAGGTTCCCTATTCCCTGATACGAGTTTTAGCAATTTGTCAACGGTAAAAATGCTCATCCTGAACCAGAACCGAGACAATTTGGGACCCGCCACGATTCATAACGGACAGTTTATAATAAACAATTAAGAGACATAAAACCTCTGCCTGCCATTGATTCAAATCTTTTTATTGTCTTAACTGGTCTGGCTATAGACCCTAAATCGCCAAGGGCCAACAAAAAAGTGAGACAAAAGCTGCTCGGCTCTTGCCCCAGTTCCGAAGTTCCGAAGTTCCGAAGTTCCCTGTTCCCTATTCCCTTCTTAAAGCCTTACCAAAACCACCGTGATATTATCCCGTCCACCTTCTGCCTTTGCCGCTTCGATCAGACGAGTGGCCGCGTCATCACAATCCTTGCTGGCGGTGAGTTCTTCAGCGATGCGATCGTCTGTCAGTTCCTCACTGAGTCCATCACTACAGAGGAGAAACTGATCGCCTGGGGCCGCATCAAGACAGCGAATTTCTAACTCTCCCATATCCTCGCGCCCGAGACATTGAGATAACACATGACGCCAGGGATGATCTCGGGCTTCGTCTGCCGGCAAGACTCCCGCTTTGATGGCTTGAGCGACCCAGGTATCATCTTCGGTAATTTGTTCGAGATGGCCATTGCGGAAGCGATAAATCCGGGAATCTCCCAAATTGGCGCACCAGACCTGAGAAATGTGGCCATCGGGTCCTGGTTGCAGGAGAATAGCGACGGCTGTGGTCCCCATATCGGCATTTTCAGGATGAATCAACTGATCCTCCATGATGGCCGTGTTCGCGCCGATAAAGGCGTTTCTCAGAAGGGTCTCGGGTGTATCCTCTTGGTCATAGCCAACTTCGAGATGATGACAGATGGCATCTTTGGCAATGCGACTAGCGTCTTGGCCAGCGGCATGACCCCCCATGCCATCGGCGACAATGAAAAAGCGGCCAGCTTCATCGATGTGGTAAGCGTCTTGGTTGACGGCCCGGATTAGACCTTGATCACTCTGGCCGGCAAAGGCTGGTTTCATACCTGACAGTTATAAAGTTGCGGGTTAGCAGCTAATCAAAAGCGATCAGCTCGGTTGATACGCGCCATGAGTCGAAGTAGGGCTAAGGCAAAGGCGATCGCCAACACAGCCGCACCTCCGGCTAACCAGACTTCTCCACTGACTACTAGAATCGTAGCGGACAACGTCAATGCACTCACCAAGAGAGTATAATTCGTTGTCATCTGCATGTTGGCCATCCGTCGCAGTAGGCGATCGGTTTCTGTGGCCCGCACTCGCACCCGCACATCCCCTCGTTCGAGTTTCTCTAGGCTATCTTCAATGCGCCGAGGTAAGCCCAACGCCGTCGAACTCACTTCACTGGCCTGACGGCTCAGTTCTGAGAGAATGCCATTACCATAGTCTTCTCGTCCTTGGTTCATAAGATCAAACGCGAACGGTTTCGCCACCTCCATAAAGTTAAAGTCAGGGTCGAGGCCTTTTCCCACCCCTTCTAGGGTTGAGAAGGCCCGCATCACAAAGGTAAAGGTTGCTGGAAAGCGAAAGGGCTGATCATAGGCAATTTCGTAGAGATCATCAGTGATGGCTTCGACGGATTGCTCTTCAAAGGGCTTATCCATGAGGTTGTCGAGGATGTATTGGATCGATCGCCGCACGGGGCCAACATCCTGCATCGGGGCCAAGGCTTCTACGGCGATCAGGGCTTGCACCACGCGATCGCTATCCCGTTGAGCCACACCAAAAAACAACTCCATCAACTTCTGACGCAGATTCGAGGTAATTTGCCCCATCATGCCGAAATCGTAGAAAATCAAGGCACCATCGGGGCTAACGGCTAGATTTCCGGGGTGAGGATCGGCATGGAAGAAGCCGTGATCGAGGAGTTGATTGAGATAGGCGATCGCCCCGAGACTGGCTAAATGTTTACGATCCAAGCCAGCGGCTTCGAGGGCCTCATAATGACTAATTTTGATCCCCGGACGATATTCGAGCGTCAACACCCGCGCCGAGGTGTAGCGCCAATAGACACGGGGAACCCGCACCCAGTCCACACCACGAAAGTTGCGGCGAAAGGTGTCCGCGTTGCGTCCTTCATTGAGATAATCAATCTCAAGATAGAGAATACGGCAACATTCGTCATAAATGCCCATCCAATCGCGGCCTTTGCCCCATTTGGAGTGATTTTGCAGATAGAGCGCAACGCCCCGAGCAATGCCGAGATCAATGTCAAACAGTCGTTTGAGTCCAGGCCGTTGGACTTTCACGACAATTTCTTCCCCAGTTTTGAGTTGAGCCTTATGAACTTGTCCTAAACTCGCGGCGGCTAGGGGAACTGGGTCAAAATAGCGATAGAGTTCCTGAGCGGGTTTACCAAAGTCTTCCTGGATAATCTCGTAGGCCAACTCGGAACTAAAGGCGGGAACTCGATCTTGGAGTTTCGAGAGTTCTTCGACGTACTCAGCCGGGAAGATATCCGATCGCGTCGAAAACAGTTGTCCGAGCTTAATGAAGGTCGGGCCAAGTTGCAGGAAGGTTTCACGAATCCAGATGGCCAAGCGGCGACGACGGGCCGCGAGTTTAGCATCGCTGTAGCCACCCCAATAACTCCATTTACGGTCATTGAGCCAAAGTTCGAATAGAAAGCGTCCCACAAACGACCAAATTTCGATGCGGCGACGGTTGCGGGAATAGTTGGGCCGGTTCCAGCGATAGGATGAAGCGGTTGGGATAAGGGAGCGATCGCCCGACGTTGTTCGGTGATGATCACTCAAGGGGCGACCCAGTCGGGGCGATCGCTTCGGGTGGGTCGATTGGGGCAAGGAGTCCTCAGACAGAGCAGACACTCGACGTTCTCGATGAAGTTGGCGGTTAGATGGGGAGCGGGGGTCGCTGGCGTTAGTCGTTGCCACTGGCATTACGGTAGCGTTGTAACTCGGACCGCAACTCGGCAATTTCGGCACGCAAGCCATCAATCAAGGCTTGCAAGTCCTGATCCGTTGACACGGGACGACTGCCACTCGAAGACCCTGACGCACCGCGCTCGGACTCAACTCGTTCGGCCCGTTCAACGACCCTCTCGGAGAACTGACGCAAGTTCTCCCGTTGTTCGGCGTCGAACTGACCCAAGGCACTGAGGGAGTTAGACACAGTCCGTTCTAGGACTGCGCCGATTTCTTCTGCGAGGATACGACCGACGAAAAAAGCGTGAACGGGCGATTTACTCATGTGTAGGTTTGATTATTAAGCTTCGTTAACAAAATTATAGCAGTTCTCTTGGGTTGGGGAAGGCAACAGGGAGTAGTGAATAGTGAATAGTGAATAGTGAATAGGTTTGACATCCTCCCCCACTTAAGCCATCTCGCTACGCTTGATGTCTTTGAAGTGGG